>Ga0214247_1000365_pt1 | contig 30142 bp, 24 predicted proteins | sample TroBogypolimnion_18_FD_153085 | JGI IMG/M metagenome (GOLD analysis project Ga0214247, IMG submission 153085) | Freshwater microbial communities from Trout Bog Lake, WI - 03JUN2009 hypolimnion | ecosystem: Environmental > Aquatic > Freshwater > Lake > Hypolimnion/Profundal zone ... | reverse complement strand
TCTCGTGGTGCTTATCAGTGAAGACTGACGTAAGACTCGCAAACGAACTTGTTTATGGTGACAAACAGAGGTTCTGTGAGTTGTGTTGCGGATGCAACACCCAATTGTAACCTACTTAATCAGCTCTCTTCGCCACTTCGCATAACGCTGCGCCAACTCATCAGTCATGGGTGAAATAGCCCCACCAACAGCCCGTTCTATGAGTAAATCAGCAAATTCCGGGTTACGCGCCAGTATCGGCCCGTGTAAATATGTTCCGAAAACATTTTTATTCATTGTTTTATTCATTGCACCATCAAGAGCACCTACGCCATTTCCATTACCTTGCAAGACCTTTCCAAAGGCTTTGGCATCGACACCCAACGTTGTAATACTGCTGTGATTCTCAAATCCCGTCAGAGGGAAGTCAAAGAGATCGCTCTGGACCGCTATATCACCCACCAATCTCTTATCTCCAGGCGTTGTAATCACATCGAGCAACCCAAGGCCCACGAACTCTTCATCTCTCGTAGCGTATTTAGTGCCAAGTATTTGAAAACCAGCACATATCGCAAGAACGACTGCGCCATTATTCGCGGCGCGAGCAAGTATCGAACCCTTTCGTAGCGCGTTGAGGGAAAGTAATTGCGCCGCATCTTCAGCCCCACCTAATAGGTAAATATCGCCATTTTTTGGAAGAGGATCCAGATATGTTATGTCGGTAATACGCGCTCGAATCTTGCGCGCTGCGGCACGAAATTTAATCACATCGGCATTGCCGCGATCTCCATACGTTCCCAAGAGCTCATTATGGATGCGGATGATTTCTAACATCACATCACCAACTCAAAGAATGCTGTATATGCAGAGAGGACTGAAACTTCAGCGCCTTGTGCGAGTGAGATAGCCTGTTCGAAATTTTCGACAACTTGTGGCTCGATTCCTTCAACATGAATTCGATAAGCCATATCTAGGGCGCGTTCTCCACAAACGATTACACGGTGACCTTTAAGTACTGCAAAGGAAACATCCCAAAGCCACGAGGTGTCGATTCCATCAACCTGTCTGGCATTGAGAACTAATATCACATCATCATGTAAATGAGATTGCAGGGCTTCCGTCCACGATGCAGGGTTCTTGGTCAAGCGAAAGTGGCCGATCTTGCCTGAGATCTCTTTGGTAACGCTGCGCTCTAAATCTGATTCTTTAAATTCAATCGGTGCGGCTCCAATAACTTCCCCGGCGATATTTGCTAAAACCGCATTGCGGTAAGCGGCTGAGCCTTTTTTCAACCTAACATCGGTAATCTTGTTGGTAAGACCACAAGTGCATGAATAATTCCCACGCGTCCAATGTAAATAGCTTCCGCAGCGGGGGCAGACAGCACCATCGGGGTGCTTTCTGCCCCCAAATGAAACTCTTACTACATTTGTAGCATTGACAATTGCGTAATTAATAAAAGGATCATCGATATCTGCAACAAAGACAGTGTCTGTTGCTTCGGAACATTCGACATGCCAGCGATCTGCCACCCGCTTTACTTCGTGCATGCGATGTAGTTGATCCCGCGTTAAATTTAGCAGCACAACCACCGTGGGATCAGTCTGGGCAATAATTCCAGGAAGGTGCAGTTCATCAATCTCTAGTACGGCATATGGAGCAGGGGACATCAGGGCATTTGCCGCTCCCCAAGCCAGATTAGAACCAGATCCACTCGTTGCAACGGGGCCTAATTGCGAGACGATAGCCGCTATCGCTTTGGTCGTTGATGTCTTTCCATTTGTTCCAGAAACCAGAATTACCTCTTTGTTCTGCGCCAAGAGAGAGATCGCCTCAGGCTCAATCGCGAGCAAAATTCGACCAGGCAAGGTCTCACCTTTATGGCCGAGTAGGCGAGATGCGCTTGCGGCGCTCTTTGCCACGAGAATCGCGAAACGCAGTCTTGGGCTAAGCACCTGCTAAGAGTACGCCTATTTACGTAGTGAATCCCCTGCAGATCGAGGTAGGCGCAAGACATTCCAGAGTGAAATCACTAACACAACAACGGCGCAGGAAAATGCAAAGGTAAATTGATTCTGGACCCCGACTAAAACTCGACCGAGGTTGAGTGCTATTACTGCGATAGCTACGGCGATAACAGAGGCCAGCTGCTGCACCATATTTGAAATGGTATTTGCATGCGCCATGATCTCTTGATCGGTATCGGCAAAGGTAATGGTATTAAAGAGGGTCATTCCAATAGATCGGACCCCGCCTGTAAGAAGCAGTAAAAGTGCCAACCAGAAAAAAGGGATTGAAGATCCTATAAGCCCAAGGGCGAGGGTCAACGGAGCGCTCATAAGTGTGGAAAGAAGAATTAATGGTTTGAAGCGAAATCTATTCATCAGGGGAGTTGTGAAGACTTTAAATACTAGATTCCCCAACATGTAACAGAAGAGAACCCCTCCAGCGCGCTGCGCACTCCAACCAAACTTATCTTGAAAGAGAAGTGGTAAAACAAAAGGAGCGGTATTTTGTGCGACCCTAAATAGAAGTCCGCTGGTGCTATTTAAATGAAGCGTTTGAATCTTGAGCACGCTTAAGTTAATCAATGGTTTATCGGTGCGTCGTAAGTGTTGGATAGTTGGTAGACCGATTCCAACTCCCAAGAGGAGCAGAAGAAGAGTAGATAATAAATTGATATGGGGGGAGCCTAAATTAGCGGCTGCAAATACCAGAAACCCCAGACTCAATGCGCAACCGTAGAACCCAGCCCAATCTAACCGCTCCACATTTCCGCCCGGAATTCGCGGGACAATCTTTAGGCCGATCAAGAGCGCAATAAGACCAATCGGCAAATTAACAAGGAAGATCCAATGCCAAGATGCGTGGGCGATGATAAATCCACCTATAACGGGAGCTACCACCGGAGCTGCCAGTGCGGGCCATACTGAGTATGAGATAACGCGAATGACCTGCGACTTATCAACCGAACGCATCAAGATAAGACGCCCGACCGGAACCATGGTTGCAGCTCCCATGCCTTGCAATATACGCATTGCAGTAAGTTCTAGGAGATTGCTGCTTAATGCGCATAAGAGCGAGCCAATCATAAAGATTGCGATACTCACAAAGAGAACTAGGCGCACTCCATACTTATCGGCTAACCACGCCGAAATAGGAATCAGAACTACTACTGTCACCATGTACGTGGTTACACAGATTCCCACTTGGGCAGAGAGAATGTGAAATGTGCGAGCAATGGTTGGTGCAGCGGTGGGCAGAATTGACCCATCTAAAAACTCCATAAACATCAGCCCGGCTATAAGAAATGCAACCGGGCCAATCTCTAGGCGGTCATTTGATTCTGCCAATGTCCGCCCTTACTAATCGAAAGTTGCTTCCCCAACCTATTAGAGGATTTGCTCCAACTCACCGAGGGCGGCAAGGCGCTCAGCTTTAGTAGGAAGGTTAAAGTAGACGTGACCTTTAGACCAGTAATAAATCATTGGGATAAAGCCCAAGCCTATGCTTCCCAAACCGATCCACTTTGTTGTGGTGTTCAGTGGAGGTATGACTTTGTAGAACATAACACTCATAAATAGCGCCCCGACCAACGGCCAAAGACCCATAAACAAGAAGTTCTTAGGACTCTTCCATATCTCTTTGCGGAAGAGAACAACAACTGAATATCCAGCGAGTGCGTAATACACCGCGATTTGAAGTCCGATCGCCGCAATTGCATCCGTCATAATCGTTCCGATTGATCCAATAAATTGCGATCCAACGAAGAGACCGATACCAATGACGGTGATTGTTATCGTTGCAACCATCGGCGTTTTGTACTTCTTATGTACGGTTCCAAAAGCCTTCAGTAGTGTGCCATCACGGCCCATAGAAAACATGGTTCGAGTAACCTGAATAAGCTGCGTTTCCAAGGTGGCAACGGTAGAGAGCAAAACGGCAACCACCAATAACTTGCCACCATTACCCTTCCAAACTTCCTGGCCAAGGATGCCCAAGACATTGCCAGAATTATCTGCAACCTGCTTATTTGAGAGCACCATATTTGAACCGACGGTGAAAACTTCGAAGAGAGCGAAGGTAACAATCATGCCAATGATTGCGCCCTGCCCTGGAGTCTTGCGTGAACCCTTAGTTTCTTCGTTCAAATTTGCGGTTACATCCCAGCCCCAATAATAGAAAGCAGCGAGGAGGGCTCCGGCAAAGAAGACTGAATTCTTTCCAAATGGATTGGACCAAGCAAACCAACTCCAACTAAATGGGTGTACTGGGTGAGCGTGAACTATTGCAAGAATTCCAAAGAGCAGAAGCAGCCCAACTTCAATGGCAGACATAATTACTTGGACCCGAGCCGTAATTGTCACTCCAAAAGCTACAGCTGCAACCATAAGAAGGAAGAAGACCGTTCCAAAAATAGTAACCCATCCCTTGCTATTGGAGAGGGTCGTAGAGAAGAGACCTAGGAATGATGATCCAGCGGGAAAGGTTGCTGCGACCATGAAAATAGATGAGCACATGAGCAGTGACCAACCTGCTAGATAACCCAGAGCTGGGTGGAGCCCACGGCGAACCCAAGCATAGGTAGCGCCAGCATTCGACTCGGTGCGACCTAGGTAGTTAAATGCAAAGACAATTCCAAACATTGCGATACCGCAATAAAGCAGAGACGCAGGACCAGCTAATCCCACAGCTGCAATGAGGCCCGCGGTAGTCGCCGCGATTGAATACGCAGGTGCAGAACCTGCAACGCCCATGACCGCAGACTCAAATAGTCCTAAGACGTTGGGTGCGAGTTTATGTTCGTGGTGTTTGATGTGGGGCATGCATGAACCTCCGGTTTTAAGAGGGCATCTAGTGATGCACGAGTAATAAAGAGTGACCCTACAGGCAAAAAGAGGCTTACAGCGAGAGAAATGGCGGCAAAATCGCGGTTTTCAACGGCTAAATTCTAGTTTTTACTCGACGGCAGCGGAGGCAAATTGGCTGGCGTAGAGATCAAAATAGAATCCTTTGGCGGCCATTAGCTCTTCGTGGTTGCCCTGTTCGATCAGAGTTCCCTTATCCATGACCAAGATAGTGTCAGCATCTCGAATTGTCGAAAGTCTATGAGCAATCACAAAACTAGTTCTGCCCAAGCGCAGTTTGGCCATCGCGCGCTGCACCAAAACCTCGGTCCGAGTATCTACCGAAGAGGTGGCTTCATCGAGAATAAGCACCGCGGGGTCGGCCATGAATGCCCTGGCAATGGTGAGCAGCTGCCGCTCCCCATTGGAAACTGTTGCATTGTCATCCGTTAAGAGCGAGTCATACCCTCCTGGCAAGCCCCGGATGAAGTGGTCGATATTCGCCGCCTTGGCTGCCCCCTCCACCGCATCAAGCGAGGGATTGCTTGAACCAAATGCAATGTTCTCTCGAATGGTGCCGGAGAAGAGCCAGGTATCTTGCAGCACCATGCCAAACTGTCGTCGCAGATCATCACGGGTGATATTTCGGGTATCAATGCCATCCAAAGTAATGAGGCCGCCATTAATCTCATAAAAGCGCATAATGAGATTAACCAGAGTGGTCTTACCTGCTCCAGTAGGGCCAACGATCGCAACAGTTTGACCTGGAGCTACCTCAAGGTTGAAATGCTCGATGAGGGGTTGCTCCTCTTTATATCGAAATGAGACATCTTTAAATGAGATTGCACCCGTTGCCCGTGCAACTGGCACGCTGCTTGCGCGATCTGGCTCTTCCTCTGGGGCATCCAATAACTCAAAGAGGCGCTCTGCCGATGCAACCCCCGATTGCACGGTATTCATCAACCCTGCAATCTGCGCAAGTGGCATGCCAAATTGGCGCGAATATTGAATGAAGGCCTGAACATCACCGAGCGACATAGTGCCAGTTGCTACGCGATAGCCACCAAGCACCGAGATGCCTACATAAATGAGATTAGAAATAAATGTCGTTGACGGCATGATTATGCCCGACATGAACTGTGCATTAAATGAACTTTGATTGAGATTCTCGTTGAGCGCTGCAAAATCTGTGATGGCTTGTTGGCGGCGGCCAAAAACTTTTACTAGCGCCGCACCAGTGTGCATCTCTTCGACGTGGCCGTTGAGTTTCCCGGTCCAATCCCACTGCGCAATGAATTGCTTTTGGGAAGCTTTCGCGATTCGGATCGATGCAAACATCGATAGGGGAATCGCCACCAATGAAACTACTGCCAGAAGTGGGCTAATCCAGACCATCATCGCTAATACTGAAACAACCGTTAAGACAGAGTTCAGTATCTGCGATAAGCCCTGCTGCATGGATGTCGAAATATTATCTACGTCATTAGTGACTCGAGATAGCAAGTCACCACGAGAGGTGCCATCGAAATAACTAAGCGGAAGCCGTCCGATCTTCTCCTCTGCTAACCGACGTAATCTAAAGACGGTCTTTTGGGTAACACCGGCCATAAGGTATTGCTGCAACCATAAAAATAGCGATGAGATGATGTAAAGGCCGATTGCCAGAAAGATCCAATGTGCAACCGCGGTGAAATCTATTCCCTTGCCTGGGATCACACCGCTCTTATTCACCACATCGGCGAGTGTGTTCTGACCTTTGGCGCGCAAGCCGGCAACTACCTGAGCTTTGGAGACTCCAGCCGGTAATTTGCGACCTAAAAATCCATAGAAGATGTCGTTCGTTGCATGGCCCAATATCTTGGGTCCAAGTGAACCAATTGTTACTGCGGTAGTAATGAGTGCGAAGACCGCATACAAAGTCTTGCGCTCTTCGCCTACTTCACGCAGAAGGCGTCGCAATGAGCCCTTGAAGTCCTTAGATTTTTGCGGTGGTCCGCCCATCATGCCGGCCATCGGGCCGCCTCTACCCACGCCACCCGCCATCGGTGGACGTCCACCCTGCGGTGCACGCTGGCTCATGAGGCCGCCTCCTCGGGGCTTAGTTGAGAGAGAACAATTTCGCGGTAGGTCTCACTGCTATTCATGAGATCAGCGTGAGAGCCGATACCTGCAACTCTTCCCTCATCGAGAACAACTATCTGATCTGCCTGCAAGATAGTAGAAACACGTTGCGCCACGACAATCATCGTCGTATGACCCATGACTTCATGTAAAGCGCTGCGCAATTTAGAATCGGTGGTGTAGTCCAAGGCGCTAAATGAATCATCAAAAATAAGCAGCTGTGGTTTCTTTACCAACGCTCTAGCGATCGAGAGCCGTTGACGTTGCCCACCCGAAAAGTTTGTTCCTCCTTGCGCAACCCGCGCTTGTAGTTTCTCAGGAAGTTCCTCGATAAAATCGCGAGCCTGCGCAACCTCAAGGGCGCTCCAGAGTTCGTCGTCAGTTGCATCAGCTTTCCCATAACGCAAGTTCTGCGCCACGGTTCCACCAAAGAGGAATGAGCGCTGGGGAACCAAACCTATTTCAGACCAGAGTGATTCCAGAGTTTGATCACGGACGTCAATTCCATCTAGTTTCACCGAACCGCCAGTGACATCAATAAAACGGGGGATTAGGTTGAGAAGCGTTGATTTTCCCGAGCCGGTGGAGCCTATGATGGCGGTGAACTCTCCAGGATGAGCAGTGAATGATATGTCGGTCAGAATCGGATGTTCCGCCCCTGGGTAGCGAAATTCAACGTTTTCAAAGGCGATGACGCCCAAACGTCGCTCTGGGTTCTTAGGGGTCAACGTCTCAACCACCGACGATTGAGTGTCGAGTACCTCTTGAATACGTTCGGCGCAAGCCTCGGCACGAGGAATTTGCAGCGACATAAAGATAGCCATCATGACGCTGCTTAGGATCAACATGATGTAGCTCAGAAATGCAGTCATATTTCCTATTTGCAGATTGCCAGAGTCAATTAATTTTCCACCAAACCAAATAACAGCAACCGAGGAAAGGTTGAGGATCATAGAGAGTGAAGGGAACATCACGGCAAAGGTGCGGGTCACTCGAAGTTGGGTCTGCATTAAATCCAGAGATGCATCGGCGAACCTCTGCTCTTCTTGCTTAGTCTTCACGAAGGCTCTGATAACGCGGACGCCGGCAATCTGTTCGCGCAGCACTAAATTGATTCGATCGATCTTTACCTGCATTATGCGAAAGGCGGGAACGATGCGACGCAGCAGAAGAACAATTAAGAGAGACATTATCGGAAGTACAACCAATAACAAAGAAGAAAGTTTGAGATTTGAGCGCAGAGCCATAATGATGGCACCGATGCCAGTGATCGGAGCGCCGATCATCATTGTGAAACCCATAAAGAGAACGAGTTGAACCTGCTGAACGTCGTTGGTATTTCTAGTTATAAGTGATGGGGCACCGAATTTATTGAGTTCGCGAGCCGAGAATTCTTCTACAGCGGTAAATACTGCGCCCCGAAGATCTCTGCCAAAAGCCATGGCAACCCGCGCCGATAAGTAAGCCAACCAGATAGACGCTCCCAGAACCAGGGCGCTGGAAGCCAGCATGATCTCTCCGATATGCCAGATATATCCGACATTTCCTTTGGCAATTCCATTATTAATCAGATCGGCATTGAGATTGGGCAGGTACAAACTCGCGATTGCTTGCACGAGCAGCATTAAAAGAATGAGATACACCTGCGCCCGATAAGGACGCAGATATTTCTTCAGAATCGCAGTGAGCAAGCGGAACTCCTATTTGATTTGGATCCTTAGAGCCTACTCCTGGCTATACGAGATTTTTAAGTGGTTAAATTTCCACGCCTATGTATTTGGTCTCAAGAAATTCGTGGATACCAGCAAAACCACCTTCGCGGCCCAAGCCAGATTGCTTTACTCCACCGAATGGAGCGGCAGGATCAGATACGACGCCACGATTAATCGCGATCATTCCCGCCTCCAAGGCTTCGGCTGTGCGAATAGCGCGCTTGAGATCAGCAGAGTAAACATAGGCAATCAGCCCATATTCTGTGGAGTTAGCGAGCGCAATGGCTTCGTCATCACTATCAAAGGTGACGATCGGGGCAACTGGACCAAAGACCTCGTATTGCAGAATTGGATTATCTTTCTGCACTGTAAGCACGGTGGCAGGATAGAAGGCGCCATCTCCCGCTGGTGTTACGCCGCCCAAACGAAGTTGCGCTCCAGCAGCGACTGACGAATCAACTAATTCCGCGATCTTGTCGCGCTCTTTACGAGAGACGCTGGCACCTAGTTGTGCGCCAGATTCCAAGCCATCTGCCATCTTGAGATCATCCATGGCCTGGGTGAACTTCGAAGTGAACTCTTCTGCTACAGATTTTGCTACATAGAACCGGTTCGCTGCGGTACATGCCGCCCCACCGTTGCGCATCTTGGCAACCATGGCGCCTTTTACCGCTTCATCTATATCAGCATCATCTAGGACGACGAATGGTGCGTTTCCACCGAGCTCGAGCGATGTGCGTAGAACCAGGTCAGCCGATTCCTTAATAAGAATTCGACCAACTTCAGTTGAACCAGTGAAAGAGACATTGCGTAGGCGTGGATCGTGCATCATGCGAGAGATCATGGCGCCGGTCTTCTCTGGCATTATGAAGTTAACAACACCAGCTGGTACTCCAGCACGATGCATAATGTCTACTATCCAAATTGCAGTCAACGGAGTCTCGGATGCCGCCTTCAAAATAACGGTGCAACCAGCGGCCAGCGCCGGCCCGATCTTCCGTGTTGCCATCGCAGCGGGAAAGTTCCAGGGAGTGATTAGTAACGAAACGCCAATCGGTTGGTGTGTAACGAGAATGCGCTTATCGCCACTTGGTGAATGGCGAAAATCTCCTGGGGTGCGAACTGCTTCTTCGGCAAACCAGCGGAAGAACTCTGCCGCATAACTCACTTCGCCCTTAGCGTCAGTGAAGGTCTTGCCGTTTTCCATGGAGATCAAGCGCGCGATCTGATCAGATTCGGCGGTCATGATTTCAAAAGCCTTGCGTAGGATTTCAGAACGGACGCGCGATGGCGTCTTCGCCCAAGCCGGGAACGCGTCGTGAGCAGCAGCTATCGCAGCATCACACTGTGCTTGATCCGCAGTAGAAATTTCAGCGATGAGCTCACCAGTGCTGGGATTCATAACCGGCAGAGAGCCCGCACCTTTTACCCACTGGCCATTGATGAATAGATCGGTCTTCAATTGCATATCCACGAGCTTCCCCTGTCGTTGAACTTCTTAGTTATCGTTAAATCGTCCAGAATTCTTCAGCACCTGTAATTTACTAACTACTTCTTCTTTCTTCGCAATCGCGGCACGTTCCAGCACCTTGCTAATCGAGGGAGAGGCCTCTCCGCCGGTTACACGCTCAATTGGCCCTTTGAGATCTTGGAAATAGCGCCGTTGGATCTCATCGGCGAGCCAACCCCCATAAGAAGTTCCGATGGCGCCTTGCTCGGCGATCAAGACATTTCCGGTCTTCTTTATCGAAGCGCCGATAGTTTCCCAGTCAATGCTGGCACGATCGAGCCAACGCAGATCGATAACTTCCGAATCAATATCGGAATATTCGGCCACAGCTTCGAGTACATAGTTAGTCATAGCCAGATAGGTCAAGATGGTCAGCTCTGAGCCGCTGCGGCGAACCGCTGCCTTGCCAACTTCAATGCAGTAGTCGAGATCAGTAACAGGTGAAGGGCCTGTTGAGTTGTAAAGATCAACATGTTCGAGCACGATCACTGGATCCTTACATAGCAATGCGCTATTCATCAGCCCGACATAATCAAATGGAGTAGTTGGGGCGACAATTCTCCACCCCGGATTTGTAGCCATAATGCCAGCAGGATCCATGGAATGTTGCGAGCCATAGCCCGTACCCATGGCAACTTTGCTTCGTAAAACAAATGGAACGGCGCCCGAGCCGCCGAACATATGCCGCATCTTGCCGATCTGATTAAAAAGTTGGTCAGCTGCTACCCACATGAAGTCGGCGTACATAAATTCCACGATCGGCTTAAAACGGCCATCGATCGCGATTCCGCCACCAAGGCCAGTGAATGCATTCTCACTGATCGGGGTACCCAGAATGCGATCAGGGAAACGATCCTTCAGCCCCTTGGTCGCTCCGTTAGTTCCGCCCGCTAACCGATGCACATCCTCGCCCATCACAACAACAGAGCTATCTTTCTCCATCTGACGCCCTAAGACTTTAGCGACGGAATCAATGAACTTTGCTTCCACAATTTCACCTTTATGTGTTGCTAGCTCTGAATAGCGCGCTCCGTTAAATTCACTCAAATCTCCGCGCACTCCGGTATTAACGAAAGCTGGATCAGGCCATTCGCTATCCTTAATTTTGCGTTTGGGGGGATTTGAATCAGGAATTGGCTCGAGCAAGATATTCCCGGTCTCTTCCATCAACTTCTTGCCGCGCGCGATAAGCGCATCAATCTCACCTTGGGTGATCAGCCCGCGGCGGATGAGGTGAGATGAGACCTGCAGAATCGGGTCACGGGCCTTATAACTGGCCTCTTCCTCTTTACTGCGGTAACCAAAGGCGCTGCCCGGGAATGTCCCACTCTGGTGAAAGTAGCGATAGACATCGGCTTCGATCATGGTGGGTCCATTGCCAGCACGCATATGTGCGACGGCTTCAGTCATCGCAATGTGCACCGCGAGAGGGTTCATGCCATCAACTTTCCAGCTCGGAATATTGAAACCTTGGCCACGGGCCGAAAGGCGGGGCTCGCCCGTTGATTCCATAACATGCGTTGATACCGCATACATATTATTTTCGATGAAGAAACAGATAGGTAACTTCCAAGCCGAAGCTAAGTTAAAACTTTCTAGCGTTGACCCAATATTTATAGCGCCATCGCCGAAGTAAGTCACCGATACCGCATCAGTTCCAGCAAACTTATGCGACCAAGCAAATCCCGCGGCAAGCGGAACTCCGCCACCAACAATCGCATTAGTGCCCATAGCGCCGGCTTCTTTCATCTGCAGATGCATAGACCCGCCACGACCATGGCTAAAACCGCGATCCAAGCCGGCAATTTCAGCGAGGGTTCGTAGAACTACATCGCGCACAGCTGGAGAAAATTCCGCCCGTGGATCAAAACCCTGCGGTTGTAAATGGGTTAAAACCTTTGCTAAAAATTGGTGGTGCCCACGGTGCGAACCATTAACGCTGTCGGCGCTACGCAATAGGAGAGCTGACCCAACAGCACCACCCTCTTGGCCGATACTGGAATGAACTGGTCCGTGGATCAAAGAGGCGGCAGCGAGTTCTAGTAAATACTCTTCGAAGGTGCGTATAAGCACCATCTCAACGAGCATGTTGTTTAAGAGTGCAGGCGCGGCGCTATCCCAATCCGAGGGCATGACAGCGACTTCTAACCATGGAGCAGTTGATTTATGCTTATGATGAAGTGGCATTTATTCACTTACCTTCTTAACAAATTTCTCGGGATTGTGGTCAAAAGCTTTTCCATTCGGATATGAAACTAATTCGAACTGCATCCCCCATGGAGACAAGAAGTAAAGCCAGTGCTGCCCTTCACTCGGCCCTTTGCTGGCGGTTGGTTCACCTAACATCACAATATTGTGCGCTTGAAGGTGGGCAATTGCCGCTCCCATGTCATCAACGTAAAGAGCCACATGATGGCCCCCGATATCGCTATTTCTTGGAACCGTTATTTCTTGATCTGGGGCAGAATATTCAAAGACTTCAAAGATCGCGACGCCGTTGAGCTTAAAGAAATGCAGCTCCTTCATGATGGCCCGAGGATGCACATTCAAATGTTCCTTCATCCAGTTTTCATCACTCTGAAAAGGACCAAGGGTGTACATATATTCGCAACCTAAAACATCAATGAAGAAGCGCGTGGCCTGCTCTAAATTGGGAACGGTTATACCGACATGATCTACCCGCTGTAGACCAGGTATCCCTTTTGACATAACCATGATGTTAGTAAGGATTTGCTACAAAGAGCTCTTGTGCGGGGAACTTAGTCAAGATATGTACGCCACTATCTGTGACAACTACCTCTTCTTCGATGCGGGCCGCAGAGACCCCATCGGAAGCAGGGCAATAGGTTTCAAGGGCAAAGACCATACCCGGTCGAATCTCCACCGGATTTTCTAAGCTATTGAGGCGAGAAATGATTGGACGCTCATGCAGCCCTAAACCTAGGCCGTGACCAAATTGCAGACCAAAGGCTGCCAGTTCGCTATCGAATCCAAATTCCTCCGCCTTAGGCCAAACCTTTGCGATAGCTGCGGTGTCTGTTCCAACTTTCACGGCATTAATCGCCGCATCCATCCACTCGCGCGCCTTTGTATATGCATCCCGCTGGGATGGGGTTGAGCTTCCAACTGCAAAGGTGCGGTAATAGCAGGTGCGATATCCATTAAAGGAATGGATGATGTCAAAGAATGCCTGATCCCCAGGACGAATAATGCGATCGGTGAAATTATGTGGGTGGGGATTACAACGCTCTCCAGAAATTGCATTGATCGCTTCAACTTGATCAGAGCCCATTTCATAAAGTCGTTTATTTGCTAGCGCAACAATTTCATTTTCGCGAATACCAGGCTTCAGTACATCAACAATATTCTGATAAACGCCATCGACCATCGCTGCTGCTTGATTGAGCAGCATGATCTCATCTTGGTTTTTGATCAACCGAGCATCCAACATCTCTTGCTGGCAATCTACGACGGTCAGACCCTGGCGCTGCATCTCGAAGAGAAAAGCTGGTTCAACGATATCTATACCCACTGGGAGATGGGCGACGCCTGCATCCTCCAAGAGGCCCTTAATCTCTTTCACGGCGGATACCATCAGCCCAGCCGATGGGGCAACTGCGCCGCGCATTCCCAACATTCCAGGGCGGTTATTTTCAACCTTAAGCCACGGGGAATACAACTTGTGGTGGCGAACAGCTGAACCGAAATCCCAGAGCATCGGTTCGCCATCGCGTGTCAAAAGCGCATAGCGCGTCATCTTGTCGCCAAGTGCTCCGCCCACCCACGATTGAGTGGTGTAACGGATGTTATAGAAATCAAAGAGTAAGAAGGCGCCGCAATCACTTGCCGACAGTGACTCTTTAGCGCGGCCGATGCGATATTTGCGGAGCCGATCAAAATCAACGCGCATCTCATAGTCGACCCCCATATGCCCTGGGGCTTGCAGTGGAGCGTTATTAGCCATTACTTTCTACCTCAAGTCCACTTAGCACTTTCTTATTTTCTGACACAAGAGTCATTCCAGCACGGCGGGCTTGTTCAATCAATAGGATCATGAAATCTTCATCGACATGCCCGGCACCTCGCGCCGACGCAGTGATCTGTTGAGCTGCAGCGGTAATTGGCATTGGAACTTCCAATTCATATGCTGCATCCAAACCTAGATCGAAATCTTTGAGCAGTAGCGGAATGGTAAAAGTTGGAGTGAAATCTAAATTTACTATTGAGGGGGATTTGTATTTAGTGAAAGTAGATCCCATGACCGAGTCGTTCAGAAACTCTAGGAATGCAGACCGCTCAACTCCAGCTTTCTCCGTCAATGTAACAATCTCGGCGAGCGTCTGCGCGACAACACCCAACATGATGTTGTGAGCAATCTTTACTAGACGGGCAACTTCACCTTCACCTACATAAGTGACCTTGCGACCAAAGAGTGCTATCAGGCCGGCGACCTCTTCATAGACATCCTTAGGACCGGAAACTGCAACTGTTAGCTTCCCAGCTGCAATGACTGCCGGATTCCCACTTACCGGAGCTGCAAGTAACTCGGTTCCCTTGCTCTTGGCAAACTCCCGGACCTTCTGTGAAACATCTGTAGATACGGTCGATGAATCAATAATTACCTTTGGTGCCTTGCCAGAAACGGTGAGAACTCCATGTTCACCCATCGTTACCTCTTCGAGGTCTTTCGGGGCTGAGACCATGATGAAAACAACATCGAGGCCAGCGAGATCACTCGGACGGTCGACGACCTTTGCACCCAGAGCGACTAGTGGCTCTGCCTTCGAACGAGTTCTGTTGTAAACGGTCACATCGTGGCCAGCCTCAAGCAGGCGCGTAGCCAGTTGGAAGCCCATTCGTCCAGCTCCGATCCAACCAATCGTTGGTTTAGGGCTGATGCTCATCGTGACTCCTTAGGTAGCTGACTCAAAATCATGCAATCGATTGCAGGCTTTATTATCAACGGTTTTGAGGCACTCGTCAAGGCATTATTTGAACTATAAGGTTACGGCATGCGATCACGAACCACTCTGGCTGATGTCGCCAAGCGGGCTGGGGTCAATGTCAGCACCGTTTCTCGCTCCCTCAACCAAGAGACAGCCGGCCAGGTAAGTAAAGCCACAGTTAATAAGATCCGCAAAATTGCGGAAGATATGGCCTACACCCCAAATACCGTCGCTCGCGGGTTGCGTACCCGCAAGTCGATGACAATTGGGGTTATCGTCCCTGACCTGACCAACCCGATCTTCCCTCCGATCGTCCGTGGGGTCGATAGCGTCCTATTTTCACGGGGTTACTCAGCTCTAGTCGTCAATACTGATAACAATGCCGAGATTGAAAATGCTCTCTTTGATTCACTTATGGAGCGCCAAGTCGATGGCCTGATCATTGCAACGGGCCACACAGAACGCAGCATGATTGCCAAGTATCACAACCAAGGAGTCAAAGCAGTACTTGTAAATCGAGAAGCCTCCGGAGTTCCATTCCCTTCTGTCATTGGGGATGATGCTGCAGGAATTACTGCTGCCTTAGAGCATTTGGCAAAACTTGGTCACAAGAAGGTTCTGCATTTGGCAGGACCGACCGTCCTTTCCACAGCGAGTGTTCGTAGTATCGCTTTTACAAATACCGCCAAACGTTTGGGACTGAGCACAAAGATAGTCAAGGCGACCGCCCTTTCCGTCTCAGCTGGCGAGATTGCCATGAATAAATTCTTGGATATGTATCCAAAGAGCGTGACCGCCGTAGTTGCTGGCAATGACCTGCTCGCCCTTGGTGTTTTTCATGCCCTGCGTAAACATGGACTGCGTGCCCCACAAGATATCTCTGTGATTGGTTTCAACAACATGCCCTTCTCGGAAGACTTCAACCCTTCGCTTACAACTGTAAGCGCGCCTCACTTTGAAATGGGAGTGGAATCAGCCCGATTACTTATAAATCAAATCGAGGGCAAGATAACAAGCCCTAGAAAGATAACGCTTCCCGTAGCTCTAGTTGTACGCGAATCGACAGGTCCAGTTCCAAAGAGATAGTGACTTGTCCTCAAATACAGATTATTGTTTTGAGATGAGAGATTCAGATATTCAATCAGCGATTGACCATTGGGCTCCACGTTTTACAACTCAGGGTGTCGACCCAAATGACTTTCAGCGGGTCACCTCAACCTTAGAGAGTTGGGCGGACTGGTTGGATGCGTGGGTTGCTAACGGTGATATGCACGCCGAACTAGCTACCGAAGCGGAGCGAGCCGGCCACGCTATAAGCGCTGGCAATGCATGGAATCGCGCTGCTTTGAGCTATCACTTCGCGAAATTTGTCTGGGTTTTGGATATGACAAAACATAAGTTAGCAACCGAGAAATCCATCGCTGCATTGCTAAGTGCTCATGAGAATCTTGATCCTTCTGCTCGTCGTATCGAGATCCCATTTGAGGAACGTCAATTGGTTGGAAACCTGCGAACGCCAAGAGGGGTCAGTAATCCACCAGTGGTCATCCTGCTTCCCGGTTTAGATTCCACGAAAGAAGAGTTCTTCAATTGGGAAAATGTTTTCTTGACTCGAGGTTTAGCGACTTTTTCTTTGGACGGTCCGGGACAAGGAGAATCAGGATTTTATTTCCCCCTACGCCCTAATTATGAAAGTGCAATCAAAATCGCTATTGATACTCTTTTAACACTCAAAGAGGTTGATGCAACGCGCTTAGGTGTTGTGGGTGTGAGCATGGGTGGTTACTACGCGGCACGCAGTGCGGCGCACGATTCACGAATCAAAGCTGCTGTGACGGTAGGCGGCTCATATGACACGGGGAGTCGTTACGATGCACGCCCACCAATAAGTCGCGCCGCTTTTTACCAATATTCAGGTGCACGTAGCATCGACGAGGCACGAGCAATTGCAGAGAGCATCACGCTCGAGGGTTGTCTACAAAATCTGACACAACCTCTCTTAGTTATCTTTGGCAAGAAAGATCGCTTGGTTCCTTATCAACACGCTGAGAGGGTTGTCGCAGAAGCTGTGAATGCAAAATTGGTCATGATCGAAGACGGCAACCATGTATGCAACAACTACCCATATTTATACCACCCACTTGCTGGTGACTGGATGCTCGATCACCTCTAAGGGTTATGAAGGAATGATCGGCAATAAAATCGAGGAAGGATAATTGGCTCCGGTGTACAGAGTCACTATGTTCTCGAATATATTCGCTGGTCGATCCAAAGGATGATCGTGTCTAAAAGGACCACTTCCCTTCATGATTCGACCCCCCATTTCAACAGGCTCCAAACCATGATCGAAGTCGCAACCTTTTATAGTTAGTGCGAATCGATACCCAGCCGGTAAAACTAAGCAGGTCGACCAAATTTCAACATCTAACTCGTAGATCTCCCCTGGAATCAACTCCTCTTTACCCGTGTGCTGATGAAACGGTGCCCATGGTTTTGATTTTGCAACATCAACTGCACGATGAGAGGCTCGCAACCAACCTTGTGACATCGGCGTTTTAGGGTCATTGGCACCCTCAAAGAGAATTTCGTCGCCATGATCATCAAAAGCGCGCAGTGTTAAAAATAGGTCGGCATCGGAGGTAGAGGATGAAATCCAGATTTTGGCACTTACTGGTCCAGTAATTTCCGTCTCCTGGGGCATGGGGGGGCTGTAAAAAGTAATTCCAGCCCCCTTCGCCTCATAGGCGAAGCTCTGTTGCTGCTGTGGAATGGAATTATTAATGGATAAATTACTGATTTCTAAATACTGGCGGCTCCATGCAGTGCGAGCTAGTGGCCATTCATCTTCGCGGCGGAGTTTTACAGTTCCATCTACCTGGCGGATATTAAGAGAAACTGGTGGCTGGTTCTGCCAATCACCTTCACCTTTGAGATAGTAATCAAAGAAACGCTTCTGCAAAGAGCGTCCATACTCCGTATAAAATCCAGACCAATGAGTTCCGTTGTGAACTTCTAACCACTTCTTCTCTGAACCGGTTGCAGCCCATGCGTATAAATTTCCGCGTTGGTGATTACCGAGACCACCCCAATTCGCCGCTGAGAGGGTTGGAACTTGAATCTTTTCAGGTTGGCTTGAATGGGAAAAATGCCAAGCATCATCAAAGGGGTGTTCTAATATTTCTTTAGCCAAGTCGCATCTATTGGCAAATAATTCTTCATCGGATAAATCCAGGTCACCACATGCAAGTAAACCGCTCTCTGGATTCCTAAAACCTCTCGATCCCAAACCGTGCTGAATGGTAGACATGCGCTGGTACCAATCAGGAAGGAAAGCATTGTGAATTCCGCCATGATGTGTCATGTCACGGTAGTAGTCATTTGCGCCCTCCCAAGGGCAGATAGCCGCTAAATGTGGCGGATTGAGTTCAGCAACTTGCCATTGATTTTTCGCATAGTAAGAGATCCCCGCCAATCCAACTTTTTGATTTGACCATTCCTGGGCGGCAATCCATTCAATGCAATCGTAATAGTCTTGTGCTTCACGCTTACTCCAGACATCTATAAAGCCGGGAGATCTGCCTGCGCCGCGCGAATCAACTCGAACGGTGGCATAGCCAAATGCCGTCCAATGTTCTGGGTCCACTAGTTCCCAAGCCGCATACTTACCACTACTTCCTTCTAAATCTTTAGGATAGCGCGCGTTGAGGCGCTCCCATTGACGAGGGTACCCAGCTGCAAAAGTTAGCCCTTTGGCATAAGGGCCATAACTAGCGATAACAGGTAGCTTTTCGCCGTGCAGTGGTCGATAGATGTCAGCGCGCAAAACGAGACCATCATCCATGGTGATTGGGACATCCCAATCAATGAACATCCCATCGCGCTCTTCGGACTTCAAAGCGCCAGCAATTGGTTGCATTAGACACCACTCCCTTTAACTCGGATTGAGTCTCCCGCCTTTTGTGGGAGTCGCACCGAACCTAAAAACGCCGAGAAAACCAGAATAGCTAGAACAATGAATGCGAAGGTAAATTGATCAGCACGTCCAAAGAGGGCCACGCCTAACTTGAGCGCTAACACCGCAATCGCGACCGCAAAGACTTGAGTGAGCTGTTGAATCATCGAGGCCAAGCTATTTGCTTGTTGCATTTCTGACTGATCAATATCTGCAAATGTGATCGTGTTGTAACACGTATAGCCCAGCGATCGAACTGAACCGCTGAAGAGCAAAAGGATCCAGATCAAGAGGAGTGGCGTTGAGACTTTAAGAATAGAGATAAGAAGGATGCTTAGCCCCGACAGACTCGTTGCAATCATCAAGATATAGCGAAAAGGAAGATTTTTAAGCAGTGGCGTGGTGAGAGGTTTAAAGAAAAAATTGCCTAGAAAGAGAAAAAGAACAGCACTTCCAGCGCGCACCGGAGACCAACCAAATTTGTCCTGGAACATCAAAGGCAGCAAAAATGGAACGGCATTTATTCCGATTCTAAATGCCGCGCCCGCGGTATTTGCAAACCTGAAAGTTCTCATCCGTAACGCATCTAGACCAACTAAGGGTATGGGCACTTTAAACATATGTCTGACGGTAGGTACTCCAAGAGCCAGACCGGTAATAAGAAGGAGAGATGTCGCCAAGGTATTCACCTTCGGATTGCCTAAGGCAGCAGCGCCAAAAACAAGGCAGCCTAATGAGATAGATGCGCCAACAAAGCCACTCCAGTCCAACTTTTGTGCACTCGTGAGAGCACCTTTTGGAATCAATTTAATAGCAAGGAGTAGTTCGATGACTCCTATCGGAAGATTAATAGCGAAGATCCAAGGCCAAGAGAGGTGAGCAATGATCAAGCCAGAGAGCGCGGGTGCGATTATCGGCGCTGCTAAAGCTGGCCACGTTAAATAGGATATTGCTCTAATCATGTGGGCCTTATCGGTCGCTCGCAAAACCACCAGTCGTCCTACTGGAACCATCATTGCGCCACCCGCACCTTGGATAACGCGCATAAAGGTGAGTTCAGTCAAAGTCGTACTGCCGGCACAGAGTAAAGAGGCGCCGGTAAAAACTACAATGCTTGTAAAGAGAACGGGTCTGGCTCCCCATTTTTCGACAAACCAAGCGCTTACCGGAATAAGTAGAACGACCGCTAATAAATAGGCAGTAGCGCAGATACCAACTTGACCAGAGAGAATATGGAACTGTCGCGCAATTGTCGGAGCAGCCGTAGGTATGACAGCCGCATCCAGATTTTCCATAAAGAGCAATCCTGCAACTAAGAATGCTACTGGTCCAACTTCCCACCGCTGTGAACTCTTTTTCACAGCCCTGCCTTCGCTAGCGCGCCTTGTAGAGATCGGCTATAGGCGCTGCTTGTAACGCTAGCTCCAGATACACCTTGAATCGAGGCTGAGTTCTGCTTAATTGCCTCTTTGCGCAGTATCGGTACTGAGACTTTTGCCAAAGTTATAGAGCGTGTATCGGAATTGGGTAGCACTAATGGAATCACATCAATGATGCGATGATTCTTCACAACAACTTCAACCTGCAAACTACTGTAAATCGTCTTTATAACTGGACCCTTGAAAATCTGCACGCCAGTAACCACAGGTTTGGTTTTAGGGCTCTGCGTCAACCGCATAAGTGCAAAACCAACGATTGAAAATACCATGAGTCCTAGGAGGGTAAAAACCGCATATTTCTGGCGCATTTAGACCGCCAAAATGAATTTGCCAACAGCAGAGCGTTGCTCAAATATCTCATGTGCTTTCGCTGCCTGCGCCAATGGAAAGACCTCGGTCACATCAATTTTGATGGTTCCGTCCTGAACTAATTCCACCGAACGTCGTAAGCTCTCTGCCAAAATCTCTGGGCTGTGATCAGAAAGTGAACCATTGGAAATGCCGACGAATCCGATACACCTGCTTCTAAACCAGAGTGCTGATGGTAATTCTTGTGGAGCGCGAGAGATATTGCTGTAAGAAACTAATCTGCCAAATGGGGCAACGATCTCCAGAGAACGTTTCTGTACCGAACCCCCCACTGGATCTAGAACGACATCAGCTCCACGTCCGTCCGTTAGTTCCAGCACCCGCTCGGCAAAACTTTCATAATTCATGAGTTCGTCGTATCCATGTGCTTTTGCGTAAGTTTCCTTAGACATATCGCTAATTGTTCCCAAGAGGCGAGTGCCAGGAATCTTTTTGACGAGTTGCCCAACTATCGATCCCACACCACCTGATGCAGCATGAAGTAAAACTGTCTCTCCAATTCGGACTCTAGCGGCCCTTTCGACAACATTGAGAGCGAGAGGCACAGTTACCAGAACTCCAGCGGACTCTGGTTGTTGTGCAAAGCTCTCGGAAATTTTTTCGGTAAAACGTTCAAGAGCGGTAACGTATTCGGCATAAGCATGACCACGAGTAAATGAGGTGACAAAATCTCCCACCTTGAATACGGTGCATTCTGCCCCGACTTCGACAACTTGGCCACTGACTTCTACACCAATGATCATGGGAACTTTGCCGTCACCATCTCCAACTCGATTGCGGATATCGGTGAAATTGACGCCAATAAAGGCGGTCTTGATCAAAATTTCATTGGGCCCTGGTTTTGGGGTAGGGGCATCGGAATACTCTAAGCACTCTGGACCACCATAATTACTGATAACGACTGCCTTCATGGAGTGCCTCCTTAAATCATTCTTTCACCAAAAACCCTTGAATGCAATCGTTTGCTGTGGCAAAATCGCGCCAAAGGGGTGAATCCATGGAAGCAGATATTGTCGTCGCAGGTGCTGGCCATAACAGTCTTATCACAGCGTGCTACTTAGCTAAGGCCGGTTTTAGCACGGTCCTGCTTGATGCTCGCTCTATTCCCGGTGGTGGGGCCGCGACCGAAGAATTGCTTGATCCAGGGTTTCTTATCGATACCTGTTCTACGGGCCACACCTTAATTCGCTCAAATCCATTGTTACTTAACGATGAGCTAGGGCTGATAAGCAAGTACGGATTGAAATATTTTGAGCCAGATCCAGTTGCACATGTGGCCTTCCCTGATGGAAAACAATTCACGATGTACCTTGATTTTGAGAAGACTATTGAAGAGATTGCCCGCTTCAACAAGAAAGATGCCGATGCCTACCGCCGTATGTCTAAAGAGTACGATGCAGTAAAGAGCATATTTACTGCTGCTAACTTCACTCCAGTTGGTTTTGGCCCATCACTTGATCAACGTCTCGCTGAACATCCACAAGGAAAGATTTGGGCTCGTCGCCGCGCTATGAGCGCTTGGGACATTATCAAGCTCGAATTTGAAGATAAACATATCCAAGCGTTCATGCTTTGGATGGCCTTTCAAACATTTGTCTGGTACGACCAACCTGGAACTGGGATGTTGGCTTATTCCATCTTCGCCCGCCAAGCGCGTAGTTGGTCTATCCCCGAGGGTGGATCAGGACGTTTGACTGCGGGACTAGTCGGATTCCTAGAAGAGCACGGTGGAAAGGTAATGTGCGACAAGGTCGTCTCTAACCTGATTATCGAAGCTGGTCGTTGCGTGGGCGTGAAAACATCCGATGGCGATGAATACCGAGCTAAAAAAGCAGTTCTCTCTACGGTTCATATAAAACACCTCACCGATATGGCTCCAAAAGAGTTGTGGCCGGAAGAGTTCCACTTTGGAGTGGAAACGTACAACGTAGGAATCTCGGGATTTGCTGCATATTTCACAACGAAGAGCCCGCCGGTTTTTGATACTGAATTAGGCCCGCGCAGTGCAGTATCTGCTGGAGCAGTCGGTTGGCCCGAAGATATGTTGCAATTGAGCCTCGATATAAAGCTGGGTCGACATATCACGAACGTACCTTGGATTTTGGTCGCTACTCCAACCCTGGTTGATCCAAACCGCGCACCTAATGGGGGCCATACGGTTAAATTTTTAAGTGCGCAAAGTTTTGCACTGCCGTCCGGATCTCCTGGTTGGGATGTTGTCAAACATGAAGTCGTGGACCGACAGTTGGCATACCTGCGTCAATTCATGCCATCGTTTACCGATGACATCATCATTTCCCGTTACGTTAAATCTCCGGAAGATATCTGGGCTACTAATCGCCATATGATCAATGGGGCATTTCACGGTGGAGATCGTGGGCCAGCTTTCAGCGGTCCGAATCGACCAGTTCCTGGATGGGCTTCGCACCGTATGCCAATACCTGGCTTGTATCAAACCGGTGGCACTACTCACCCTGGGGGATCAATTACTGGTGCGCCAGGACGTAACGCCGCCATCGTTATGTTGCAAGATCTGGGAGTAGATACCGCTGGAATTCTCTCCTAAATCAGACCAACACTTTCTAGATCTGCTCTCATCTCGCGCTTTTGCTCATCACTCAAATCTACGAGTGGTGAGCGCACGCTTCCACCGGACATCCCCAGAAGTCCTGACCAATATTTAATGGCAGGAACAGGATTGATGCGATCGCTCTTCCAGCGACCATGAAGCCATTTCTCAGTTAAATCTCTAATGGGTTGGATTTCTTGAGAGATTGCATGAGCTTTTACGAAATCACCAGCTAGAGCTGCAGTGGTGTACTCCAACATCGGTTGGCGCAATGCGGTTTGAATTAAGAATGGAGTAGAGGCGGACATATAAACCTTTTGGTCATGAAGCTGCATATTCTCCAACCAATCAGCTTCACTTGGCTCGCAGACCATGATTCTGTCGCCAACCTTAGCAAGCACCTCTAGGTAACGCTCGTGGCCATGGGCCATTTTAATTCCACATACATTTTCTACATCAGCCAGTTCGTTAATGAGAGAAAGTGGAAGGCGGACCCCAGAATAACTTGTATCAAAGAGCCAGACCCCGATGTCAACAGCCTCTAAGACCTCTAGAAACCAACGTTTTAAACCTTCTTCGGAGGCCTGCGGATATACAGGATTGATAACTACAACAAAGTCTGCGCCAGTCTCTTGAGCGTGACGAGTTAATTCAATGGTCTCTCGGGCGGAATGGGACCCAGTGTGAGCAAGGACTGGAACTCGACCACGGGTATTTTCGACAATTACCTCTACCGCGCGTTTACGTTCCGCCAAGGTCAGTGCCCAAAACTCACCCATAACTCCAGTGCAAAAAACCCCATCGATTTTCAAATCATCGACCAAGATATCGATATCGCTTCTTAATGCATCCTCGTCTAATTGATCGTCGATCGTGAAGGGAGTCGTCATAGCTGCCCACAAACCGTGGAAGGAAGAGCGAGCGGCTACCTTGGAATCTTCTCGTGCATAATCCATCTCTACCCCCTAGAAAGCCGAACTCAACCAGTCGGCGATTGCCGGCCGGGCTTTGTACCAAATATTGTTTACAATGTGAACGCCATCTTCAAAGAGCATCGTCGTGCTTGGGCCTTGTATCTCTTGCGCTATGAGTTCTGCCTTTGTTGCCGGCGACCATGGGTCGAGCCCACCAAAGACTTGCAAAACCGGAACTTTTACCTCTTTTAAAACTCCGGCAAGTGTTATGGATTCCATCATTGCCGCAGGGTCAACACCTAGGTATTGATACTGGCCTGTACTCGTTAGACGTTCCATACCCGCAAAACGACCTGCTGGAGAATACCAACTTGAAACTGAAACCAGCGCTTTGATGCGCTTATCAATGGCGGCAGCCCTAAACGAGAAGAGTCCTCCATAGGAAATTCCACACATCGCTAAACGATCCTTATCGAAATCAGCCCGCCGAACTAAGGAATCAATCATGGCAACAATCGCTTTTTCATAATCGGGACGCATTTTCATCGTAAGGCTAACTTCACCTTGACCTGGACCATCAAAGGCTGCGATCGCCATCCCGCGCCGTAAAATATGTTGTCCCAGATCGTAAAGCTCTTCTTTGGTCGAATCTGCTCCCGGAACCAGAAGAACAAGTGGAGGATTATCCACGCCCACAGGCTTTTGAAGGTAGCCATTCAAAGTAGTACCTTCAAAAGGAACCTGCAAAATTTCCATCGCGGGTTGCAGTAATGGAGCTGCCTTCGCCCATACTTCTCCCATTGCTTTCAATCCTGCTTTAAATTGCAGTTGATCGTGGGTAAACATGAAGGTAGCCCAGTGGTAAATGAGGCCAGCACGTATATAGGCATCTCCTGCAGTTATTGTATTTCCAGCTGCGAGCGCGCGATCCCCACGTGCTTCATGTTCCGCAGCTAGCGCACTCCATTTCGAGCACCACTGCTCATAATCTGTAATTTCATTCTTGAGTTTTTCAAACTCCCAAGGTGAAACAGAATTGGACAAAATACGCCAAGTAAATCGTCGGTACATCGATTCCAGACGTTCATCGTCAACCGCTGGATCTCCTGTTTTCATTATTCAACTCCGTCTCTAAATTTATCACCTTCATACAAACCTATTTTCATCGTCATTAGAGCGCTGGTCCCATTACCGTGAGTAAGAGTCAAGGCATCACGAACAAGTTTTTCAATGGGGAAATTCTCCATAATGCCTCGCCCGCCAAAGAGGAAGAGAGCTTTTTGAGTTACTTCTATCGCGGTATCTGCCGCCATCACCCTAATTTGCCAACTCTCCGACTCGTGGAATGCCGGATCATGAGAGTAGCGCCAGGCCACACTAATGAGGTGGCTCCGGGTTGCTTCGATGAGAGTTTTCATACGTCCCAAATCATGAGCAACCAATTGATGCTTGTAAATTTCTTGACCACCCTGAACTCTTTCGGTGCACCACTGCAGAGCGATTTCGTAGGCTTCCCGAGCAACACCAAGACACATTCCCGCATTAGTAATATTTGCAGCGATCAAACCTCGTTCACTCGCCGCGTATCCTTCGCCAACTTTGGTGATTGCGTATTCCTCGGGGATTCGTACATCCTTGAAAGTGATATCGGCTTGAGGTGACCCACGTTGACCTAATTTGCGCCAAAGCGGGCCCGTCGAAATGCCTGGAGTAGATGTAGGGACTGCAAACATCGTGCAACCATCAACGACCCCTCTACTCGGGTCAGTGCGGGCCAGAACGAAATAGAGGGTAGCAATTCCACCATTTGTAATCATATATTTCTCGCCGTTAAGCACCCATTGATCACCATCTTTGACTGCCCTCAGCATCGCCCCGGCTCCTGGGGCATCAAAAGGTACGGAGTTATCGCTTCCCGCATCGGTTTCAGTACTTGCACTTGCGGGTACAAATTTCTCATCGTGCGCAATACCATCAACGACCATCTGGCGAATTGAATCGGGTAGTCGAGGTATCAAACGGGCAAATCTCCAATAATGCCGGAAGAAATAGCCAACCGAGACATCCCCGGCAGCTAATTCACAAACGACGAGGGCCTGCGTCACCATATCAGCATCAATCCCACCCAGTTCAACTGGCAAAGGGATTGATTTAAGCCCTAACGCACTACCCTCACGCAGCAATTCATAAGGAAAGGTAATTTCTGATTGTAAATTGTCGAACTTACCGACCGCTGGTCGAATAACTCGCTCCACGTAATCTCTTGTTGCGCGGATGAGTTCCTGTTGTTGCGGAGTTAGTTCAAGCATCTTCCTGTTGGGTACTTCCACCGAGATAAAGAACTTTCATTTGGGGGTTCTCTAGGATCTCTTTGCCTGTGCCGGTAAGTCTGACTCGCCCCGCTTCTAGAACTACTCCATGCGTGGCAAGTCCTAAGCCTGCACGTACATTTTGCTCTACGAGCAATACGGTACGACCTTGTTCGCGCATCTGACGGACATAGCCATACATTGCAGCGGCAGCTTTTGGTTCAAGTCCCATCGATGGTTCATCGAGCACAACTAGCGCTGGATCCAACATCAACGCACGGGCAAATTCGACAGTACGTTGTTGCCCACCAGAGAGGGAACCGGCCTTATCCTTCAAGCGGTCATTCACCATTGGGAATTGATCCAGTATCTCATTGAAACGTTGTTGCACAATCTTCTGATCGTTAATCAAAAAGGCACCGAGTTCAATATTTTCGCGAACCGTTAGATCGGGGAACAAGCTACGTGCTTGCATAACTTGAACGATTCCACCTTTAAGGATTGCTTGTGGAGATTTTCCGACGATTGATTCGCCTTGAAAAGTAACGCTACCTAGGCGAGGAACTAACAGCCCACTCACAACCTTCAGCAGTGTCGATTTTCCAGCACCATTAGGGCCAACTACACAGGTGATAGAGCCTTTTTCAACAGTTAGGTCAACGCCACGAAGAATGTCGCCCCCGCCGTAACCTGCAAAAACTCCACTAAGGGTAAGCACCTTAATTAACCTCCGTCATATCTGTACCCAAGTACGCCTCAAGCACCGCTGGGTCATTGCGAACAATCTCTGGTTTGCCTTCAAGAAGTGCGCTTCCCTGGTGCATAACAGAGACTTGATCGCAGATTCCCATGACGAATTCCATATCGTGTTCAACGATAATAAATGTAACTCCGGTCTTGTTTAACTCCTTGATACGTCCACCCAAGTGTTTTAACAAGGTGGGATTAACTCCACCGGCTGGCTCATCGAGCAACATCACCTTAGGTTCAGCCACCATGATGAAGGCAAACTCCAGCAACTTTTGTTGGCCGTATGACAAGCTACCTGCAGGTTCACGAGAAAGCTTGGTTAACCCAACGAAATCTAGACTTTCAAGTGCTCTTGCGCGTTCATCCGGTTGAGACCATTGACGCATCTGAGCAACAAGCCCCTTACGTTGCGCCGCAATATGAACATTCTCAATCACGGTCAAGCGAGGAAAGATCCGCGTCAACTGGAAAGTGCGCCCGATGCCTGCAGCAAACACTTCATCAGGTGTGGAATTCGTAATATCTTTACCTCTGAAAGTTACCTTGCCAGAATCTGGAGTTTCATAACCTGTCATAACGTTAAATAGCGTCGTTTTGCCCGAACCATTAGGTCCGATCAAACCGTTAATAGCTCCCTCTTGGAAATTCATGGTGCAGTTCCTAAGCGCCTGAATTCCACCGTAATTCTTAACTATGCCTTCTACTCCTAGAAGTGTCATTTGTGAGCACCCGCCTCTGCTGGACCCTCTAATTCGGAGTCAAGTATTCGTTGTTCCTTACGGACTACATGTGATCTCCATTTATCGGAGATTGCTGGAACCACACCGCCTGGTAGTAAGCGCAAGATCAGAATGAAGAGAGCTCCATATACGATCAAGAAGACGTTTGCTCCGCCAAATGTGATCAAGAAATACTGCTGAGCGCCAGAGATAATCAGCGCTCCAAGTGATGGTCCTAATATCGTCCCAAGTCCACCTGCGAAGGCCATGATCGAAAGTTCAAGGTCGAACGCTGGATCGAAGGAGAATTGTGGGTAAACAGACCCTACGAACATTGCATACATGCATCCAGCGGCACCTAGGAAGATAGCCGAGATAACAAATGCTGTGAGCTTTGAATTTCGGGTATTGATTCCCAGGCTACGAGCGCGATCTTCATCATCGCGGATGGCCAGCAAACTTAGCCCGAACTTCGATCGGCGAATCATAAATGAGGAAATAATCGCAACAATCGCTAAGAAAAGTCCTACGTAATAATAAGGGAGGTTAAAGATAGATCCATCCCAAGGTGGTTGTGAAACTTCAAGACCCTGCGATCCGCCAGTCCAGCCACGTAGGTTATAAGCGAAGAGCTGGAAGATAAACATCAGCGCGATAGTCAGAACAATAAAGGTGTGCTTGCGAACCCGGAGAACAATTAGACCAATAGGAATTGCCGCCAGACCAGCCAAGAACATTGCAACTGGAATGAGTAGGAATGTTTCCCACCCTGGTGGAATCTGCCAGTACGAAGCCAACATTGCTGTTGCATACTGTCCAATGCCGAAGAAGACTGCGTGACCGAGTGCGATGTAGCCGGTATATCCAGAGAAGATATTCCATCCAGTCACTGCCATTAAGAAAATCATGGCAAATACGCCAATAGTCGAAATTGTTGGGTTATTGAAAACCAAGGGGAAAAGAACTAACACCAAGAATCCCACGGCGAGCGCTCCAAAACGAATGGCTTTTGGCACCTCGTAGGATGGCGGGGTGGGGCGTTGGCTGATCGTCGTATCGGTACTCACTGAGCTCGTACTCCTTTTTTACCAAATAGACCTTGAGGTCTGACCAATAGAACAACCATTAAAATCATGTAGAAAGCAGTTGAACCCCAGACTGGCGACCAAACAACTGCAACCACATCCTGAATAACCAGCATGAAAACGGCAGCAACTAGTGCACCACCTACGCTGCCAAAACCACCCAGAATTACGATTACTAAGAGCCGAGAAATGATGTCGTACGAGCTAGATGCGTTGAACGCATTGGTTGTTCCAAAGATCATTCCACCAATTGCGGCTAGACCAATACCAATACCTAAGGTGATCATCGAGACTCGATCGGTATCTATTCCAACTAGACGAGCAGCAACCGGGTTTTGCATTGAAGCGCGCAATGAACGTCCGAATTTGGTGCGATAGGTAACTAAATATAAACAGCTGAGTAAAAATGCACTCAGCAAGAATGAGAGGACATAAATCAAGGGAAAATTGAGTTTTCCGATACGTAGCGAATTGTTGATGTACGAAGCATGGATCTGTACAAAACCACTGTTATAACAAATATCCAGTATGCCTTCAATCAAAGTGGCAACTGCAAACATTGTTAGCAGCGACATCACGACTTTATTTGTCTTAATCGGTTTAATTAAGAAAACATAAATGACCATGCCCAAAGCGGTCATCAAAGGAGTCGTGAAGATCAACGAGACAAATGGATCAATATGGAAATGTGTGGTAATTGAGTAGCTGAGATAAGCGCCTAAAACAATAAGAGCGCCGATTGCAAAATTCACGATATCCATTACGCCAAAGACCAGCGTAAGTCCTGCCGCCATCAAGGCGTAAAATCCGCCGACGAGCACTCCTTCGATAATTGCCTGTAAAACTAACACGCTAGTACGCCTCCCGATGTTGGTATCTCGCTATTTAGTAAAACAGGGCGGACTTTAGAGCCCGCCCTGT
>Ga0214247_1000357_pt1 | contig 30719 bp, 39 predicted proteins | sample TroBogypolimnion_18_FD_153085 | JGI IMG/M metagenome (GOLD analysis project Ga0214247, IMG submission 153085) | Freshwater microbial communities from Trout Bog Lake, WI - 03JUN2009 hypolimnion | ecosystem: Environmental > Aquatic > Freshwater > Lake > Hypolimnion/Profundal zone ... | reverse complement strand
CATCCACGGCAAGTGATAAGTTGGATCGTCAAATCCAAACCACTCAAAAAGAATTATCTGATATATCCAAAAGAAAGTTACCTCTATTGAGGGAGGATGTTAAATTAACTGCCGATGTTGGACCAATCAAATATGTCGCAGAGTTGATTTACGGTGATGCCGATAATGGTATAGATAAGGCAGTAAAACTGGTAATCATGATAATAATGGTTGTATTTGACCCGCTAGCTGTGTTATTATTGATAGCAGCAAACATCTCTTTAAAACAAAGGGAAGAAGTGGTAGGACCGACCGATGAAGAAGTTGAAGAAACTAATAAATGGTTTGAAAGTATGAAAGCCAAGGCCAGAAAATTGGATGAGGATAGAATTGAAATTGAAAAAGAAAATATTGCTTTGGTTGAAGAAGAACCTGAATTGGTAAAAGAAACTACTCATACAGGCCAAGGTAGATATGAAGAGCGTATTGTCCCAACTAAAAAATTAGAACCTAAGTATGATTATGAATCAGAATTAGCATTTCGTGAAAAGGAAAATAAATGAGTATATTAGATAAAATCAAAAAGAATAGTAGTATTAAAGATTCAGCTATTCTATCCAAATCAAAGTTCTTTACACAGAAGGACATGATTCCCACCTCGGTGCCCATTATCAATGTGGCATTAAGCGGTAAATTAGATGGGGGTTTAACACCAGGTCTTACAATGTGGGCAGGTCCATCCAAACATTTTAAGACAGCATTTTCATTATTGATGGCCAAATCTTACTTGGACAAATATCCTGATGCAGCCCTTTTATTCTATGATTCGGAGTTTGGAACGCCGCAGTCTTATTTTGATTCCTTTGGTATTGACACTAATCGTGTGTTACATACCCCTATTACTGATATTGAAAAACTGAAAATTGATATCATGCAACAACTCAATGAAGTTGAGCGTGGTGAACATTTAATTATTGTAGTCGATTCGATTGGTAATCTGGCATCAATCAAAGAAGTTAATGATGCGTTAGAAGGTAAAACTGTTGGTGATATGTCGAGAGCCAAGGCAGTCAAATCATTATTTCGTATGGTAACTCCACATTTGAATCTTAAAGATATTCCAATGATTGTAGTAAATCATACTTACATGGAAATTGGTATGTTCCCTAAAGCCATTGTTGGTGGTGGAACGGGATCATATTATTCAGCCGATAATATTTTCGTTATAGGCCGCCAGCAAGAAAAAGAAGGTACTGAGGTTATTGGTTATAACTTTATTATTAATGTGGAGAAATCGAGATATGTCCGTGAAAAATCTAAAATACCTGTTACTGTTCGGCATGATGGTGGCATTAGCCGCTGGAGTGGGTTACTTGATATATCACTTGATGGTGGATTTGTTGTTAAACCATCTAATGGTTGGTACTCAAAGGTGGACGAGGATGGCGTCATAGAAGATAAGAAGTATCGTATCAAAGAAACTGATACTGCTGATTTTTGGATGCCAATTCTGAAAACCAAAAAGTTCCAAGAATTTGTACAAAGTAAATACCAGATTGCTGCCGGTGATATTATGCAAGGTGGATCCGAAAATCTATTTGATGATATTGTTACTTCAAACGGAGTCGAAGATGATTGAAGGAATTGATTATTGTTTTATCTACCCAAAAGAGGATTCACAAGGTGTTAATATTAAATTTTTGGATGGACCTTATAAAGATACCATATTTAAGTTCGGTAAGGTAAAGTTTGAAGAAAAAGATGAACAGATGTATTTACTTTTTGGTTACGATGTGTTAGAATCCACCGTGAACAAACCAAAGAAGTTGGAAAAAGATGAAACGTTTAAGAATTATATTGGTGATTTACTTGTCGAACTTATGTCGGCTAACATTGAGCAGGAATTAATTGATGAAACTGGAACAAGCGATTCTCAAGAATCTGGTCTATAACGAGGACTATTTAAGAAAAGTATTACCATTTATTAAAAGTGATTATTTCTCGGACAGAACCGAGAGGACAATATTCAATGAAATTACATCATTCACGGAAACTTATAATAACCCGCCAACGGTTGAAGCACTTAGTATTGCCGTCAAAGAAAAGAACAATCTCTCGGATGACGAAGTTCAGAAGTGTGAAGATTATATCAAAGAGATTGAAGCAAATAGCAAAACAGAAGCCGAGATTCAATGGCTTATTGATAAGACCGAAAAGTTTTGCCAAGAGAAAGCCATATACAATGCTGTATTGGGGTCTATTTCAATTCTCGATGGTAAGGACAAAAGCCACGACAAAGGTGCGATTCCCAAGATATTATCGGACGCTTTGGCCATCTCTTTCGATACAACCGTAGGACATGATTACTTAGAAAACTCAGATGATCGATTTGAATTTTATCATAGAAAAGAGGAACGAATTCCTTTTGACTTGGACTGCTTCAACAAGATTACAAAAGGTGGTCTGCCAGCTAAAACTCTCAATATTGCTCTTGCTGGGACTGGCGTTGGTAAATCTTTGTTTATGTGCCATGTGGCAGCAGGAGCAATGGTTCAAGGTAAAAATGTGTTGTATATTACACTTGAAATGGCTGAAGAAAAGATTGCTGAACGTATTGATGCAAATCTTTTGAATGTAACACTTGATGATTTAATAGACTTACCAAAGGATATGTATGATAAAAAGGTCAATCGTGTTCGTGAGAAGTGTACTGGCAAACTCATTATTAAAGAGTATCCAACCGCTTCAGCGTCTACTACTCACTTTAGGACTTTATTGAATGAACTTAATCTCAAAAGGTCTTTCGTACCTGATATTATTTTTATTGATTACCTTAATATCTGTTGCAGTTCTCGTATTAAGGCTGGTGCGAATATTAATTCGTACACCTATGTTAAATCAATTGCAGAGGAGCTTCGGGGTCTTGCTGTTGAGTATAACGTTCCTATTGTATCTGCGACACAGACTACCAGATCAGGATTTACATCGAGTGATCCAGGACTTGAAGATACGAGTGAATCGTTTGGACTTCCCGCCACCGCAGACTTGATGTTTGCTTTGATTTCTTCTGAAGAATTGGAAGAAATGGGACAGATGATGGTCAAACAATTGAAGAATCGTTATAATGATCCAACATATTACAAACGATTTACAATTGGTGTTGATAGAGCCAAGATGAAACTATTTGATGTTGAACAATCAGCACAACAAGGTATTGCTGATGCCGGCCATATTGGCACTCACAATAAAATACAACACAGTAAGAAGTTTGAAGGCTTTAAAGTATGAAATTAGAAAGAGCGGATGCTCTCTATGTGGCAAAAGTATTTCACGATTATTTTAGTAATATGGGAAGTACCGAAGAATACATGCGTGATGAGAAGTTGAAAAATCTTGAAAACTTACCATCATCATTATTTCCACCAGAAGATGATTTGTTCTCGGATTTCTCCATGCACCCAAAAGACATGAATATTGAGGTGTGTGAAATACCAGGAAGCCAATTTGAAACATTACTTTCCATTACCAGTTCTCACATCAACAAAGCACCAGTTGGCAAAAATATACAATTGGCAGTCAAAGAGAAGAACTCAGGAAAGATTCTAGGATTCATTCGGTTAGGATCACCAGTCATCTATATGAAACCTCGTAATGAACTCTTAGGACAGGTCTGGATTCAACAGGAAGATACTGCTAAAAGATTCAATACTGCTTGTGTTATGGGATTTGTAATTGTACCAGCACAGCCATTTGGATTTAACTATCTTGGTGGTAAACTTCTCTCTGCCATTTGCGTTAGTCATACTGTAAGAGAAATTTGCAATAAGAAATATGGCATGAATGTTTGCCTATTTGAAACTACCAGTTTATATGGATCGACTAAAACGGTATCACAATATGATGGTATGAAACCCTATATTCGTTTTCAAGGATTAACTGAATCTGATATTGTTCCAATGATGCACGGTGAGCGATACCATGATTTGAAGAACTATGTGGAGAATATTACTGGAGATTTATTGGCAGGCGATACATCGAGCACCAGTAGAAAGCTAAGAACCTTTACCAAGATTATAGCTCTCACTAAAGCAGCTTTAAAAGGAACTTCTGAAGGGGATGCATTCTCTTTAACGATTGAGAACGCTAAAAAGTTGACAGAGAAGAAAAGATATTATACATCCGATTTTGGGTATAATAATTCAGTTGATTACATGAATTGTAAAACTGATACTTTAATTCCTGGTCCTAATTATGAAAAGCATGAGTTAAAAAACATTGTTGAATGGTGGCGGAATAAAGCTATAAATAGATACGAAACTCTCAAGACTGAGGGTAGATTGAGGACAGAACTTGAAATCTGGACTTCAGGTAAAGACATTCAAATTATAAGATAAAATGGCTAAAACAGATAATCAAGAAAATGGTTCAAAATGGATCTTTCAGAGAGCATTGAAGGACAACGTAAATTATACCAAATTAATGCCCACCAATCAATTCATTAGTAAAAAAGAACAAGGTGAAGTTATATCGGCCTATGAGAATTCCAATCCAAAAAAAAAGTTAAAATGGCCTGATTGGATGAATGTTAAATTGGATAAAAAATATTCCGAATTACAAAAAATCTTTGATCCAACATTTAACATAAAAAAAGATAGTGATCCTATTCCAGATAAATGGTTACTGTCCTATTTTGGCCAACAAAAAGCACTATTGGACAAATATTCAGCTCCACAATTTAAAGAGGCTCGGTTTGATCGAGGAGAAAACTTTATGGAATTTGTTGATAAAATGTTTAGGAAAGCAGGAGGATCTGGAAATATCAATACTTGGAATCCTGCTGATTTGTGGATAGTTGATACGAAAAAAGAACCCGATTTAGAAAAAAAATTGGAAGAAACAATTAAATATGGTAATAGACTTCCTAATAACATTAGAGAAAAAGATGAGAAAATTCAAGAATTAAATTCTTTATTAAGAGGGTATTATAGAAAATCAATTGTTATTGGAGTATCATTAAAACAAACGGATCAAAATGCAATATATGTTCCTGTTAATGTTTTAGCAAACGAAGAAAAAACAATGAAAGAATTTGATATCATTAAAGATTTGCGTTGTGAAATTTCTGAAATTGTTTGCAAATTAAATATTAAACCTGTACCTGTTGGAAACATTGAACTTTTTAAATCAATAATGGAAGATGTTGGTGTTTCAACAAAATATTATCCTGACAATCCTATGAGTTTTCACGCAAAACATACTGAAATTTTTATAACAGATAATTATTATAATGTAAAATATAAATTTGATATAATGTCAACGGATGTTCGGCATCTTAAAAATTTAAAATATGAACCCGGCCAAGTTGGTAAACCTCTGGCGAAATTAGGACAAGCTGGAGTAAAAGATGTTGATAAAATCTTTGGAGATTATGGAGTTAATTTTAAAAATGATCACAATCAATACCTAAGAAAAATTGATGATAAAGAAATAGATAAGATTGTTGATAAATTTAATAAAGCTAAAAACAAAGCAGGAGTAAAATTCAGCTCCTCAATCGCTTCAGATAAAGAATTTAAAACAAATTTAAAAATGGTTTATAAATCCGATCTAGGATCTGCGGTGTCTAAATTAATGCAATTAGATTTAATTTCTGAATTATTATCATTATCCGACAAAGAATTGAGTAAATTATTAACTGATATTGTTTTCTTTGCTCAGAAAAAAGGTAAAAAATATGGTCCATTTGGAAAGGTATACTAATGGCACTCGTTGATTTTGATAAACTTGCAAAGCAGTATGAGAACTCCGATGATTTTGGATTCTCTGCCGTATCCGAAGAAGAATACAACTCAGTAATCAATAAAACTGCTGCAACGGCAGATGATTATAAAGCTCGATTGGCCGAATTGGAAAAAATGATTATTCCATTCCTCACCAAGTTACATTCGACCGGAGATAAAGAATATATATATTGGCCTAATCGTAAACCAATAATCGAAGCACAAATTGAGAAGATACTAAAACTGACGAAAGATTAATTATGCAATTTTATAATGATGTGAGAGATAGACTTGGACATAGACAAACTGGATTTGATTATATCTTTGATTACCTCAAAACAATAGAAGATCCATTCATAGTAGAAACTGGCTGCGCTCGTCAATTAGACAATTATGAAGGTGATGGCCAAAGTAGTTTGTTATTTGACAAATATATAAAAGAATACAATGGCTATTTTTGGACAGTAGACCTTGCAGAAGAATCGGTAAATTATTCCAAAAGTAAAATGACTTCCGAAAATAGTATTGTTACTTTAGGTGATAGTATTACACAACTAAAACAACTAAACAAAATTTTACTAGAACAAGAAAAGAAAATTGATTTTTTATATCTAGATAGTTTTGATGCTCCCCGTAATAATCCTGAAGTTCTCTTCCGTAGTGCGTTACATCATTTATATGAGTTATCTACGATAATGCCATCATTAAAATCCGGAGCTTTAATTGGAGTTGATGATAATTGGGTTGAAAATGATAGACTTGAGGGTAAAGGAAAAATTATTAACGACTATATGTCCAAACTAGGAATAGAGCCTTGTGAAGTAGGATATCAATTATTTTGGAGAATATTATAATATGTCTGCAACCGTAATTATACCAACTACTGGTGCTGCGCCAGTACATGAAGCAATTAAATCGGTATTAGACCAAACATACAGTACCAAATGTTATATTGTTTGTGATGGTCCAGAATTTGTTTATGCTGTAAAAAACCACATTAAACAATTTGAAAAACATCCAAATTACAAAAAAATTATATTTTGTGGTCTACCAATCAATGTTGGTGCCAAAGGATTTTATGGTCACCGTGTGTATGCAGCCTTTACACATCTTGTTGATACTGAATATGTAATGTATCTTGACCAAGATAATTGGTTGGCACCTAACCATGTACAAACTTGTGTTGATACCATTGAAAAACGTAATTTAGATTGGTGTTATTCTCTGCGACAAGTACACAATAAAGACGGTGATTTTATCTGTAACGATGATTGTGAATCTCTTGGTAAATGGCAAACTTATCACGGTATTAATCACATAGATACAAACTCCTATTGCCTAAAGACATCAATTGCTGTAAAATTAGCGAGTGCTTGGCATGGTGGTTGGGGTCAAGATAGAGTGTTTCTTAGTGCAGTAACTCAATACTTTCCAAAGTGGGATTGTACAAACGAATATACAACCCATTATCGTGTTGATGGTGGTGAAGGTTCTGTAACAGCGGACTTCTTTATTAATGGTAATGAAGTGATGAATAAAAAATATAATGGAGTTTTCCCATGGCGTCAAAAAACTTAATCATTGGTGGTTTCACAAACTACGGCATCAATCAACTAAAACCTTGGGTTCTATCAGCAAAAGAAGTTGCTGGATCAAATGATGTTGTTTTAGTTTATGGTAATGCATCTAAAGAAACATTAGATTGGTTAGTAGAACAAGGTGTTCAAGTTGTTCCAATGTTGCAGGTTCAAGGTATACCAATTCATGTTTTACGATTCTTATCGATCTATGATTATCTACATAATCATCAAAATGAATATCGTTATGTTGTCACCACGGACGTAAAAGATGTTTACTTCCAAAAAGACCCATTTGTACAAATAGAAGAAAATCAGATTGAATTAATTGTTGCTTCTGAAGGTTTGGCATATTGTGATGAACCTTGGGGCAATGAGAATCTAATGCAAACTTATGGTCCTTATGTGTATGAACAATTTAAAAATAATCAAATATTAAATGTTGGCACTTTTGGTGGTGAATTTGAATATGTTAAAGATGTTATTTTCCACATATTTACTAACGCAATTAATAGACCTATTCCCATTGTAGACCAAGCAGTATTCAATGTATTGATGAATACACAACCATTCCTTGATATTCGATACACTACATTTGATTGGGCGGCTGAGTTAGGTACAATTATGGATCCATCTAAGATTCAACATTTTAGACCAAACTTATTGTGTGATGAACCTACATTTGAAGATGGATTAGTAAAATACCAAGGTAAACCTTACTCAATTGTACATCAATATGATAGAGTACCAGTTTTAAAGAAGTTTGTCCAAGAGAAATATGGCCAAGAAGATGAATCACAATATTTTATTTACAGGACTTAAATGAAAATCTTTATTACAGGCATCGCAGGGTTTCTAGGTAGCCACCTTGCCGACAGAATGCTAGAATTAGGACATGAGGTCATTGGTAACGACACCTTAATTGGTGGTTATCGTGATAATGTTCCTAAAAAAGCAAAACTCTATATTATAGATTGTTGTGATAATGAAAAGATGACTTATGTTATGGAAGGTTGTGATATTGTAATTCATTGTGCTGCAACGGCACACGAAGGATTATCTGTATTCTCTCCTAGTTTCATTACACGAAATATTTTTGAAGCTAGTGTATCAACAATCTCAGCTGCAATTCAAAATAAAGTAAAAAGATTTGTTTTCTGTTCTAGTATGGCTCGTTATGGCAATCAACAAACTCCATATACGGAAGATATGACTCCAATGCCTGAAGATCCATACGCAGTGGCCAAAGTTGCTAGTGAAGATATTTTAAAAATGCTTTGCGAAACTCATGGTATGGAATGGAACATTGCTATTCCACATAATATCGTAGGACCACGGCAACGTTACGATGACCCATTCCGTAATGTTATGAGTATTATGATTAATCGTAATTTGCAAAATAAACCTTCAATCATTTATGGTGATGGTTTACAAACTCGTTGTTTTTCTTATATTGGCGATTGTATTAGTTGTTTAGAAAAAATGGCATTAGATCCTAATATCGTAAGCGAAACAATTAACATTGGTCCTGATGAAGGTACAATTACTGTTGCTCATTTGGCTTATTTGGTCGCTGAAGCAACTGATATGAGAAAAGATAACATATGGCCACCAATTCATATGCCTGACCGACCAAGAGAAGTAAAACACGCATCTTGTTCTGCCGATAAAGCTCGTAAATTATTGAACTATGAAACCAAAACTAATTTAGAAAAAGCAATTCAAGAAACTGTTGAATATGTTAAACGAAAAGGATCAAAACCTTTCGATTATACTTACCCACTTGAAATTATCTCAGATAAAACACCAAAAACATGGAAAGATAGGATAATGTAATGACTTTAGTTGATATTATGGTAGAAAACAATTGGCGTAATGATACACATTATGAATTTGGTACAGATAAAGAGTTTAATCATCGTTATTGTACAGCATTTTATGATAAAGAATTTTTAAAGTATAAAGACAAAGAAATTAAGTTATTGGAAATTGGAGTCCACCGTGGCGGAGGATTAGCAGTATTTCATGAATATTTTAAAAATGCTGAAATTTGTGGTGTTGATCCGTTTGATTTTGGTGCTATAAAAAATTGTGAATCTTTTCCTAGAATAAAGATTTTTTATGCTGACGGATATAAAGAACAGTTTTCCAGTTTTTTACCTAGTTTTGATATTATCATTGATGATGGTCCGCACACCAAAGAAAGTCATTTACAGTCATTAAATCTTTATTTACCAAAATTAAACTCCGGCGGTGTTTTTGTTATTGAAGATATTGCTCAAATGGAGTGGACCGAAGAATATAAAATGATAGTACCAAACAATATGAGTTATGAAGTGATTGATGCTCGTGAAATTTCTGGCATGTCCGATTCTATTATGTTTGTGGTAAGATATGACTAGTATATCGTTTTGCCATCTTGCTTCAGCAGGTAAAAAACTATCAACATTAAAAATGGTAGATAATGTTCGTATATATTATCCTGATGCTTATTATTTTTTAGCCTCAGACGCAGCTGACAATTTATCTGAGATTGCATTTTCATATAATTGCGACTATCGTTTTTATACCAAAAAAGTAGGTTATCCTAGTTATAATCTAGAAAAAATATTATTATGGTTTGAACGATTCCGTTATGCTTGCCTAAAGTGTAATACTTCACATATAATGATGATGGAAGATGATGTTTGGATTAAAAAGAATATTACAGTAGATGATAGTTGGGAAATGGCAGGCCACAATATTACAGTTGGCAATATTATTCCTAAAAATATTATAGACAGCATTACGGAATTTTCTGGTAAAAAACCACTCACAAATCAATATGGTTGCGGTGGAGGATCCATCTTTAAGGTATCGACCTTCTTAGATAACTATGATAGAGTAATTGAATGGTTTAAATTGAACCATGGTACTTTCCAACAACAATACAACCCGCTTGGTTATATGGACTGTTACATGGTAGTTTATTATATGTAGTGTGCAAAAGATTATGATGTTAATTCTTACATGACGGATTCACACCACCATACAAATGATGGTTACGATTATGATAAATTTGCAAATGATCAACCTAGTCACATTGAAATTGTGAATAACTATAAGAAATATTATTGGACATGAAAACATTAATTATTGGTAAGAATAGCTTTATTGGTAAACATTTTTATCATGCTACCAAAAACGTGGATATTATTTCTTATTCCGATGTTGACAAAGTAGATTTTTCCAAGTATAATACTATATTGAATTGCGCAATTACTCCCGAATTTAAAATTGAAGATTATAAACAACGAAATGATTTGGATTATCAAGTAGCCATTTTGGCAGCTGCAAATAAATGCCATTATATTATGATGAGTACCAGAAAAGTTTATGGTACTTGTGATGATTTGCAAATTTTAAATGAAGAATCCAAACTTGAGGCCAACGATTATTATGGAGATAACAAAGCAACATCCGAAAGAAAAATAGTAGATTTGGGAGGTTCTCATACAATATTAAGAGCATCCAATATTTACGGTTTTGAATACGGCAGAAATTCTTTTATGGGTTTCTGCATGAATCAATTAAAACATAATGATGAAATTGTATATACAATTAGCGGTAAATCTAAACGAGATTTTATTTCAATTAAATCTGTATGTAAAGTATTGAATAAAATTGTAGAGAAGAAACCTACAGGAATATATAATTTAAGTTCCAGTTACGGAACAGAGATTGGTGAAGTTGCGAGAGCTTTGATTGAAGGATATGAATCTGGTAAATTTATTGAATCTGGTCAAATAAAAGACCAATTTATTTTGGACAATAGAAAATTATTGAAAACATTGGATATTGAATTGCCTATCTTTCAGAGAAAATATATTAAAAAACTTGGTGAAAAATTATGAATAATGATATTAGTATTGTAACATTCTTCTTTGATATGGGTCGAGGCGACTGGACTCCAGAAAAAGGATTTCCACATTATCTGCATCGTACCGTAGATACTTACTTTGAGCGATTCAGTTATATGGCTCAATTAGATAATGAAATGGTTATCTTTACACATCCAGATTTTGTTGAACGAGTTGCTGCTTTGCGTAAAGGTAAAGAAGATAAGACTAAGATTGTACCTATGGATTATCTTTCAATGTTCCACGGTGAGAAGAAAAAGATTTATGACATTCAAAGAACAACAGAGTTCCAAAGAAAAGTAAGTCCTTCACAACAGATTAATCCGGAATATTGGAACGCTAATTATGTACACCTGATGTTTCTAAAATCATTCTTTGTTAAATGGGCATTAGAAGCAAATCTAATCACCAATGATTATGTTGCACAGATTGATTTTGGATATTGTCGTACACAAGATAAAATTCCACCAAGTAAAAAGTGGACATATAATTTTGGTGAAGATAAATTCCAATTATTTGGCTATCGTGAATTTCCAAAAGATAAAACAATCGAAGATGTAATCTTTAATAATACAGTTTATATTTTGGGCGCCAAACAAGTTGGTCACAAGAATCTGTGGCCTGAAGTGAATAACTTGATTTGTGAAAGTATGGAAGAATTACAAGCAAAGAATTTGATTGATGATGACCAAACCTTGTGGTTGATGGCTTCATTGAAGAAACCAGAAATGTTTAATCTGAACATCATTCCTGACCACCAATTAGGTCATGATTCGTTTGTTTTGTTTAACAATTATAATGATACAGTAAAATGAGAATATATCTTAGTGGAACTGCTAATCTAGGCGACTTTTTAAATGGAATGCCAGTAATGTCTGGTGTTAGTAAATATATTGGTAAGTATGAGTTAATCATTAAAAGTGGTATGCGTAAGTTTAAAGGCATCAAAGAATTTTTGATGTATCAAGACCTATTTACCGATGTTGTATTTGACGATGAAGTATTCATGTACGGTGAAATGATACAATTAAGTTCTTGGCCAATGCGGGAAGATAAGAATGACCCATATCGACCAATCGAAACTTGTCGTTATGAAAATTGGTTGAATGACCACTACAGGATGTTATTTGAAGTAGATGATGATTTCACAGTAAAAACACCGGAATATGATATTGATGTGAAAGATGAATATTATGTTGGTGACCGATGGGCTGTAGGTGAAATTGATGACCGCAGAGAAACTCATATTCTATCTCACCTTGAGAAATATAATTTCATTGATTATGATAGACCAATGTTGGAAAATGCTTACATTATTAAGAATCTAAAGAAACCATTTATCACAAACTTTACCGGTATTGGTATGTTAGCAGACCTTTGCAATGTTCCGTTGTATTGTGTTTGGAAAGCAGAAGATTGGAAACCTGAGTTTAGAGTTGGTAATGATGTGTCTTGGGATAATGGCAAAAATATTGATAAAGTATTTGAGAAGCATTTTTATTTGAACCGCCAAGCAAAACTGGTTCATGCAAAAGATTTGGAGAAAAAACTTGACCATTTTAAACATTCATAAAGGCTGTTTTGGTGATTGTATTCGCAATGGTGATTTAATTGCTGTCGGTAATGTTATTGAACATTTAAGAAAAGTAAACAATCAACCACACATCAAATTTCACATGATGCCGGGTGCAATCAGTTCGGAAGAATATTGTCAGAAGTTTTTTGAATTCTTAAAGAAACAAACCGATTGGTTCTCCGAACATCAAAGTCAGGACAGTTTACAATGGGAAAGAGTTAATCTTTGGGATTTTCGTGATATATCTGGTGATTTGGTTAAAGTACCAAACACAAAAGAAATGAGGAAAAAGATTGTTATATTTCCACTCTTTGATGCTCCATATAATCAATATCGTAATTGGCCAAGAAATTTACTTCAACATCTAATTGAAAAATATAATGCCAAAGAATATGATGAGTACATTAAGTTAATATGTACGAAAGAACCTGCTTATTTTGGTGAAGATTGGATTAATAGTACCGACTTTATGGAAAACATATACCACATTATGGATGCCGAAATATTCATTGGTGGTGACACAGGAACAACACATTTTGCGTTTTCGCTTGACAGGGCACCTAAAACTATGTTATACTATAACTCCAGTCGAGGTTTAGTCCATACTTTACCATTCTATCTCATGGAAGGCAAAGGAAAAATGGCAACTTATTGGTTGGATTTTGAAGGAACCAAGTTTTAAACCCAACATTTAAGTGACTATGTATCTAACCCAACCTTTCTACGGTTTAGAATGGTTCAGGTAAAAGTTGTATAAATAAGTAAACCGGCAACCAAAGTGTGTTGCATATCAGAAGGATCCTAATGCAGTCGTTTTTAACTTTTCTAAAAGAAGAATCAGAGGCCGGCGATGGCAAACTTAAGCACATACACCATGCTGAAGATCGTCCATTGTTGCATGGTACCAAAGGGTTTGAACACGCATATAATGCTTTAAATCAAGCACACGAACATATTAAGTCTGGTGGGCATAGTTCTGCACTAACAATGAAATATGATGGCTCTCCTGCCGTTGTATTTGGACACCATCCTGAAACAGGCAAATTCTTTGTTGCATCAAAATCTGCTTTCAATAAAAACCCAAAACTTAATTATAACCACAAAGACATTATAAAGAACCATGGTCACGCACCCGGTCTTGTAGAAAAACTCCATGCATCTTTGAATCACCTCAAGAAAATTGCACCCAAGAGTGGTGTATACCAAGGAGATTTGATGTATTCCGAGGGTGATAAGAAAGAATCCAAAAAAGGAATTTCATTTACTCCTAATACCATTACATATACTGCCAAAGGTACTGATGCCGATAAAATTAAAGCATCCAAACTTGGTATCATAATCCATCAGCAATATCACGGCAAAGATTTGGAATCAATGGCTGCCGATCCGCATCCAGACTTGCATAATTTTGCTCATCATACTGATGTGTGGCACAAGTCAGCTAACCATGATACAAAACAAATTCACTATTCTGAAAGTGACCAGAAAGAATTTGAAAAACACTTGGCTAGTGCTCAAAAAATACATAACGACAACAAAATGACAATGTATAAAGCTACAGAGCCACATCGTGGTGAAGCTGGTCATTTGGCAACATATATTAATCATACTGTTAGGACTGATGAAGTTCCTACAGCCGAAGGCCTAAAAAAACATATTGCAAATCAATATAAAAAGGCTGGAGCAAAGTTAAAAACTCCAATAGCTCAAAGTCGTAAGAATACTGAAAGCCAAAGTCACTTGCAGCATATTGATGCTAATAAACAACACTATGATAAGCTTTTGGCGATGCACCACCATTTACAACAGGCAAAAAATCTATTAGTATCCACACTAGCACAACACGAAGGTGGTCTAGAACATCATATTGACGACAAGAAAACCGGACCAGAAGGTTTTGTTGTGAATCATGCCGGAGAACCAACTAAATTGGTAAATCGTGCTGAATTTGCTAAAGCTAACTTGTTGAAGGTGAGGAAATGAAAAGTTTTTTAGAAATGTTGTCCGAAGCGGAAGGTCGTGGAACAATGACCGCAAGTGGTCCAGCATCACTCGAACACGAAAAAAAATATATTACTCCACACTTGGGCAGTGAAGAATTTACTCATGTGTTAGATAAAAATCATGATGGAGTTCCTGCTGGTTCAAATTTGCGATTAACTAAAGCCGAACGTTTAGATGGAAAACTTCATGTGCATGCTTTTGATGATAATACAAAAGAAAGTCACGTTATTCCGATTTCAAAAATTCGTAAGCCTGGCGAAGCTCCTAAGAATGAAGGACACAAATATGAAATTGCTACATTCGAAAGATTCAAAAAAGCAGGCATAACACCTGCTGATGCTAGTCATGCTGGTTCAACCGCAGGTACAGATGTTCCAATTGAAAATAAAAGAAAGAAAGAAATCCATAAAGGTAATATTATTTCTGGTGAAGTAAAAGAAGGTACAACTGCTGCAATGGGACAACTAACCATTAACCATACTCCGGAAAATGGGTGGCATATTACTGATAAAGCAAGAAAAAATAGGCCAAAGTATGCGGCCGCAATTGAAAAGGCCGGATTACTAGAACACATGAATAAACATCAGGATCCAGATAAACACAAAATTGAAACTACTGCTTCTGGTCGTGCAAAATCAATTACATTTAAACATCCAGATTTGAGTCCTGCAGTATCCTACCTAAAAGACCACCATGTTGATGTTTTGCATGTGGGTAGTGGTTATGGAACATATAAAGTAAATAATAAAGATGTGACAGATCATGGACTGCCATCAATCAAAGGCAAAGGTAAATTCATAATTCGTGAAAAACAAGCTGGAAACAAAAGAGCAAGGACAATTGCTTTCCATCCAGATGGTGTAAAAGGTTTGGAAAAAAGTCATGTTAATTTAGATAATGACGACCATCTAGAACATTTTGCCAAAACATTAGGACACAGAGATTAATGAAGTCATTTTTAGAATTATACGAAGAAAAAGAAACCACAAAGAAGCCTGTGGTAATGGCTTTTGGTCGTATGAATCCTCCAACCACCGGACACCTTAAATTAATTGATAAGGTTCGTGGTGAAGCAGAAAAACAAGGTGCAAATCATGTCGTTATTGTTTCTCATTCACAAGATTCCAAAAAAAATCCATTAAGTGGTGAACAAAAAGTCAAACACCTTAAACGGTATTCACCAGGAACTCATTTTGAAAAATCTTCAAAAGAAGAACCAACAATATTACACCATGCAGCAAAATTACACGCAAAAGGCCATGATAAATTGACTGTTGTTGCTGGTTCTGACCGGGTTAAAGAGATGCACGATTTGTTACACAAATATAATGGTGTAGAAGGTCGCCACGGACACTATAATTTTAAGAAAATTTCAGTAGTATCCGCTGGTCACCGTGATCCTGATGCCGAAGGTGCAGAAGGTATGTCTGGTACCAAAATGAGAGAACACGCAAAAAACAAAGATTTTTCATCATTCCGCCAAGGTGTTCCTGCCCATGTGTCCGATAACCATGCCAAAGAACTTATGCACGATGTTCGTGCTGGTATGGGATTAAATGAATCCGTAAACCGTGGTCAGTTTAGAGCCATCTTTGTGACTGGCGGACCTGGTTCAGGTAAAGACATTATCATTCGTGAAGCCATCGCTGAGTCTAAAATTGTAGAACTCAACCTAGTTCAGGCCTATGACTACCTATCGGATAAACAAAGGTTATCAGAAAAATCTAGTGACTTCCGCAAAGAAGGTCTCAGGAATCGTGGTCCATTGATTATTAATGGTCCTGCTGATGATGTTGCTCGTATTTCTTATATCAGAGAAGAACTTGAAGAATTAGGTTACGAAACCTTGATGATTTTTGTTAATACCACAAACGAAGCCAGCCAAGAAAGAAATTCTCTATTGTCCAGAATGATGGTTGAGTCGGTAAGACAAGAAAAATGGGTGAAAGCACAAGAAAACACTAAATATTTCACCGAGGCATTCACTAACTTTATTGAGTTTGATAATACTGGTAGAATAGAGTCCAAAGAAGAAGATATTACTGAAATATACCTCACAACAAAACTTTTTCTAGATTCTAGAGCAATTAATGAGATTGCCGATGATTGGTTTACAAGAAACAATAAAGTAGATATTAACGAAAGATTTGCCTCACTATTTAAGGAAGATAATGTTAAAAAAGATTCTAAGTCTATTCAGACTAAAACCGTTGGTAAATACAACCCCAACTTTAGATCAGCCAAAGGTCCAGCCGACATTAAGCCAGACAACTCCGGCTCCCTCGTCAGCGGCCAAGATTCAATCAAAGGCGACACGGGACCAAGGAAAAAAACAACCAGCTCAGTCACGGGCGGATCTTGGAGCGGCGCATACGAAGAAGCGCAGCCCACACTCAAAATCAGTCCAGTCCCCAAAGAGCCGAACTTCCAAAAAGACAACGACAAAAACAAAAAGTTAAAGCGTGGTGATACTTCATTAAGCGCTGGTCGTGTAGGTAGACCAGACGGAGTAGGACAGAGTTATGATACCCGTGCAGGCGGTCAAGGTGCTGCAGCAGGCGCCGGTCTAGGACAAGGCATGGGTGAAAGTCAGGAATATAGTAACGCACAACCTTCCAGTTCAGCATTACCAGGAAGTAGTGTTATGTCGCCAAATCCTTTGAGTTCAGCTTATGAGCCGAAGAAAAAGAATTTTAAATATTTTAGAAAAACAATTAAAGAGTTTAATGGATTCCAAAACGATGTTGAATCCGGTGTCGGTGGAGTACTAGGCGGTTCTGGTAATAAAGAAGGTATGGATACCTATAAAGATCAAAATAGAAATATTGGTATTGAAATAATCAAAAAGAAAAAGAAAAAGGGAGCACAATAAAATGTTTGCTAAAAAGTTTGTATCACAATCTATGATTGATGCAGTTAATCAAGTTCTTGGTGAAACCAAAGAAGAAGTTTCTCCACAAGTACTATTAGATGAAGCTGCCGAAAAAGTACCTACTCCAACCGGCATGAGAGTTTATGGCACAAGTTATGGTAACTCCGCCAAAGCTCGTAAAGACCAGACCAAAGCTGCTGTTGATACAATGAAAGGTCCTAAGGACAAAGAGTTATTAAAAGACGATGAAATTGATGAAACTGGTTTTCATAAAGCCGCTCACGGTGCCAAGAAAGCAGGACAATCTCATTTCGAATTTCAAGGTAAAAAATATCCGGTTACAGCAAAATCTCATGCTGAAGCTGTTGAAGAAGAAAGTGATTGTGTAACTAAGCCACAAGCAAAAGATATTGCTAAAAAGGAAGTTGGTAAGCACGAAAAAGGTATGCACGGTAAATCTGGTGAAGTTGCAAAACATGAAAAGAAAATGCACAAAGAAGAAATGACTTTTGCTGAAAGATTGAAAGCTTCACTTACAGAAAATAAAACTGATGGCACAATTGAAAATTTCACCGACAACAATCTTGGTGAAATGTCTGACGCTCAAATGAAGAAGCGTGAGAAGATTGTTATGTCCATGAAAAAAGGTGAAGCTGGTATGAAACAACGTTACGGTAAAAATTGGAAGAATGTGATGTATGCTACTGCTACTAAGCAAGCTATGAAAGAAGATTCTTCTGATGAGTGGGAAGGTGAAGAATTTAAAGAAGAAGTTGAATTGGATGAAGCCGCAACTCGTAAAGACTTTCAAATGGTTGCTGATTTAATCCGTGCAAATGATAGTCACGATAAGCGCAAAGAATTAGCTGGCCATCATGCTGCCATTTTTGCTCAACAAAATCCACGTTTTGACCATCACAAGTTTATGAAAGCTTGTGGAGTATCTCATGAAGTTTATGGTGAAGAAGTTAAGAAGTCCGATGTTCCCGCTTTCTTACGCAAAATGCGTGGCGACAAACCATTATCAATGAAAGATGTTAAATCTGGTGATAAAGATTCTATTTCACACAAAGATAACCTTGCTAAAGCTCGTAACGAAGAAATTGAATTTGTTGAAGAAGATATTGAAGTTATCCAAGATAAAAATGTACACAAAACCACAACAGATATGTTAAAAGGTCGTGTTGAAGGCGGAAAATTAAATGCCTTCAAAAACTTCAAAGTAAATTTAGTAACTTCTGGTGAAGAATCAATTCCAAACGAAGTTGATAAGGGTGAAGATACAAAAGAAAAACAAAAAATTACTACTAATCCAGGTCCAGTAGAAATTAAATTTGATGATAAGTTGGGCAATCCTACACCGCAAAGCCATTTTTCTGATAAAAAAAAATTAAATACTGAAGCTGTCCGTGGAGAGTTAAAGCAGATTCGCCAAAAAGAAGGAAAGATGCATGACCAAGAAGTAAATGATTTTGCAAAAGACCAGAAACAAAGTAAATTGGTTCATTCTAAAGAAGAAGCTGAATTAGAAGAAAAAGTTATTGCTGGAACTCCTGGTTGGGAAAAAATGCCAAAGAACGTTAAAGATAAATCTGGCGCAGTTCATACTCCAATGTCCCGTGCAAAAGATTTAGCTCGTCAATCATTCAAAAAGATTAAGAATGAAATGTTAGGCAAAATCTCTAATTAAGAGAATACGATGAAGAAATTAAAAGCTATGATTAAAAAGAATCCCGAACCAGCAAAATCAGCAAATGTTGATCCTGGTCAACTAGGCCAATATTCTGCAACCAACCAAGTTTCAGAAGATGGTTCTTTGAATACTTTTCTTTCTTCCAGAGGTATCAATCCTAAATTTGTTTCTAGGGATACTAAAATTTCTCATGCAAAATCTAACGAATATAAAAAATGGAAGCAGAATCATATGTTTGAAGAAACTTTAATCGAAAGTGCTTTACTGGACAGATATTTAAGTTCTAGGGGTATCAATCCAAAATATCTTCCAACGGATAAGAAAATTGCTTACTCTAAGTCAAATGAGTTCTTAACTTGGAAACAAAGTCATATGCGTGAATCTATTACTACTGGTCGAGAAAAAGGTACCGATGATACCATTCGAAATACTGATTCTGATTCTCCAACCAAGAGTAGAGCAGATATTTTAAAGAAAGCAATGAAGCATTACAAAATTGCTACTCCACCTGGAGCTTTAAAAAAGGAAGGTTCGCAAACTCCTCAACTAACACCAGAAGCAGTTCAAAAGCCAAGTGCTTTAGAGAGATTCCGACAAGATACTAAGAAGCGTGTTAAGAAACATGCTGAGATTAAGAGTAAAGAAACTAAAGATGGTTCCGGTATGAGTTCTGCTATTGACCGATTAGAGAAACATTTGAATAAAGAAGATGTTGGTGATGGCAAGGCTGCCGTAAATGCTGATGGTCTACCTAGTCCACAATTAGAGCCAGTATCCGAGAAAAAGAAACAAATGTCCAAATCTGCTCGTATGATTAAAGCATTATATAAGAGTAAAAGAATGGTCAAAGAAGATTTGTACGACCACGAAAAAGAAGATAAATCTGTGGCTACTTATGGTAAGAAACCAAAGTTTGATAAATCTGAAAAAGATGATGGCGGTGAGAATAAACCAACGGCCGCAGCAACTTTAACTGGTGGAACAACTTTAACCGGTGAAAAACGTGATGATGTGGAAATTGATCCGATGATGAGAGTCCGTCCAGGTCAACCTGATCCATTCAAGAAGGATGACAAGAAAAAAGACGGTAAAGATGGTAAAAAAGAAGAAAAGAAATAAGATAAATAGTAAGATAACCAAGGACAATCAAGGAGAAAAAAATGTCAAAATGGGGAAATACCGATTCCGCTAACAGTAAGCCTTTATTACCAGTAGAGCGCCAAGTTAGGGAAGTAACAGTTTTATACACGGCAAACGCAACTACAAGCGGTAGCAATGTCGTATTCACAACACCACCAGACACAAATTTGGTTGGTTCTTATGTTTATACGCTTGACGCCAACAATGCAGTTGCTAGATTTGTAGATACATCTATCATTGATCCTAATGATGTTGCTTTCTTAAAATCCAATAATACTGTTGCTGCTGTTAGTACTGCAAATAGTTCAGTTCGTTTAGCTAATAATGTTATTGCAACATTAGCTGCTGGCCAACCAGTATATTTTGCTAATGCAATTAGCTTCCATTCAGGTACACAAGCAGTTACATATTTTGCTGATACCATTTTGGTTACTCCTACCCGTGCAGCTAACGGAAATACTGCTATTGCTAATACAGGTAACTTTAGTGCTGGTTGGGTTCATATTCAGAAGAAAACCAATAACGATGGCACAGTTCGTTATCTGAAAGAAACTTTAGTTGCTCTTGCTAATCCTGTGGCTTCCAACACAAGTTCAGGTAATACAAGTTTTGGTTCTGTAGTTACAGGTCTGTAATTAATCCAAGTTGTGGTGCTTCGGTGCCACAACTTTTTTCATTATGACAATATAATAAGAATAAAAATATGTTTGATGAATTGAATGAAGATAATTTTATGATGTACGCAATGAAGTGTTATACTTCACCAAATTGTGTTATGTCAGAATTTGAAGGAGATATTAAAAGAACCAAATATCTAAAACGTTTATTTCGTAGATATAAGGTTGCTAAAATTCTCAAAGAACGATTGATATTGAATCATATCATTCTATTGAATAATGTTTTTGGACCAGAAGTTACTGCAAGAATATTATTTTATAGAATAGATGAACGAGATTACGATATATTAAAAACTTTTTTGTGTTATTTAAATATAATGCCAGAAATGATTTACGGCATTAAGGGTAAAAATATAAATTCATACGATATACCTATGGATTTACATATCGCAGAGATATTAAGGAAAATATGAAATCATTTAAACAATATACTGAAGCTTGCTGGACAGGATATACAGCCAAAGGCATGAAGAAAAAAGGTAACCGTATGGTACCCAATTGTGTACCAGAAGAATCTGAATTGGAAAAGAAAGCTTCCAAATATGACTTCACTAAAACTAAATCTGGTAAACCTGTACCCAAACAAACTAAACCATTCCGTATGGGTAATGAACCAATATCAAATATTAAAGAAGATGGCATAGGTGGTGGTGGTGGTGGTGCAGTTGCTACCGGACCAACTAATGTAACTGGTGTTGCAACTTCTACCGATCCAGCAAGTGCTACTGCTGTTAATAGAAAAAAGAAACGTAGTCCTATTTTAATGAGAATGGCCACCAGAAAGGCACCTAAGTGATTGACATCCAAAAAAGAATCAAAGAGAAATTTGGATTAGAAGCAGAAGTAGTTGAAGCAGCAAATGTTTTATTTTTAAGAGTTCAAGGATTAGATAACGTTTCTCTTGCTGATTGGATTGGAGTAGAATTTCATAACACTTATGTTAGTGTAAAGAACAGAAAAACATTTGAGTTCTCCGATGATGGATGGATTAAAATAGAAAAAAATGATAACAGTAGAACAACTTCAAGTAATACTGCCACATAACACAACATTAAATTCTTTGTGTTCGGTGTTAAATGACTTATTACCAAAATATGATATTAATACAAAGAATAGAATTGCTGGTTTTTTAGCGCAATGTGCAGTTGAGTCGATTGAGTTTACAACATTAAAAGAAAATTTAAATTATGGTCCACAAAGTTTAATGAGAACTTGGCCAAAATTGTTTCCTTATGTTGGTATAGCAGAACAATATGCTCACCAACCAGAAAAGCTTGCTAATTATGTTTATGCAAATAGGTATGGTAACGGTAGTGTAACAAGTGGTGATGGATGGTTATACCGTGGTCGTGGTGCTATTCAAACCACCTTTCACGACAATTATAAGGTATTTGCAGTTTCTATTGGAATGCCAATAGATAAAACAGTTGCTTATTGTGAATCATTGTCTGGTGCCGTGGAGTCTGCTTGTTTTTATTGGAAGATGCATAATATTAATGATGATTGTGATTCTGATGATATTGAAAGTATGACACACAAGATTAATGCTGCTGAATTAGGATTGTCGCAGAGAACAATGTATTACGAAAAGGCGAAGTCAGTATTATGATGACATTATTACTTTGGTTGTTTAATTACATACCAACATTCTTTATATACATTGCATTTGCAATAGGTGTGGTGCTTTATCTCTTTTCTGAGATGGCCACAATGCGAATTGCTCAGATTGTAACATCGAGTTATTTAACACCAGCTCTTATGAGATTAATTGGTGTATTATTAATGGGATCAAGTATTTTCTTTTTAGGTATATCGTTTAGTGATGCCCAATTTAAAAAAGAATTGGATAAAAAGAACCAAGAAATTGCTAAAATTAATGAATCAGCAAAAGATATAACTGTTCAGACCGAAATTAAGTATGTTTATAGAGATAAGATTATTAAGGAGAAGGGTGATGAAATTATTAAATATGTTAACACTAAAAATGATAGCGACTGTAACTTGCACAATTCTACTATCGAGTTGCTCAACGCTGCCGCAAAAAACGACCTTCCCAACCCCACCAGATCAGTTGATGCAACCAGCTCCGGAGTTGAGCTTAGTGCCGTTGAAAAAATAATTATAGAAAATTATAACAAGTATAACGCATTAAAAAATAAAAACGATCTATTACAAGAATGGATTAGAGAGCAACAAAAGAATAATAAATGAAACAAATAGTAAAACAATTGTTAACAGGTAAAGATAATGAAACTTACGATTTAGGTCGTATATCTTGGGTTCTTTGCGTACTTGCAACTATTGCATTTTGCATATACAACTTAATACACAACATACCATTTACATTGGAAGATTTTGGTCGTTCAATAGCTGCTATTGTTGGAGTTCATGGTGCAGCTATTTGGGCCAAAAGGGATACTGAGCCTAGTCCACAAGCTGATTCAGATCAAAATAATAATAATAAATAAGAGATCAAGATGGCAGACAATGTTACGCAATTAAAAGTTGATGTGGAAGTATTAAAAACCCAAGTCACCACAATAACTTCCCTTTGTACAAAAATGGATACGGTTATTGAGAAACTTGTGGACCAACAAGAAAAATATACCGCACAAATTTACAAAGACATGGAAAATCGTAGAATAGAAAAGAATGCCGAGATCAAAGAGATTCACGACCGCATTGATACCGTTATTGATAAAGTTCAAATTACCGAATTGCGCATTATGGATGAAATTAAACAATTGCGAGCAGAACTAAGCAAAAGGCAAGAAAAAGATTCCGGCAAATTGGATAATATTTCTAATAGAAACTGGATGATTGTTGGTGGTATTATTGCCGCAGCATTTATTGTTAGTCGTGTGGTAGAAGTTATAGGACACTTGACAAAGTAGTATTATTGTAGTATTATCATAGATTATGAGCGTTTATATTGATAGAAATTTCCTCCTCCAAGTTTCACCAAAATTACAGAGGTTCTCCCGTAAAAAGGACGACCTCTATAATTTCCGTTGTCCACTCTGTGGGGATTCCCAAAAAAATAAAACTAAAGCCCGTGGTTTTGTCTTCCGTAAAAAGAATGACTACTTCTATATGTGCCACAATTGTGGTGTATCTACCACCTTCTATAATTTCTTAAAACAGGTTGATCCTAGCCTATTACAAGAATACCAATTGGAAAGATATAAAAATGGAGAAACCGGCAACAACAATTATCCAAAGCCAAATTTTGAGGAATTCAAAACGGAGAAACCGACCTTCAAGAAGTCCCTTGAACTTCCGACAATTGACTCATTACCAGAGGCGCACTTTGCTAAGATATATGTTCAGCAGAGAAGGATTCCAGAGACCTTTCACTCGCAACTATACTATGCGGAAGACTTTGCAGCCTTCATACAAACTCTTGGGATTGAAAAAGAGGGTCTTTATAAAAACGACAAACGGCTCGTCATTCCCTTCTATAACAAAGAGAAAAATCTTGTGGCTATCCAGGGTCGCTCGTTGGGTGAATCGAAACTCAGGTATATCACATTAAAGTTACATGATGATAATAAAAAGGTCTTTGGACTAGACCGAGCCAATACGGAATCGTTAATATGTGTAACCGAAGGTCCTATTGATTCCATGTTCCTGGAGAATGGTGTAGCAACAGCAGACTCTAACCTAGAATCGATTACCGATGTATTGGACAAATCGGAGGTGGTTCTGGTGTTCGATAACGAGCCTCGTAACAAAGAGATCGTTAATAAGATAGAACACGCAATAGACAACCATTTTAATGTTGTTATTTGGCCAGAATTCATTGGTGAAAAAGACATCAATGATATGGTCGTCAAAGATAATTTTTCATTGGATGAAATCCAAGATATTATAGATAAAAATACCTTTGTAAATTTAAGAGCGAAAATGGAGTTTGTGAATTGGAAAAAGATTTAATCAATTGGGTACAAAGGATTTCTGAGAAGAAGGATGAACTTGGTGGGTTTAGTGTTTGTCCTTTTGCTAAGAAAGCACTAGAAGAAAAAAAAGTTTTCTGGTCATACATCGGACAGGAACCAGTAGCATACATACTAAGATATATTGAAGCAACAATTGAAGATTTTGAGGTAATAGTTTTCTACAATCTCAAAAAAAACTTGACAGATGAAGATTTATTAAGTATTATATCAAAACTACAAGACAAGATGCCAGACATGGTATTTTTGAAAGACCATCCAGATAATCCTGGATTTATTAATGGAGTGAATACTAGTAACGGTGAATATCCCGCAGTTCTTGTACAACCCCGAAATAAATTAGAAGAGGCTCGTAGTAAGCTATTAAAGACGAAGTATTACGATTCTTGGTCAGAAGAATATAAAAAAGAAATATTTGCATACGGCAGTAAAAAATAATAATAAAGGAAAATAACATGAGCGTAGTTAATAGTAACATGGACATCACACAAGAGATTTTATCAGAAATAACAGTTTACAATAAGTACGCAAAATATATTCCAGAATTAAAACGTAGAGAGTCATGGGAAGAAATTGTTGAACGCAACATGGCCATGCATATTAAGAAGTTTCCACAGTTAAGAACAGAAATTCAATCTGTTTACAAAGAATTCGTATTCACCAAAAAAGTTTTGCCTTCAATGAGGTCAATGCAGTTTGGTGGAGCACCAATCGAAATATCCAATACAAGAATTTTTAATTGCTCATTTTTACCTATTGATGATATTGATGCCTTTTCCGAAGTGATGTTTCTATTGTTATCAGGAACAGGTGTAGGTTATTCGGTTCAAAAACATCATGTTGATAAATTACCTATCGTACAAGGTCCTACATCCAAAGGTCGTAGATTTTTAGTAGGTGATTCCATCGAAGGTTGGGCTGATGCAATTAAGGTGTTAATCAAAGCTCACTTCAAAGGTAAATCGGATCCGATTTTTGATTATCGTGATGTTCGACCTAAAGGCGCTCGTTTGATTACTTCTGGTGGTAAAGCACCAGGTCCCGATCCATTGCGTATCTGCATTGATAAAATTCACGCAGTATTGAATGGTGCTCGTGGTCGTCATATAACATCACTAGAAGCACACGACATTAATTGCCATATTGCAGATGCCGTTCTTTCTGGTGGTATTCGTAGAGCCGCTATGATTGCTCTATTCAGTTTTGATGATTTGGATATGTTATCGTGTAAAGCTGGACCGTGGTGGGAATTAAACCCACAGCGTGGCCGTGCTAATAATTCAGTAGTGTTACACCGTGAGTATACCACAAGAGAACAGTTTGATATTGTTTGGAAGAAGGTTGAAGAATCTGGTGCAGGTGAACCAGGAGTCTATTGGACAAACGATTATGATTGGGGTACAAATCCGTGTGTCGAAATTGGTTTGCGCCCCTTCCAGTTCTGTAATCTAACGGAGGTTAATGTTTCAGACTTAGTTGACCAAGAAGATTTAAATGCTCGAGCAAGAGCTGGTGCTTTCATTGGAACACTACAAGCCAGTTATACGGACTTCCATTATCTCCGTTCCATTTGGAAAGAAACAACCGAATTGGATGCTTTGATTGGTGTATCAATGACGGGAATTGGTTCAGATAAAGTTACTCATTTGGACATGACTGCAGCCGCAAAAGTAGTATTGGAAGAAAATGCTAGAGTTGCTGAGTTGATTGGTATTAATAAGGCTGCAAGAACAACAGCAGTTAAACCTGCCGGCACGACTTCATTGGTATTAGGCACATCATCAGGTATTCACGCATGGCATAATGACTTCTATGTTCGGCGTATGCGTGTAGGTAAGAACGAAGCCTTGTATCGTTACATGAGTGAAAATCTTCCTGCGTTAATTGAAGATTGTAATTTCAAACCCCATATCGAAGCAGTTATGTCCTTTCCACAGAAAGCACCTGCTGGATCCATTCTTAGAACCGAATCATTCATGCACTTATTGAAAAGAGTAAATAAGTTTAGTAAAGAATGGATTGCACCTGGTCACCGTGATGGATTAAATAATCATAATGTATCTTGCACCATTTCATTGAAAGCCAATGAATGGGAAAAATGTGGAAATTGGATGTGGGATAACAGAGAAAGTTATAATGGAATTGCCGTTTTACCATATGATGGTGGCACATATATTCAGGCACCATTTGAAGATATTACCGAAGAAAAATTTAATGAGATGGTGCCTTTACTACATAGTATTGATCTAACTCAAGTTATCGAATTCGATGACAACACAACACTTACCGACCAAGCAGCTTGTGGTGGCGGTGCTTGTGAAATTAAATAAAGGTAAAGAATGACTCAGAAACATCTATCTGGCGATTGTGCCAATTGCGAATCAACTTATACGGTATCATTTATGGAAGAAATGGTTTCTCAAGATTTACCGGAGCATTGTCCGTTTTGTGGTTCTGAAATAGAAGAACTAACTGAAGAATATACCGAAGAAGAAGATGATTTAGATATTGGAGATTGGGACTAATTTACACTTATCGTTGTGCCAACGACCAATATTTCCTATTGTTGTAATTATACCACAGTAACGACATTGTTTGTTTGGTACATTTAGGTGTTTCGAAGCTTCAGGTTTACCAAACATAGGATTATTTTTTCCTAATTTGGTTAAACTCTTTTTCATATTACTTTCCGGTGAAAACACTGGTTTATGACCTTTTTTGAATGAACCTTTGTTGGTTCTCATAGTTTTCATAGGATTAGTTTCACTATCAAAACCACAAGAACTTTTTCTACGGTTCATACATCTTGGTTTACCAAAATGTTCATACAAGTATTTTTGTTCCAAAACTTTGAGTGAATCAATGGAATCTGCGTATTCTATAATTTCTCTGGATAAATTGGATAGTTTTTTTATTTTTCTTACCCAAGTACCCGAACCCATATAACCATCATTTAGATTTGTAGTAGAATGTCTACCATAATAGTAGTTTCCGTTAATATGTGTTGTCTGATAAATGAAATGATAAATACTCATGCTGACACGGTCCTTTCGTATTAGAGTATGTGCGGATGCCAGTCCGGCGACATACACTTATTTATACGGAGAATAACATGGATTTGAGAACAACCATCATAAAAACACTTTTAGGTGAACAAATTACATCTGAAGATGTTCTGTTGGAATCTGATTTACCCCAAGAACATAAAGATATTATAAAAAGTCAAGGCATTGAAGGTTATGAACACTTTTTAAGAAATGAAAAATTAAAAAAACAACCAACCAAAAAACATAAGTTGGATGTTTTGTCACAATGGCGCCAAAGCAAAAAAATTAATGCCAAACAATATGCCAAACATATTGATGAGCTTTAATAATGATATGGCAATATGAAGGTAAAGATTTTACAGATGACTTAATTGGTGATAATTACGGGTTCGTGTATCAGATTAAAAACCTGACGAATAACAAAATGTACATAGGCAAGAAATTCTTTTATTCTGCCAAAACCAAGCAAGTCAAAGGTAAAAAGAAACGATACAAAGCACCAAGCGATTGGCAAACTTACTATGGAAGTAGTGCCGAACTAGCTAAAGATGTGTTATCATTAGGTCATGAACAATTCACCCGTGAAATTTTACATCTCTGCCAGTCCAAAGGCGAATGTGGTTATCTCGAAGCAAAAGAGCAATTTATCCGTGGCGTTATGGAAACGGATGAATACTACAACAATTGGATTATGGTACGAGTGAGAAAATCACACATCAAGGAATATAATGCTAGACTTTCTCAAAAAACTCAAGGACGATCCTGAGGGTCCTTATGACGCAATCTTTTTCCTACCAGGTGATAAGGAAGATGAAGTTCATATAGAAGCTTCACTACTTAAAGATCCGGGAGAACCTTTAGGCGGAAGTTCTATGGGACATACTTATCAAGTAGTATTATTTAAAGATGATGCGGAACATGATAAATTATATAATGTCGACCGATTTGAGGCTATATTTTGCGATCCATACGAATACATTTCCAATCTAATACCACAGAACTGGTTTGGTATAGTTGTGAGAAAGACTACCACTTCTGGTGCCTTTGTACAACGTATATTTGACAAAATGCAGGAAGTGTGATACAATAGAATTTTGAAACTATTGAAAGTTTGGTATGATTCTCGTTGACTTAAATCAGGTATTACTTGCCGGCCTAATGGCACAAATTGCCAATCAAAAAGGTAAGTTAGATGAACATTTAATCCGTCACATGGTATTAAATATCATTCGTAACCATGTTAAGAATTTTAAAACAGAATATGGTGAAGTGGTATTGTGTTGTGATAACCGCAAATACTGGCGTAAAGAATACTTTCCATTCTATAAAGCAAATCGCAAAAAAAACCGTGACAAGTCTAGTTTAGATTGGCACATGATTTTTGATATCCTTGCCAAATTAAAAGTGGAACTCAAAGAAAACTTTCCATATAAAGTAATTGATGTGGAAGGTGCTGAAGCCGATGATATTATCGGCACATTGGTACCTCGCCATGCACCACACGAAAAGATTTTGATTTTATCGAGTGATGGCGACTTCCTACAGTTGCAACAGAATTATAATGTTAAACAGTATAATCCCTCACAGAAGAAATATATTATATCTCCTAATCCAATTATGGATTTAAAAGAGAAAATTATCAAAGGTGATAAAGGTGATGGTATTCCTAATGTACTTTCACCATCTGATTGTTTTGTTCGTGACCTCCGCCAAAAGCCCATCACACAAAAAGTTTTAGATAAATTGATGTCTGAAAGTTATTTGGAACAAGATGAAACCACCAAAGCCAACTTTATTCGCAATGCCACATTAATTGACTTATCTTTTATTCCTAAAGAGATAAAAGAGAAGATTATAAATACTTATGAAGAAACGAAGCCGGCTAAAGGCAAATTGCTGAATTATTTTATTGAGCATAAACTAAAGAACCTAATGGAAGTAATTGAGGAATTTCAATGATGAAAAATATATACGAAATTTTAGATGAATTTGAAATGGCTGATTCTAAAAAGGCCAAAATGCAAGTGATAGAGAATAATCTATCCAAAACGTTTGTAGATGTATTACAATTAACTTATCATCCAAACTTTCAATGGCTGATAACAGAAATGCCAGAAGAATATAAAATTCCTAGCGATCAAATGCCAGGACTAACTAGAACACAAATGTCTAGTGAAATAAGAAAATTGTATTTGTTTGAAAAGGGTAACCCAGCAGCAGAAAGATTAACACCTAGAAAAAGAATTGAAATTCTTATTCAAATTCTAGAAGGTCTGGAACCTAGAGAAGCTGAAGTTATTATTGGTATATTCAATAAAGATTTAGGCGTTAAAGGTTTAAATTATAAATTTATTAAAGAGGCATTCCCAACACTACTACCGTAAATGCACCAAAAAGAAAAAATAATAATAACTTGTGGTACATTTGATCCGTTATCTCTTAATGAACTAAATTATTTAAAAAGGTGTCACCAAAAAGGCGATTGGTTAGTTGTCGGCATTCATTCTGATTGGTGGATG
>Ga0214247_1000345_pt1 | contig 31381 bp, 29 predicted proteins | sample TroBogypolimnion_18_FD_153085 | JGI IMG/M metagenome (GOLD analysis project Ga0214247, IMG submission 153085) | Freshwater microbial communities from Trout Bog Lake, WI - 03JUN2009 hypolimnion | ecosystem: Environmental > Aquatic > Freshwater > Lake > Hypolimnion/Profundal zone ... | reverse complement strand
ACATCGGCTTTCAGTACCAGGACCGCATCAGCCAGATGATTGCCCTGCTGGAGTCCGACATGGCCCGCTTGCAGGATGCAGTGGCCGGGCGGGCCGCCGATACCCCGGAGCTGCAGGCCTGGCTGGCACGACTGGAAGACCAATACGCCATGGCTGAACAGCGACACAACCACCACGGTGGCGCAGACTCAGGCGCGGATGCAGACAACGAAACGACATTTTTCTAAGAGGTGGATATGGCAAAGACGATTTTGGTAGTGGACGACTCGGCCAGCTTGCGCCAAGTGGTGAAGATGGCTCTGACGGGCGCTGGCTACAACGTGTTGGAGGCTGGCGACGGCCAGGCCGCTCTGGCGCTGTTGGACGGTCGCACCATCAATATGGTGGTGTGTGACGTCAACATGCCGATCATGAATGGCATTGAGTTTGTCAAGGCGGCCAAGCAGTTGCCGGCCTACAAATTCCTGCCCATTCTGATGCTGACCACCGAAAGCCAGGAAGAGAAAAAGGAACAGGGCAAGGCTGCTGGTGCCAAGGCCTGGATGGTCAAGCCCTTTGCGCCCACCCAACTGGTCAATGCGGTGTCCAAGCTGTGCACCTAAAGTAGTTACCCCAGGACGCGGCGCCCGCAATCGGGCTGTCCGGGTCCGCAACGCGATCAGGGAGATACCATGGCTGAACGGTTTGAATTGCCTGCCGAGTTGAACATCTACAGCGCGCTGGAAACCCGCGACGCCCTGCTGGCCTGGGTGGCCGAGCAGACGGCCGAGGGGCGTGACCTGCTGGAGGTTTCTGCGCGCGATGTGGCCGAGGTCGATGGCTCCGGCCTGCAACTGCTGGCAGCACTTGCCAACGGCGACCTGCCCTGGCATCTGGTGGAAGCCAGTGTGCCGTTTATGGCCGCCTGCCGCACCCTTGGCCTTGGTAAATGGCTGGACGGCCGAACCCTCAAGACCGGAGCAACCCAATGAGCATGGACGCAGACCTGGCCTTTATCGCGCAGGCCATGCCGGCCTTTATCAGCGAAGCGGCCGAACAGATTGAAGCCATAGAAATCCTGTTGCTCGAACTCGAGGAGCAGCCCGACAACCGCGAACTGCTGGATTCGTTGTTTCGCTGTGCTCACACCGTCAAGGGCTCGGCCGGCATCTTTGGTCTGAACCGGGTGGTGGAATTTACCCACCATGTGGAGACCCTGCTCGACAAGATGCGTGAGGGCGAGCTGGCCCTGAATCCGGACATCAGCACCCTGCTGCTGCAATGCAATGACCAGATCAAGTTTCTGGTCGACACCGCCGCCGATGAGAGCGCCGACACGCCCGAGCAAAAGGACTTGCGCGCCGATCTGGTGGTGCAGTTGCGCGCCCTGACCGAAGCCGGTCAGGCGCCAGCGTCGCAGGCTGCTGCTGTCAGTGCCGGGCCGGCCGCCAAGCCCGGTGCCGAAGCGATCTGGAATATTTCTGCCCGTTTTGGCGTGGAAACCTTTCGCAACGGCATGGACCCGCTGTCCATCGCCCGCTATTTGGGCGGCATGGGCGAGGTGGTTTCGGTGCGCTGCGGCTCGGATGCGGTGCCGCCCCTGGTGAATCTCAATCCGGAAAGCTGTTACCTCAGCTTCAGCATGCAGTTGAAGACCAAGGCCAGCCGCGAGGACATTGAGGGTGCCTTCAGCTTTGTGATGGACGACTGCGAACTCGACGTGGTGGCGCCAGAAACCGCCGACCAGAAGATGGCGCGTGCCCTGGAGGATATGCCGGGCACACCGCGTCTGGGCGACATGCTGGTGTCGGTGGGGGCGCTTACGCAGGACAAGCTGACCCAGGTGCTGAGCACGCAGGAGTCCAGCCGCGGCATGCCGGCTGTGGCCAAGTCCAAGATTGGCGACCTGCTGGAGGCGCAGGCCGGCGTGGCACCCGAAGTGGTGGCGGCGGCCCTGGGCAAACAGCAAAAGTTGCGCGAGTCTGCGCCCTCTGAGGAGCGCTATATCCGGGTCCAGGCCGACCGCCTGGACGCAGTCATCAACCTGCTGGGCGAACTGGTGATTGCTGGTGCCGGTGCCACGCTGCTGGCGCGCGAAACCCATGGCGAGGCGCTGATCGAGGCCAACCTGCACATGAACGGTCTGATCGAAGAGATTCGCAACGGCACCCTGGGCCTGCGCATGGTGCCGGTGGGCGAGACCTTCAGCCGTTTTCGCCGCGTGGTGCGCGACACCGCCTCCAGCCTGGGCAAGGAAGTCAATTTTGAAATCGTGGGCGGCGACGCCGAGCTCGACAAATCCATGGTCGAGAAGATCGCCGATCCGCTGATGCACCTCGTGCGCAATTCGCTGGACCATGGGCTGGAAACGGCGCAGGAACGCCTGTCCGCTGGCAAACCGGCCGCTGGCAAGCTGGTGCTGAGTGCACGCCACGAAACCGGTGCCATTCTGATCCGCATTGAAGACGACGGCCGCGGCATCAACCGCGAGCGCGTGCTGCAGCGGGCTTGGAACCGAGGGCTGGTGGAGCAGGGCGTGGTGCCGCCGGATGACGACATCCACATGTTGATATTCGAGCCCGGCTTTTCCACCGCCGAGCAGGTCACCAACCTGTCGGGTCGGGGTGTCGGCATGGATGTGGTGCGCCGCAATATCGAGGCCTTGCGCGGCAGCATCCGCCTCAACAGCAATCCGGGCAAGGGCCTGCAGGTGGATATCCGCCTGCCGCTCACGCTGGCCATCATCGACGGCTTCATGGTGGGTGTGGGCGCATCCAAATTCGTGTTGCCGCTGGAGGCCGTGGTCGAAGTGATCGAGTCAGGGGGCGAACACGTGCGCGTCGATGAGCGCGGCCGCCACTGTCTGGAGCTGCGTGGCGCGGTGTTGCCGGTGGTGCGATTGCGTACCCTGTATTCGGTGGAGTCGGATCTGCCCGAACGCGTCAGCGTGGTGGTGGTGCATTCGCCGCGTGGCAAATACGGGATTGAGGTGGAAGTGCTGCTGGGTCAGAACCAGACCGTCATCAAGCCGCTGGGTCGTTTGTTCAAAACCCTGCGTGGCATTTCCGGCTCCAGCATTTTGGGCAATGGTGAAGTGGCGCTGATTCTGGACGTGGTGTCGCTGGGCGAGCTGATTACCGGCACGGACCTGCTGGCCTTGGCGGGGTAAACAGTTTGTTGATAAGCAATATCAAATCAAGGAGTTGGATCCATGTCGTCTAGTCAATCCTCATGGTGGGGGCGGATGTTCCATGGCGCCGCGATGCAGCGGCGCATTGTCGAACTCGAGGCCGAGCTCAAGGTGCGCACCGACATCATGAACCTGACCAGCATCGTCTCTGAGGGCGACAAAAAGGGCGACATTCTCAGCATCAATGACAAGTTCATGGCGGTCTCCAAGTACAGCAGCAAGGAGTTGCTGGGCCAGCCTCACAGCACCACGCGCCACCCGGACATGCCCAAGGCGGTGTTCAAGGAAATGTGGTCCACCATTGGCCGTGGCGAGATCTTTCGCGGCATTGTGAAGAACCGCGCCAAGGACGGCACGCCCTATTACGTGGATGCGGTGATCGCGCCGATTCTGGGCGACAACGGCAAACCCATGAAATACCTAGGTGTGCGCTACGACATCACCGAGGTCGAAATCGAGCGCCAAAACGCGCGCGGCATTCTGGCGGCCATCGACGCTTCCTACGCCTACATCGAGTTTGATCTGGGCGGCCATGTGCTCAGCGCCAACCCCCGCTTTTTACAGGCCATGGGCTACCAACTCGCCGACATCCAGGGCAAGCACCATCGCATGTTCTGCGCGTCCGAGACCAGTGGTGCGCCCAGTTACCAGCAGTTTTGGGCCGATCTGAACCAGGGCCAGGCGCAGAGCGCGGTCTTCAGGCGCATGGCCAAATCGGGCAGGGAAGTGTTTCTGCAGGCGGTGTATGCGCCGGTGACCGACGAAATGGGCCGCGTGGTCAAGATCGTCAAGATCGCCACCGACGTCACCACCGAAGTCACTGTGGCCAATATGCTCAAGAACGCGGTGGAGCAGGCCAACCGCGTGACCTCGGCGGCGCAGGTCGGCGACCTCAGCCAGCGCATTGCCATGCAGGGTCTGAGTGGACCTATCGAAGCCCTGTGTTCAGGCGTCAATGCGCTGATGGAAACCACCTCGGTTATTTTTGCCGATGTGGGGCGTGTCATGGGTGGTCTGTCGGAGGGAGACCTGAGCCAGCGCATCACGCGCGACTACGTGGGCACCTTCGGCAATCTCAAACAAGACGCCAACGAAACCAGCGAAAAGCTCGGCGCCGTCGTGGAAGACATGGCGCGCATGTTCTCGGGCCTGGCCGACGGCAAGCTGACCCAGCGCATCACGCGCGACATGCAGGGAGCATTCAACCAGGTCAAGCAAGACGCCAACAGCAGCTTTGCCAAACTGGCAGAAATCATTGACGAGGTGCGCAGCGCTGCGGATGCGCTCACCGGTGCCGCCAACCAGGTGTCGGCCACGGCGCAATCGCTGTCGCAGGCCGCCAGCGAACAGGCGGCCAGCGTGGAAGAAACCACGGCGTCTATCGATGCGATGTCGGCATCGATTGCGCAAAACAGCGACAACGCCCGCGTCACCGAAGGCATGGCAACCAAGACCAGCACCGAGGCGCAGGAGGGTGGCGGTGCCGTCAGCCAGACCGTCACCGCCATGAAGCAGATCGCCTCCAAGATCGGTATCGTCGACGACATTGCATACCAGACCAATCTGCTGGCGCTCAACGCCGCCATTGAGGCCGCACGGGCCGGTGAACACGGCAAGGGTTTTGCAGTGGTGGCCGCCGAGGTGCGCAAACTGGCCGAGCGCAGCCAGCAGGCAGCGCGTGAAATTGGCGACCTGGCGGGCAACAGCGTGTCTACCGCCGAACGCGCCGGGCGCTTGCTCCAGGCGATTGTTCCCAGCATTCAGAAAACCAGCGAACTGGTGCAAGAAATTGCCGCCGCCAGCGCCGAGCAAAGCGATTCGGTGCTGCAGATTGGTGGCGCCATGGGTCAGCTCAGCAAGGCCACGCAGCAAAACGCTTCGGCCTCGGAACAGCTGGCCGCCACCAGCGAAGAACTGAGCGGCCAGGCCGAACAGTTGCAGCAGTCAGTGGCCTTTTTTGATACCGCCTCCGGCGCCGTCCTGCCCCCCAGCCGCCATGAGCCGGTCCAGCGCCGTGGGACTGCACCGCGCCTGGCATCCACGCTCAGCCCGGCACCGGTGCGCGGCGGCGGGTCTTCGAACTTCCGTCCTTACTGAGCCAGAACCATGTTTGACGAAATTGCCAACCAACCCGACGCCAAGGCCGACCACGGTCCGGCGCTCCAGTATCTGACCTTCACCCTGGGCGACGAGGTCTTCGCCATGGACATCCGCTGCGTGCGCGAAATCATCCAGCACGGCAGCATGACCATGGTGCCGCTGATGCCTGACTTTGTGCGCGGTGTTATCAACTTGCGCGGCTCCGTGGTGCCGGTGATCGATTTGCAGTCGCGCTTTGGCCGTGCCCGCGCCCAGATCGGCAAGAAGACCTGCATCATTATTTTTGACTCAGTGAGCGCCGATGAAAAGGTGGAGCTGGGCCTGCTGGTGGATGCGGTCAGCGAGGTCATAGACATTGCACAGGCCAATGTCGAGCCGGCGCCGCAGTTTGGCAGCTCCATCCGGCGCGAATTCATACACGGCATCGGCAAGGTGGGTGGGGAATTTATCGTGATCCTGGCGCCCGAGCGCGCCCTGGACATTACTGAAATGGCCGAACTGGTCGAGCACGCATAAAACTATGAAAACCTCCATCCGCACTAGGATACTGCTGGGATTTGCCCTGCCAATCGTTTTGTTTATTGGTTTTACTTGGTGGCTCAGCACCCAACTCACCGAGGTCAAGCAGGGCATGGTGAAGGTGTCTGACGAAAGCGTGAAATACGCGCTGCTTGCTGCAGCCATGGACAAGAACGTGGTGCAAATACAGCAGTTTCTTTCCGATGTGTCGGCCACCCGTGGTCTGGACGGAATGGATGACGGCTTCAAGAACGCACAAGAAAATTTCGACACTCTCAATGTGTCGCTGAACGAGTTCGAAAAACATTTCAAATTGCTCGACGACAAACCGTCGGTCCAGCGTGTTGACGCGATACGCGCCGGTGCGGCACGCTACTTTCAGATCGGCAAGGCCATGGCGCAAGCCTATGTGGCCGGAGGCCCGGAGCTTGGCAACAAGCAAATGGGTGGGTTTGACGCGGCCAGTGACGAGTTGCAAAAGCTGCTGGCGCCCTTTGTCAAAACGCAGGTGGAGCAAATGCAGCAACAGGTCGGCGCTACGGTGCAAACCGCCGACCATATTCTGCAGACCGCAATGGTGCTGGTGGCGCTGACGGTGTTGGCTGCGGTGTTGCTGGCATGGCTGGTGATTGTCAGCATCACGCGGCCTTTGAACAAGGCGCTGGCGGTGGCTAATCAGGTGGCCTCGGGCCGAGTGGATACACCGATTGAGGTGGACGAAAGTGAAATCGGTCAGTTGCTGGCGCCTCTGGCCAGAATGCAATCGACTCTGCAGCAGTTTGAAGTAGAGCAGGCCGAGATGGCGCGCCAACATGCCACCGGCATGCTGGACTACCGCATGCCGGTGGCCGAACTGGAGGGCGCCTATCGCAGCATGGGCGAATCCATCAACACCCTGGTGCGCTCGCATATCGACGACACGCTCAAGGTGGTGTCCACCGTCAGCGCCTATGCCGAAGGTCGGCTCGACGCCGTCATGCCGCCCATGCCCGGAGACAAGGCGCGCATCAGCGAAGCGATTGGCAGGGTGCAGAAATCCTTGCAAGACGCGGCGGCCGCCGCCACCTTTAACCAGCGTATTCGCTTGTCGCTGGACAGCCTGCCGGTCTGCGTCACGGTGTCCAATGCCGAGGCGCTGCTGGTGCACGCCACGCCCCCGGCCAAGGATCTGCTCAAGCTGTTTGGCGGCGCCAGTTTCAACACCGATGCCTTTTACGGCAACAAGCTCAGCACCCTGTTCAAGAACCCGGATGATTCCGCCCGCTTTGATGCGGCGGTGCGCTCGGGCGAAACCGTGGACATGGAAATCCAGGGGCGCAAGCTGCGCCTGCTGGCGCGCCCGGTGCACAACGACAGCGGTGTGGCGATTGGGCGCATCACGCAGTGGCTGGACCGCACCGACGAAATCGCCTCGGAGCAAGAGGTCTCGGCGATCGTCACGGCGGCGGTCCATGGCGACCTGAGCGGACGTGTGGACATGGCAGGAAAGAGCGGCTTTTTTGGCAACCTGGCCACGGCCATGAACCAGCTGCTGGATGTCAGCCAGGGCGTGATGAATGACACCGCCCAGGCTCTGGCCGCACTGGCCGAGGGCGACCTGACGCACCGCATCACGCGCGACTATGCGGGTCTGTTTGGCCAGCTCAAGAGCAGCGCCAATGCCACCTCCGAGAATCTGACCCGGGTGATTGGCGAGGTGCGCGCCGCCTCCGACGCGCTGACCGGTGCGGCAGCCCAAGTCAGTGCAACGGCCCAGTCCTTGTCGCAGGCCGCCAGCGAGCAGGCCGCCAGCGTCGAGCAGACCACGGCCAGCATAGACACGATGTCGGCCTCGATCGCGCAAAACAGCGACAACGCCCGCGTCACCGACGGCATGGCCACCAAGACCAACCGCGAGGCGGCCGATGGCGGTGCTGCGGTCAGCCAGACGGTGCTGGCGATGAAGCAGATTGCCTCCAAGATTGGCATCGTTGACGACATTGCCTACCAGACCAATCTGCTGGCGCTGAACGCTGCCATTGAGGCGGCGCGTGCCGGTGAGCATGGCAAGGGCTTTGCGGTGGTGGCGGCCGAGGTGCGCAAGCTGGCCGAACGCAGCCAGTTGGCGGCCAAGGAAATTGGGGACCTGGCGAGCAGCAGCGTGTCGACTGCCGAGCGCGCGGGCAAGCTGCTGACGGAGATTGTGCCCAGCATCCAGAAGACCAGCGAACTGGTGCAGGAAATTGCCGCGGCCAGCAGCGAGCAAAGCGAATCGGTGCTGCAGATTGGTGGCGCCATGGGGCAACTCAGCAAGGCCACGCAGCAAAACGCGTCGGCCTCGGAACAGCTGGCTGCCACCAGCGAAGAGCTCAGCGGCCAGGCCGAGCAGTTGCAAGAAAGCATTGGCTTCTTCAAGACCGGTGCGGCAAAGGCCGTCTTGCCTGCCACGCGCGCACTCTCCACAGAACGCCGTGCCAGCGCCCCGCGTCTGACGTCCAAGCTGAGTGCGGCGCCGGTGCGCGGCGCTGGCAGCTTCCGCCCCTATTGAAGGTATTCACACAAGGCAAGCATTGGCCAATCTAGCATTCAGTGACCGGGAGTTTCAGCACATTGCGGACCTCATGTACGAGGCGGTTGGCCTGTCGTATAACGCGTCCAAAAAGTCGCTCATTCATTCGCGCCTGGCACCGCGCATCCAGAAGCTTGGGCTGACCGGGTTTGAGGACTACATTGCGATTCTGGCGGACGAATCGCAGGCGGCCGAGTTTCAGATGGCGGTGGATCTGTTGACCACCAACGAAACCTATTTTTTCCGCGAACCCAAGCACTACGACCTGTTGCAGCAGGAGCTGCCCAACTTTGCCAACAAGGCGGCGCTCTCGGTCTGGAGTGCTGCCAGCTCTTTTGGCGACGAGGCCTATAGCACCGCCATGCTGATGAACGACTTGCAGGTGTCGGGCCGCATCGGGCCGGACTGGTCGATTCTGGCCACCGACATCAGCCACCGGGTGCTGCTCAGCGCCAAGGAGGCGGTGTATCCGCAGGACCGCTTGCGCGCCGTGCCCCCCGAGCGCTTGCGCCGCTACTGCCTGCGCGGTGAGGGGGAATCCGAGGGGCAGGTGCTGATGCAGGACAAGATTCGCCAGCGCGTGCAATTTGGCCAACTCAATCTGTGCAAACCGTTCAGCGGCCTGGGGCCGTTTGACGTGATCTTTTTGCGCAATGTGCTGATCTATTTTGACCCCGCCACCAAGGTCGACGTGGTGGACCGGGTGCTGGCCCTGCTCAAACCCGGTGGCCTGTTTTTTCTGGGTACAGCCGAGGGGCGCGTGCCTTGCAAGACGCCGCTGCAGACCGTTATTCCGGGCGCCTTCCGTAAACTGAACTAATGGCTACCCTGATTAAAAAACCCCTGACCAAGCCGGTCGCCGGGCCCCTCGAACTGATGCCCGGTGATGTGGCGCTTGGCCAGGCGGGCGACCAGTTCAAGACCCTGCTGGGCTCCTGCGTGTCGGTGGTGCTGACCGATCCCAGGCGCACCGTGGGCGCCATGTGCCACATCGTGCACGTGGGCACGCCCAACGCCGTGAACCGCCACAACACCGCCTATGGCGTGGCCGCCATGCACGAAATGTTCACCCAATTGCGGGCCAAGGGCATTAACCCGCGCATGTGCGAAGCCTATGTGTTTGGCGGGGGCAATATGTTTCCGCACTTGTTTCGCGAAAAACACGTGGGTGCCAGCAATGTGGAGTGGGTCCTGCATTATCTTGAAGAGCACGGCGTGTCGGTTTCGGACCACTGTCTGGGTGGCAATGGCTACCGCAAGCTGAGTTGGACCGTGGGTCCGCAGGACCCCGTGGTAGAAACAGTATTTCCAGAACAAGGCACAGCCCATGGTCGTTAAGGTTTTTGTGGTCGATGACTCGGCCATCGTGCGACAGGCGTTGGCTCATATGCTGGCCGACAGCCCGGATATCGAACTGGTGGGCAGCGCGCCCAATCCATTGCTGGCAATGGAGGCGATTCGACGGACCGCGCCCGATGTGCTGTTGCTGGACATTGAAATGCCGGGCATGGATGGCCTGACCTTTTTGCGCCAGATCATGTCCACCCACCCGATTCCCACGGTGATCTGTTCCACCCTGTCCACCGAGGGCAGCCGGGTGGCTCTGGAGGCCTTGTCGGCCGGAGCGATCTCGGTGATGGCCAAGCCCAAGCTGGGGCTCAAGCAATATCTGGACGACTCGCGTCGCGACATGATTCTGGCGCTCAAGACCGCCGCCCGCGCCCGCCCACGGGCCCGTGGCAGTCTGCCCGATACGGCCGTCGGCAAAGTGGCCGTGGCACGCGCACCGGTGCTGTCATCGGTTCATGCCTTTGCCATGAACAAGCCGGTGGTGATTGGCAGTTCCACCGGCGGCACGCAGGCCCTGGAACTGGTGCTGACCAGCTTGCCTGGTGACGCCCCGGGCATTGCCATCACCCAGCACATGCCCGAGAAATTCACCGCCATGTATGCCCAGCGCCTCAACGGCCTGTGTGCCATGCAGGTGCGCGAGGCCAAGGATGGCGACCGGCTCGAGCGTGGCCTGGCATTGATTGCCCCCGGTGGTCTGCATATGCAGCTGCGCAAGGCCGCCGGCCAGTATTACGTGCATGTGATGGATGGTCCGCCGGTCAACCGCCACAAGCCCTCGGTGGACGTGCTGTTCAAGTCAGCGGCCGAGGTAGCGGGGCGCGACGCCCTGGGCATCATCATGACCGGTATGGGCGATGACGGCGCACGCGGCATGAAGGCCATGCACGACCTTGGGGCCCGCACCATTGCCCAAAATGAGGAGACCTGCGTGGTGTTTGGCATGCCCAAGGAGGCCATCAAGCTGCAAGCGGTGGACGACATTCTGCCGCTGGAGCAGATCGCCCGCGCGATTCTGCAATTTGATTCTAGAGCCTAGCCGGTCAGCAAGCCGCTGCAGACGCGGGCCCGGCCGGAGTGCTTGGCCTCGTACAGCAGTCTGTCGGCCAGGCCGATCAGCTCGCTGACATCGCTGCTGGTATTGGCGACACGGGTGGCCAGGCCCAGGCTGATGGTGACGATAGTGCTGGCATCGGAGTCTGCATGGGGAATGGCCAGATTGCGGACCCTGGTCTCCAGCTCGTGGGCAATCACCAAGGCGTCCTCAAACGACGTCTCAGGCAGGATGCAGGCGAACTCTTCGCCACCGTAGCGGGCCACCAGATCGGCCGGGCGGCGCAGGCAGGACTTGAGCGCATCCGAGATCACCCGCAGGGCATCGTCCCCGGCCTGGTGGCCGTAGCGGTCGTTAAACAGTTTGAAATGATCGACATCGAGCAGGATCAGCGACAAGGGTGTGTTGTTGCGCGACGAGCGGGCCCATTCGGTGGAAATCTGCTGGTCAAAGTAGCGCCTGTTGAAGACCCCGGTCAGGCCATCCAGAAACACCAGCTTGCGCAGCAGATCAGACTGGAACTTCAGCGTTAAATGGGTTTTTACCCTGGCCCGCACCACGTCAGGATTGATGGGCTTGGCAATAAAGTCCACCGCGCCGAGGCTCAGTCCATGGGTCTCCTGGGCTGGATCGGTATGCGCCGTGACAAAAATAACCGGAATATGGCGGGTGCTCTCGTCGGCCTTGAGTCGCTTGCAGACCTCAAAGCCGTCCATTCCCGGCATCACCACGTCCAGCAGGATCAGATCGGGCGGGTTGCTTTTGCACAGACCCAGCGCTTGCTCGCCGTTGGTGGCCATGAAGACCTGGAAGTCGCCGGCGAAGCAGCGGTACATCACCTGGATGTTGATGGGCTGGTCGTCCACCAGCAGCAGCTTAGGCCTGCCTTGCGCGCTGTTGAGCATGTCTGCTACCGGTGTCCCAAGGTCAATCATCTGCTTGTGTGGTTGATGTTGTGAATCAGTTCGTCACATTGAACCACAGCTCGCGCAAAATCGAAAATTTTGATAGCTTGACTCAGCTTGAGCAATGCGTCCTGGCGGGCAGGATAGCGCAGACACAGGCTGGCGTGCAGATCCAGCGCCTGCATGTCGGAGTCTGCCAGCAGGGCCCGCAAGCGGTACATATCTGCCAGCAGATCCGGTGCTGGCGTGACGGGCGCTTGTTGATTCGGTGTGGCGCCGCAATCCAGGGCTGCCAGAACGGCAAGCAATGCCACCTGGGTTTGTGCCACCGCAGTTTCCAAAGCCTCCTTCATGGACACACGGACGCTGGCGTCCAGCGTCTGGCCGGGCAGAGACTTCATTTTCGATTCGCACTGCTTACAGATCTCGGACAAGTAGTTTGCGCCCACCGTCAGCGACAGGCCCTTGAAGGTGTGGAGGGTCCGCGTGGCGTCGCCCAGTTGGGAGTGCTCCAGCATGCGCTCCAGGGTAGACCATAGCTCTGCAATTTCCTGCAAATAGGCCTGGGCGATTTCCTGGTACAGCTCGGTGCTGTCGTCCATCAGCGCAATCGCGCTGGCGGCGTCCAGAGTGAGCGGCGCAGACGCATCGTCAGGCAATGGCTTGCCATCAACGGGTGACGGTATGGCTGAAAGTGGCATTGCGCGCTTAAATAGGTTAAATATATTGTCGCACGCCTACCGCCTGAATGATGCAGCGATGTAACCGCACACAGGCCCTATCCGTGTGAAAATCTAACGATTATTTCAAGGAGACAGTTCCATGCCACGTCGCGCCACCAAAATTGTTGCCACCCTGGGCCCAGCCTCCAGCGATCCGGCTCTGCTGGAGCAGATGATCCGAGCGGGCGTCAACGTGGTGCGCCTGAACTTCAGCCACGGCAAGGCGCAGGACCATATAGACCGCGCCCGCTTGGTGCGCGAGGCCGCCAAACGCGCCGGGCGCGAAGTGGCCATCATGGCCGACCTGCAAGGCCCCAAGATCCGCGTCGGCAAGTTTGCCGAGGGCCGGGTGTTTCTGGAGCCGGGCCAGAAATTCATTCTGGATGGGCAACGCGTCGAGCTCGGCGACATTGACGCCGTCGGCCTGGATTACAAGGAACTGCCGCGCGAAGTGAAGGCCGGCGATGTGCTGCTGCTCAACGACGGCCTGATCGTCATTACGGTCGACGCGGTCAAGGGCGAGCAGGTGCACACCACCGTCAAGCTAGGCGGCGAACTGTCCAATAACAAGGGCATCAACAAGCAGGGTGGTGGCCTCACCGCCCCGGCTCTGACCGCCAAGGACATGGACGACATCCGCACGGCGATGAGCTTTCAGGCCGACTATGTGGCGGTGAGCTTTCCCAAGAACGCCACCGACATGGAAATGGCGCGCCAACTGTGCAATGTGGCGGCCCACGAATACGGCCACAAGCCCGCCCTGATCGCCAAGATCGAACGTGCCGAGGCGATTCCGAAGCTGCTGGAAATTCTGCTGGCCAGCGACGGCATCATGGTCGCGCGTGGCGACCTGGCGGTGGAAGTCGGCAATGCACTGGTGCCCGGTCTGCAAAAACGCATGATCAAGCTGGCACGCGAACACGACCGCGTGGTGATCACCGCCACGCAAATGATGGAGTCGATGATCACCAACCCGGTGCCCACCCGCGCCGAGGTCAGCGATGTGGCCAATGCCGTGCTGGACGGCACCGACGCGGTGATGCTTTCGGCCGAAACTGCAGCCGGCAAGTACCCGCTGGAAACGATTGTAGAAATGGCCAAGATCTGCCATGCCGCCGAGGCTGAGGAAAACTTCGAGCTTGAAGCCGATTTCAGCGGCAAGACCTTTGACCGCATCGACCAGACCATTGCCATGGGCGCCCTGTTTACCGCCCACCACCTGGGTGCCAAGGCGATTGTGGCCATGACCGACAGCGGCTCCACCGCCTTGTGGATGAGCCGCCACCTGATCCGCGTGCCGATTTATGCGCTGACCTCCAAGGTGGCCTCGCAGCGCAAGATGGCGCTGTACCGCAATGTGCGCCCGCTCTTCATTGACACCAGCGCCGACCGCGACACCGCGCTGCAGCAAGCCGAGGCCCATCTCAAGGCGCGCGGCATTGTGCAAAGCGGAGACGTCTATGCGATTACCTGTGGCGAACCCATGGGCGCGCCGGGCGGAACCAATATGCTCAAGATCTGCCGCGTGGGCTGATCGAAGCTTGGTTTGTTGAGTTGGGGCAGGGTGGCGAGATGAGGCCTTGCCTGATTGCAAGGGTGCAGCGTTAGAATCGCTTTGGGTAAAAGTTACCAAGTGGTTACCAAGCGTGGCCGCGCTCACTATTCAACTTCCTGGGGTTAACAATGGCACTCGTTTCCATGCGCGAATTGCTGGACCATGCAGCAGTCAACGGCTACGGCATTCCGGCTTTCAACGTCAACAATCTGGAGCAGGTGCAGGCCGTCATGGCCGCCGCCGACTCGGTGGGCGCGCCCGTCATTCTGCAAGCCAGCGCGGGTGCCCGCAAGTACGCCGGTGAAGCCTTTATCAAGCACCTGATTCTGGCCGCGATCGAAGCCTATCCGCATATTCCTTTGGTGATGCACCAGGACCATGGCCAGAGCCCCGACATCTGCAAGGGCGCCATCGGTCTGGGCTTTAGCTCGGTGATGATGGACGGCAGCCTGGAAGGCGACGGCAAGACCATTGCCAGCTTTGAGTACAACGTCGAAGTCACCCGCAAGGTGGTCGAAATGGCCCACGCCAGCGGCGTCACCGTCGAAGGCGAACTCGGTTGCCTGGGCAGCCTGGAAACCATGAAGGGCGACAAGGAAGACGGCCACGGCACCGACGCCACCATGACGCGCGAGCAGATGCTCACCAACCCCGAGCAGGCCGCCGAATTCGTGCAACGCACCCAGCTCGATGCGCTGGCGATTGCCATCGGCACCAGCCACGGCGCCTACAAGTTCACGCGCAAGCCCACGGGCGACATCCTGGCGATCGACCGCGTGATGGAAATCCACAAACGTCTGCCCAACACCCACCTGGTGATGCACGGTTCTTCCAGCGTGCCGCAAGACCTGCTGGCCATCATCAACCAGTACGGTGGCAAGATGAAGGAAACCTACGGCGTGCCGGTGGAAGAAATCCAGAAGGCCATTCAATACGGCGTGCGCAAGATCAATATCGACACCGACATCCGTCTGGCCATGACCGCCGCCGTGCGCAAGTTCATGGCCGAGAACCCCGAAAAGTTCGACGCCCGCGACTGGCTCAAGCCGGCCCGCGAAGCCGCTATGGGCATTTGCAAACAGCGCTACGTCGAGTTCGGCTGCGAAGGCCAGGGCAGCAAGATCAAGGGCGACAGCCTGTCGGTGGTTGCAGCGCGCTACGCCAAGGGTGAACTGGCCCAGGTTGTCCAATAACAAAGCAGCGCCTCGCGCTTTGCGATAATCCTAAGCTCGCCGTGACCCATTGGGGTTGCGGTGGGCTTTTTACTTTCAGGATGCCATGAACGCTGTAGTACATACCTCTTCCCTTTCCCTGCCCCTGCTCGCCCGCGGCAAGGTGCGCGACAACTACGCGGTGGGCGACGACCGCATCCTGATGGTGGCCAGCGACCGCTTGTCCGCCTTCGACGTCATCATGGGCGAGCCGATTCCGGGGAAGGGCGCGCTGCTGACGCAAATGGCGCTGTTCTGGTTTGAGAAACTCGGCCCCAACGGCGCCAACATCTGCCCCAATCATCTGACCGGCGATGCGCCCGAGAGCGTGGTGCTGCCCTCCGAAGTGGCGCAGGTCACCGGCCGCTCCATGCTGGTCAAGCGCCTCAAACCCCTGCCGGTAGAGGCCGTGGTGCGCGGCTATCTGGCCGGCAGCGGCTGGAAGGAATACCAGGAAAACAGCGCCGTCTGTGGCGTGCAATTGCCGCCCGGTTTAAAGAACGCCTCCAAGCTGCCCGAGCCGATCTACACGCCGGCTGCCAAGGCCGCTGTGGGCGACCACGACGAGAACATCACCTTCGAGCAAACCGTGGAGATGATCGGCCTGGAACTGGCCACGCAAATCCGAGATTTGAGCATCCGCATCTACCAGACTGCGGCCGCGTTCGCGCTCACCAAGGGCATCATCATTGCCGACACCAAGTTCGAGTTCGGCCTGGACCAGGACGGCACGCTGACCCTCATGGACGAGGTTCTGACGCCAGATTCCTCGCGCTTCTGGCCGCAGGAAAGCTATCAGGAAGGTACCAACCCGCCCAGCTACGACAAGCAGTTTGTGCGCGACTGGCTGGAGCAGGCCCAGGTGGACGGCAAGCCCTGGAGCAAGACCCCGCCCGCTCCCCGCGTGCCCGACGCGGTGATTGCCAAGACGGCAGCCAAATACCAGGAAGCGCTGCAGCGACTGACCGCGTAAAGGCCAAAAAAGGCCACTACCCTTGACGGTCGTGGCCTTCGCTTTGATTGGGTTCTTTAGAACTTGTAACCTATAGCAATGCCATATGTTGTGGGGTCTAAGGTGATGTCCAACGTCTGCCCAGTGGAAAGACTTTCCTTGGTTTTTAGCGGCGTGTTTGCATAGAACACATCAGCAAACCAATGCTCGTTAAATGCGAATGTTGCGCCGATCTGTACTGTGTAGGTCCACTGACTATCTACCTTCAAGGTAGTGGGTGTGCCGCCGGGGTTGGTCATTGCGGTCAGTGCACCACTACCCGTTTCGTTGAAAAAGTAAGCATACGTTGGGCCTATGCCAACGTATGGTCGGAAGGTGCTGTGTGGCTCAAGGAAACGATATTGCAGGAAAATGGTTGCCGGCAAAGCGGACACTTCGCCAATCTTGCCTACGCCGGCAATCGCACCTGCACCGTTCAAATTGTGCTTGAAGGGCAAGAAAACAGGCAAGTCAACGGACAGGTTGTCTGTGTACATGTACGTCAGGCCTCCGCCAACCTGGCTGGCCGAGTCGACACCGCCCTTTGTCCCGCTCAGGCTTGGAGCAGTCAAATTTCCGCTGCTGACCTGCGGCGCAATCGTACTGTAGCCACCTCGTACCATCCAGTCGCCCGCAGATTGTGCGCAAGCGGTGTGCGCCAACACAACCAGTGTGGCTGCGAAAGCAAACTTCAATTGATGTTTCATGATAGTTCTTCCTTTGGTTCTTTACAGCCAGCCAGCCAGCAGCAATTCTTTATTGACCAACTCGCCAATAAATTGATATTCAAAAGGAGTGAAGTGAACACTGTCCGAAAACAGGTAATGGCTTGTGTCTCCAGGAACCGTTGAAAGCGTGGTACACGTCAGCGATGTGCCTGCTAAGGGGTTTGCCGTGCTGGTGGTACTGCACGCCGGAGTCGTTACGTTAGTTAGGCCGTATTGCGCTGGATTGGCTACTTCGTCTCTTCCGTTGGTATAGGCATCAACCATGTGCACTCCAGATAACCCTGCTAAATCGGATTGCAGGCGCGAATTGAACGTTGTAACCATCAGACTGATGAGCGGGATGGCAGTTGGCATCGACAATGCGTAAGGCGAAGTGCTGACGTCCGGGACATTTAGTACAACGACATATTTGGCCCCGGGAGAGATGATTTTGTCCTTGATGTATCCAGCGAGTTCATCCGCCGAGGTGTTGAGCGCTGCCAATGCTGCGGCACTTGCTGCTGTCGTTGCTGCCGCTCCACCGGCCGCCACCGCCGCCTGTACCGAGATTGGCCATCCAGCCAAGACTGCTGCACCGCCGGCAGTAGCGCCACCGGCGGCTGCGCTGCTGACGCCGTTAAGGTTCATGAAAATGTCATTGGCACCTGCCAACACCGTGACAAGTTCATTGCCAGTAAATTTGTGCGAGGCGAGGTGAAGGTCAATCTGTTTAGTGATGGGTAGCGCAGTTAACCCCAAAGGTTCCGTGGTGTCACCAACGGTAGAGCTTGTCGCCACATTGATGAAATCGCGTAAGGCAACGCTATGCGGCCCGTAGGTGCTAGTCACTCTCGAACTGCCTTGGGCATAGTTCAGGCAGCTAGTGTTGTTGGTAATTGCCTCGCCAACGAAGCCTTTCGACGTCAGAGCCGATGATGGCGTCAATCCGGTCTGTGCCGCACAGGGGGCGGACAGTCCATACTGAGCAGCCACATAGGCAGTCCAGTTTTTTGCAGTGGCTGAGTTCACCGCCCATAGCCCTCCACCAAGTGCCTTCACTGTTCCAACATTCGCGTTGCCGACATCCGATAGGCTGTCGCCAAAGGTGACCATCGAAGTGATAGCCAATTTGGGCGACTGGTTACCGTTGCCCCCACCGCCGCAGGCTGCGACCATAAGCGCCGCCGCAACCGCGGCCCAGCTTGATTGTGTGAATTTCATTCGACGTCTCCTGATGACTGTTCTGAAAATAGAACGACCGTGCTATTTAAAAACCAATCATCCTATGCTCTCTCGTTTTCAGAGAGAGGGTAAACACCAAAGCGGCGACGAAAAATCCTATGCGTTGATTAAAAACAATATCAGTTCAGCGCCATGCTGAGCTTGCGCCGGTAGGCCGCCACCAGTTGCGCCTGCGGGTCCTGCTCGGCTACGACCTTGCCCATCAGCTCGATGCCACCGGCGCTCTTGCCCGCAGCGGCCGGATCGACCTTGGGCTTGGGTGGGGTCAGCAGTTCCAGAATCGCCACAAAGGTCTTGCGCGGCACGGCGTTGTTCCAGGCCTTGTCGCGCATCACAATCTCCAGCAACTCGTCCATGGCGCCGGTCCAGTCGCCGCCCACCATTAACACGCGGGCCTTGGCCAGGCGGGTGTCGAAGTCGCGCTTGTTGGTGGCGATCAGGGTGTCAAATTGCTCCGGTGTCCAGGTGCCGCGCTGGTCGCTGTCCACAAACTGGATGGCATGGAGAAACTGCTCCAGCGCCTCAAAGCGGAGCTGGCGCGGAATGGCCTTGAGGGCTGGCTCCAGTGCCGCTTCGGCATCTTCGAGCAGGTTGTTTTCGATCAGCAGGCGCACATAGTCATAGCGCGCATCGTCGTTGCCGGGGTCGGCGCTGAGGGCCGAGTGCAGCTTGTTCAGCGCCGCCTGCGGGTCGCCTGCCTCCAGCAGGGCCTGGGCCTCGTCCATCTCCTCTATGGCTTCAAGTTCCGCTGCTGCGGGCAGGTGTTTGTCCAGAAAGGTCTTGAGCTGGCTCTCGGGCACGGCGCCCATAAAGCCGTCTACTGGCTTGCCGTCCATCATCAGCACGCAGGTCGGGATGCTGCGGATGCCAAAGGCCTGGCTGAGTTCCTGCTGCTGGTCGGAGTCGATCTTCACCAGCTTGAAGCGCCCGGCGTATTCCTCCTCGACCTTTTCCAGCAGCGGGCCAATCACCTTGCAGGGGCCGCACCAGGGCGCCCAGAAGTCCAGCAATACGGGGATCTGGTGCGAGGCGGCGACGACTTCGGCGTCGAAGTTTTCAATGGTGACGTTGATCATGGATACAGGCTCTGGGTAAAACGTAAAATTCGGGGATGAAAACCATCCAAGTAGGCGTCGTCATGGGTTCCAGTTCCGATTGGGACACCATGCAACATGCAGTGCAGATTCTCCAACAGTTTGGCATAGGCTTTGAAGCGAAGGTGGTTTCGGCCCACCGCATGCCCGATGCCATGTTCGCCTACGCCGAAGCCGCTGCGGGCCGCGGCCTGAAGGCCATCATTGCGGGCGCCGGCGGTGCCGCCCATTTGCCGGGCATGCTTGCCGCCAAGACCACGGTGCCGGTGCTGGGCGTGCCGGTGGCCAGCAAGCATTTGCAGGGCGTGGATTCCCTGCACAGCATCGTGCAAATGCCCAAGGGCATTCCGGTGGCCACCTTTGCCATCGGCAACGCCGGTGCCGCCAATGCCGCCCTGTTTGCGATTGCGCTGCTGGCCAATGAGAATAGCGATCTGCGCCTGGAGCTCGAGGCCTTTAGGCGCGACCAGACCCAGGCCGCCACCGATATGCTGTTGCCCATCACCGGCAGTGCTGCGTGATGGTTGAGTTGAATGCCTTGGGCGGATCAAAGGAAATCACACTCGGCGGATCAAAAGAAATGACGCTGGGCGGATCAAAAGAAATGACGCTGGGCGTCATGGGCGGCGGCCAGTTGGGCCGCATGTTTGTGCACGCGGCCCAGCGCATGGGCTTTTTCACCGCTGTGCTGGACCCGGATCCACTGAGCCCGGCCGGGCGCGTTAGCCACCACCATATCCAAACCAGCTACACCGATCCGGTGGGGCTGGAGCGCCTGGGCCTGCTGTGCCAGGCCATCACCACCGAGTTCGAGAATGTGCCGGCACCGGCGCTGGCCGAGCTGGCCAAGACCCGCCCGGTATCACCAGCCGCCGCTTGCGTGGCAATAGCACAGGACCGCGCGGCAGAGAAGGCCCACTTTGTGCGCTGCGGCGTGCCCTGCGCGCCATACGCCGTGATCGATACAGCGGAGCAACTAGCGAGCGTGGGTGCCCATCTCTTTCCAGGCATTTTGAAAACCGCCCGCATGGGCTACGACGGCAAGGGCCAGGCGCGCGTGACGAACCGCGCCGAGCTGGCCGAGGCTTGGGGCCATATGCAGCAAAGCCCGTGCGTGCTGGAAAAAATGCTACCGCTGCAACTGGAATGCTCGGTCATCGTGGCGCGCGCGTCCAATGGCGACAGCGTGAATCTGCCTCTGCAGCGCAATCTGCACCGGGAAGGCATCCTGGCGGTGACCGAGGTGTATCCGGGCAACGTGCCAGACGCCTTGGCCGAGCGCGCCATTGCCGCCGCCAAGTCGATTGCCGAAGAACTGAGTTATGTCGGCGTGCTGTGCGTGGAGTTCTTTGTGCTGGATGAGGCCGACCCGGCGGCACTGGGCCTGGGCGGCCTGGTGGTGAACGAGATGGCACCGCGTCCGCACAACAGCGGCCACTACAGCATGGATGCCTGCGACCTGTCGCAGTTCGAGCTGCAGGTGCGCACCCTGGCCAATCTGCCGCTGGTGCAGCCGCGTCAGCACAGCCCGGCCATCATGCTCAATCTGTTGGGCGACCTCTGGCCCGAGGGTGGCGTGCCGCCCTGGGCAAAAGTGCTGGCCCTGCCGGGCACGCATTTGCATCTGTATGGCAAGTTGCGCGCAGCCAAGGGCCGCAAGATGGGCCACTTGAACATCACCGGCAGCACGATAGAACAGGTGCGCAGCACGGCCCGGCAGGCCGCACAGATTCTGGGCATCGACGCTTTTTAACAAGCCTTTTAACTTTTTTGAAAGGGCCGCACCATGATCGTGTCCGCCTATGTGTTTGCCGATGGTGTGGAGTTCGCGCCGGAGGCGATTGGCGCGGCCGCTCAGGCTCTGCGTGCCGGCAAGCTGATCGGCCTGCCCACCGAGACCGTCTACGGCCTGGGGGCGGACGCTGACAATGCCACCGCTGTTGCCGCCATTTTCGACGCCAAGGGTCGGCCCGCCGACCATCCGCTGATCGTGCATGTAGCGGCCTTTGACGGCGGCATGTCGGGCGTGGCGCATTACGCAGGTCGCGTGCCCTCGTTTGCCCAGCAGCTGATGTCGGCCTTCTGGCCGGGGCCACTGACTTTGATCCTGCCGCGCCGCGAAGGCGTGGGCGCTGTGGCGGCCGGTGGCCAGAACACCATTGGTCTGCGCTGCCCGGCGCACCCGGTGGCCCAAGCCGTGCTGGCCGCCCTGCGCCAGCCCACGGCGGACGAGCCGGTAGTCTGGGGCGTGGCAGCGCCCAGTGCCAACCGTTTTGGCCGTATCAGTCCAACCACGGCCCGCCATGTGGCAGATGAGTTTAACGATAGACCGGAGTTGCTGATTCTGGATGGCGGGCCCTGCGAGGTGGGCATTGAGTCCACCATCATCGACTGCACGCGGGGTGCCCCGGTGCTGTTGCGTCCGGGTGCCATCACCAGCGAACAGGTGGCGGCAGCTTGCGGCCGTAAGCTGATTTCGCCGGAAGAATTGGAATTGCTGGAGGCCCAGGGACAAGTTGCGCCGCGCGCCTCCGGCACACTGGAGTCGCATTACGCGCCCAACGCCACCGTGCGCCTGATGGACGCCCAAGCCTTGCAGCAGGCGCTGGACCTGCTGGGCAACGACGTAGGCAAGTCGGCCGCGCCGGGCAAGACGATTGCCATTTATTCGCGCGTGCCGCTGAAATCCTCCGCGTGCCAGATCGAGCTGCGCCGCATGCCCTCCGATGCGGCCGTGACGGCACACGAGTTGTTCTCGGTGCTGCGCGAGTTCGATGCCCTGCGCGTCAAGCTGATCTGGGTGGAAACACCGCCCGACGACGTGGCGTGGGACGGCGTGCGCGATCGGCTGCAGCGCGCCGCAGCCTGAAGATAAGTGCCCCCACGCTGCCACTTCGTGTGCTGCACTGCCCCCCACGGGGGTGCGTTTCGCCTTGGGGCGGCCCGGCGGCGAAATTCAGTTATCCCTCGCGGTCCAATCCACCAGCGTCTCCATCACGGCGCGGGCGGCATCGGTGTTGGCATTGGCGTGGTTGATCAGGGCCACCAGCACATAGCGCTTACCGCTGGCGCCGTCCACGTAGCCTGCGCGGGCCAGGGCGTTGCTGAGCGTGCCGGTCTTGAGATGGGCGCTCCCCACCGTTTTCGATTTGAAGCGCTTGAGCGTGCCGTCCACGCCGCTGATCGGCAGTGAACTCATCAGCTCCGACATGGTGGGCGAGCGCCAGGCCACTTGCAGCAGGCGTGCCAGGCCCTGCGCGCTGATACGTTCCTGGCGCGACAGACCGGAGCCGTTGTCCCATACCGGCATCTCGGAGTCGCCGATGCGCTCCTTCCACCAGCGTTGCAGCACGGCCTGGGAGGCTGTAAAGCTGCCGCTGCTCGGCGGTGCATCGCTTGCCGGAACTTCGCCATTAGCACCCATGGCGCTCGCTGCCACGACCCGCCCAAGGGTCAGGAACACCTGCTGCGCCATCACGTTGTTGCTGTATTTGTTGATGTCTCGGATGATTTCTGCCAGCGGCGCGGAGCTCACTTCAAACGCTGGTTTGCCCGCAGCCAGGGCTACAGGGACCGTGCCATAGCGCACGCTGCCGCTGAGCTTCCCACCCATGTCCAGCCACAGTCCCTGCACGGCACGCACGCCATAGCCGCTTGGGTCGGCATAGGCCACCGGCCAGATTTTTTCACCGCAACTCGCCGCATAGCTGCCACCAAAGCGGATGCGCTTGGCGTCCGAAAAATCAGCCTTGAGCGCGCCCCGGTAGTCTCCACAGTCGCCATTGCCCAAGGGCACGCTGGCCTGCATCTGCACGCCAAACAGCGGCGGGTCAAACTGCACCTGGGCGCTGTTGCCGCCACGGTCCGGAGTGAACGTCATCACCACCGCCTTGAAGTTGATCAGCAGTGCATCGGGCGCGGCGTTGTAGGGGCGCAGCGGCTCGCCGTCAAAGCTCGCCGGATTGGTGTCAGGTACTTCGAAGGCGCTGCGGTCCAACACGATGTCACCGGCAATGCTGTGTATGCCCATGCCCTGCAGCCGGCGCAGCAGCAGCCACAGCTTTTCCAGCACCAGCTTGGGGTCGCCTTGTCCCTTGATATAGACGTTGCCAGCGAGCGTGCCGCCCTGCACCGGCCCGTCCACATAGACCGGCGTGCTCCAGGAATAGGCCGGGCCCAGCAGGTCGAGCGCGGCAATGGTGGTGCTCAGTTTCATCACCGAGGCCGGGTTCATGGGCACCTGGGCGCGGTGAGTCAGGCGCGGGGCCGCGTTGCTCGCATCCGCGTCCAGCACCAGCAGCGCCACGGCTTCGCGCGGTATTTTGGCGCGGGCCAGGGCTGCATCCACTTCGGCAGGAATGGCGCTACCCGCTGCGGCAAACGCATGACAGGAGACCAGCAGTGCGGGGCACAGGAGTCGATACAACATGTGGCCATTATCCCGGGCGGCAACGCGCTAGCCCCGATAATCGCTGCATGTCACTCACCACCACCTCTGCCTTGCCCGGCGCCATGCCGCGCCTCTCACCCAAAGTGGTAGGTCTGCTGGCAGCGCTGGTGACGGTGTTGATCTGGACGGCCTTTATTGTGGTGGCGCGGGCCTCGGCCGACCCGGCACGCGCACCCACGCTGACGGCGTTCGACATCGTGTTTGCCCGATTGCTAGGCGCCGGGCTGGTGATGCTGCCTCTGGGCTGCTGGTTGACCCAAACGCAGCGTGCGGCGTTGCGTGATACCGGACAAATGCGCAGCGCAGGTTCGATGTGGGGCCTTTCCCCACTACCGCTGAACATCACGATGCTGACCGGGACCTTCGGCGGCATTTTGTACGGCCTGTTCGCCTATAGCGGCTTTGTTTATGCGCCCGCCGCCCATGCCTCGGTGCTGTTGCCCGGCAGTCTGCCGTTGTGGACCGCGCTGCTGGCCGTGGTTTTGCTGGGTGAGCGCATCAGCGGCAGCCGCGCCATAGGCCTGCTGTGCATTGTGGCGGGCGATCTACTGGTGGGTGGCGCCAGTCTGTTGCATGCATTTGATGGCAGTGGCATCTGGCGCGGTGATGTGCTGTTTATTCTGGGTGCCCTTAGCTGGTCCGGTTACAGCGTGCTGGTGCGAAGGCACAGTCTTCCGGCGGTGCACGCTACCACCGCCATCACCGTGTTTGCCTTTTTTGTCTACGTGCCGGCGTATGCGGGTCTGGTCTGGTCTGGCATCGTGCCCGGTCATGTGTTCACGGCGCCCCTGCGCGATGTGCTCTGGCAAATGCTGATGCAGGGTGTGGCCTCGGTGGTGGTGTCGGGCATCAGCTTCAACATGATGATCCGCACCTTCGGCCCGGTACGCTCCACCATGTTGACCGCGGTGGTGCCTGGGCTGTCTGCCCTGTCCGCCGCGCTGGTGCTGGCTGAGCCCCTGCCGTGGAATGTGATGACCGGCCTGGCCCTGGTGACCCTGGGCATTGTGTTTGGTGTGCGCCAGGCCGGAGCCAAAAAATCATGAAACTGCTGGCCTTTGATACCAGTACCGATGCGATGTCGATCGCCGTTTCGCGCGACGACGGCGCCGCTGCAGGCCTCTGGCAGCAACAGAGCGAGGGTGGCGCCAAGGCGTCCACCGGTCTGATTTCCGGGGTGCTGGAGCTGATGCTCCAATCCGGTCTGACCTTGAGTGAACTCGATGCCATCTGCTTTGGTTGCGGCCCCGGCTCCTTCACCGGCCTGCGCACGGCCTGTGCCGTGGCGCAGGGCTTGGCCTTTGGCGCGGGCGTGCCGGTGCTGCCGGTGAATTCGCTGTTGGCCGTGGCCGAAGAGGCGCGCCACCATGGTTTGGGCGATGCGGCGACTGGCCAGGTCACTGCCTTGCTGGACGCGCGCATGGACGAAATTTATCTGGCTACTTTCTACTTTGAGGCTGGCCTCTGGACCGAGTTGCAGGCGGCGCACCTGGTGAAGCCCGAAGCCGTGGCCTTGCCGGTACCAAGCGCAGGGGACGCGGTGGCGGCAGGCAATGCCTTTGCCGTTTATGGCACGCGCTTGACCGGTTTGGCCGAGGCGGCGGCGCGCATTCCGGCCTTGCCCCAGGCCACGGCCATGCTGCGCCTGGCGCCGCAGTTGTTGGCTACCGGCAAGGCGGTGTCCGCCGAGCAGGCCTTGCCCACCTATATCCGCGACAAGGTGGCGCAAACCACGGCCGAGCGCGCCGCCATCAAGGCCGCGCAGCTGGCCGCTGCCCTTTAATTTCATGAGCACCCCGCTGGAATCTGACCACGCAGAGGCCCGCTTCGAGCCGCTGTTGGCCGACCGCCTGGACGAGGTCTTGCGGGTGGAAAACCGCGCCTATGCCTTGCCCTGGTCGCGGGCCAACTTTATCGACGCGCTGCACAGCGGTTATCAGGCGCAGATGTTGATGGCCGACGGTTACTTGCTGGGTTACTTCGTTGCCATGAAGGGCGTGGACGAGGTGCACCTGCTCAACATCACCGTGGCGCCCGAGTACCAGGGTCAGGGCTGGTCGCGCCTGCTGCTGGAGGCGCTTGCCATTTGGGCGCGCGGCCAGGGCGCCGAGTGGCTGTGGCTGGAGGTGCGCGTGGGCAATCTGCGTGCATTGCACGTCTACGAAGCGCACGGTTATCGCCGCGTCGGTCTGCGCAAGGAATATTACCCGGCACAGCACGGAAAGCGCGAAGACGCCATCGTCATGAGCCTGCGGCTCTGAGCTAAGCTCGCACCCATGGCTCTTGAACTTGATACCCGCCAACGCGCCATGCTGCAGGAGATGGGCGTACACGTCTGGTTGCCTGAAACGGGTGTGGTCGTTCTGGCGCCGGCCGAAGCGCCGCCGCCAGTGGTGCGCCAGCCGCTAAGCCCGCTGCTTGCAGCGTCAGCTCCGACATCGACACCGATTGCGCTCGGTGTGCAGGTTGCGCCGATTGCCGCCTCACTGGACTGGACGGCATTGTCGGACAGCGTGCGCAACTGTCAGGCTTGCGGCCTGTGTGCCGGGCGCAGCCACGCCAGCTTTCTGGCGCCCGCAGAAGGCCAGCTGCCATGTGACTGGATGGTGGTGGGCGATGCGCCGGATGAGGACGAGGACCGGGCCGGTGCGCCGTTCGCCGGACCCGATGGCATGCTGTTGGCCCATATGCTGCGAGCTCTGGGGCTGCAGCGCGCCAATCCGATGGCGCCCAAGACTCCTGCGGCGGCGCTGGCCTTGCAGTCCGCATCGGCTGCGCAACGGGCCTACGTCACCAATGTGCTGAAGTGTCGCCCCGCCCATGGCGTGGTGCCGCAGGCCGCCGAGCTGGCGCAATGTGCCGCCTACCTGCAGCGCGAGATTGCCTTGGTGAGGCCGAAGATGATTCTGGCCATGGGCCGCTTTGCCAACCAGGTCTTGTTGGCCGAGACTCCCGCGCTGGCCGCCCAACCCTTGGGTAAGCTGCGTGGCAGCGTACACAGTTACCAGGGCACGCCCGTCGTCGTCAGCTACCACCCTAAGCTGTTGATGCGCAACGGCGCCGACAAGGCCAAGGCCTGGGCAGATTTGTGCCTGGCTGCCGCTACCCTCGAGACCTAGCGCCAGCCCTTCGCAGGGCCATAATCTTGCCCATGACTTTTATTGAACAACTGCGCCAGGCCGAGCGCACCAACGGCTCTCTTTTGTGTGTGGGCCTGGACCCGGAACCGGCTAAATTTCCCGACGCCATGAGGGGCGACGCCAGCAAGATTTACGACTTTTGCGCGGCCATCGTCGACGCCACAGCCGACCTGGTGATTGCCTTCAAGCCTCAGATTGCCTACTTTGCCGCTCACGGCGCGGAAGGCCAACTCGAACGTCTGATGGAGCACATGCGCCGCACCGCGCCCCAGGTGCCCATCATCCTGGACGCCAAGCGCGGCGACATCGGCAGCACCGCCGAGCAATACGCAAGGGAAGCCTTTGAGCGCTATGGCGCCGACTGCGTGACGCTCTCGCCCTTCATGGGTTTTGACTCGGTCCAGCCGTACCTGAAGTACCACGGCAAGGGGGCCTTTTTGCTGTGCCGCACCTCCAACCCCGGCGGCGACGATTTGCAGAACCAGCGCCTGAGCGATCTGCCGGGCCAGCCGACGCTGTTCGAACACATTGCGTCCCTGGTGCAGGGCCCGTGGAATCTGAACGGCCAGCTCGGGCTGGTGGTGGGTGCCACCCGTCCCGCTGAGATTGAGCGCGTGCGTGCCGTGGCAGCTACCGTGCCGTTGCTGATTCCGGGTGTCGGTGCGCAGGGCGGTGATGCGGTGGCCACGGTCAAGGCAGGGTACCGCGCAGCGAACGGCGAAACCACGGCGCCGATTGTGGTCAATTCCTCGCGCGCCGTGTTGTACGCCTCCGGTGGTGCAGACTTCGCGCAGGCCGCAAGAGCGGCCGCCATCGCCACACGCGACCAGTTGCGTGCCGCCCAGACCGCATAAGCAGGAACCCACACCCATGATCGATCTCTATACCGCCGCCACTCCCAATGGCCACAAGGTCTCCATCGCGCTGGAGGAATTGGAGTTGCCCTATACGCTGAAGATTCTGGACTTCGCCAAGAACGAGCAGAAGCAGCCCGACTTTTTGGCCATCAATCCGAACGGCCGTATCCCGGCCATCGTCGACCACGCGGAAGATGACTTCGCGGTATTTGAGTCCGGTGCCATCCTCATTTACCTGGCCGAGAAGACCGGTCAACTTATACCGTCGGACATGAAGGGCCGCTCGCTGGTGTTGCAGTGGCTGATGTTCCAGATGGGTGGCATAGGCCCCATGATGGGCCAGGCGAATGTGTTTTTTCGTTACTTTCCCGAGAAGATTCAGGCCGCCATAGACCGTTACCAGGGCGAAAGCCGCCGCCTGTTTCGCGTGCTCGACGGCCACCTCAAAGACCACGAATACCTGGCCGGTGACTACTCGATTGCCGACATCGCCAACTGGGCCTGGGTGCGAACGCACAAGTGGTCGGGCGTGGCGGTGGACGAGTTGCCGCATTTGCAGCGCTGGATAGGAGCCATACGCGCAAGGCCCGCCGTGCAGCGCGGCATCCTGGCGCCGCCCTCGGCGCGGGACCTGACGCATAACGATAACGAAGAGCAGGCGCGCAAATTCTCGCTGGAAGCACGCAGCATGATCGAAATGGGACAAAGCAAGCCATGAAACTCTTTTCTTCTCACCGCGCACCCAACCCCCGCCGCGTGCTGATGTTCATCGCCGAAAAAGCCATCACCGGTATTGCAGTGAGCAATATCGATTTGAACGCTGGTGGCCACCGCACGCCGGAGTTTCTGGTCAAAAGTCCATTGGCCAAGGTGCCCGCGCTGGAGCTGGACGATGGCCGCGTGCTGACCGAAACCCGCGCCATCTGCACCTATCTCGAAGGCCTGTACCCAGAGCCGAATCTGATGGGTGTGGACGCCACCGAGCGTGCCTTTATCGAGATGGCAGACCGGCGCGTGGAACTGACCCTGATGGCGCAAATCGCCAACGCCATTCGCCACACGCACCCCGGTCTGGTGGCGCTGGAGCAGCCGCAGTTTTCCGACTTCGGCAAATCACAAGCCGAGAAGATGGTGGCCACGGCCACCGTGTTTGATGGCTTGCTGCAACAGCAGGAATGGATGGCCGGAGAGCGCTTCACCATCGCCGACATCACCGCGTTTTGCGGCCTGGAATTTGCACGCGGTCTGATGAAGTTTGTGCCCGCAGAAGCCGGTCTGCACGCCCTGCAGGCCTGGCGCGACAAGGTCAATGCGAGGCCCAGCGCCAAGGCGGTTTGAGTTTGTAAGCAATTGCAAAAGCGGTGTGGGCTGTCACTGTTTGCCCGTAAGCTGCGCTATCCCTTCGCTTCTGGAGGGTTCAGGGGATTGACTTGCAGGATGCAAAAGGCAACAGTGCCATTTCCAGGCCTGAGAGCGATGAGGTCAGCTGGTCGGGTCCGGGCATAGCCGCGCTGGCATCGACTGCGCTGGCTGCGTGTGGCGGTGGGGCTGGTGGCGCGCCCACCGCCGTCATACCCGGGGCCGCCGTGACTCTCAACACCAGCGGCTATACGCAACTGTCCTCGGTCACCGACGCGCAAGCCAGCCGCTTTTTATTGCAGGCGCAGTTTTCTGCATCCGACACCGAGATTGCCGCCGTCAAGGCGCAGGGTTATGCGCCCTGGATTCAGACCCAAGTGGCCACCGCATCTGGCACGCTGGGCTGGGACTGGCTCAACGCCCAGGGCTATGGCGACGTCAACAACAGCGCCAACTATTACGACAACAGCTATCCCGGCGACTACATGGTGTGGAGCCAGCTCATGGCCGCGCCCGATGCGGCGCGCAAGCGCATGGCGCTGGCCTTGTCGGAAATATTTGTGGTGTCCCTGGTGGGTTTGAATTTCAACTGGCGCAGCCATGCCGCCGCCCATTACTGGGACACGCTCAACAGCCATGCCTTTGGCAACTACCGCGACCTGCTGGGTGCCATCACGCTGAATGTGGCCATGGGCTATTACCTGAACGTCAAGGGCAGCAGGAAGGCCGATGGACGGGGTACCCAGCCCGACGAAAACTATGCGCGTGAGGTGATGCAGTTGTTCAGCGTCGGCTTGGTGCTGCTGAATCCGGACGGCAGTCCGCAACTGGATGGCAGCGGCAACAAGATCGATACCTATGGCGCTAGCGATGTCAGTATGCTGGCGCAGGTGTTTACCGGTTATGACCTGGACATGAGCGGTAACGTGAACACCGTGATTGCGCAAACCGGTGGTGGCACACGCACGATTTCCAGCACCGACTTTGCCCGCCTGCCCATGCTGCAGGTGGGCAACTACCACTCCACCGTGGACTCGACCTTTTTGGGCATCACCGTGCCCGGCACGGCCACACCGGTCGAGGGCCTGAAGCTGGCGCTGGACCGGCTGTTCAACCACCAAAATACGGCGCCCTTTATCAGCAAGCAGCTGATCCAGCGCCTGGTTACCAGCAACCCCAGCCCGGCTTACGTGGCTCGGGTGGCTGCGGTGTTTGCCAACAACGGTGCGGGAGTGCGCGGCAGCCTGGCTCATGTCTATGCCGCCATCCTGCTGGACGACGAGGCGCGCGGCACTGCGGGTTTAAGCGACCCGCAATTTGGCAAGCTGCGCGAACCCATGCTGCGCCTGGTGCAGTGGGGCCGAACCTTTGGCGCGACTTCAGCCAGCGGCAGCTGGAAGATGGGCGACCTGAGCAATGCCGGAACCCAGCTGGGCCAGAGCCCGCTGCGCTCGCCCACAGTTTTCAATTTCTTTAGACCCGGCTATGTGCCGCCAGCGACCGCACTGGGCCTGGGCGCTGTGGCGCCCGAGTTTCAACTGGTGAACGAAAGCAGTGTCGGAGGCTATCTGAATTTTTTGCAGTCGGTGATTCAGAACGGACTCAATAGCGGCGATATCAAGTCGGCCTATGCCAACGAGCTGGCGCTGGTAACCGACAGCGCGGCCTTGCTCAAGCGCATCAGTCTGCTGCTGTGCGCCGACCAGCTTTCTGCCGCCAACCAGACGCTGATCGTCAACGCGCTGAATGCCATGCCTTTTGCCAGCAATGCGCAGCAACTCAACCGGGTTTATGCGGCCGTGCTGCTGGTGATGGCCTCGGCTGAATATCTGGTGCAAAAGTAAGAAACACCATGCATTTGCTCCAACCCGACCTGCACTCACGCCGCGCCTTTCTCAAGCGCTCGGGCCAGCTGGCTCTGAGCGGCACGGCCTTACCCTTTGCCTTGAACCTGGCGGCCATGGGTGAAGCCGCCGCCTTTAACGCCCCGGCGGGAGACTACAAGGCCCTGGTCTGCATCTTTCTGTACGGCGGCAACGACTATGGCAACACCGTCGTGCCCTATGACAATGCCAGCTACGACCTGTACAGCACGATTCGCGGTGGCGGCCCAGCGCGCAGCGCCGGTGGCATCGCACTGGGCCAGAGCGCGCTGGCACCCACGTTGCTCGGCCCTCTAAGCGCGCCCCTGGATTCGCTGTCGGTGTCGCGCCAATTTGCCTTGAACCCCGGCATGACGGCCCTGGCCGGCCTGTTCAACAGCGGTCAGGCGGCGGTGCAGTTGAACGTGGGGACCCTGGTCAAACCGCTGACGCGCGTCCAGTACAACAGCGCCGACCATGTGAGTTATCCGCGCCCGCCCCAGCTGTTTTCGCACAACGACCAGCAATCCATCTGGCAGTCCTCTT
>Ga0214247_1000331_pt1 | contig 32283 bp, 33 predicted proteins | sample TroBogypolimnion_18_FD_153085 | JGI IMG/M metagenome (GOLD analysis project Ga0214247, IMG submission 153085) | Freshwater microbial communities from Trout Bog Lake, WI - 03JUN2009 hypolimnion | ecosystem: Environmental > Aquatic > Freshwater > Lake > Hypolimnion/Profundal zone ... | reverse complement strand
TCCGAACAACTTCTTGAACGTCATGACTCAAGTGACTTTGATAACAAATCGTTGTAAAGATTAAATCTTCAATCATTTCGTTACGCGACAGCTAAGCCTCGGCTTAATCCTTCAATATTTAAGACGATAATCTAATAGCATTGCCATAGAAAGTGTGTAGTAATTGCCTACACACTTTTTAGCATGCCCAGCGTTACTTAAAGTAACGCTCGAAAGACAAAGCTACAACTAATCTTATGGAGATCCTAATGTATTCCTAAATATCGACCTTGAATCTCTAAGTTAGAAGTCAACTCCTCAGGCAAACCACTCCACACAACTTTTCCAGCCTCTAAAATATATACCCTGTCCGCCACTGACATAGCACTATAAAAGTTTTGCTCAACCAGCAATATACCAAGTCCTTCTTGGCGCAACTTAATGAGTATTTTCTCAACCAATTCAACTGTGACTGGCGCAAGTCCTTCAGTTGGCTCATCCATCAATATTATTTGGGGGCCAGTCATTAAGGCTCTCGCAATTGCAAGCATCTGCCTCTCGCCTCCCGACAACTGATTTCCTCGATGAAACTTTCTTTCCTCTAAACGCGGAAATTCCTGAAATGCGCGATCAACTGACCAAGCATTTTCTTTGTTACATTCCAGTATTTTAAGATGCTCGAGAACTGTTAATGATTCAAATAATCTTCTGCCCTGTGGAACATAACCAACACCCAATGATGAAATTTGGTGTGGCTCAAGCACACTGAAATCTTGCCCAGATATCGATACGGAGCCAGAGGTTTTCTTTGGAAAGCTGAAGTTCATAATTGACCTTACCAAAGATGTCTTACCCATTCCGTTTCTACCCAGAATTGCAACAATTTCACCTGGGTAAATATTCATAGATATTCCATTGAGAACCTGAGCCTCACCATATGCAGAATGAAGATTATTAATGCTTAGCATCTCTTGCCTTACCAAGGTAAACCTCTTGAACTGTTTTGTTGTTTCTGATTTCATCTGGCCGACCCTCAACCAGTATTGATCCTTGATACATACAAATAACTCTTTCAACCAAGCTAAGGGCTAAATTAATATCATGCTCGATCAAAATGATGGCGATATTCCTAGGCAGCTCATTAATGACATTTGCCATCACCACCCTGTCTGCTGGAGATAAGCCAGCAGCGGGCTCATCTAATAACAATATTTTAGGGGAGCTCATTAAAGACATAGCCAGCTCTAACTGCCTTTGTTCACCATAGGAAATTTCTTTCACAAGCAAAGCTCTCTTCAGACTTAGATCACAAAGATCTAGAGCTTGATCTACGGAGACTTTTTCAGTACCGTTCGCCTTACCCGTTCTCCAAAAATTCATCTTAACAGGCTGCAAAGCACGAAGAGCGAGTAACAAATTTTCCTCTACGCTCAAGCCAAAAAATAAATTGGTAATCTGAAAAGTTCGGGCCATTCCTAAATTAGCACGATAATTTGGTGAAGTATTGGTGATATCTTTGCCAAGAAATTGTATGTTTCCAAGTGTCGGTAAATGCATGCCTGTAATGGCATTAAACAGGGTGGTTTTACCTGCCCCATTGGGTCCTAAAATAGCGACCCGCTCGCCTTCAGCTATCGAAAAGGAGACTTTATCAACAGACTTTAGGGCGCCAAAATGAACCCCTAAAGCCAAGATATTGAGCAACGAGTGTTTCATCAAGCCTTCTTAATTCCTTGATAGGTTCTTGAGTAAGCGGGCTGCTTCATATACTCATCCGGCTTGTAAGTCCAAAACTGCGAAACATTAGGATACGAATCAATTGGCATGTTCCAGAATTTCCCGTCACTGCGTTTGGTTACCTTTCTAATGAAAACGTCATAAACAGGATTGCCGTAAATATCTAAGCGGACAGGTTTCCCTAATGGTGATTCCTCTAATGTAGTCTTTTTAATGGTATCTAAAAATAGTGCCCTGTTTTCAATATTTCCATTTAATTTATTAATGGCTTTTGCCAACCACACGGCTGCAATGTAGTGAGTAAAACCAAAAACTGAAGGAAGCTGTTTATTAGCAATCGTATACTCTGCAACAAATTTTTGCGTGGCAGGAACTGGATTGCCCTCTGCAAAAAATGAAGCGGAAATAACGCCTTCTGCCTCATCGTTTAAATTTCTAATCACGGATTGGTCGGTTGTATTCTGAGATCCAATCAGTGGAATTTTCCCCTTCATCCCAAAACTAGCCCATTGGGATAAGAAGCGATTAGCATCGGCGCCAGTTTCCATACAAAAAACAGCATCAGGCTTAGCCGCTTGAATCTGTGCAAAATAAGAACTAAAGTCTTGAGTATTGAGTGGATTCCATAATTGATTGACAATGGTTCCACCATGCTCGCTAAAGACTTGGCATAGACCGCCACATTGTTCATGCCCAAACGTATAGTCTTGAGAAATAGTGAGAATTTTTCTGTACCCCAGTTTTTTATAGGCATAGTCGCCCATAGGGTGGGTTGTTTGACTAGCGGTATATCCTGCGATTCGAATCACATTGGGAATTCTTGCTCTTTGTGTCAAATCATCAGCGGCTATAACTGGGATAAAGTAAGGGATGCCATTAGACTTTGCATACTCGGCAACCGCCAGACCAGTATTGGCTAATAAGTTACCAATCAAGAAATCGACCTTAGTTTGCTCTGTCAACTTTCTGGCCTTTTGTAGTGCAATATCAGGATTTGATCCATCATCTTCAACAAAGATCTGAACCTCTCTACCTCCCACTTTTTTACCAAAAAGCTCCCAGTAAAGATTAAATCCCTCAACAATTTCTTTGCCTCCGGCTGCAGCTACCCCAGTCAAGGGCGCCATTAAACCAATCTTGATTGGACCGGTACTTTGAGCTAATACCAAATCAAATGCTCCAAAGGTGCTTAATCCCACAAGTGCGGATGACTTCATAAAATCTCTGCGGTCCATACATTCCCCTATAAAGGTTGATTAATTAAAAAAGAAACTATGAGGGTTTTGTAGCAAGCAATCTTCCAACAATTCCCGAAGGCAAAAGAATCATCGTCACCACAAAAGTCAGCCCCATCACGAAAGACCAACGCTGCGTAAAAGAGCTCACAAGGTTTTCAAGCGCAATTAACACTCCTGCCCCAACAAAGCTACCGAATAATGTTCCCACCCCCCCAACAATGACCATTAATAATCCTTTTACGGATTGGGTAAGCGAAACACTGGAGGGGCTAATAAAACTGTTGAAAAATGCATATAAGATCCCAGCTAACCCAGCGCCAATGCCCGAAACCACAAAAGCCATAATCAGATGAAGGGTTGTGTTGTATCCCAAGCTGCGCATCCTGGACTCACTCTCACGAATACCTTTTAAACCTAAGCCAAATGGAGAGCTCACAAACCTCCACATCATGAAGGCCGCTAATATAAAAATGCACAACACAAAATAGTAAAAGTGATTGGGGTCAGCCAGCCATTCAGGTCTAATATTTCCTCGTAATCCATTTTCACCACCAGTGACCGATGTCCATCTCTGGCAGATGCCCCAGACAATCATGCCCAACGCAAGTGTTAAAAGTAGAAAGTAAACGCCTGAAGCACGCACAGCAAGTACACCAAAAATCAGTGAAATAGCAATGGCCATTAGGATCCCAAAAACAAAAGCCCACGCAGGAGATCCCCCAAAAATGGTGACGTAATACATTGCCATGTATGCAGCGCTACCAAAGATTGCGCCGTGACAAAGTGATGTTCTACCCGCATAGCCCGCTAGAATATCTATAGACATCGCAAATATGGCATAGATTAAAACGAGGGTACAAAGGCTAATGAAGTAACTCTCAGCAAATAAGGGAGCAAATCCGCCAATAAGGGCCAATATCCCGAATGAAATCAGTAGGTAATGGTTTTTTAGCGTCATTAAATCGGCCTTCCAAATAAACCATTAGGACGAAATGCTAACAATAAGGCCATTGGTCCAAAAATAACAAAGTATGAGAGTTCTGGAAACCAGACTTGGCCAAAAGTCGACAACATGGAAACAACAATACTGCCAACCGCCGCACCCAATAAGCTCCCCCTACCTCCAATGATGACAATCGCTAGGCTAAACACGAGAATCTCCGAATCTGCAGTCGGATAAAGCGATAAAAATGCGCCCCCCAAGGCTCCTGCAATGGCCACTAAGGCCATACCGATCATAAAAGTGATCAAAAAAATTCTACTAATATCAACACCTAAAGCCTCGATAGTTTCTCGGTCATCAACCCCTGCCCGAATTAGTGCGCCAAGTTTTGTTTTATCCATTAATAAGGTTAAAAAAACAAAAACAGAAGCCCCTACAAATAAAACAAAGAGACGGTATTTGGGATAAGTAAAATCAAACACCTCCAAAGAGTTTTTAAACAACTCTGGGACTGGAATGCTTAAGGTTTCACCACCAAATATAACCAGACAGAGATCATTGATCATGACAGCCAATCCTAACGTAATCAGGACCTGCCTTAGATCAACGCCGCGCGCAAACTTTAAGAGATATTGCTCAAATATTCCAAATATTGCTAATATGGCAACCGCGCACACTATCCCTAGAAAAAAATTACCCGTGAGATGAATTGCTGCGTAAGCAATATAGCCCCCCAAAAGATATAGGGCTCCATGAGCCAAATTAACAATTCTCATTAGGCCAAAGATTAAGGTGAAGCCGCTAGCCACCAAAAAAAGGAGGGCTGCAAAAGTTAGGCTATTTATTAACTGAAAAAGAAAGAAAGACATTTTTTATAAAGTTGCGTTCAATACTTAATCTTGAAATCACTAGTAATTAAACTGCACATATCTTTATAACTTTCTTAGTAAGCACATCATATAAAATGCTTTGGTTAACCAATTTAACATGACCAAATCAGATTTCTATACCTTTTTCACTGCATTAGTGCACTACGCATCTCTTTGGGGCGGCATTAATTTGGATGATGAACATCCACTGCATTCCTAGTAAAAGTACGGCGGCCATTTTTTAAGCCAAATAGCGGGATCGCCAATTCTGCAATGGCCTGCGAATGACTCGTGCAATCGAGAACTACTAAATTTGCAGGATTATTAACCACTATTCCATAATTGGATAAGCGCATCAATTGCGCCGATCTACTAGTCACCATCTGAAGACAATCAAAAAAATTAGACTCCCCAGCATGGGCAATATTTGCGTAAAGATTCGCCATCCGAATTAAGGAGCAATCTCCAAATGGTGTAAAAGGATTTAAAACATTATTTGTGGAGAGACTGCAATTCACTCCATCATCGAGCATCTCGTGAGCACGAACAACTCCACGAGCATGATTGCAATCTTGATTTCTTCCCATGAGATATAAATCCGTAGAAGGTAGTACTGTCACCGCAACCCCAGAATCTGACATGATTTTAGTCAGCTCTTTTAATCTTACTGAATCTAGTAAAGTGAGCTTTGTTACGTGCCCTACAGCTACACGACCCCCATAATTAAATTCTTTAGTCTTTTGACAGACATACTCGAGATCTAAATCCTCTGGATCACTCCCAAGATCTAAATGCATGTCAATATCAGCATCAAAATCTTTGGCTATCTTAAAAATTTTATCAATCTGCGCTTTTGAGTCAGTGTCCACATAGGGAGCGGCGCCTACGACCCTGGCCCCTCTTTTCATCGCTTCAATCATTAGCTCTTCCGTGCCGGGATTGTTGGTTAGACCCTCCTGAGGAAAAACGCACACCTCTACATCAATCGCCCACTTATATTTATTAATGGCATCAAATACGCCTTCCAACCCACGCAGACCCACAACCGGGTCAACCTCCACATGAGTTCGCATATGCATCGTGCCATGTGAGATAGATTTTTCTAATGTTTTACAGGCGCGATCATAAACATCATCTCGAGTAAATGATTTCTTTTGGGCTGAAACCTCTCGGATAGCATCTTCAATCGCCCCGCCGGCGCCGTTACAACGAGATAAAATACATGACTTATCAAGGTGAATATGCGTTTCACAAAACGGCGGTATAACAAGCCGGCCCTGTAAATCAATAATCTGATCCGACTCGGATAAGCTCGCCTCAATTGCCGTAATTTTTCCGCCATGAATACCAATATCAACCGTTTTAGTTTCACGGCTGATTTGGGCGTTTTTTAATATGAGATCCATAGGGTTAAGCAATTATCAGCCTCCAACTCTCGTAAAAGTCAAAATACTTCTTTGCATTCCCATATCCTGCCAATTTGGCATCACTCGCCATGCTGTAGTTACATTCATATCATCACCAGAGATTACGAAGAATCTTCTCTGCTCTGTTCCAACCCACTCAGGGTTCCAGGCAACATCTACAGTCGTGACCCATTCCTCGCCCTCGACTCGGTATGAGCCTGCATAAGCAACTAATGTCTTCATCAGACTTGCACACTCAGAATCGTTCTGGGCAGGCATCCTTCTCTCTGCGGTCAACGTAACCATTACCTTGCCGGTTTCGAAAAATGCTGCATAACCCTTGGGATTCATACCCATTGGATAATTTTTTTGACCTGTAGACTGAATCTCGACCACATATTTTTTCAGACTCCAGATTCCAATTAAATTACTAATAACTGTAGTTTCCATTAGAACATCTCATATAAGAATTGGTATAGATGAATCAATAATTAAACGATTTATTAAAGTCTTCATAATCACCCCTTTTTTACTCGTTAACTCATCCATGATGGTGTAATGATTTTTTCCCGGAAGAGATTGAAAAATTTCAACAGCCCCCAATGACTTTCTATAGGTAGCAAAATCAATGGATTGGCGCTGCATCTCTGGTAGCTCTGCTCCCCCTACAAAGATATCTAATGCCTTGGATGTAACTTGATCAAGCTTAATCGGAGAATTCTCAAGAGATGTTTTCTCATCCAGATTGAGCTTATCGTTGATATAGCAATGTCTCATTGGCTCTAAATCATAGATACCGCTAATTGCAGTTCCTCCCATCACCGATTCCTCTTCAAGAACCATTGAGATAAGATGCGCACCCGCAGACCACCCCAAGAGCCAGAAGTTTGAACTCTTACTATTCCGCTTCATTAGATAATTGCTAATGGCTTTTAGACCATTGCTTACATCAACAATAATCTCATCCATCTTGGCATGCGGCGCCAATGTATAGCCTAACATCGCGATACTAAATCCAGCGTCCACTAATGCTGGAACAATAAAGGTAAAGTCATTTTTGGAGCGCATTTGCCAAAATCCACCATGCACAAAAACGATGACCGGAGAATTATCTTTTGCAGGAAAGTAATCAAATAATTGAAACTTGGATTTACCATAAGGAATATCGCACTCACCATTGAGCTGTACTTTTGCTAAGGCACTAGATTCAGTCCAACTCTGCACAATCGTAGCGCTATTCGAAACAGCTAAAGAATTGTTATAAGCTTTATCCAAATCTTCTTTGGTTAAATTTTTCCACATAATCCAAACTCCTTAGATTGACGCCACTGTATTTTTGATAATTCATTATGCCCACAATCTTTGACTCAAAGTCATCGATATAGCCCCAAATATCAACCTCATAATTTAAAGGGTTCAGTACTTTCAATGCTGCAAATTTTGATCTGTGCAGGCAACCTGTTTGCCATCCTCCTATTGCAAAGGTTTCAGACTGCACTATTTGAAATGTCTATCCTGGCTAAGCAAGCTATTGCCTCGTCACTTTTTAGAGCATTACCTGCACCAAAATAGTGAACCCCAAATATTCACATACTATAAATAGATATACGATGTATTCATAAATACGAGGAATGCATGAATACAAAACAAATCTCTAGACGTAATGCCTTAATCTTGGCTATCAAGTCAAGTCTCACTATAGCAATGGGGTCTATGGGGCTGAACGCAAAAGCAGAAGAAAAAAAATTGCTCATTGGTTATTGGCCAATCGCAGCCGGCCTACCTTTTTTTGCAGCTATTGAACGCGGCCTTTTCAGGCAAGCTGGAATTAATGTTGAAGCCGTCAAGTTTGCCAGTCCAAACCAAGTAGTAGAGGCCATGATTGCCGGCAGAATCGATGGCTGCGCTAATGGCGTAGCGATTACTGCCCTTGCATTGGCAGACTCCCAAACGCCAGGTTCAATTAAATTTACTTGTATGAATTTTGCAAATGAAAAATATATCCTAGATCAAGTGATAGTGCCAATAAACTCAAGCACTAAGACAATTGCCGAACTCTCCGGCAAAAAAATAGCCTGTGGCCCAGGAATTAATAATGTGACTTTAGCGAAGGCTGTGATGGTTGGTGCTGGAGCAACCAATGCGCAAGTAATCGAATTGCCGATTGCTCAGATATTACCTGCTTTAGTCGCTGGCCAAATTGATGGAGCTTACGTCCTTGAACCAACTGCCGTTATTGGTAAGCAACAAAAAATCTCTCGTTCCATTGGATCTGGAGTTGTCTCCAAGTATGTATTAGGAGATAACCTCCCATGGATTGGCGGTGCAGCAGCTTTAACCTCGAGCGCAATGAAGCAAAAGTCTGGATTGATTAACGGATTTTTAAAGGGCTATGCAGCGGGCGTTGATTACGTTCGCAAAGAAGGTATCGTTGCCAACCAATATCTCAAGGGTTATACGGCGATTGATGGTGATTTAGCGAAAGAAGTACCTATCAGCGGTTATATTGAATATAACGAAGTAAAGTCCTCTGATGTAAAAGCATTGCAACGACTATTTGATGTATTCACAGAACGCAAAGTATTTGATAAATCGATCTCCGCCCTCACCCTGATCTACAAGCAGTCCTAGGGGTGAGTCAGTCACATCAAAAATACCTATTAAGGGTATTGCCGTACCTGGGGCCGGGTTTGCTCTACATACTGTGGTCACTAGCTCTTGCAGCTAAATGGGTTTCGCCCACCCTACTACCTTCGCCAAATGCAACGCTTGGGTATATGACTCATCTATTTGCTACAGGCGCCATATTCAATGACCTTTGGGCCACTGTACTGCGAACGTTCTACGCTTTTCTCATTGCATTTCTCATAGGAGTGCCACTTGGGGTGCTACTAGGAAGTTCAGTACCTGCATACAGAAGCGTGGAATTCTTAATAGATTTTTTTAGATCGACACCATCTTCAGCTTTAATACCTTTGTTTATGCTGATTTTTGGAATTACCGATATCAACAAAATTGCTATCGCAGCATTCGCGGCCGTGCTGGTCATTCTCTTTAATAGCGCCTATGGCGTAATGAATGCCAAAAAAACCCGTGTAATGGCAGCCAAAACTATGGGGATTAGTAACTTTCATATATTTAAAGATGTACTCCTAATGGAAAGCTTACCGCAAACATTTGTCGGGCTTAGAACTGGAGTTTCACTAGCCTTAGTCATCGTGATTGTGGCTGAGATGTTTATTGGGTCTGAAGCAGGCCTTGGTCACCGAATTATTGACGCTCAGCAAGTATTTAATATTAAAGATATGTATAGCTCTATTTTGATTACTGGCGCTCTGGGATATGGTCTCAATGTAATTTTTATGTCTATCGAATCGAAGCTAGTTCACTGGAGCGGTAAGGCATGAGTAAAACTGCGCAACGTACTCACGTCACGATTCACAATTTATGCAAAGAGTTTGGGGGAGAAGCTCTCTATAAAGATTTTAATTTTGAAATTCCTTATGGAAAAATAGTATCTATTTTTGGTCCAAATGGCTGTGGAAAATCTACCCTGATCAATATGATTGCCGGACTAATACCTTTTGACTCTGGAGAAGTATTGTTTGATGGAAAGAGCCTGAAGGATACAAAGATTGGCTATGTATTTCAAAACTACAGAGATGCACTTTTTCCATGGATGAGTGCACGCGATAACATCGCATACCCCCTTAGAAGGACCGGGGTCAGCGAAGAAAAAGTTAAGATCCGGACTGAAGAACTAATTCAATTATTTGAAATTCGGTTTGATCTAGATCTATACCCTTACGAGCTATCTGGAGGGCAGCAGCAAACCATATCTATTATGAGGGCCTTAGCCCCCAAACCAGAAATTCTCTTTCTTGATGAACCATTCTCAGCTTTAGATTTTGAGATGACACTATTTATTAGAGAGAAATTGCAGGAGGCCAATATTGCCACGGGTACAACAATGATGATTGTCTCTCATGATCTTGAAGACGCGGTATTTCTAGCAGATCAAATACTCCTTTTAACTAGAAGACCAACTAGGATTGCGTCACTACTTCATTTTGATATGGCAAAACCAAGAAAACCTGAAGCTATCAGTGAGCCTGAATTTATTGAAATTAAATTAATTGCTCTAAAAATATTTCAAGAAGAGATGCGTAAGTAATTAAATGCTTTCTTACTCTTTAGGTTTCAAAACCAAAGGGGGTTTGGAGCAACCGTCTATCACCTCGTTGATCTGCAGTATTTTATGATCTAGCAATTAAACCGGTTTAAAACCCAAAAGCTTTTCTGCTTTCGTTCAACATAAATAAAGCAACAAACAAAAGAGTGCATCCAAAAATACGCTTTAATTTTGGAACTTCTATGCTGCTAACCACTTTTGCCCCTAGAGGCGCAGCAAGCACACTCGTAATAACAATACACAACAATGCGGGTACATATACATAGCCAAGTGAGTACTCAGGCAGAGATAAATTTCCCCAACCCCCATAGATATACCCCAACGTGGATGATGCAGCGATTGGAAAACCCAAACCAGATGAATTTGCCATAGCACTATGGGGCTTAATATTGCACCAAATCATAAATGGGACTGTAATAAACGCACCCCCTGCACCTAGAAGACTGGCAATTACACCCGTCAACACACCAAAACTAAAGAGGCCAAAGACCCCAGGCAAGACACGTACAGAATGAGGGGCTTTATTAAAAATCATTTGGCTAGATGAGTAGATGATAAAAATAGCAAAACCCAGCGATAGCCAAGCCCCATTAATAACATCAAAAAATTTGCTGCCGCCTATTAATGCCCCTAACACAAGCCCGGGGGATAAAGCGCTAACCAGCCTCCAATTAATATTGCCGTATTTCTGGTGAGCCATCACTGCCGAGGAGGTGGTAAACAAAACGCTGGCCATACCTGTTGCAATTGCCATATGCATCAGAACATTTTGATTAAATCCTAAACGACCAAATATTAAAATCATCAGTGGAACTAAAATCATTCCACCCCCGATTCCTAGTAATCCAGCCAAGAATCCAGATACAGTCCCACCCAACATCAACCAAGCGATATCAATTATTGACATACATCACCCCAAAAAGAAAAAAGCAGAACTTCACGAGTTGGGGTGTACAAAATTATTTTAAGCCAGAGCAAACTCAGAAAATTTTGCAACACTGAGTAATTTAGCGTCACCTCGGTAGTTCCCAATGAGCTGCATACCTAGTGGCAATCCATTCTTTGACTTGCCAGCAGGAATAGTAATGGAAGGTATTCCTAAAAAGCTCCAAAGGGCACAGAAAATCGGATCACCAGTAGAGACTAAGCTCTTCGGAGCTTCCCCACTTGCAGGAGCCATTAAGAATGCATCAAATTCATCAAAATAAGTACCGATAGATGTGCGGAGCTTTTTCTGCAGAAACTTTGCAGCGATATAAGCAGGCGCACTATGTTTTAGACCCCTGGCCACCAACTCTTGAATATGAATGCTAAGTAAATCATTCACATGCTGAGAATGATCCGCATGAATTTCTGCGGCCTCTGCCTCCATAATGAGATTCATCGCCTGAATCGCATCCCAATACTTTTGCGGCAAAGATAGTTTTTGAACAATAGCACCGGACTCCTCGAGTCTCTGCGCGGCTAAATGCAAAGCCTGCTTTTGGTCATCAGACATCATATGGTCTAGCGGCGTCTCCAGCAAAGCAATCTTCGGCTTATCTAACATCGGCAATTCTCTGTTAACGCCAAATACCAAGTCAGCAATAACAATTAACTCTGGGTCAGACGAATCGCTATTTTTTAAATTGTTAAAAGCAAACGCCATATCATCAACTGACCGTGTGAAAAATCCAATGTGATCTAGTGAATAAGATAAGGCGTGAGCTCCAGACTTGGAAACCGCACCATAGCTTGCCTTATACCCCACTACCCCACAATATGCTGCCGGCCTAATAATTGAGCCTTGAGTTTGTGAGCCTAGACCTAATGGCACTATCCCCGCGCCAACTGATGCAGCCGACCCGCTAGAGGATCCACCGGGCGTATGTTCTGCATTAACAGGGTTTGTCGTTGGGCCTGGATTACGCCATGCAAATTCAGTAGTAACTGATTTACCAAAAATTACTCCGCCAAGACTACGAATTTTTTGAACAATAGCTGCATCTTCAGCGGGGGTCTTATCTTTATAGATTGGTGACCCATTAGTCGTTGGAAGATCAACCGTATTGATAATATCTTTTACGGCAATTGGAATTCCTGAGAGTGGGCCAGGTTTTATCTGCTTTGCCATTGACTCTAATGTAGCCCTTGAGACAAAGGCCTTGAGAACTGGCTCTACCTCATTTGCCTTATCAAAAGATGTCTGCAATAAATCCATGGGCTTCAGTCGATTAGCAGAAATTAAGTTACAAGCCTCAGTTAGTCCAATTGTGTTTTTCATATTTTTTAGTTAATTCAAAGAAATGGGGCGTAAAAATACGCCCCAAGTAGATTAATAATCGAGATTACTTTAGTTTTAAAGCGTTTTGAATATAGGTTTCGTTAATAAAATTTTCAAATACAGGCTGCTCTTTTAGGTTGCCCAAAGCAATTTGTGTATCCATTGAAATTTTGAGTGCTGCAGGAGTAATTTGAACGTTCTTTGGAAAAACGTTTTCACTCATCATACGAGTTACCGCATTTTCAACCACTTGTGGATCAAGTGTTGGAAATTCCTTCTTAGCAACCTCAATAGCGCCCTTAGGATCTTTAGCCATAAAACGAAGCGCAACTTCCATGCCGTTCACCATTCTCTGAGCAGAAACAGGGTCAACAGTCTTCATTGCAGTAATGGATGAAAAAGCGTAAGCGCCATAAGTTTTCGGGAAGCCCAGAACAACCTTCATTCCCTTAATCGCTACCTGATCAAGACCTGGCTCGTATAAGACTGCTACTTTAGCTTGGCCGCCCAATAAGGCTGCTGGCTCAGTACCAAGAGGAACTTGGATCGTGTCGACATCTTTTTCACTCATACCATTTTCTTTAAGCAACTTAAGGAATAAGGATGTACTTGTCGTTGGCATTAAACCAGTCACTACTTTTTGACCCTTGATATCCTTAATGCTCGTAAATTTGACATCAGGAGCTGTTGCAATCCATACAGCTGCGCCGTTAACTGCATTACTGATAACGCCAACATTGGCGCCTTTTGAAGCGGCAATGGCAGTCCATTCAGGGCCATGAATTGAAAACTGCGAACTTCCTGAAAGCACTGAAGATAAAGCTGCAGTGGGAGATCCAGCAGTTTCTTTAATCACACTTAAGCCTTGGTCTTTAAAGAAACCTTTATCAATTGCGACATAAAGGGGTAAATACAACATCGACTGAAACGCCTGAGAAATAGTGACTGTTTTTACTTCAGCAGTTGCGCTAAACGACGCGCCAGCAATGGCTAACGCCGCAACCGTTACTTGTAGCTTTCTATAAATCGATTTCATGAAAAACCTCCCTGAGATTATTAAAAAAATTACATCCGAATTTGTGTACGTCCTGCATCATCGCGCCATGGGAATAAGAGGCGCTCCAAGGCATCAATACCGTGATACAAAAAGAAACCGACGATCATGAGCATGAATAATCCAACCCATACTGAATTGAGCTCATACAAGCTTGATGCGTTATAAATCATGTGCCCCAAACCAGCTTTAGATGAAATAAATTCACCTACAACAGCGCCAACTAATCCAAAACCTACATTGATACGAAAATTCGAAACAATTGCCGGCATTGACGAGGGAACAACGACTTGACGAAATATTTGCTTCCTATTTGCACCCATTGAGTAAAGCAGTGATTGCAAATCCTTATCGGCCTCTTTCGTTGCTTGATGAGCTGCGATCAAGGCAATAATGGCCGTCATAGAAACGACTAAAACAACCTTAGCGCCCAAGCCCGTACCAAACCAAAGCAAAATAATGGGAGCCAAAGCAATTTTAGGAACGCTATTGATAGCAACAATGAATGGCTCAACAATTTGTGACACCCATTTTGAGTACCACAGTAGCAACCCAATGCTTGTCCCAACAAGGGTGCCAATGACAAAACCTAATAAAGCTTCCCAGAGCGTGTATCCCGTATCAATAAAGATGGAGTAATCCATCACACTTGCGATAAACCGCTTCCAAATACCAAATGGAGTGCCAATTAAAAACTCTGAGATGAGCCCGAACTCCGCCAATGTTTGCCATATGGCAAAAAAAATCACAACCGATAAAATTTGGATAAGGGACTTTCCAAAACCGGTGTCCAGCATTTGACTTATGGATCGCTTCTCTTGATTCATACCACTTCATCCTTTCTAGTTTGGATATCCAACTCTGAACAGAGAAGATGAAAATATTCGCCGAAATTTTTATGCGATCTAGCCTCTATCGGGGAGGATCGCTCAATATCAATATGATGTACATTTTTTACTACGGTAGGTCTTCCACTTAGAGCAACTACCCGTTTAGATAGAGCAACAGCTTCATCAATATCGTGAGTGACCAGAATGACTGTTTTTTTAAACTTTGCTACGGCATCTAACAAAACGCTCTCAAGGTACAGTCTGGTTTGGTAATCTAAAGCTGAAAATGGCTCATCTAACAAGAGTATGTCCGGATCCATTAGAAGGGTACGAATGAGTGCAACGCGCTGTCGCATGCCGCCTGATAGGGTCTGAGGGTAAGCTTTTTCAAATCCAGATAAGCCAAAAGTATTGAGATAGTCTCTTGCCTTTTCCACTCCATTGGCATCATCCTCGCCGCGCACCCGTAATCCAAGCATGACGTTCTCGAGAACTGTGCGCCATGGGAACAGTAGGTCTTTTTGCATCATGTAGCCCACCTTACCTCTTAGGCTTTGAATTTTGTTGCCTCGATAGATCATATTGCCGCTATCAGTCTCAAGCAGGCCGGCGATGATATTGAAGATCGTCGACTTTCCGCAGCCACTAGGCCCAATGATGCTCAGAAAATCCTGCTCCATCACGTCAAATGTGAGTCCGTTAAGAACGGGAACTGGTCCGCCTTTGCTGGCGAATGATTTATGTATTGAATCCAATGAAAGTTGAACTACAGGGTTACTCACTATCAATCTCCATTAAATATTTTTATTAGGGTTGATACTTACATGTGCTTGCACCACTAGCGAGTCCATTTGCATTCATTTAGTGCGGCATTCATCGATAAGAGTGCAGCATTCATCAATCTGGTGCGGCACCTTCAATTCATTGGTAAATTAAACCAAAGGATTTTTGGATGCTTTACAAGCGTTACTTTATGTAACGCTTATTAATTGACTGTAGCTAATGACTCTTGGCATCTAATAAGGGCAACAAGTTCTTTACAAAAAATCATTCAAAGAGTGATCTGCATAATCAATAATCGCCTGCAGAACAAGTAAATTTTCACCGACTGCAGGCGTAGCACTTAAGGAAATTTCTGAATACTCGCTCCGACATTCTTCCAATATTCTAGGAAAGTCATTGCGCAAGTGACTACCTTTTCCAAAAAATACTGGAACAACAACAATATTCTTGATGCCTTGTGTAACAATTTTTTGAATTGCGCCAGACAAAGAAGGCTGCATAAGTTCTAAGGAAGCAAGCTCTACAGGAGTACTAGGATTCTGCGCTTGCCACAAAGCAGCAAGACGATCAAAAGGCTCACGCCAACGTAAATCACGCGCACCATGCCCGAAAAAAATAATAGCTTTCATGTTAAGACTGTATGCTGCTCTCAAGGGCGGTTAATTTTTCCTTGAGCTTGCGCTCTTCCTGAAATCGCTCTGTTTCATCGCGAACAATGGCTGCAATTGCCATAGGCTGATTATGGTCATCAAAGATCATGGTGACTGAAAAGGCAATTGAAATAGATCTGCCATCTTTATGAATTGCGGGTACTCTGAGTAAAGTATTGCCATACTTAGTTTTGCCGGTTTCCATCGTATGAAAGTAGCCCTTAGAATGGCGCTCTCTAAAACGCTCGGGCGTAATAATGCTGAGAGTTTTTCCTAGGGCCTCGTCTAAGCTATATCCAAAAATACGCTCGGCGGATGCGTTCCAAAACAAGATATTCTCATCTCGATCGGAAATAATTACAGCCTCGCCAATTTGGCTAACAAGTGTTTCGAAATCTATAGCATTTGGCATTTTTAAACTCTATTTTTAAGTAATTTATGGCTAAGCATACCCCAATAAAAAACCACCCGAAGGTGGTTCTCAGGGGTGCTTCTATTTTTAGTAAGTCTTATAAGAAAGGTACTTACCTGACAGCACCACTTGAACACGATCGCCCTTTGGATCTGGCTCACGCTGAATATCCATTGAGAAATCAATCGCACTCATAATGCCATCGCCAAACTCTTCATGAATAAGCTCTTTGATAGTAGTGCCATAAACGTTCACAATCTCATACCAACGGTAGATCAATGGATCTGTTGGTACTGCAGTAGGTAAAGATCCTTTGTAAGGAACAATTTGTAACCAGGCCATTTCTTCATCAGTCAAATCAAATAACTTACCTGCCGCCTCAGCCTGTGCTTTAGTAAAGGTCATTTGACCTAAGCAACCTGCAGTAACCCACTCCTTCGACTCACCAATTGTTGTTGCAATATCGTTCCACTTCATGCCTTTGCGAACTTTAGCTTCGATAATCTTCTGTGTAACAACTGAACGATCCATCTTTTTCTCCTAGATTTAAGTTTTAACTTATTGCGTAACGGGTGAACCAACACCTGGAAGCACAATGACTGGCTTGTAACCATCCAATTCACCATTAGCGCCTTTTACTTGCAAATCCTTTGATCGATTGACAAGAAAATCCACTAAATGATTACGCATTGGATAGTACATAGGGTCGTGATGCAAATTTGCGCGTTTTCTACCTTTTGGCAAAGTGTTGACAACGATTTCAGCGATACGTGCATTAGGGCCGTTACTCATCAGCATAATTTTGTCTGAAAGCAAGATTGCCTCATCAACATCATGGGTGATCATGAAAACAGTTTGTTCTGTCTCCTTGCAGATTTTTAGGAGCTCATCTTGAATCACGCCACGCGTTAATGCGTCCAACGCACCAAAAGGCTCATCCAGCAATAGCATCTTTGGTTCGATTGCAAAGGCTCTGGCAATACCAACCCTTTGCTTCATGCCGCCAGATAATTCTGATGGTTTTTTAGTTTCAGCATTTACCAAACCAACCATAGCCAGATATTTCTTAGAATGATCACTAATTTGCTCTTTTGACCAATCGGGATACTTTGACTTCACAGCAAAGGCAACGTTCTGCAAAACTGTCATCCAGGGCATCAATGCATGCCCTTGGAAAACAACGCCGCGCTCCAAACCAGGACCTTGAATGCGCTTACCAAGCATGATGGCATCGCCGCTAGTTGCTTCCTCAAGACCTGCGAGCACGTTCAGAATAGTCGTTTTGCCGCATCCAGAGTGTCCAATAATACAAACAAACTCACCTCTTTCGATTTCAAAATCAATACCCTCAAATACCGGAGGGGCGTCAGCTTTATATGACTTACTAAGGTTAGAGACCTTTAGGAAAGTATTTTCAATCTGCATACGAAACCGCCTTTTGTAACTTACCGAATGCGGTATCCAGCAACATTCCAACAATACCAATTAAAAGAATTGCAAAAATAACACTGGAAAGAGATAAATTATTCCACTCATTCCATAAGAAGTAACCAATACCAGTACCCCCAACCAACATTTCTGCAGCAACAATTACCAACCACGCAATACCCATAGAGATGCGCATACCCGTCAAGATTGTTGGCGCAGCAGCAGGAAGAATTACCAAGAATGCCTTACGCAATGGAGAAACTTCTAATGTTTTGGTAACGTTTAATAACTCTTTACGTACATTGGCAACTCCAAATGCTGTATTTAGGAGCATTGGCCATACTGAACAAATAAAGATCACAAAAATTCCAGAAATCGCAGAGTCTTTGATGGTGTAAAGCGCAATAGGCATCCAAGCCAATGGCGAGATCGGCTTTAGGATTTGAATGAATGGATTAAATGCCTCATAAGCTATTGGTGACATGCCAATCCAGAATCCAAACGGAATAGCGACAATCATCGCCAACAAGAATCCCAAGGCAACACGTGCCAAAGAATAAGCAAGTTGAATGCCAATTCCCTTATCGTTCGGACCATTGTCATAAAAAGGGTGTGACAACTGCTTATAGATAGTCTCCCCCATTTGCGTTAAGGTTGGAAATCCAGTTTTTTGAACGGGCTCACTACCGCCCTGACCCATGAGGCTGCTGTACTCACTAGAGCCAGTTGATACCCCAGGCGGCGGTGTAACTTTTTGTGTTGTCGCCATATGCCAGATAAATAAGCACATGAGTAAAATCACAACCGATAAAATTGCGCCTTTAACCTTAATTGATACTGTTTTCATTCATTAACCCTAGGTTTACGCTTTAGTAGTTGGAAAAGATTTCAAATAGGCTGCTGGCTGACTAGGGTCAAATTCTTTACCCATAATCTTGACCTTCTTGTAACCTGACTTTGCCTGCTCAGGGATAGCGATGCCGGTCTCGCCCATATATTTTTTAGCGTCGGTGAGCAAGAATACTTTTTCAGAGATGTCCTTGTAATTCACATCACCTTTGACATAGCCCCAGCGCTGCATTTGAGTCAACATCCAAGTAGCCATGGAGTACCAAGGAATCGGATTGAAGTCAATGCGATCTGGTACGTTTTGTACATTGCCTAGACCATCTGCAAACTTACCAGTAAGCACCTGCATTACAACTGTTTCGGGCTGGTTGAGGTAGTTCGGCGCAGAAATCACTTTGGCAATCAAAGGTCTATTCGCAGGATCACGTGCCATCGTCGAAGCATTTAAGACTGCACGATATAGCGCTGCAAAAGTATTTGGATTTTTACGGATAAATTCTTCTGAAGTTCCAAACGCGCAACATGGGTGACCATCCCAGATCTGCTTAGTCAGAATGTGAATAAATCCGACCTCGTCATACACTGCGCGCTGATTAAATGGATCAGGCCCTAAAAAACCATCAATATTGCCTGCACGCAAGTTGGCAACCATCTCTGGCGGCGGTGTCACGCGAATCTGAATATCTTTATCTGGATCCAATCCTGCTTGTGCTACGTAATAACGCAATAAGAAGTTATGCATTGAGTATTCAAAAGGTACAGCAAACTTCATGCCCTTCCAGTTTTTTGGGTCGCGATTATCTTTATGCTTATTAGCCAAAGTAATTGCCTGACCATTTACGTTCTGAATAGTTGCTACACGCATCTGGGTAGGATCTGAACCTAAGCCCATAGACATTGATATCGGCATCGGTGATAAGAAGTGAGATGCGTCGTGCTCTTTGTTGAGCATCTTGTCACGAATTAAGGCCCAGCCTGCCGTTTTATTTAATGTGACGTTGAGACCTTGCTTTTTATAAAATCCCAGTGGATCAGACATGATCAAAGGTGTTGCACAAGTGATTGCAATAAAACCAATTTTTAGATCTGGTTTTTCAAGAGGGGCTTTCTCCTGCGCCATTGCCTGCAAGGACCCTACCGGCAAAAAGCCTGAGAGAGCGCTCATTGCTCCACCAACTCCAACGGCCTTTAGAAATGCGCGCCTACGATCTTCTTGAGGAAAAAGAGCCTTAACTAAGCTGGCCTCGACGAAATCTGCACTTTGCTGTTCTGCATCCATCATTACTGAAAGTGAGTTTGCATGATCTAGTTCGGATGCATGCTGTCCACAGCTACAGCGGTTGCTAAACAGAGGTCTATCGGGATCAAATGGGCGATATGAATTCATTTATAGCTCCTAGTAAGTAATTAAGATGCTGCCTGCAATGCGTTGAAATGATTTTGTGACTCAATTAATGGGATAAGCGTATGCAGTTTTTTTCTATAAACCTCCCCGACCATCACCACGACCGGTTGCTTATCTAAAAAATGATGCTGAACATCACCAAAGCGCAATTCATCCAATGTGCAGCCAAAGCTGCGCTGCGTTGGTAGGCTGACCGATTCCATCAAGCAAACAGGGGTATCTAACGTGTAGCCCTGAGCAATCAATGTTGTCGCAACCTCAGATAGCTGATCACGCGCCATATAGTAAATAGCGGTTTTATGATCTTCATGCGCGCAACGGCTAGGAAGAGTAGTCAGCGTCAGGGTTCTGCTTAACTCTCTAGTGGTTGGAGGCTGCTTTAATTCTGCCGAGGCTGCTAAGGCAGTGGTGATGCCTGGAACAATCTCATAGCGCACGTTTGCTTTCTCAAGAGCGTCAATTTCTTCCTGTGCACGACCAAAGATCATCGGATCTCCGCCTTTTAAGCGCACAACTACTGAGTACTTAGCTGCAGCATCCACTAATTGCTTATTAATGAAGTGCTGAGAGCTTGAATGCGACCCGCATCTTTTACCTACCTGCACCAACCTAGTGCCAGGACACCACTCCAACATAGAAATATCGATGAGTGCGTCATAAAAAACAATGTCTGCCTGAGCCAAAATTCTTGAGCCCCGAACAGTAATGAGATCAGAGGCTCCAGGCCCAGCACCAATGAGGTAGACGCCAGGGATCACTCCATTTAATTTGGGTGCTTTGACTGTTCTTGGTGCAATTTGTTCCATGCCTCATTTGTAACAGTCAGCAATAGCCCTAAATTCTCTACGTGAACCAAAAGTGCTCATGCATTTATTTGGTGCACCAATACTGAGCCGCCACTCCAATCTCGGGACTCGCAACTTCTTTATTGTTAGTTATCGACTAAAGGAGCTCAGCATGAAAGAGAAAACTAGCATTAGCGGCTTATTACCAGAAGCTACCACCCCCACTGTTGCTGATGCGAATCCTACGCGACGCAAACTTATCCAGAGTATTGGCTCTGCAAGCATTCTGTCTTTAATAGACCCAATGGTAAAAGCGGGTGCATGGGCAGCAGGCTCCGATGCCCCTGAGAAAACGGATGTGAAGGTCAGTTTCATTGCCCTTACAGACTGCTCATCGGTTGTGATGGCTAATCACCTTGGATTAGATAAAAAATATGGCGTGAAGATTATCCCGACCAAAGAAGCTTCTTGGGCTGCTATTCGTGACAAGCTCGTCAATGGCGAGAATGATATGTCACATATTCTTTATGGCTTGGTGTATGGATTACAGATGGGTATTGGTGGCCAACAAAAAGATATGTCAGTTCTGATGTCTCTTAATAACAATGGCCAGGCAATCACTTTGTCAAAAGCGCTTTATCAAAAAGGTGTGAGTGATGGCGCAACTCTAAAATCACTCATGGATAAAGAAAAGCGTGATTACACTTTTGCGCAAACTTTCCCAACTGGTACACACGCTATGTGGCTTTACTACTGGTTGGCGAACTACGGTATCAATCCGTTTAAAGATGCAAAGATTATTACTGTTCCTCCTCCGCAAATGGTGGCCAATATGCGTAGCGGAAATATGGATGGCTATTGCGTAGGTGAACCCTGGAATGCCCGCGCGATCATTGATGGTATTGGCTTTACAGCCATTACTACACAAGCAATCTGGCAAGATCATCCAGAAAAGGCTCTGGGTACAACTTCCGACTTTGCTAAGAAGTACCCCAATACGTGTCGCGCAGTGACGGCTGCAATCTTAGAGGCAGGCAAATACATTGATGCATCAACCTCTAACAAACATGCAACTGCAGAAGTTGTTTCTGCACCTTCGTTTGTCAATACCGATGTTAGCGTGATTCAAGACCGCATGATGGGTCGCTACAACAATGGTATCGGCAAGACTTGGGATGACCCTCATGCGATGAAGTTTTATAACGATGGTATGGCTAATTATCCCTACCTATCTGATGGCATGTGGTTTATGACTCAGCATAAGCGCTGGGGTTTACTCAAAGAGCACCCAGATTACTTGGCTGTTGCAAAAAAAGTAAACAACATTGCGCTTTACAAAGAGGCCGCTACTGCTTCAAAGACACCACTACCAAAAAGCGATATGCGCTCGAGCAAATTATTTGATGGTGTTGTATGGAATGGCTCCAACCCTGCTGCTTATGCAGATAGCTTCAAGATCAAAGCATGAAAAAACAAAAACTTGTCATGATAGGCAATGGGATGGCCGGTGTTCGGACCATCGAGGAACTATTAAAGCTCGACCCAGAGCTTTATGACATCACCATCTTTGGTGCTGAACCCCATCCCAACTACAACCGTATTTTGCTGTCCCCAGTATTAGCTGGAGAACAGACTCTTGAGCAAATTGTTCTAAATGACCTTGATTGGTACAAGAGCAATGGCATCCATCTTCATCTTGGCAAAACCATAACTAAGATTGATCGCAAAGAGCGCACGGTTATTGCCGATGGTGGCACTGTTGAAAGCTACGATCGCTTATTGCTGGCTACCGGCTCTTTGCCATTCATCTTGCCCGTTCCAGGAAATGATTTACCTGGCGTGATTGCGTATCGTGATATTAAAGATACCAATGAGATGATTGATGTGGCGACGCGTTACAAAAATGCCGTTGTCATTGGTGGCGGCCTGCTTGGTCTAGAAGCTGCAAATGGTCTAACTCTCAGGGGTATGAGTGTGACCGTGGTCCATCTTGCCGAATGGTTGATGGAGAGACAGTTAGATAAAACAGCGGCTGATTTGCTACAAAAATCCTTGGAAGAAAAAGGTCTTAAGTTTTTACTGAAAACTTCTACTGAGGCAATTACCCCTAATGCAGCTGGAGATCGTGTTGGCCATATCCGCTTTAAAGGTGGGTTAGAAATACCGGCTGACTTAGTTGTTATGGCGGCAGGTATTAAGCCCAATACAGCTTTAGCTGAATCTGCAGGTTTACATTGCCAAAGAGGTATCGTTGTTAACGACACTCTGCAAACGTTTGATCCAAGAGTCTATGCAGTTGGTGAATGTGCAAGTCACCGCGGCACAGCCTATGGTTTAGTCGCCCCCTTATTTGAGCAAGCTAAAGTTTGTGCAAATCACCTTGCCGAACACGGTATCGGTCGCTATGAGGGCTCCGTAACGTCAACAAAACTAAAAGTAACTGGCGTTGATCTGTTCTCTGCTGGAAATTTTATGGGAGGCGAAGGCACTGAAGAAATTACTCTAGCCGATCCAATTGGCGGCGTATATAAAAAATTAGTTCTTAAGGATGATCGTTTAATTGGCGCCTGCATGTTTGGCGATACAGCAGATAGCACTTGGTATTTCAAGCTCATGCGTGACGAACAAAGTGTTGCAGAAATTCGCGACACGTTGATGTTTGGTGAATCCAATATTGGCGACGTTGGTCATCAAGGTCACAATAAAGCTGCCGGAATGACTGATGCAGATGAAATCTGCGGATGCAATGGGGTTACTAAAGGCACCATTGTCAAGGCTATTCGCGAACAGGGTCTATTCACACTAGATGAAGTAAAGAAATGCACTAAAGCCAGCAGCTCCTGTGGTTCATGTACAGGCCTAGTTGAGCAAGTGCTGATGAATGTTCTTGGCACAGACTATTCAGCAACCCCCAGAAAGAAATCGATTTGCGGATGCTCCGATCTTTCTCATGATGAAATTCGTCAAGCCATACGCTCAGGTCACTTAATTTCTCAAGAACAAGTTCGCGCCGAACTGAACTGGAGAACACCTAACGGCTGTGCAACTTGTCGTCCTGCCTTAAATTATTATTTGATATCCACGTGGCCACATGAAGCAAAAGATGATCCACAATCCCGTTTCATTAATGAACGTGCTCATGCCAATATTCAGAAAGATGGCACCTACTCAGTTATTCCAAGGATGTTTGGTGGATTAACTACTCCTTCTGAACTACGCAGAATTGCTGACGTTGCTGAGAAATACCAAGTGCCCACAGTGAAGGTAACTGGCGGCCAACGAATTGACTTACTTGGCATCAAGAAGGATGATCTTCCAGCGGTTTGGAAAGAGTTGGATATGCCGTCAGGACATGCCTATGGAAAATCAATTCGCACAGTGAAAACTTGTGTTGGTGATGAGCACTGTCGTTTTGGCACCCAGTCCTCCATGAAAATGGGCGTAGATCTAGAGAGAATGCTCTTCGGTATGTACGCACCTCACAAAGTGAAGCTTGCGGTGTCTGGCTGCCCACGAAACTGCGCAGAAGCTGGCATCAAAGACGTTGGCATCATTGGCGTTGAGTCTGGCTGGGAGCTCTATATTGGTGGTAACGGCGGCATTAAAACAGAAGTAGCGGAATTTCTCTGTAAAGTTAAAACTGACGAGGAAGTTCGTGAATATTCTGGAGCCTTCCTACAACTGTACCGCGAAGAAGCTTGGTATTTGGATCGAACTGTCCATTACTTGGCAAGAGTTGGCATGGAATACATTAAGCAAAAGGTGGTCGACGATGCTGAAAGTCGTAAAGCTCTCTACGAAAGACTGCTGTTTGATCTAAAAGATGCTCCAGATCCTTGGAAGGACTTCGAACGCGCTGGTGTAGATATTCGTCAATTTAAAACCATTCCTATTGTCGAGGTTGGAAATGTCTAATACCGCCCAACTTGATCAGTGGCAAAAAATCACAACAGTTGATGAGATTCCCATTCTGGGATCTCGGGTTATTCAAGCGCCGGCTGGTCAAATAGCTATTTTCAGAAATTCAGAAGATGAAGTATTTGCCGTATTGGATAAATGCCCGCACAAGGGTGGCCCACTCTCACAGGGTATTGTTCATGGTAAATCCGTCACCTGCCCACTACATTCCTGGAATATAGATCTCTCCACCGGCTGTGCCGTTGCCCCAGATGAAGGCTGCGCTAAATCCTTTGCAATCAAAGTAGAGTCTGGTGTGGTTTGGCTAAGCCGCGAGGAATTGCAAGCTACTCATGGCTGAAGTTAAGAGCACCTGTTGCTATTGCGGTGTTGGCTGTGGCGTCATTATTGAAACTGCAGAAAATAAGGGGAAGATCGAGGTAACTGGGGTTCGCGGCGACCCCGATCATCCTGCAAACTTTGGCAGACTCTGCAGTAAAGGCTCCACCCTTCATCTCACTGCAAACCCAAGCCTTCAGATGCAGGCTCGGCTGGGTTCACCAGCAATCCGCAAGGCAAGAGGCGAAGATCCGGTAGATATTTCTTGGCCCGAGGCAATTCAAACTGTTGCCCAAAAATTTGCCGACATCATTAAAGAGCATGGTCCAGAGTCCGTTGGTATTTATGTGTCTGGTCAGCTGCTGACAGAAGACTATTACATCTTCAATAAGTTAATGAAGGGCTTGATTGGCTCTAACAATATTGATACCAACTCACGCCTTTGTATGTCTAGCGCGGTAGCTGGCTACAAGCAAACCTTGGGGATGGATGCTCCACCCTGCTGCTATGAAGATATTGATTTGGCATCTACGATCTTTATTACCGGATCTAATACTGCTTTTGCTCACCCAATTCTGTATAGACGTCTTGAGGATGCACGTAAAAATAATCCGGATCTCAAGGTCATTGTTGTTGATCCCAGAAAAACAGATACCGCCAAAGAAGCCGATCTCTATCTTCAGATACAGCCTGGTACTGATGTTGCGCTATATCACAGCATGCTTTACATCATGCTCTGGGAGAAATGGATTGATGAGTCTTATATCAAATCTTATACGGCGGATTTTGATGCGCTGCGTGATTTAGTTAGAGATTTCACGCCTAAGGCAGTAAGTCAGATCTGCGGTATTAATGAAAAAGACTTGTTCCAAGCGGCGCAATGGTTTGCTACTTCACCTGCAACCCTATCGATGTACTGCCAGGGATTAAATCAATCAGCATCAGGTACAGCCAAGAATGCTGCTTTAGTAAATCTACACTTGGCCACCGGTCAAATAGGAAAGGCTGGTGCTGGCCCATTCTCTTTGACTGGACAACCCAATGCCATGGGTGGCCGGGAGGTTGGAGGTTTAGCCAATCTACTATCCGCACACCGTGATCTTGCCAACCCAGAACATCGCGCAGAAGTCGCAAACCTGTGGGGGGTGGATTCAGTTCCCGAAAAGCCAGGTCTTAGTGCCATTCCCATGTTTGAGGCATTGCGTACTGAAAAACTAAAAGCCATATGGATCGTCTGTACAAACCCAGCACAATCGATGCCCGATCTCAATGCAGTTCACGAGGGATTAAGCAAAGCAGAATTTGTTGTAGTGCAGGAAGCTTATGCGCACACAGCCACTACCTTATATGCAGATGTGTTGTTGCCCGCCACTACCTGGGCAGAAAAAGTGGGAACAGTTACTAATTCAGAGCGAAGAATTTCTAAGGTAAATCCCGCAATTGATCCCTATGAGTCTGCTAAACATGATTGGCAGATCGCTCTTGAAATTGGATTAGTTCTTGAAGCGCTATTACCAGGCAATAGAAAAGAAGGAACATCCACTCTATTTCCTTACGCCGGACCAGAAGATATTTGGAATGAACATCGCGAAAGTACAGCCGGTCGCGATCTCGACATTACTGGTTTAAGCTACAAAATCCTTGAGGAACGCGGGCCACAGCAATGGCCTATGCCCAAAGGGGATTTCTTTGGCAAAAAACGTCTTTATGAAAATGGCGTTTTTCCTACCAAAGATAAAAAAGCTCACTTTATTGCTGCGCCCTATAAAGCAACCGCAGAATCTGTGGATGCTCGCTACCCATTTGCCTTAAATACTGGACGCCTCAGAGATCAATGGCACGGCATGAGTAGAACCGGAACCATTGGAACGCTTTATGGCCACTCACCAGAACCCTGCGTAGAGCTTTCACCCAAAGATGCTGGCAGGATGAATTTGGCTAATGGTGATTTAGTTCATGTCACTAGTCGCAGAGGAAGTGAGATCTTCCCAATAAAGGTCTCGGATGATATTGCCTCTTCACAGGCATTTATTGCAATGCACTGGGGTTCTGAATTTATTTCAGGCGCTGCTGGTAAAACACCGGGCCGCGGAGTCAACGGCCTTACTTGCAACATGATCGACCCTGTATCCGGTCAGCCCGAACTGAAACATTCAGCCGTCAAGATATTGCCAGCAAACCTTCCCTGGCATTTAGTGGCTTTCGGCTTATTTCCCAAAGAAGAAGTATTTTTTGTTCAAAACAGTTTGCGCAGCATCTTGCCTCATTTCGATTCCGCCCAATGCGTTCTATTTGGGAGAGAGCAGGATGGTGACCTCATTGGGGTTTCATTCAAGGCTGCTCACCACGAAGACCCTCTTGAAGAATCAGGATCTGTTGCAGCACAAGCTTTAAAGCAAGTGATGCAAAAATTTAAATTAGATGAGGCGTCTGAAGAGCCAGTGATGCGCTATAGCGATAAGCGCAAAGGCGTAGTACGACTTGTTCGCGCTCAAGAGAAGGTTCTATCTGCAATGCTGACTGGCTCCATTGAAAGCCTAGCAAGTACTACCTGGTTAAGAGAGTACCTAGAAAGCGGCTTAGATGCAAAAACCCTTGGTCGGTCTTTGTTGATGCCTGTTAGCAAACCCCCTGTAGAAATTAAACCCAAAGGTAAGGCAATTTGTAACTGCTTTAATGTTTCAGCAGACTCAATGAAGGAATGCTTAAGCAAGATGCCAGCGGGAACCTCCCTTGATGATGCAATGACCTCACTTCAATCTGAAACACAATGTGGAACTAATTGCGGCTCTTGCAAACCCGAAGTCAAGCAGATTATTGCCACCTTCCTCAAGAAATTAGAAGTAGCTGCATAATTCTGTAATGGGCATCACATCATTCTTAAAGGTCATCGGCCGAGGCAGCAAGGGCGCTGGCGATCTTGATCGCAATCAGGCCAAAGAAGTATTCACTCAAATTCTAGATGGCAATGTCAGCGATCTTGAGCTCGGTGCATTTTGTATTGCTATGCGCATCAAGGGTGAGTCCGTATCTGAGCTCATGGGCTTTATGGATGCTCTGCAACCACATCTAAATTTACTGAATCTTGGCACACGTCCAACCATAGTCTTACCAAGCTATAACGGGGCTAGAAAACAAGCAAACTTAACGCCACTTCTTGCTGGCATGCTTGCTAGTTATGGTTTTACAGTGCTTGTTCAGGGGGTCGAAAAAGATCAAACCAGGGTAACGAGCCATGAAATTTTTAAGTCCCTTGGCTGGCCAATTCTCAATACTAAGAATGAATTTGGAACCCTCCTAACTTCTAATCAACCAGTCTTTTGCCCTCTCAATGTTATCTCACCAGCGCTTCAAAGATTATTAGACGTCAGAGAAAGAATAGGCCTGCGAAATACCGGTCATGTGCTGGCAAAACTGATTAATCCAACGCTTCAGAACCCTTGGCAAGTTTCTAACTACACCCATCCAGAATACCCAGAAAAATTACGAGAGTTTTTCCAACTTCGTTCAGCAAATGCAATTTTGATGAGGGGAAGCGAGGGTGAACCAACTGCCTCCCTACAACGATTACCTGAAATGCATTTTTTGCCTTCAAATAGAAATGAAGTCACCAACCCAGAAGAACGCTTCGAAGACCCGAATCCATTTTTCGAAATTGATGCCATATCAACAGCGTCTGTTACCAAGCAAGTACTCTCTGGAGAAGTCAGATGTCCGAGCTCAATCCTCAGGCAAGCTCTTCAAATATCTACGATGGCTGGCTTACACTAAGTCATGCTCAGAATAATTAAACGTTTGGTATGGGTTTCATTGGGAGCAATCGTTGCGCTTGGCTTGGTTCTGCTTGCCACTAAACCCCCAACTTCACCATTACTACTTGCATCATTAGGTGGCTCAACAATATTTCTGTTTGGCTTAACTAGCGCCCCTGCAGCACAACCAAGAGCTTTATTTGGTGGGCACCTCATCAGCGCACTCATTGGTATTGTCTGTTACCAGCTTTTTGACGATGCTTTGTGGGTTTACTTGCTCGCAGAGGTAATTACTTTAGTGGTCTTATTGCTTACCCAAACTGTACACCCACCAGCTGGAGCTAATCCACTCATCATGATCCAGGCTCACGCTGGCTTTGGCCATCTCGTAGGAGTTGTCTTGGTAGGCGTTACGATTCTTGCAGTTGTGGCAGCTATCTGGAGTCGTCTAACTCCAGGAAAGACTCTTCATTACCCAGTGAAATGGAATGAACCTTCACCGCAATCAAAGGACTGGAGTGTTTGGGGCTAATCAAGATCTAAGATCTGCGGGCCCAATACTTCATTAATTCCTTATTTGCAAAAGCCGCCAGGGCTAAAACCATAGAGTCAGCTAAAACGGGGTGTAGGGCAAAATCATAACTATTTGTGCCGGCCATCACAATAAAAATACTTAAGAAAACAGCTGGCGGATGGATGCACTTTAGCAAGTACATACCAACTATTGTGGCAATAATGCCAACCGGAATACCCAAGGAAACTGATGGAAAAATATAAACACAAATGAAGGCGACGCAGGAGGCCAATAAATTTGCCTCGATCAATACCAATGGAGAAAAGAACTTGCTATCGGGAAAAAGAAAAATGCATAGTGCACTTACTCCAAATACAGCCGTCACCATATTCTCATCTTGCGTCATATCACCCCATAGGTGATTCAAGAAGGCCATCACAAGGATGGTTACGCCCACACCAATAGATACTCTGAGCTTATCAAACCAAGAATATTGTTCCTGGGGTGGTGCAATTTCATTAAAGAAATTAATCAATTTATTGAAAATATTTTTCATCTAATATCAATGGACTGGTCAATAGCTTTCACAAAGTCAGATTGGGTGATCATTCCTACCAACTGCCTATTATCATTAATTACAGGGATATGGTGATGACCATCGCCACAAAATATCTCAGCCAAGTCAAGCATATTTCGATCTTCACTAATCACTCTTACCGGCTTACTCATCACCTGCCCAACAGCATTGGGCAAACTATTTAAACCGGGAACAGCTGTCCGCATAAAACCCCTGATGCGCTGTCCAAAGGTTTGGTGAAAATCCACTGCTGCACTTTTAAGAAAATCCTCCAGGGTAATAATTCCAAGTACTCTTCTTGCACCATCTATAACTGGCAAAGCTTTGACATGACGCTTGCGCAGTAAATTCCATGCCTGATCCAAAGGTGAATCCATAATCACATACACGACATCTGTTGTCATAATATTTTTACACAACATACTTTGTAGCTTCTTTTGATATGCCCCATGCTCAACTTGAGAAATTAAATTAGCTAAGTCATCCTTGCTGATATCAAGGACTTGATTATATCTTTCTAAAACAGCATCAATTTCTTCATCTTCAATTTTACGGTCGCGCTTTTGTAATGGGGATGAGTCTATCAGCGCTTTTGGGCGATGTGGATACGGCTTTCCCGTTAGGGAGTTATAAATTACTGCGCACAAAACTAGTAAGACGGTATTACCTAAGACTGGGAAGAGTACAAAATGAAAATCTGTCAAACCGCTCAGAGGGATTAATAGCGCTAAAGCTGCAGCGGGTGCATGCAAACAACGTAAAGTAAACATTGCCAAGATTGCAAGTCCAACCGACAGAGGAATTAATAATATCAATTCATGGATAAAGTGCGTGCAGATAACACCCACAAAAGCAGAAACACAACTACCCCCTATAACCGCCCAAGGTTGTGCCATTGGACTTGAAGGCAATACAAATAATAAAAAAGCGCTAGCCCCCATCGAGGCAACTATCCATGGCGATGCGCCACCATAACTTTCAAGCAATAAGCCAAGGCTGATCATAGCTAGTAAGCCCAACGCAACCCCTAAAACTGACCTAAACCGCTCCGACCACGAAACTGAGTTAGCCTCCGGCAAAGAGATGGCAATTAACTTTTTGAAAAAATGTTTCAAAAGTGGTCCTAATGAGTGTTTTTTAAATGCACCAAAACTGGCACTACTTGGGCTATTGTATGCAGATCTGTGTATATTCTTATCATTCCAGTGATTAACTACAAAGCGCTATGGAACAGAAACTGCCCCTACCTCCCTTTAATACGGAATCTGCGATTCAAAAGATTCGAATGGCTGAAGATGCCTGGAATACCCGAGACCCAGAAAAGGTTTCCTTGGTGTACACGGAAGATACTATTTGGAGAAATAGATCTGAATTTCCGAAAGGCCGAGATCAAGTAAAAGAGTTTCTCCAGCGTAAATGGGCCAAGGAGCTTGACTATCGATTAATTAAAGAGTTATGGGCATTCACAGATAACCGCATCGCGGTTCGCTTTGCTTACGAGTGCCGGGATGATTCTGGGAACTGGTCACGAAGCTTTGGCAACGAGAATTGGGAGTTCAATGAAAATGGTTTCATGATGAGACGTTTTGCCAGCATCAATGATCTACCCATCAAAGAATCAGATCGAAAATTCTTTTGGCCTCTTGGAAGACGGCCTGATGATCACCCGGGGCTGAGTCATTTTGGCTTCTAGCAATTTAGATTCGCTCGGTGGCTTTGCAGATGCCCTGATCCATAGTCGCCAACATGTTTCACCTAAAAGACTTATTGCGCCTGGCCCTAACCCATCCCAGAAATTAGAAATTCTGAATGCCGCTGGAGCCGCACCCGATCATGGGAAGGTAACGCCTTGGCACTTTTATGAAGTTAGCCCTGAAAGTCGCAATTTATTAGGCGGCCTATTTGCAGATTCCCTTATGGCAAGAGATCCCAACGCAACACCAACCCAACTAGATGAAGCAAAGCAGAAAGCCTTTCGGGGCCCCTTACTGCTACTGGCAACTGCCAAGCTAAACAATGCGCTAGATAATATTCCTGAACAAGAAAAACTCATCTCCGCGGGATGTGCAATTCAGAATATTTTACTAATGGCTAACGCTTTAGGATTTGGCTCAGGGCTATCAAGCGGTAAGGCTCTATATAGCCAAAAGATGAGGGAGTTATTTTTACTTAAGGATAAAGAGGAGCCTCTGTGCTTCATCACTATCGGTACTATCTCGGTTCATAAATCCAATAAGCAAAGGCCTGATTCAAGTTCATATAGCTCAGTTTTCTAAACTCGATCTTCAACGAAAACCCGCTACGCCACAATTAACAAGTAATCCATTTCTTCACTGACAGACCTTTGCATCTAATAGCATTGCCATAGAAAGTGTGCAGTA
>Ga0214247_1000307_pt1 | contig 34143 bp, 29 predicted proteins | sample TroBogypolimnion_18_FD_153085 | JGI IMG/M metagenome (GOLD analysis project Ga0214247, IMG submission 153085) | Freshwater microbial communities from Trout Bog Lake, WI - 03JUN2009 hypolimnion | ecosystem: Environmental > Aquatic > Freshwater > Lake > Hypolimnion/Profundal zone ... | reverse complement strand
TCACCCGCGAAACCCTTGCCTCTGGCTAACTCTTCCCCTTGCCGGGCGAGTAGAGGACTTTCACCTCCAAGTGGGTGCGCCCTGCTGGGCGCACCAAAACAAAAAAGCCACCACTATCGGTGGCTTTTCTTTGGCAGACGCTGCCGATCAGGCGAAGTTGGCTTCGGCAAAGCTCCAGTTCGCCAGTTTGTCGAGGAAGGTCTCAACAAACTTGGGACGCATATTGCGGTAATCGATGTAGTAGGCGTGTTCCCAGACATCAACGGTGAGAAGCGCCTTGTCGGCCGTCGTCAGGGGGGTCCCGGCGGGGCCCATGTTGACGATGTCGACCGAACCATCAGGCTTCTTCACCAGCCAGGTCCAGCCGGAGCCGAAATTGCCGACAGCCGACTTGACAAAGGCTTCACGGAACGCGGCGTAGGTGCCCCACTTGGCGTTGATGGCAGCGGCCAGAGGGCCTGAAGGTTCGCCACCACCGGCGGGCTTCATGCAGTTCCAGAAGAATGTGTGGTTCCAGATCTGCGCCGAATTGTTGTAGACGCCACCGCTGGACTTCTTGATGATCTCCTCCAGCGACATGCTTTCGAACTCGGTCCCTTTTTGCAGGTTGTTGAGATTCACGACATAGGCGTTGTGGTGCTTGCCATGATGGTATTCAAGGGCTTCTTTCGAATAATGCGGCGCCAGCGCGTCGATCGCGAAAGGCAGGGGGGGCAATGTGTGTTCCATGAGATCCTCGTGGGTTGGTGAGCGAAGGGGCGATTGTAGAAACTTTGTTTAACTTAGGGCGGTTACGGTTAAATCAAGCTCACCGTCGGCAAGGGTAGCCCTCAGTGCCTGACCGACACGGGTCTGACCGACACCGGTGATGGTTTCACCCTGCGTATTGGTCAGCCAGGCATAGCCCCGCTGTAGGACCAGGGACGGGTCGAGCAGGCCGAGTTGGAGTTCAGCCCGCTGCAGTCGTTCCGCGCTGCGGCTCAGGCCGCGCTGCACGGCTTGCGGTAGCAATGCCTGCATTTGCTGCACGGACTGCCGTCTTTGCCGCAGCAGTTGTTCGGACAGGAATTGCAGGCGCTGCGCAGTCGCGGCCAGTCGCAGCCGCTGTTGTCCGACGCGGGCCGACGGACGCCCCAGGCGTGAGGCCGTCAAGTCAAGCTGCTGGTTGTGCTGATCCAGGCGCCGGTAAGCCGCGTCCTGCAGACGACGCGCAAAGGCATCGAGCGCACCGAGCCAAGCCTCTCGCGGCTGCGCCACCAGCTCGGCGGCTGCCGTTGGCGTAGGCGCCCGCACGTCAGCCACAAAATCCGCCAACGTAAAGTCGGTTTCATGACCCACGCCGCAGACCACCGGGACCGGGCTTAGCGCCAGCGTGCGCACGAGTTGCTCGTCATTGAAGGCCCACAGGTCCTCCATCGAGCCGCCGCCGCGCACCAGCAGGATGACATCGATGACCGGACCTGCCGGCGCCGAATGTGTCGCCGTCTCGCGGCTCGCAACTGGCCGCCGGTCGCGTCCGTCCTGTGTGAGCAAATAAAGACTCGACAACGCAGCCGCCAATTCCTGCGGCGCGTTGCTGCCCTGAACGGAGGCCGGCGCCAGCAGCACCGGGATATGGGGCACACACCGTTGCAGTGTCGTCACCACATCGTGCAGCGCGGCGGCGCCGCGCGACGTCACAACGCCAATGCCCCTGGGCATTACAGGCAGCGGGCGCTTGCGGGCGGGGTCGAACAAGCCCTGCGCTTCCAGTTTGGCCTTGATCTTGAGGAACTGTTCGAACAGGGCGCCGGCGCCGGCGCGGCTCATGCTTTCGACAATCAGTTGCAGATCGCCGCGCGGCTCGTAAACGCCCAGGCGACCCCGCAGTTCAACCATTTCACCGTCACGCGGTGAAAAGTCCAGCAGGCTGGCAGCCCGGCGAAACATGGCGCAGCGAATCTGTCCCGTTTCGTCCTTGATGGAGAAATAGCAGTGCCCGCTCGTCGCCCGGGAAAATCCCGAGATTTCCCCGCGCACGGCCAGGGGATTGAATCTTGCATCGAGCGCATCGGCCACGGCACGGCACAACGCACCGACCTGCCAGATCCTGGGTGCAAACTCAGCTTGATTGGTTTCTGCCATGGCTCAATTCAGATTGTCGTGTGGGTCTGCACCCGCGAATGCTCCACCGCCAACCGGCTTCTTGGAAAGCCGGGCAAGACCGCGTCCAAAGCCAAGCGCTACGTCGCAAGTATTTGATTTTGTTTGATATTTTGCTGCCTGATTTGTCATCAAAGTGTCAAAAGCCACAGCCCATGCGACTTGGGAAGGGTTCCCGGTCCAGTTCTTCACAAACTTATCCACAGTTTTTGTGGGTTGAACTGAACACGAAGCACAGAACATTGCGCCCGCAGCTCACCGAACAGCACTGGAAAAACAGCCGTGTGGGACATAATCGCAAGGCCTTTCATGTGCGTGGAGATTTCATTTGTTTTCAATCATACAAGCGGCCGGCTGGCCGATCTGGCCGCTCATGGGTTGTTCGATCCTCGCGTTGGCGTTGGTCATCGAACGCTTCGTCAGCCTTAGAACCGCCAAGATCGCCCCGCCCCGGCTGCTCGAAGAGGTGCTAAACGTCTCCCGCACGGCAGTGCCAGCGCCCGAGGTGATCACGCAACTGGCGCAGAACTCGGCGCTCGGCGAAGTTCTGGCCAGTGGCTTGCGCATGCTCAGCATCAATCCGCGTTGCAGCGAAGACGATCTTCGCGCCGGCATGGAAGGAAGTGGGCGCATGGTCGCGCACCGCCTCGAGCGCTACCTCAGTGCGCTGGCAACGATTGCCTCGGCAGCCCCTCTGATGGGCTTGTTCGGCACGGTAGTCGGCATGATCGAGATTTTCGGTTCACAGACCTCGGTCGGTGGCGCCACCGGCGGCAACCCCGCGCAGTTGGCGCATGGCATTTCAGTTGCGCTGTACAACACGGCTTTCGGCCTGATCATTGCAATTCCGTCCCTGATCTTCTGGCGCTACTTTCGGGCCACGGTGGACGCCTACCTCCTGACCTTGGAACTCGCTTCCGAACGGCTTGCGCGCCACCTCAACACGCTGCGCAAGTAGGGCACAATGAACTTTCGCTCCCGTACCCGCGAAGAGCCCGAGATCAACCTGATCCCGTTCATCGACGTGCTGCTGGTCGTGCTGATCTTTCTGATGCTGTCCACCACCTATAGCAAGTTCACGGAACTGCAACTCAAGCTTCCGGTTGCCGATGCCACGGCGCAGCGCGACTATCCGAAAGAAGTGCTGGTCGGTGTGAGCAGCGACGGGGCGTACTCGGTCAACAAGGTTCCTCTGGCAGAGCGCAATGTTGACGCACTTGCGCGCGCTCTGCTCGACGGCGCCAAGGCTGGCAAGGACTCGATCGTGATCATCAGCGCCGATGCCAACGCGACCCACCAGTCCGTGGTCACCGTCATGGAGGCGGCCCGCCGTTCCGGCCTGATCCAGATCACCTTCGCCACCCAGTCGTCGGCCCAGGCGGGCTCCCGTTAACCCATGCAAGAACCGGCGCAACGTATGACGTTGCAGCGCTGCCTGACCAGCGCCTGGACCCATCGCGGACCGCTGAGCTGGCTACTGTGGCCGATCTCGCTTTTGTATGGCACGCTGGCCGCCCTGCGCCGTGGCCTGTACCGGATCGGCTGGCTGCGCTCGCAGCGTGCAGCCGTACCGGTGATAGTGGTGGGCAACGTGGTCGCTGGTGGATCAGGCAAGACACCGGTCGTGATCGCCCTCGTGCGGAACCTACAAGCACGTGGTTTGCGCGTCGGGGTGATCTCGCGCGGCTATGGCCGCGCGTCCCGCGAGTGCCAGGAAGTGCTTCAAGACAGCACGGCAAAGGATGTCGGCGACGAACCGGCGCTGATCCAGCGCAGCACCGGCGCTGCGGTATTCGTTGCCTCCCGCCGCATAGAAGCGGCCCGCGCCCTGCTGGCGCGCCATGCGCAAACCCAGGTCATCATCTGCGACGACGGTCTGCAGCATCTGGGTTTGCAGCGCGATCTGGAGATCTGTGTCTTTGACGATCGCGGCATCGGCAACGGCCTGTTGCTGCCGGCCGGCCCGCTGCGTGAAACCTGGCCACGCTCGGTGGATCTGGTTCTGCATACCGGCACCCAGCCGGCATTCGCCGGTTTCACAGCGCCGCGTACCCTCGCCCCCTATGCCGTGCGCGCAGACCAGAGTCGGATCACATTGGAGCAGTTGGCGCAACGCGGGGCCAAGCCCTTGCTGGCCGTCGCCGCCATCGCCAAGCCGGAAGATTTCTTTGTCATGCTGCGCGCGCAGGGGCTGGTCCTGGATCAGACCATCGCCTTGCCGGATCACGATGACTTTGGCGGCTGGGCGGCCTCGGATCACGCGGACTGCACGGTGCTTTGCACCGAGAAGGACGCGGTCAAACTATGGCACAGACAGCCCGATGCGCTGGCCGTCCCCCTGATCGTCACGCCCGAAGCGAGCTTCCTGGCAAAACTCGATACCCTGCTGACCCCTCTGCTCGAGGTACGGTCACAGCCGACGCTATCATCTGGCCATGGACACAAGACTTCTTGAACTATTGGTTTGCCCCGTCACCAAGGGGCCTCTCGAATACAACCGCGAGAAGCAGGAGCTGACTTCACGCAGCGCGCGCCTGGCCTATCCTGTGCGCGACGGAATTCCGATCCTGCTGGAAGGTGAAGCCCGAACCCTCAGCGATGAGGAACTCGGCCTTTGAGTTTTACCGTTCTCATTCCGGCACGCCTGGCATCGACGCGCCTGCCGAACAAGCCGCTGGCCGACATCTGCGGTATACCAATGGTGGTGCGTGTGGCGCAGCGCGTCTCGACACTTACAACGACAAACGGCAAGGTACGCGTCGTTGTCGCCGCAGACAACACTGCGATCATCTCGGCCTGTCAGCATCATGGCATCGAAGCGATATTGACCCGTACCGACCATCCATCGGGCAGTGACCGCCTGTCCGAGGCCTGCCAATTGCTGGGGCTGGCCGAGCATGAGATCGTCATCAATGTGCAAGGGGACGAGCCACTGATCGACCCCGCGCTGGTGGGCAGCGTCGCCCAACTGCTCATCGAACAACCACAGGCCAGCATGAGCACGGCGGCCCACGCCATCGACAACCTGGTGGAGTTCAGCAACCCCAATGTGGTGAAGGTGGTGCTCGACGCCCAAGGCATGGCGCTCTACTTCAGCCGTGCAACGGTCCCTTACTCGCGCGATCAGCCCGATCGCCTGCCGAGCCCGGCGCCGCTGCGCCACATCGGCATCTACGGTTACCGCGTCGGCTTCCTACTTCAGTTTCCGAATTTGCCGCAAGCGCCGATGGAGATGACCGAAGCGCTCGAGCAATTGCGCGCACTGTGGCATGGGCACCGCATCGCAGTCCATGTTGCCACGCAGGCACCTGGTCCCGGCGTGGACACACCAGAAGACCTGGAGCGGGTGCGTCGGCTATTCAACGCGTGAGGGAGTGCGTGTAAGCCGGTCAGTGGCCCGAGCATGCTATTCTTCAGCGCAACAAGGCATGGTGGACGCTTTCATGCCGACTGATTTTCATACCATTCCTAAGGACCTCCATGAGACTCATTCTGTTGGGCGCCCCCGGCGCCGGCAAAGGTACCCAAGCCACCTTCATCTGCCAAAAATACTCAATTCCGCAAATCTCCACCGGGGACATGTTGCGCGCCGCTGTCAAGGCCGGTACGCCATTGGGCGTTCAAGCGAAGAAGATCATGGATTCGGGCGGACTGGTCAGCGACGACCTGATCATCAACCTGGTCAAGGAGCGCATTGCCCAGCCCGACTGTGCCGCAGGCTTCCTATTTGACGGTTTTCCGCGCACCATCCCGCAAGCCGACGCCATGAAGGCAGCCGGCGTCAAGCTCGATTACGTGCTGGAGATCGACGTGCCATTCGACGCCATCATCGAGCGCATGAGCGGGCGGCGTTCGCATGCCGCCTCGGGCCGCACCTACCACGTCAAGTTCAATCCGCCAAAGGTGGCGGGTGTCGACGACATCACGGGCGAACCGCTGATTCAGCGCGACGATGACAAGGAAGAAACCGTCAAGAAACGACTCGACGTCTACAGCGCACAGACGCGTCCGCTGGTCGAGTACTACGCGAGTTGGGCCAAGGCCGATCCGGTGAACGCACCGAAGTACCGCGCCATCAGCGGCACCGGCGGTGTGGACGAAATCACGGCCCGCGCATTCGCTGCGCTGGCCGGCTGATCACGCCATCAAACCCAGCATCAACGCGACCCTGGCTTTCACGGGCGAGAGTCCCTGAGAGTCGGGGAACGGCGCGTCAACCCTGGCCAGCACCCGTCCGCTGGCGCAGCGAGTTGCCAGCACCACGGCAACGCCTGCCGACTGCGCCCGGCGCAGAGCGGCTTCCAGATCCCGATGCACGGTGCCATTGCCGGTAGCGGCCACCACAAGACCCCGCACCGCTGTACCAGCCTGCCGGTCCTTGCCCTGGGTCACAGCACTTGCAGGCAAGAGCAGCGCGTCAACTATGGCGCCCGTCGCACCCGCGTAATTCATCACAATCTCGACGCGCGGCCATTGGCTCGCCTGTGCAACTCTGTCGATCAAACCTGAGGCCGTCCTGACTGCGGCGCCAGGCCAGTTTCGCACCCGGCGAACACACAATTCCTCGACATAACCGACAGCGCCGGCGTCACCCGAGTTAAAGGCATCAAGCCGATACGGATGCACCTTTTGCACATCCATCGCGCCATGAATCACGCCGGCGCAGACGGCCATCACGCCACACGCGTCCGCGCTGCCCGCGACTACCAGGGCATCGAGCAGGTTCTGCGGACCATCGGGCGCTGCGCTGGACGCCGGACGCATGGCACAGGTCAGCACCACGGGTTTGGCGGCCAGTTGCGCTGCCGGCAATACCGCGTGCAGAAAATAAGCTGTCTCCTCCAGCGTATCCGTGCCATGGGTGATGACGATGCCTTGCACATCCGGCTGAGCCAAATGGAAGGCGACCCGCTGGACCAGCGTCTGCCAGACGTCAAAGCGCATGTCCTTGCTATCGAGTTGCGCGACCTGCTCCGCCAGCAGCGTGCGACCGGCCAGAACCTGGCTGACGCCGGGTAGCGCCTCCAGCAACTGCGCAACGCCAATCTGCGCCGCGTTGTAACCGAGATTGTCTGAAGCACTGCTGGCCGTCCCGGCAATCGTGCCGCCGGTGCCCAGAACCACAAGCTTTTTCAAAATAGTTTCAGTTGCCACTTGCATACTTTCAAAAACTGGTTAAAAATACAGTTACTGGATATCGAAACAGTGTGTACAGACCCACAGCGAGACCCATCCAACTTCCGAGGAGTCGCCATGCTTGAAAGCCCCAAACTGACAGCCCGCCAGCAGCAAATTCTGGACCTGATTCAAAGCGCCATCGCTCGCACCGGTGCGCCACCCACACGGGCCGAGATTGCCACAGAATTGGGCTTCAAGTCGGCCAACGCCGCTGAAGAGCACTTGCAGGCCCTCGCGCGCAAAGGCGTGATCGAACTGGTCAGCGGCACGTCGCGTGGTATTCGCCTCAAAAGCGAAGCACTGCGCTCCATCAACGAATCACGCAACAAGCAGTACTCCTTTCAACTGCCCAGTCTGGCGCAGTTAGCCCTGCCCCTGATCGGACGGGTCGCAGCCGGCTCCCCCATTCTCGCGCAGGAGCATATCGATCAGACCTATTACCTCGAAAGCAGCCTGTTCCAGCGCAAGCCCGACTACCTGCTCAAGGTGCGCGGCATGTCGATGCGCGATGCCGGCATCATGGATGGCGACCTGCTCGCTGTGCAGGCAACCAAGGATGCCAAGAACGGCCAGATTGTGGTGGCCCGTCTCGGTGATGAAGTGACCGTCAAGCGTTTTCGGCGCAACAAGAACCTGATCGAACTGCACCCTGAAAACCCCGACTACCAGACCATCGTGGTCGAACCGGGTGAGCCGTTCGAGATTGAAGGCTTGGCCGTCGGTCTGATCCGCAACACCATGCTGATGTAGACAACAACACGACTTCCGACTGAGAAATCCCCATGAGCACTGCACTGATTGCCGTTTCCGCCGTTCTAACACCCTTGCAAGGCCTCTGGCGCTGGCTCATGCCGGCGGCAAAGGGTCATTGCGCGCCTTCCGGCAGAGCCTGGCACGGCGCACTGGGCAACGCATCGTCCACGACCATCGGCGCTTGTTCGGCACGACACGCGCAGCCCGATCTGGCCAGTCATTCCATGGGTCGACCACTGCGAATCGTGCGCATTCTGGAAGCCGACCAGGCGCCAGCACAAGTCGGGCGCCTGCGAATTTCCGGCCGCATGGCCGACGTCTGCGCAGAACTGGATCGGCTCGCAGCGCGGGAAACAACCCTCCACTAAGCAATTATTCATTCGGGTGGTGGTGCCGGGCGGCTCAATGCCGAGGCACAATCGCACGCTATGAATATTGTGATTCTTGACGATTACCAGGATGCGGTTCGCAAGCTCGACTGCGCCGCCAAGCTGGAACCCTATCAAGCCAAGGTCTACACCAATACGGTCAAAGGCCTTGGTCAGTTGTCGGTGCGCCTGAAGGACGCTGACGTGATTGTGCTCAACCGCGAGCGCACCCACTTGCCGCGCCAACTCATCGAAAAGCTGCCGAAGCTAAAACTCGTGGTGCAGACCGGACGTGTCGGCTCTCACATTGATGTCAACGCGTGCACCGAACACGGCATCGCAGTGGCCGAGGGAACCGGCTCGCCAGTGGCACCGGCGGAATTGACATGGGCTTTGATAATGGCCGCCTCACGTCGCCTGCCGCAGTACATCGGCAACCTCAAACACGGCGCTTGGCAGCAGTCGGGCTTCAAGGCCGGCTCCATGCCACCGAACTTCGGATTGGGAACCGTCCTCAAGGGACGAACTCTCGGCGTCTGGGGCTACGGAAAAATCGGGCAGCTGATCGCAGGCTATGGCAAGGCCTTCGGCATGAACGTGCTGATCTGGGGACGCGCCGCCTCGCGCGAACGCGCGCAGTTGGACGGATTCTCAGCAGCCGGCAGTCAGGATGATTTCTTTGCGCAATGCGATGTGCTGACATTGCATCTTCGCTTGCTCGATGAAACGCGTGGCATTGTTCGGCTCGATGACCTGGCACGCATGAAGCCGACTGCGCTGCTGGTCAACACATCGCGCGCCGAACTGATTGAACCCGAGGCCCTGATCAGCGCACTCAACCGTGGTCGGCCTGGCATGGCGGCGGTTGATGTCTTCGAGACCGAGCCGATTCTTCAGGGCCAAGCCTTGCTGCGCATCGAGAACTGCATCTGCACGCCGCACATCGGCTATGTCGAACTCGACAGCTATGAAATGTACTTCGGCGCCGCCTTCGACAACGTGGTCAACTTCATCAAGGGCACACCGACCAACATCGTCAATCCAGGCGCCCTGCAGGTCCGGCGCTGACCGCGCATTCGTTCCCGGTTATTTTTTCGCGGCGCGTGCTGCCAGCATGAGTTCGGTGTTGGCTTTGCGATCCGCATTGACTGCCTTCACGGTCGGTCGCTCGCTCATCTGGCGGATGTAATCCTTTACCGGCAATGCCGCCAGCACATCTTCGCCGTAAATCAATTTGCTGGCGCTGCTCACCAAGGGCAAATGCACGATGGCCGCGCAGTCGGCGAGTGTAAATTCCGGCCCTGCGATGAACGGCGAAAACCTAACAAGGTTGGCAAATGCGGCCGCGCCCTTTTGTAGCAGCTTGCGCGTTCGATCCTTGATTTCATCACTGACCTTGCCGCCAAAAAACGCCTCAGGGTAGAGCTGACGGGCAACCAATTCAAGATGCAGTTCGCTGTACAGAATCAACTCACGCACCTTGGCTGCGGCATAGGGATCCTGCGGCATTAGCCGGTTCTCCGGATAAACGGCTTCGATGTACTCGGCGCACGCCATCGACTCTGAAATCGGCCCTTGCGGTGTGTCCAGAAAGGGCACCTTCCCAAGTGGCGATCGATCCATCAGCTTGCCATCGGAACTACCGACCCAAACCAATTCTTCCTCGAAAGCAACGCCTTTTTCCAGCAACTGAAGCTTGAGCTTGTTGTAGTAGTTGCTCGCTGCAAAACCGCAAAGTTTGATCATCATGGTTCTTTGAAATCAAGGGTTAAACAATGCGCCTGCAATCCACAGGTGCGGGGTCAAACCCATTGTGTCACAGGCGTCTGGGTGCCGGCACCTCGCGTCATAATTGATCTTATGAAACCAATCTTTTCAAAACTCGGCGTCGTCGGTGCGGGCGCCATGGGTCGAGGCATCGCCCAGATCGCAGCGCAAGCCGGCAGCACCGTCCTTTTGTTTGACATGCAGGCCGACACGGTGCGCAAGGCACAAGCCGCCGTGTTTTCCCAGTGGGACAAACTGTGTGAAAAAGGCCGGCTCGATGCAGGGCAAACCGCCTTGTACAAGTCCCGCCTGCTGTGCGCCGCAGCGCTGTCCGAACTGTCCGATTGCGATCTGATCGTCGAGGCCATCATCGAACGCCTAGACATCAAGGCCACCCTGTTTGCCGAGTTGGAAAACATCGTCCAGCCGACCGCCGTGCTCGTCACCAACACCTCGTCGCTATCGGTGACGGCGATCGCGGCGCGGCTGCAACGACCCACGCAATTCGCCGGTTACCACTTCTTCAACCCGGTGCCCTTGATGAAGGTCGTGGAAGTCATCGCCGGTCTCAAGACCAGCCCGAGCGTATGCAGCGACCTGGCCAGCTACGCCCGGCAGATGGGACACACGCCGGTGCAGGCGCAGGACAGCCCCGGCTTTATCGTCAACCACGCCGGGCGCGGCTATGGAACAGAGGCATTGCGCATCGTCGGCGAAGGCGTCACTGATTTCGCCACCGTCGACCGCATCCTGAAGGACCAGATCGGCTTCAAGCTTGGGCCATTCGAATTGATGGACCTGACCGCACTCGATGTCTCACACCCGGTGATGGAGTCGATCTACCACCAGTACTTCGAAGAACCGCGTTATCGGCCCAGCGTCATCACGGCGCAGCGGCTCGCCGGCGGCGTGCTCGGGAAGAAAGTTGGCGAAGGCTTTTATCACTATGACAACGGCATCCAGAGAATCAGCCCCGAGCCGCCAGCACCGCAGGTAGACGAGATGCCGCCGGTCTGGGTCTCGCCGCGCGCCGCGCGCCGTTCCGAGTTGCTGCAGTTGTTGAAAGATCTGGGCGCCAGGATCGAGACCGGCGCCTCGCCATCCCCGCAAGCCCTGAGCTTTGTGGCACCACTGGGCTTTGACATCAGCACCGTGGCGGTAGTTGAGCGCCTCGATCCGGCGCGCACCATCGGCATCGACATGCTGATGGACGACGCCACCAGCAAGCGCCGCGTGCTGGCGACCAACCCCGCGACACGCATCGACATGCGCCATGCCGCCCATGCCCTGATGGCGCGCGACGGCAAGGCCGTCAGCGTGATCCGCGACAGCGGCGGCTTTGTCAGCCAGCGCGTGGTGGCCACTATCGTCAACATCGCCAGCGACATCTGCCAGCAAGGCATCTGTTCGCCAACCGATCTGGAGACTGCGGTCACGCTCGGCTTGGGCTACCCGCTGGGCCCGCTGGCCATGGGCAACCTATACGGCCCGACCAATGTGCTGGAGGTCCTGTTCAACATGCAGACGGTCTATGGCGACCCGCGCTACCGCCCCAGCCCCTGGCTGCGCCGGCGCGGCGCCATCGGTCTGAGCCTGTTGCATGAAGAGGCGTGACCCGAGTCGCGTGCCGCTGCCGCACAAGCGACAAGCGAGGACGCTGCCGCGCGTCCCGCGCGCGACAATGAACGTGTTTTCAGTCACCCACAGGACAGCTCATGATTGAACCTATTCTTACCATCGATGAACGCGAGGCGATCAATTCTGGTCGCTGGTTTTCATCCCTTTCACCCTCACTGCGGCACGACATTCTTCGATGCGCCTACGTCAAACGTTTCAAGGACGGCGAACTGATCACTGCCCGTGGCGAGCCACCGGAAGAATGGATCGCCTGCGCCCGCGGCGCGGTGCGGGGGAGTTCGACGTCGATCTCGGGCAAGCAAATCACCCTGACCTATGTCGAGCCCGGCATCTGGTTCGGCGATGTCTCCTTCTTCGACGGCGATCGGCGCACACACGATGCCTACGCGCACGGCGACACCACGATACTGTGTGTAGCCAAAGCCGACTTCAAAAAGATACTGGCACTGCACGCCGAACTCTACGAGGCGCTGTTGCGCCTGCATGCGCGGCGCATCCGGCAGTTGTACGGCCTGGTCGAGGACCTCAACACGCTGCCACTGCGGGCCCGTCTGGCCAAGCAATTGCTGCATCTGGTTCGCAGCTACGGTGTGCCGTCTTTGAGCGACGGCGCCGAGGTGCGCATCGGCCTGCAGCTGGCGCAGGAGGAACTTGCGCAATTGTTGGGGGCATCGCGCCAGCGCGTCAACCAGGAACTCAAATCGATGGAACGCGAAGATGTCATCCGGATCGAGCCCGGCGGCCTGGTCATCCGCAACCGCGCCGCCCTGATGAGCATCATTGAAGCCGACATCTGAAACTGCAGCAACCCAATACCACCATGACCGACTTTGATCACTTCGTAGGCACGCGGCCCGTCTCCAGCACGCAGGCCTTTGATGTCGCTGCCCTGTCAGCTTGGCTGGAGCAACACCTCCCGGGCTTTGCCGGCCCGCTGACCGTCGAATCATTCAAGGGTGGCCAGTCGAATCCGACGTACAAGCTCAACACACCGGGACAAAGCTACGTCATGCGCGCCAAGCCCGGCCCGGTAGCCAAACTGCTGCCTTCGGCGCACGCCGTAGAGCGTGAATTCGCCGTCATGAGCGGCTTGCACGGCACCGATGTGCCGGTGCCGCGCATGTACTGCCTGTGCGAAGACGAAGCGGTGATCGGCCGCGCCTTCTACATCATGGAGTTCATGGCAGGTCGCGTGCTGTGGGACCAGACGCTGCCCGGCATGTCAACGACCGAGCGCGGCGCCATCTACAACGAAATGAACCGCGTCATTGCGGCACTGCACAGTGTCAAGTTCGCCGAGCGTGGCCTGGCCAACTACGGCAAGCCCGGCAATTATTTCGAACGCCAGATCGGGCGCTGGGGCCGGCAGTACACCGCTTCGGCTGACGGCGCTGGGCCGATGTCGCAGCCAATCCGCGAGATGGAGCAACTCATGGAGTGGCTGCCGCAGCACATCCCCGCGATGGCCCGCGCCGAGCACATGGTCAGCATCGTGCATGGTGACTATCGCCTCGACAACCTGATGTTCCACCCGACAGAGCCGCGCGTGATCGCGGTGCTGGACTGGGAACTCTCGACCCTGGGACACCCGCTGGCTGACTTCAGCTACCACTGCATGGCCTGGCACATTCCGCCAGGGTCGTTCCGCGGCATCGGTGGGCTCGACGTCGCCAGTCTGGGTATCCCCACCGAAGAGCAATACATCCGCATGTATTGCGAACGCACCGGACTGGTCCAGCCCGATGAACTCAAGGCCGACTGGAACTTCTACCTGGCCTACAACCTGTTTCGCATCGCCGCCATTCTGCAGGGCATTGCCAAGCGCGTCGAAGCCGGTACCGCCGCCAGCGCGCAGGCCGTGACGTCAGCCGCAGGCGCCAGACCGCTGGCGCAGATGGCCTGGAAATTTGCAACCCAAAGCTGAGAACCCCACCGAGTTCTCAACCTCTCAATCGACACCCAACGGAGATCCCATGGACTTTGACTATTCCCCCAAAACCAAAGAGCTGCAAGGCAAATTGCTGGCGTTCATGGACGAACATATCTACCCGTCCGAAGGTGCCTACCACGCCGAGATTGCCGCCAATACTGCCGCCGGCAAGCGCTGGACACCGCTGCAGACCATCGAATCGCTCAAACCCAAGGCCCAAGCCGCTGGCCTGTGGAACCTGTTCCTGCCGGTCGACAGCGCCGCTGCTTCCGGATATCACGGAGCGGGCCTGACCAACCAGGAATACGCGCCACTGGCCGAAATCATGGGCCGCGTCATGTGGTCCAGCGAAGTCTTCAATTGCTCGGCCCCGGATACCGGCAACATGGAAACCATTGCCCGCTATGGCTCCGAGGAAAACAAGGCGCGCTGGCTCAAGCCGCTGCTCGAAGGCAAGATCCGCTCCTCGTTCGCCATGACGGAACCCGAAGTCGCCTCCAGCGATGCCACCAACATCCAGACCCGCATCGAGCGCCAGGGGGACGACTACGTCATCAACGGCCGCAAGTGGTGGACCTCGGGTGCTGGCGACCCGCGCTGTTCCGTCTACATCACCATGGGCAAGACCAACCCCGACGCGCCGCGCCATTCCCAGCAAAGCATGGTTATCGTGCCTGCCAACACGCCCGGCATTACGGTTGTGCGTGCGCTCAATGTGATGGGTTACGACGACGCGCCGCACGGCCACATGGAAGTCCTGTTTGAAAACGTGCGGGTGCCTGTCACCAACATCCTGCTCGGCGAGGGCCGCGGCTTCGAGATCGCGCAAGGGCGCCTTGGCCCGGGACGCATTCACCACTGCATGCGCCTGATCGGCCTGGCCGAGCGCGCGCTTGAACTGATGTGCAAACGCGCGTCGCAACGCGTCGCCTTCGGCAAGCCGATCGCGGCACAGACCGTGACCCAGGAACGAATTGCCGAAGCGCGCTGCAAGATCGACATGGCGCGCCTGCTCACGCTCAAGGCAGCCTGGATGATGGACATTGCAGGCAACAAGTTCGCAAAGAACGAGATTGCCATGATCAAGGTTGTGGCTCCGAGCATGGCCTGCCAGGTCATCGACTGGGCCATGCAGGCGCATGGCGGCGGTGGCATGTGCGACGATTTCCCGCTCGCCTACAGCTACGTCAACGCGCGCACGCTGCGCTTTGCGGACGGTCCGGACGAAGTGCACCGCAACTCGATCGCCAAGTCGGAATTGGGCAAGTACGCGGTGAAACCGAAGACAGTCTGAAAACTGTGTAACGCGGCGGCAGGCTCGAACTGCCGCCGCTCACCCGACCAAATCAGTGCAGATGCCGCGGCTTGCGCCCGCCGCCGTGGCCCATGCCACCATGGCCGCCACCGCCTGAGCCGCGTGGCGGCTTGCCGAGTTGCAGGGAATTGACCAGATCGTCAAAGCGCCGGCCAAACAACTTGTCGATCTCGTCGACCACGCCACCCAACTCGGCGCCATCGAAATGGCGCTCCATCAGGTTCACCACATCCTGCACCAGCAGGTCGCGCTGCACCTGCATGATTGCCGCCGGGTCGGGGCCGACGAACAGCATGACGAAATCATCGCGCGTTTCGGCGTCGGGATCCTCTTCTTCTTCGTCGTCGAACTCGGCGTCATAAAACGTCACCTCAATCGCTGCGCCAGTCTGCGCCAGTTCGTTGAGGTTCATGCACATTTCATCGAGCACCTGGCGGAAATCGTCATCTCCTTCCACGGTCCAGCACATCTGCAGCAGGTGACCCTGCGGATCAAACTTGATGCCGGGTTCGTCTTCGTAGGAACTGCCGGCCGCGTCCGCGAGGGAGCGAGCACCAGCGTATTTCCAGACCGGCTTGAGGGCGTCCTGCAACTGTTCGAAAACAACGTCGGGGCGCAAGACCACCTCGCCATGGACATGGATCTCTAAGGGAGCGTTATAGCTTGACATGAATGCTAGTGTACTGGGATCGCTAAGCCAGATACCGGGTGTTTGCTTGGTGCCCGAGACCGGAATCGAACCGGTACGCCCCAATTACGGAAGCGGCGGATTTTAAGTCCGATGTGTCTACCAATTTCACCACTCGGGCACAGGCCGCAATGCTGGAGGCGCGAAGCGGAGTCGAACCGCTCTAGACGGATTTGCAATCCGTTGCATAACCGATTTGCTATCGCGCCATTTTTTTTGACAAAAAAGGGAAGCCTGTGCTTCCCTTTTTCTGGAATCTGGAGCGGGAAAAGAGTCTCGAACTCTCGACCTCAACCTTGGCAAGGTTGCGCTCTACCAACTGAGCTATTCCCGCGTTTCAAGCCACGAATTATAGCGTAATTTTTTCAGGCTTCGGGGGTCTTGAGAAAAATTGCGCCGCACCGCACACTAATGTTTTACCGACCCGGCTGGCTCGGGTGTCGTCACCGCAACCGGCACCGCAGCAGTTGCCACCACGGCCTCCTCTTCCGGCAAGGGGGTCGGCATCCGCTCAAGCGCAATTTCGAGCACCTTATCGATCCAGCGCACCGGCACGATCTCCAGCCCATTCTTCACGTTGGCCGGAATATCCTGCAGGTCCTTGGCGTTTTCCTCCGGGATCAACACCGTCTTGATGCCGCCGCGCAGTGCTGCCAGCAACTTTTCCTTGAGACCACCAATCGCTGTCACCTCGCCTCGCAAGGTGATCTCGCCAGTCATCGCGACATCGCTGCGTACCGGGATGCCGGTCATGGCCGAAACAAACGCCGTCGTCATGGCCGCGCCCGCACTCGGACCGTCCTTGGGCGTGGCGCCATCGGGCACGTGGATGTGAATATCCTTTTTCTCGAAAGCCTCATCCTTGATGCCCAGGCGCCGCGAGCGGCTGCGCACCACCGTGCGCGCGGCCTCGACCGACTCCTTCATCACATCGCCCAATGAGCCGGTGCGCGTGATCACGCCCTTGCCCGGCATCATGGCTGCCTCAATCGTCAGCAGATCGCCGCCGACTTCGGTCCAGGCCAGACCGACCACCTGCCCGACCTGGTTGAGCTTTTCGGCACGCCCGTAGGAGTACTTGCGCACGCCCAGAAAATCATTGAGGTTGTCGGCATCCACCTTGACCTGCGCCGTCATCTTCTTGAGCTGCAGGCCCTTGACCACCTTGCGGCAAATCTTGGACAGTTCGCGCTCCAGCGAGCGCACACCGGCTTCGCGCGTGTAGTAGCGAACAATGTCGCGCACCGCGTCTTCCGTGATCAGCAGTTCCTCTACCTTCACGCCGTTGTTCTTGAGCTGCTTGGGCAGCAGGAAATTGATCGCAATGCTGGTTTTTTCGTCCTCGGTATAACCCGACAGGCGGATCACTTCCATGCGGTCCAGCAAAGCTGGTGGAATGTTCATGGAGTTCGAGGTCGCCACGAACATGACGTCGCTCAGGTCGAAGTCGACCTCAACGTAATGGTCGCCGAACTTGTGGTTCTGCTCGGGGTCGAGCACTTCGAGCAGCGCGCTCGACGGGTCACCCCGGAAGTCGGTTCCGAGTTTGTCGATCTCGTCGAGCAGGAACAGCGGATTGCGCGTGCCGACCTTGGACAGGCTCTGCAGCACCTTGCCCGGCATGGCACCGATGTAGGTGCGCCGGTGGCCGCGGATTTCGGCCTCGTCGCGCATGCCGCCCAGCGCCATGCGCACGTACTTGCGCCCGGTGGCCTTGGCAATCGATTGTCCGAGCGAGGTCTTGCCGACGCCCGGAGGGCCAACTAGACACAGGATCGGCGCCTTGACCTTGTCGACGCGCTGCTGCACCGCAAGGTATTCAAGAATACGGTCCTTGACCTTGTCCAGGCCGTAATGGTCCTCATTGAGCACCTTCTCGGCGTTGCCAAGATCATGCTTGATCTTGGTCTTGCCGGACCACGGCAGGCCGGTCATGACGTCGATGTAGTTGCGCACCACCGTCGCTTCTGCCGACATCGGCGACATCAGCTTGAGCTTCTTGAGTTCGCCTTCGGTCTTCTTCAGCGCTTCCTTGGGCATCCGCGCCAGCTTGATCTTCTTCTCGATCTCGTCAATGTCAGCGCCCTCTTCGCCTTCACCGAGTTCCTTCTGGATCGCCTTGACCTGTTCGTTCAAGTAGAAATCGCGCTGGTTCTTTTCCATCTGGCGCTTGACGCGGCCGCGGATTTTCTTATCCACATTGAGAATATCGACCTCATGCTCGATCTGCTCGAACAGGTTTTCGAGCCGGTCCTTGACGCCGGCCAAATTGAGCACGGCCTGCTTGTTGTCGAGCTTGAGCGGCAGATGCGCGGCAATGGTGTCGGCCAGCCGGCCGGCGTCATCGATGCCCGCGATCGAAGTCAGGATCTCGGGCGGAATCTTCTTGTTGAGCTTGACGTACTGGTCAAATTGCTGCATCACGGCGCGCCGCAGGGCCTCGATCTCGCTGGCCTGGGCACGCGACTTGAGAGCGGATTCGGCCTCGGCCTCGATCGGGGTGACGTTGGCGACAAAATGCAGCTCGCCGTCCTCGATCCGGTTGACACGGGCGCGCTGCTGGCCTTCGACCAGCACTTTGACTGTGCCATCGGGCAGCTTGAGCATCTGCAGGATCGTGGCAACGCAGCCGACATCGAACATGTCGGTGACGACCGGATCATCCTTGGCGGCTGCCTTTTGCGCCACCAGCATGATGCGGCGCTCGGCCTCCATGGCAGCTTCCAGCGCCTTGATGCTCTTGGGGCGTCCGACAAAAAGAGGGATCACCATGTGCGGAAATACCACCACATCGCGCAGGGGCAATAGCGGCAGATCGAGCGGCGTAGCAGGTAATGGGGTGTGTCCAGACATAGGGAATACCTTTAAGTTACCTGTTCAATATGGATCAGCAAAGCCGATTTTCAAGCCCGCAAACGCAAATCACGCCTGTTTGGCAGCTTCGCGGTAAACCAGCAAAGGCGGCTTGTTCTCTTCGATGGTCGACTCATCGACCACCACCTTGTCGACGTTGGTCGCGTTGGGCAACTCGTACATCGTGTCGATCAGCGCCTGCTCCAGAATCGAGCGCAGTCCGCGCGCGCCGGTCTTGCGTGCCAGCGCCTTCTTCGCGATCGCGGTCAGAGCCGACGGGCGGATCTCCAGTCCGACGTCTTCCATTGCCAGCAGTTTGCTGTACTGCTTGACCAGCGCATTCTTGGGCTCGGTCAGGATCTGCACCAGCGCCTCTTCCGACAGCTCGGCCAGAGTGGCCACCACCGGCATGCGGCCCACCAGTTCCGGAATCAGGCCGAACTTGATCAGATCTTCCGGCTCCACGTCCTTGAAAACCTGGGTCAGGCTGCGCTGCGCCTTGCTCATGACCGTTGCGCCAAAACCCATGCCCGAGGACTGGGTGCGGTTGTCGATGACCTTCTCCAGGCCGAAGAACGCGCCGCCGCAGATGAACAGGATATTGGTGGTGTCGACCTGCACAAAGTCCTGGTTCGGATGCTTGCGCCCGCCCTGCGGCGGCACGCTGGCCATGGTGCCTTCGATCAGCTTGAGCAGCGCCTGCTGCACGCCCTCGCCCGAAACGTCGCGCGTGATCGAGGGGTTGTCGGACTTGCGAGAAATCTTGTCGATCTCATCGATGTAGACAATGCCGCGCTGCGCTCGCTCGACATCGTAATTGCAACTCTGCAAGAGCTTGAGCACGATGTTCTCGACGTCCTCGCCGACATAGCCGGCTTCGGTCAGTGTGGTCGCATCGGCCATCACGAAGGGAACGTCGAGCATGCGCGCCAGCGTCTGCGCCAGCAACGTCTTGCCGGAACCGGTCGGGCCGATCAGCAGGATGTTGCTCTTGGCCAGCTCGACGTCATCCTTCTTGGCTTTTTCCTTGTGCCGCAACCGCTTGTAATGGTTGTAAACCGCCACCGCCAGAATGCGCTTGGCCGCTTCCTGCCCGATCACATAGCTGTCCAGATTGGCCTTGATCTCGGCCGGCGTCGGCAAGTCCCCCGTGGCGCTACCTGGCGCGGTGCTGGGGGGCAGTTCATCGCGAATGATCTCGTTGCACAACTCGATGCATTCGTCGCAGACGAAGACCGACGGACCGGCGATCAACTTCTTGACTTCGTGCTGGCTCTTGCCGCAAAACGAACAGTAAAGCGTTTTCTCGCCCGAGGAAGCTTTCTTTTCAGCCATATGCGCTACGTCCGTTTCGAAATGACCTTGTCAATCAGCCCGTACTCCCGGCACTCCTCGGCCGACATGTAATAGTCGCGCTCGGTATCGCGCTCAATGCGCTCGAGCGGCTGCCCGGTGCGCTCCGCCAGAATCCGGTTCAGCTGCTCGCGCGTCTTAAGGATCTCACGCGCCTGAATCTCGATCTCCGTTGCCTGCCCCTGGCTGCCACCTGAAGGCTGGTGAATCATCACCTTCGAATTGGGCAACGAAAAACGCTTGCCCTTGGCGCCGGCCGCCAGCAAAAAGGCGCCCATGCTGGCCGCCATGCCGGTGCACAGCGTCGAGACATCCGGCTTGATGAAATTCATGGTGTCGAAAATCGCCATGCCGGCGCTGACCGAGCCGCCAGGCGAGTTGATATAGAAAGAAATGTCCTTGTCCGGATTGTCACTTTCCAGAAACAGCAACTGCGCCACCACAAGGTTGGCCACGTGGTCGTTTACCGGGCCGACCAGGAAAATCACGCGCTCCTTGAGCAGACGCGAGTAGATGTCGTAAGACCGCTCACCACGACCTGACTGCTCGATCACCATGGGAATCATGCCCAGGGCTTGTGTATCCAATGCACTCAATCGCTCGTTCATATTGTCTCCAGATAGACCTCTACTGTACCGAAAATAACAGGCCGACAAAGGCCTCAGTTCTGAGCCATCAAATCGTCGAAGGACAAGCTTGATTCGCTGATCTTGGCGCGCGACAGGACAAAGTCTGTGACATTGTTTTCCATCACGATCGCCTCGACCTCGGCCAGGCGGTTGTTGTCGCCGTAATACCAGCGCATCACCTCGGCCGGCTTTTCGTAGCTTGCGGCCAGTTCCTCAATGTGCGCCTTGATCTGCTCGGGCTTGGCCTGCAGGCTGTTGGCGCGCACCAATTCTGCCACCACCAGACCCAGACGCACGCGGCGCTCGGCCTGTGGGCGGAAGATGTCATCGGGCATCGGCGTTGTGTCGGCGTCCTTCATCCCGCGCTGCTTCAGGTCGGCACGCGTACCGTCCTTCAAGCGGTTGATCTCCGCCTGCACGGCGCTGGTCGGCAGGTCGAGCTCAGACACCGCGATCAGCGCGTCCATCACCGCCTGCTTGTTGCGCGCGAGCAGACGCACCTTGACTTCGCGCTCCAGGTTCTTGCGGATATCGGCGCGCAGGCCGTCGACCGTCGCCTCAGCGATGCCGAGCGATTTGGCCATGGCTTCATTCACTTCCGGCAGGTGCGCCGCCTCGATCTTCTTGACCGTGACCATGAAATCGGCCGTCTTGCCGGCCACATCCTTGCCGTGGTAATCGGCCGGGAACGCCATCTGGAAGGTCTTGCTCTCGCCGGCCTTCATGCCTTGGGTGGCGTCTTCAAATTCCTTGAGCATCTGGCCATCGCCCAGGATGAACTGGAAATCTTCGGCCTTGCCGCCGGCGAACGCCTCTCCATCGATCTTGCCTTCGAAATCGACCGTCACGCGGTCACCGGCGCTTGCTGGCGCGTCATGCGGACGCTGAGCGAAGGAGCGGCGCTGCTTGCGCAGGATGTCGAGCGTCTTGTCGACCGCGGCATCCGTCACTTCGGAGTTAACCTTTTGCACCTCGGCGCCGCTCAGATCGTTGATCTTCACGTCCGGGTACACCTCGAACACCGCATCGAACGCCAGTTCGCCTTCAGGCGAGGATTCCTTTTCGGTGATGCGCGGCTGACCCGCTACGCGCAGCTTGGCTTCATTGGCAGCATTGGCAAAGGCCTCACCGACCTTGTCGTTCATCACTTCATAATGAACCGAATAGCCATAACGTTGCGTCACCACGTTCATCGGCACCTTGCCGGGACGAAAACCGTCCATCTTGACGGTGCGTGCGAGCTTTTTCAAGCGCGCCTGCACTTCCGACTGGACATTGAGGACAGGCAGGGTCAGCGTGATCTTGCGTTCCAGCTTTTCCAGGGTTTCAACGGTAACGGTCATAAAAATACTCCTAAATTAATTGGCAACAGCGCCGGCCGCTATGCGGCTGCGACCTGTTCCTCAAATGAAAAACGCACAGGGGGTCAGACTTTATCGCCACAATTCGGGGCCGAACCGGCTGGGTTTCGGGCCTCAACTGCCGGCCGCGTCCACCCATGGCATGAAGTTTTACAAGGCCCTTATTGTACTGACTGACAAAAGGCCCGCAGAACGGCACTGGTGATGGAAAAAGGGCCATAAATCGCCAGTCCTGACAACCTCACGATGATCAAGAGTGGTCCCGACTAATCAGCAAACGCTTCGTGTAATTGCGAACGTTGCAAAGCAATTCATGTACTCAGTCTTGCGGCATGGATTGCCGCGTCGCTACGCTCTTAGCAATGACGAAGTGGGTGCTGCTAAAGGATGGTGCGCGGGACAGGAATCGAACCTGCACGCCCTGCGGCGTCTGGACCTAAACCAGGTGCGTCTACCAATTCCGCCACCCGCGCAAAAAAACGAAAGGGCCATCAAACAGACCGGCCCTCAATTGTTAAGTCCGATTTTAACCCGCCTAGCCCGCCTCGCGCCGGACGCGAAACCATGCCGCGTACATGGCCGGCAAGGCCAGCAGCGTGAGCACGGTGGCGACGATCAGACCACCCATAATGGCCACGGCCATCGGCCCCCAGAACACCGAGCGCGATAGCGGAATCATGGCCAGCACCGCGGCAGCAGCAGTCAGCACGATCGGACGCAGACGCCGGACGGCGGCTTCGACGATCGCATCCCAGGCCGGCACGCCCTTGGCACGGTCCTGCTCGATCTGGTCGATCAGGATCACCGAGTTGCGCTGGATCATGCCCATCAGGGCAATCACGCCGAGCAGCGCAACAAAGCCGAAGGGCCGACCGGACAGCAGCAATGCTGCGGCGACGCCTGCAATACCGAGTGGCCCGGTCAGGAACACGAGCATGGCGCGACTGAAGCTGTGGAGTTGCAGCATCAAGAGCGTGAAGGTGATGAACAGCATGATCGGAACGCCAGCGACGATGGAAGCGGTGCCCTTGTTGCTCTCTTCAGTGGCGCCGGCAACCTCGATTCGGTAGCCGAACTGCCCAGCGGCCTTCCACTTGGCCTCGAGCGCGCGCAATTGCGGCAACAACTCGGCCGTCACGGTGGCGCCTTGCAGGCCTTCGGTCACATCGCCTTGCACGGTGATTGCGTAGTCGCGGTTCTCGCGCCACATGACACCGGGCTCCCAGGTCAGCGCCGGCTTGGCGATCTGCAGTAGCGGTATCGAGCGGCCACTGGCGCTGGGCAGATTGGCATTGGCGATGTCGCTGATGACCTTGCGCTCATCGAGCGGTTGGCGCAGCACGATGTCGATCAGCTTGTCGCCCTCACGGTACTGGCCAACCGTGCTGCCGACGAGCAGCACGCGCGTGGCCTGCGCAATCGACTGGCTAGTGACACCGAGCGCGCGCGCCTTGCTTTGATCGACGTCGAGTCGCATGACCTTGATCGACTCGTTCCAGTTGTCGTTAACGCCGCGCATATTGCTGCTCGCGCGCAGAACGGCCTTGACTTCGTCGGCGCGTTCGCGAAGCACAGACGGCACATCACCGAGCACACGAAATTGCACCGGGTACGGCACCGGCGGACCGTTGGGCATGATCTTGACGCGCGAGCGGATTTCCGGGAACTCCTGCGCCAGGATGCCGGGTAATGCCAGGCGCAATGCTTCCCGCAGTTTGAGATCCTTGGGCAGGACAATGAACTGCGAAACATTGCTTTGCGCGAAGATGGCATCGAGCGGCAGATAGAAACGCGGCACGCCGGAGCCGACCCAAACCGTCACGCTTTCAACACTACTGTGCTGCAGCAGGCGCGCCTCGATGCGCCGCGTCGTGCTTTCGTTGGCGGCGAAGGATGTGCCTTCCGGGTACCAGATATCGACTAGCACTTCGGGCCGGTTCGAATCGGGAAAGAACTGCTGCTGCACGCGACCGATGCCGACGATGCCGAGCGCGAAGATCAGCAAGGTGGCGCCGATCGTGATCCAGCGGTGCTGCACACACCAATTCACAGTCTGGCGAAAGCGCTGATAGAACGGCGAGTCGAACAGTTCATGCGGCGGCTCGCCTACATCGTGCGGCTTGACCTTTAGAATGCGCGTGCCCAGGTACGGCACGAAGTAGACGGAGACCCACCAGCTCAGCACCAACGCCAGCACGGTGACACCGAAGATGGCGAAGGTGTATTCGCCAACGGTCGAGCGGGCGATGCCAATGGGCAGGAAGCCGACCGCCGTGATCAGCGTGCCCGTTAGCATGGGCATGGCCGTGATCTCATAGGCAAACGTGGCGGCGCGCACTTTGTCATGCCCCTCTTCCATTTTGCGCACCATCATTTCGACAGCAATGATGGCGTCGTCAACCAGCAGGCCCAGCGCAATGATGAGCGAGCCCAGCGAGACCTTGTGCAGCCCGATGCCCCAGTAATACATGCCGAGAAAAGTCAGCGCCAGAACCAGCGGCACCGTGATGCCTACGACCAGACCCGGGCGCATGTCAACGTAGTAGCGTCTGAACCAGCGCGTGCGGCCTTGGCGCCGGTGCAGGCCCAGGCTGACGACGCTGACCGCCAGCACGATGAGCACGGCTTCGATCAATACACCGACGAATTCGTTGACCGAACTGGCCACGGCCTTGGGCTGGTCCTGCACCTGCACCAGGCGCATTCCGACGGGCAGGCGCGCGGCAATCTCCGCGGTCGCGCTCTTGAGCGCCTTGCCCAGCACAATGATGTCGCCGCCCTTGGCCATCGAGACGCCGAGGGCCAGCACCTGCTGACCCTGATGCCTCACCTTGAGCACCGGCGGATCGACATAACCGCGCTCGATCTGGGCAATATCACCGAGGCGCAACTGGTTGCCCGAGCTACCACGGATCGGCATCGCACGCAACTGTTCAAGCGCCGCGAACTGGCCGGCCACCCGCAGTTGCACCACGTCGAGCGGCGTCTGCACAGCGCCAGCGCTCTCGATGGCGTTTTGCTGGGCCAGTTGCGCCAGCACCTGGTTCAGGTCGAGCCCGAGTTGCGCCAGGCGCTTTTGCGAAATATTAATGAACAGCTTTTCGTCCTGGACACCGAACAGCTCGACCTTACTGACGTCTGGCACCTTGAGCAGCTTTTGGCGCACATCGTCGGCAAAGGTCTTGACTTCGGCATCCGAAAAACCATCGGACTGCAGCGCGTAGATGACGCCAAAGACATCGCCAAATTCGTCATTGAAGAAGGGCCCCTGCACGCCAACGGGCAGTGTCATGCGCATGTCGCCGATCTTCTTGCGCACCGTGTACCAGATGTTGGCGACCTCGGCAGCGCGGGTCGAATCCTTGACCTGAAAAAGAATTGTCGCTTCGCCCGGCTTGGAGAAGCTGCGAATTTTGTCGGCGCCCGGCACCTCCTGCAGCGTGTACTCGATCTTGTCGGTGACCTGATCGGCCATCTGCTGCGCCGTGGCGCCCGGCCAGAGCGCGCGCACCACCATCAGACGAAAGGTAAAGGGCGGGTCTTCGTCCTGGCCGAGCTGAAAGTAGGAGACCAGTCCGAGCAGCATCAGCACCAGCATCAGGAAGCGCGTCAGCGCCGCATGCTCCAGCGCCCAGCGCGAGAGGTTGAAGCTTTCCTTGTCGGATGTTGCGCTCATAGCCAACTCACTTCGCCGATGGCGCGAGCGCCTGGCTGGCCGCAGTGGCTGGCGGAACTGCCGATTTCTCCTGGTACAGCGTGACCTTCTGACCAGGTGACAGCACATGCACACCCGCCGTCACCACCTGCATGCCCGCTCGCAGACCGCCGGTGATCACCGCCTCGTTCTCGTCGACTCCGGCAACCTGCACCGGCTGCAGCTTGACCGTCATGCTCGCAGGATCGAGCACCCAGACCGCGCTGGCTTTGCCACTTTCAAACAAAGCGCTGGTGGGCAGTTTGATGACTACCGCCGCGCTACTCTCCAGGTCTTTAGGCAACACGGTCACCGTGCTGCCCAGCGCAAGCGTGTTGCTGGCGGACAGCGCGGCCTTAATGACGAAGGTGCGCGTGACAGGATCGGCACTGGCCGCGACCTCGCGCACCACCGCCTGTGCGGCTTGAGCGCCGGACCAGGGCCGCACCGTCACCGCAGAGCCGAGTTTGATGCGCACCACACGATCCTCTGGCACGGCAAACACCAGATCACGCGCGCCATCTTGCGCAATGCGCAGAACCGGCATGCCGGCGGCAACAATCTGGCCCGCCTCGGCATCGACCGCCGTGACGACGCCCGACACATCGGCGAGCAGCCGGGTATAGGCCGCCTGATTGCCCTGAACGGCGAGTTGCGCCTGCGCCTGTTCCAGTTGCGCCTGAGCTCCCTGCAACGCTGCCTGGCGCCGATCGAGTTCCGTGCCGCTGATGAAGTTCTGCTCCTTGAGTTCCTTGTAGCGCTTGAAGTCAGCACCGGCCAGATCGCGATTGATCTGGGCCGCGTTCACCTGGGCCTTGGCGGCATCAGTGGCCAGGCGGTAGTCCTGCGCATCGAGCTGCGCGAGCAACTGCCCAGCCTTAACATGCTGACCGGCTTCGACCATACGCTGTGTGATCTTGCCGGCCACCTGAAAACCAAGACGTGATTCGACCCGGGCCCGCACTTCGCCGGGGAATTCGAGACCCGACTGCAAGGCCTGCTCGCCGACCATGAGGACCTTGACCGAGCGCACCGGCTCTTCGGGCGGCACTGGCTTGGAGCAGGCCGTCAGGCCAGCCGCGGTCAGAGAGACAATCAGAACACAAAATAACTTTACGGAATCGGCAGACGTCATGACAGCATTCGTTTCAGAGACGGAGAATTTGATTAATGACCGGTTGGTTATTAATTCTAAATGCTTTGGGGCCCATGTCAATTCGAATCGGCTTGAGGCCTCGTGAAGATCACCCACTACGAGAACTTCCCGGTTGCCTCCTGGCTTTGCCCTGCGCGGCTGCGCCCGGCGGTCGCGGCCATCTATCACTTTGCCCGCAGCGCCGACGACATCGCCGATGAAGGCAATGCCACGCCCGCCGAACGTTTGACCGATCTCGCGGCGCTGCGCGCCGATCTGGCCGCCATCGCCAGCGGACAGCCGCACAGCGCGCGCTGGCCACAAGTCTTCGACCCGCTGTGCGCGGTGCTGCAAGCTTTCGCGCTTCCCGCCGCACTGCTGGCGCGACTGCTGGACGCGTTCGAACAGGACGTTCGCTACAGCGCCAGCAGCCAGCGCTACCCGACCGATGCCGAACTGCTCGACTACTGCACGCGCTCGGCCAATCCGGTCGGGCGCCTGCTGCTGCACCTCTACGGCATTAACGATGCAGTCTCGCTGGCGCAGAGCGACCAGATCTGCAGCGCGCTGCAATTGATCAACTTCTGGCAGGACATCGGGGTCGACCTGCGTCGCGGCCGCTGGTACCCGAGCCTGCAGGCGATGCAGCAACACGCGGTACAGGAGGCCGACCTGCTGAGCGGCCAGGCGTCGACCAACGCTTCGCGCATGGTCGCCGCCTATTGCCGCGACGCCCGCGCCCTAATGCTGCAGGGCGCAGGTCTGGCCTTGCGCATTCCGGGGCGCGCCGGCTGGGAACTGCGCCTGGTCGTGCAGGGCGGCCTGCGCATACTCGACAAGATCGAAGCGATCCACCACGAGAGCTGGCGCACGCGAGTGCGTATTGGTGCGCTCGATTCGCCGCTGCTGCTGTGGCGCGCCTGGCGCATGGGCTGAGGCGCGACGACGCCCTTAAACTAGGGACCACATGACGCCACAAGAATACGTCCAGCAAAAGACCGCCGCCTCGGGCAGCAGCTTCTATTACGCCTTTCTGTTCCTGCCGGCGCCGCGTCGCGCCGCTATCACAGCCTTCTACGCTTTTTGCCGCGAGATCGATGATGTGGTCGATGACATGGTGGACCCCGGTGTGGCCGCGTCCAAACTGGCGTGGTGGCAGGCCGAAGTGATGCAGGCGTTTTCCGGTCGGCCCAGCCACCCGGTGCTGCAGGCCCTGATGCCGCTGGCCGCCAATTTCGGAATCACTCAGGCGAACCTGCTGGCCGTGATCGAGGGTTGCCAGATGGATTTGAACCAGACGCGCTACCTCGACTATCCGGGTTTGCAGCGCTACTGCCATCTGGTGGCTGGCGTCGTGGGCGAGGTCGCAGCCAGGATCTTTGGCCAGGGCGAGGACGCAACCACTTTGTACGCGCACAAGCTGGGCCTGGCCCTGCAAATGACCAACATCATCCGTGACGTCGGCGAGGATGCGCGGCGCGGACGCATCTACCTGCCGTTGACCGAATTGCAGCAATTCGACGTTAAAGCCCATGAGATCCTCAAGGGCGTCTACTCAGATCGCTTTGGCGCCCTCATGCAATTCCAGGCGCAGCGCGCGCAAGGACTTTACGATGAGGCTTTGTCCCTGCTGCCGGCAGCCGACCGGCGCGCGCAAAAGCCGGGCTTGATGATGGCCAGCATCTACCGCACCCTGCTCAGGGAAATCGAGCGTGAAGAATTCCAGGTGCTTCACCAGCGCATCAGTCTCACGCCCCTGCGCAAGCTGTGGCTGGCGTGGAAGGTGCAGGCGCTAGGGAGGCTATGAGCCGGCTCGCCATCATAGGCGCCGGCTGGGCGGGTATGGCGGCTGCGGTCACTGCGACGGCTGCCGGACATCAGGTCGTGCTCTTTGAGGCGACCCATGCGCTCGGCGGGCGCGCCAGATCCGTGGCGGGCCAATTGCCGGACGGCACGCCGGTCACGCTGGACAACGGCCAGCACATTCTGATCGGCGCCTACAGCGAAACAATGCGCCTGCTGCTCCAAGTTGGCGTCGATCCCAAGACTGCGCTGCTGCGACTGCCGCTGACGCTGCGCTTTCCCGATGGAGCCGGTCTGCAGTTTCCGAACTGGCCAGCGCCGTTCAATGCGTTCGGCGCCATCGTCGGCGCGCGCGGCTGGCGCGTGGCTGACAAGTGGAGCTTGCTGCGTCTGGCAGGTCGCTGGCAGCGACAGCGTTTTACCTGCGACGCAAAGGCATCGGTAACACAGTTGTGCCAGGACTTGAACCCGCGCGTACTGGCCGAGCTGATCGAACCGCTGTGCGTGTCGGCCTTGAACACCCCGGCGCATGAAGCCAGCGCGCAGGTCTTTCTGCGCGTCATGCAGGACGCGCTGTTCGGCGCTGCCGGGGCCTCCAATCTGCTACTGCCGCGGCGCGATCTGTCGGCGCTGTTTCCGGCGGCCGGCGCGCGCCATCTGCTCGAACACGGTGCGCAACTGCGGCTGGCTGCGCGCGTCGGCGCGCTGGTACCGCAGGGTTTAAGCTGGCAGGTCGATGGCGAGTCGTTCGATGCGGTGATCGTCGCCACCGGCGCCAGTGCCGCCGCGCGACTTCTCACGAGCAGTGCAGCCTGCGTCGACGCCGCTAGAGCGCAAGCCATGAAGCGCTGGTGCACGCTCGCGCAGGCCCTGCGCTTCGAGGCCATCGCCACCGTCTATGCCTGGTGCCCAGATGCGAGGCTGAGCACACCGATGCTGGCCTTGCGCCCGGATGCGAAGGCCCCGGCGCAGTTTGTATTCGACCGCGGTCAACTCGGTGGGCCGCAAGGACTGCTCGCCTTCGTCGTGAGCGCCAGCCAGGCGGATCGCGCAACGCTGCAGGCGCAGGTGCTGCGCCAGGCCAGCGCGCAACTCGGCCTGGCCTTGCAGCCAGTGCAGACGATCGTGGAGAAGCAGGCCACCTTCGCCAGCACGCCGGGTTTACAACGCCCGGCGCTGCAGATCGCGCCCGCGTTGCTGGCCTGCGGCGATTACGTGGCCGGCCCGTATCCGGCGACGCTGGAAGGCGCAGTGCGCAGCGGCCTTGCGGCGGTAGCGGCGCTGCAAGCTTCCTGAATCGAGGACATGGATTGCGGGCCTGACCCGCAATGACAGGCAGCGCGCCAATCCACGCGGCAAACTTGCTATGCTCGCCGTGAAAAATCGAAGAAGGAGTCAGGCCAATGAAACGCGTCCTAAGACTATTCGCCCTGCTGCTCGCCGCGCTGCTGCTGCTGGGCGGCACGGGCGGTGCCTGGTACTTGTACACCAAGCAGCCGCAGCGCTCGGGCACGCTGAATCTGATGCAGTTGCAGTCCCCGGTGACGGTGCGCTATGACGAGCGTGGCGTGCCACACATCCGGGCTGAAAACGAGACCGACCTGTACCGCGCGCTGGGTTACGTGCACGCGCAGGACCGCCTGTTCCAGATGGAGCTGGTGCGCCGCCTGGCCATGGGACAACTGGCCGAAGTTCTCGGTCCCAAGCTGCTCGACACCGACCGCCTGTTCCGCACGCTGGGCATTCCCGCGCGGGCGCAGGCCGCCGCCGCCCAGCTTAATCCGGCCAGCGCCGCGACCAAGGCGCTGATGGCCTACCTGGACGGCATCAACCAGTTTCAGGCCAGCCACCCAGCGCCACTGGAGTTCGACCTGCTGGGCATCCGCAAGCGCGACTTCACACCGCAGGACACCCTGGCCGTGACCGGTTACCAGGCCTACAGCTTTGCCGCCACCTTCCGCACCGAACCGGCGATGACCTACGTGCGCGACAAGCTGGGCGCGAACTACCTCAAGGTGTTCGATCTCGACAACCACGCGCAAGGTGTGCTGCCGAGCGATGGCGCCGCGCCAACGCGCGTGAGCATCAACGCGCCGGGCTGGGACACGCTAAACCAGATTGCCCGGCTCAGCCAGGAAGCGCTCGAAGTGGCCGGCGTGCCGCGCATGGAAGGCAGCAATGCCTGGGCCATTTCGGGCCGGCGCACCGCCAGCGGCAAGCCCATGCTGGCGGGCGACCCGCACATCGAGTTCTCCAGCCCTGCGGTCTGGTACGAGGCGCATCTTTCAGCGCCAGGCTTCGAGCTTTACGGCCACTACCAGGTACTCAATCCGAACGCGCTGATCGGACACAACCAGCAGTTCGGCTGGAGCCTGACCATGTTCCAGAACGACGACATGGACTTGATTGCAGAGAAGAGCAATCCCGCCAATCCGAATCAGATCTGGTACCACGGCCAGTGGGTGGACCTGCAAAGCCGCCAGGAGACCATCCTGGTCAAGGGTGCGGCGCCGGTCAAGCTCACGCTGCGGCGATCGCCGCACGGACCGATCATCACCGATGCCTTCGCAGCCAGCCTGGGCGTAACGCCGGTAGCGATGTGGTGGACGTTCCTCGAGACCGACAACCCGATCATCGAAGCTGCCTATGAATTCAACCGTGCCGACACGCTGGCGAAAATGCGCACAGCCAGCAGCAAGCTGCATGCGCCGGGCCTGAATATCGTGTGGGCCAATGCCAGCGGCGACATCGGCTGGTGGGCCGCGGCCAAGCTGCCGATCCGCCCGGCCGGCGTTAACCCAAATTTCATACTCGACGGCAGTCTACCCGAGTCCGACAAACTCGGCTTCAGCGACTTCCGCGACAACCCGCAGGAAGAGAACCCCGCGCGTGGTTACATCGTCTCGGCCAATCACGAGCCCAGGCCATTCAACGGCCTGACCGTGCCCGGCTACTACAACCTGGCGGATCGCGCGCAGCGACTCGACGAGGTCCTACGCAATGACAAAGTGCGCTGGGACAGCAAGGCGAGCCAGGTGCTACAGCTCGACAACCAGAGCAGTTACAGCTCGCGGCTGCTCACCCCGCTGCTGCCGGTGTTGCAGAGCGTGGTGACCGATCCGGCCGAGCGCGCGCTGCTCGATGGCCTGTCGCGCTGGGATGGCAGGCACACGATCGACAGCGTCGAGGCGACGGTCTACAACCAGTTTGTCTTCGAGCTGGCGCGCGCCGCGATGGCCGATGAAATGGGCGAACAGCAATTCAAGAACCTGCTCGGTAAGCGCGCACTGGACTCGGCCCTGCCGCGGCTGGCGGCGGACGCCACCTCACCTTGGTGGGACGACCGCAACACTCCGGCCGTGGAGAGCCGCGCCGACACCGTCAAGGCGGCTTGGCGCGCCACCCTCGCCCACCTGCAGGCGACTTTCGGCAAGGACAGCGCCGGCTGGACCTGGGGCAAGGCCCACACGCTGACGCACTCGCATCCGCTGGCGGCGCAAAAGCCGCTGGACAAGCTGTTCAATACCGGACCCTTGCCGGCACCGGGCGGACGCGAACTGCCGAACAACCTAGCGGGCTCGATTGGTCCGGCACCCTGGGCGGTGAAATACGGTCCCTCGACCCGGCGCGTGATCGACTTCGCCGATGCCAGCAAGGCACTTGGCATCAACCCGCTCGGCCAGAGCGGCGTGCTGTTCGATGCACATTACCGCGACCAGGCGCAGACCTACATCGCGGGCGGCTACGTGCCGCAGCACCTGGGCGAGGCCGATGTCGCATCCAGCACGCGCAGCACGCTGACGCTGGCGCCAGCACGCTAATGCAACGTGTCATCCCGGACCCGATCCGGAATTCATGCTTCGTGAGCGTGCCGCACGAAATATGGATTGCGGGTCGGGGCCTGCAAAGACGAAATACAAGGTGCCGGCACAAGGGCGCTCTGCAATACGTGAAAATAGGGCATGACCGCATTCAAACCAGAACCTCCTTTCCAGCACGGGCAAGCGGCGCGCAGCGCCGTCCTGTTCTGCAACCTCGGCACCCCGGATACACCCAGCACCTCCGACGTACGCCGTTACCTGAAGGAATTCCTCAGTGACCACCGCGTGGTCGAAATTCCGCGCCTGCTCTGGTGGCTGATCCTGCACGGCGTGATACTGCCGTTTCGCCCCGCCAAATCAGCCGCCAAGTACGCCAGCATCTGGACGAGCGAGGGCTCGCCGCTCAAGATCTGGACCGAGAAGCAGGCACTGCTGCTGCAAGGCTGGCTGGCGCAGCGCGGGCACGATGTGCGGGTGCGCTACGCCATGCGCTACGGCAGCACGTCGATTGCCGAACAACTCGACGCGCTCAAGGCCGAGGGCGTGACGCGCGTGCTGGTGCTGCCCGCCTACCCGCAGTATTCCGCCACCACGACGGCGAGCCTGTTCGACGCCGTCTATGCCTGGGCCGCCACGGTGCGCAACCTGCCGGAGCTGCGCTTTGTCAACCGCTACCACGATGACGCCGGCTACATCGACGCGCTGGCCAAGCGCATTGAACAGCATTGGCAGCGCGACGGACGCCCGCAACTACTTGTGATGAGCTTTCACGGTGTGCCTGAGCGCACGCTGCACTTGGGTGATCCATACCACTGCGAATGCTTCAAGACAGCGCGACTGCTGGCAGCGCAACTCGGGCTGGGACCGCAGCAGTACAAGGTCACGTTCCAGTCGCGCCTGGGTCGCGCCAAGTGGCTGCAACCCTACACCGAACCGACTCTGATTGCGCTGGCCAAATCCGGCGTCAAGCGCGTTGATGTAATCTGCCCGGGCTTCACCAGCGACTGCCTGGAGACTCTCGAAGAAATCAACATGGAAGGGCGTGCCGCTTTCATGGGCGCGGGTGGCCAGGAATTCCACTACATCCCATGTCTTAACGATGATCCGCAATGGATTACGGCACTGTGCGCGCTGACACAACAGCACCTGGCAGGATGGCCAACGCAGAGCGCACCCAACGCCGCCGCGCTGGCCGCTTCGCGCGCCGCCGCACTGGCACTAGGCGCCCGGCAATAGAACGCGAGCCCGATGGACCTTGCATGAACCTGCGCGCGAACCGGTTCTGGGGCCGATCGCTTACGACCAGCATGACACTGTTCATGCTGGTCATCTTCGTGCTGATCCTGTGGTCGCTGGCTTTCTACGCCAGCCCCATGCTGCACCGGGACATGCAGCGCCCGCTCGGAGAACACCAGTTCTCGACCGCTTGACTGGACCAGCCACATGCGCTGACGCCGACCTATCCGCAACAGTTGCGCTTGGACATCTGACTGCAGGGAGCGGCACTGTCGCGCGACGCAGGCGCTGTAGCACCTGAACGATCTGCGTCACCTGCACCAGGGGTTGCTGGTGCAACTGACGCAACTGGAACAAGCGACGCGACTCGCGGAACCGAACTAACCCGCATATTTCACGCTTTTTGGTTTCCTGTCGAAATCTTGGTGATTGAGTGCGGTCAGGGCTGACGGCAAGTCCCGCACCGCTGTATTTCCAGC
>Ga0214247_1000303_pt1 | contig 34450 bp, 29 predicted proteins | sample TroBogypolimnion_18_FD_153085 | JGI IMG/M metagenome (GOLD analysis project Ga0214247, IMG submission 153085) | Freshwater microbial communities from Trout Bog Lake, WI - 03JUN2009 hypolimnion | ecosystem: Environmental > Aquatic > Freshwater > Lake > Hypolimnion/Profundal zone ... | reverse complement strand
CGAGTTGCCCGAGTGGCTCGATCTACAAGCGTGAAGACGACGGCATTGTCTTGATCGACCAGGACAAGTGCCGCGGATGGCGCATGTGCGTCTCCGGCTGCCCTTACAAGAAGATTTACTACAACTGGAAAAGCGGCAAGGCCGAGAAGTGCATCTTCTGCTACCCGCGTATCGAGGCCGGACAACCGACAGTTTGCTCTGAGACCTGCGTGGGCCGCATCCGCTACCTGGGCGTGGTGCTGTACGACGCTGACCGGATCGCAGAGGCCGCCAGCGTGGTGAATGAGAAAGACCTGTACCAGGCTCAACTCGACCTGTTCCTCAACCCCAACGACTCCAAGGTAATTGCACAAGCCCGCGAGGATGGCATTCCCGAAGCATGGTTGGTCGGTGCGCGTAACAGCCCGGTCTACAAGATGGCGGTTGACTGGAAGGTGGCCTTGCCTCTGCACCCCGAGTACCGCACCCTGCCCATGGTCTGGTACGTGCCGCCGCTCTCACCGATTACTTCGGCTGCCAACGCCGGACACATCGGCGTCAATGGCGAGATTCCGGACCTGGCTCAGATGCGCATCCCCGTGCAGTACCTGGCCAATCTGCTGACTGCCGGCGACACCGCTCCGGTGGTGCGCGCTCTGGAGCGCATGTTGGCCATGCGCGCCTACCAGCGCAGCAAGCATGTGGACCAGGAGCAAAACCTGGCCGTGCTGGAGCAGACCGGCCTGACCGTGGCCCAGGTGGAAGAGATGTACCAGATCATGGCCATTGCCAACTACGAAGACCGCTTTGTGATTCCGACCAGCCACCGCGAATACGCCGAAAACGCCTTTGATCTGCGCGGTGGATGCGGTTTTTCGTTTGGTAATGGTTGTTCGGATGGTGGTAGTGAAACCAGTCTGTTCGGTGGCTCCAAACCCCGAACCATCCCGATTAAGTCTTACGTTTAAAGGAACACGCCATGAAAGACAACCGTTATTCCCTGCGTGCCTTGGCCCTGCTGCTGGGTTACCCAGACGCCGAATTGCGCAGTCATTTGCCCGAACTGCTGGAGGCCATCGACAAGGAAGCAGTGATTCCAGTCGCCCGCCGCGACGAGCTGCACGCCTTCGCCGCCGAACTCACACGCCTTGACCCCATGGACGTGGAAGCGCGATATGTGGAAACCTTTGACCGCGGCCGTGCGACCTCGCTGCACATGTTTGAGCACATCCATGGCGACTCGCGCGAACGCGGCCCGGCCATGGTGGACCTGGTGCAGACCTACGAGAAGGCTGGCATGCTGATGGCCCCCGAAGAGTTGCCGGATCACCTGTGCGTGGTGCTGGAGTTTGCCTCCACTCAGCCGCCAAAACTGGCGATTGAGTTCATGGGCGAGATGGCCCACATCCTCACCGCCGTATTCAGTGCGCTGGTGCAACGCGGCAGTCCCTATGCCGCGCCCGTGGCCGCCGTGCTGGAACTCTGCGGCCAGCGTGTGCAGGCCGTGGCCATCGTCGCCGATGAAGCTATGGACGACGTATGGCAGGAGCCCGAGGCCTTTGATGGCTGCAGTACCAAAGGTCAGTCCAAGCCTGGCGAGGCCCATCCGATCCACTTTGTACGCAAGACTGCGGCGCCGATTGATACGGCGCCCGCCACAGCCGCTTCCGTTTTTGCCAAAGGCCCCGGTGCCCAAGGAGCACGCATATGACTTACCTCGACAACCTCTTGTTTGGTTACTACCCGTACATCTGCCTGACCATCTTCCTGGTGGGCAGTCTGCTCCGTTTTGACCGTGACCAGTACACCTGGAAGAGCGACTCCTCGCAGCTTCTGCGCGCCGGCCAATTGCGTTGGGGCAGCAATTTGTTCCATGTAGGCGTATTGTTCCTGCTGGGGGGTCATACCGTTGGCATGTTGACACCGCACTTCATTTACGAGCCCTTCATCAGTGCCGGTAACAAGCAGATCATGGCCATGGTCTCGGGTGGCGCGTTTGGCGTGCTGGGCTTTATCGGTGTGAGCCTGTTGCTGCACCGCCGCCTGAGCGACGAGCGCATCCGTATCAACTCCAAGACCAGCGACATCGTGCTGCTGGTGCTGCTGTGGCTGCAACTGGCACTGGGCTTGGCGACTATTCCGTTGTCGGCGGAGCATCTGGACGGCAGCATGATGATGAAGCTGGCTGGTTGGGCCCAGCACATCGTCACCTTCCAGGCCGGTGCGCCCGAACTGTTGGCCGAGGCCAGTTGGGTTTTCAAGTTGCACATGTTTATGGGCATGAGCATCGTCCTGATCTTCCCATTCACGCGCTTGGTGCATGTCTGGAGTGGCTTCGGCACCGTGGCCTATCTGGTGCGTCCGTACCAGTTGGTGCGCAGCCGCCGCATGGGTCTGGTAGAACGTGAGCCACTGAGCCGCAATGCCCGCTAAGCCACAGTACGTCAAGGACATTTCATGAACACATCTTCATTAACCAATCATGGTTGTGGTGGCGGCGGCACTTGCGGTTGCGGTTCCAAGACCGCTAGCGCGACTTTTGAGTCAAGCTTTTCGGCTGAAACCCAGCCAGAACCTGCTAGCCTGCCAGGCAAGACAAGCGCGCCTGAGATGACCGCCTCTATAAACGGCATCCATTTGCACACACCTGGACAACGACCAGACGAGGAGTCATTGCGCGAGTTGGCCCACACCGAGCTTCTGCGCCAGTACGCCGTCAAGGCCGGTTTGTTGCCACACAAGGCAGTGCTGCAGGCCCCCGAGCTAAATGAGACCGAACGTACCGTGCTGGAGACTATGGTTGACAGTGCTGTGCAGGTGCCAGCACCTACCGACGAGGAGTGCCAGCGCTACTATGACGCACGCAGGAACCAGTACGTGGTCGGTCAGGCCGTGCATTTACGCCATATCCTGTTTGCCGTGACGCCCGGCGTGAACGTGCAGGCACTCAGTGTGCATGCCGACAAGGCATTAATCAGTTTGCTGGGCAGAGACGTTCCTGTTGATTTGTTTGGCAAGCTGGCAGGTGAGTTGTCCAACTGCCCAACAAGCACCCAGGGTGGTGACTTGGGTTGGATCGGACCGCAGGACTGCGCGCCGGAACTGGCGAGTACGCTGTTCTTCCAAACTGAGGTCCCGGTGGGATTGGGTGTGCAGCCGCGCCTCATCCATACCCGCTTTGGTTTTCACATCATCGACGTGTTGGAGCGGCGTGATGGCAAGGCTTTGGCTTTTGATGAAGTTCGGGAGCGCGTGGCGGCGCAACTGGCCATGCAATCGCGTGCCAAAGCCTTGCACCAGTACATGAGTCTGCTGGTGGGGCAAGCGCTGGTTGAGGGCATCGAACTGGATGCCGCCGACTCACCTTTGGTGCAATGAAAATAGGCCCAGGCATTGCGCGCACCGATCAAGGCGGCGCATGCGGCCTACATCCGAGCAGTATGTGATTCATCTATAGACGCAGCCCCAATGAATATTGAAAATTTCGCAGACATGTTGCAGACAGCGCGCGCACAGACTTTGCAGCAGCGCTTGTTGTTTGTCTTTGCCGATGCAGTACTGCCAGATGACGCAAATGCAGAGCAGCGGGCAGGCTTTGAGGCGGGCGAAGGCGGCGCGCTGGCCCCGGTGATGTGTGTTGACAAAAGCCCAAGCGACCTATCCTCTTTCGATACCCTGGTCCAGGAAGCGGCGCAGTTCGGCCATGCATGGTGCTTCGTATTCGCCGGGGCTCTATCAGGAAGTGCACACGGCGCGCCAGATGTGGAGGAGGTGGATAAGTCATTGCAATCCATGGTGGAGTCCATCAAGCGAGGCGAGATGGCTCGCTATCTGGCGTTCGATCGACAGGGTTCGTCCGTCGTCCTGGCGTAAGGGTTGGCTGACGTCTCAGGCGCTGGTTTGCAGCAGGATGGCAATAAACCCCCAGGGATTTTTCAACACAGCGACCGTCGCAATCCATGCCAGTACGACCAGGGCCAGTACCCAGGCAGTGGCACGGGTCTTCCATCCAAAACGCGGACGAAGTGCCACCATGCCCAATCCGATATGTTGGCCGCACTGTATAAACGGCTTGCGATGTCCGAAGCAGTCCCACGGGCGTGAGCGCCTAGGACTTCTTGTCGTCTGCTGTCCTGGCTTTAGTGGAGACGGGCATGGCCATTTTGCTGGTTTTCGCCCGATTGGCCGCAGGTGCAACCAAGTCTGCCAGGGTTACATCATCGAGTACCGCAAGAAAGCTATTGGTCGCCTGGTGCAGCACACCCTTGAGGCGGCACTGGGGGCTCAAACAGCATTGATTGGTTTGCGCGTTAAAACACTCGACCATGGCGAAATCCGTCTCAGTCTGACGCACCACCGCCCCGACATTGATCTCTGCTGCCGGCTTGCACAGACGCATGCCGCCCCCACGCCCGCGTGTGGTCTCCAACAGGCCATGCGCGCCTAACTGGTGAACAACTTTTGTCAGATGGCTGCGGGAGATTCCGTGGCTGTCTGCAATCTCGGTGATTGTTACCGGCAGCTCACGGTGCTCCCATGCTGCGCAGTACATGAGCACGCGCAAGGAGAAGTCGGTCCACTGGGTCAGTTGCATGGTGTTGCAGTCATTGAATAAAGATTCATTTCACATGAATCATATCGTATAGAATACATTCATATTAAATGAATCTTTATAAGGACCCTACCCATGAACGCCCGCTTGCAAAACGCCCAGCCTGAGGCTTATGTTCAACGCACCGACGCGCCGGTAGAGAACCCCAGCACGGACACCCTGATCGACCATATTTTGGAGCGCTACCACGCTGTGCACCGTGAGCAATTGCCCGAGTTGATCCGTATGGCGCGGCGTGTAGAGGCGGTGCATCGCGATCATCCATTGGTGCCGTCCGGATTGGCCGCCCTGTTGGAGGAGGCTGAGCAGGACTTGCTTTCGCACATGATGAAGGAAGAGAACATCCTGTTTCCACTGCTCAAGGCGGGTGGAAATCCATTTGTGTCGCAACCCATAGCAGTGATGCGCTCAGAGCACATCCAGCACGGTGTCATGCTGGAGCAATTGATGCAACTTTGCAATAACGCCAGCCCGCCACAGGGTGCCTGCAATACCTGGCGCGCGCTCTATGCCGGAATAGCCCAGTTGCACGATGACCTGATCAACCACATCCACCTGGAAAACAATATTCTGTTCAGCCACTTCGAAGCGACTGCTCCAGCAGCCGTAAAGTCTGCGTGCTGTGGATCGTGCGGCTGAAGCACTTGATGCTTCAGGACGATAACTAATGTGATTCAAACTATGGCCACACTGATCCAAACAAAAAATTCACCTAGACGGGGGCAGTCGCGATTTGCGCTTTGGGACCTTGGCTTTCGCCCCTTTTATTTGCTTGCAAGTACGTTTGCCTCGCTGTCCATTCTGGTCTGGGCAATGCAATTCAGCGGCCTGCTGCCTTATGCATATTTGCGGGGGCCGATGTGGCATGCCCACGAGATGCTGTTCGGCTTCACGCTGGCGGTGTTGACAGGATTTTTGTTGACTGCTGGGCAGAACTGGTCGGGGCAAGCCACGCCCAAGGGTGCCTACCTAGCCGCTCTGGCAGCCTTGTGGGTGGCGGGCCGAATTCTCGTGCTCTCGCCCTGGACTTGGCTGGCTGCGGCGGTGAATGTGGCCTTTCCGCTGGCAATTGCCACTGCACTGGCAATTGCGCTGTACCGAGGGCGCAACCGCCGCAACTATTTCTTTGTCGCGCTACTCCTCTTGATGGCCGTGGCCCAACTGGTGGTGCACCTGAACGCGCTGGGCGTTTTGCGCGTTCCGGGTTGGGCTGGTATCGCGCTAGGCTTGGATGTGATGCTGTTGGTACTCAGCGTCATGGGTGGACGTGTGATTCCCATGTTCACCAACAACGCCATTCCTGGAGCGAAGGCCGTGCGCCAGCCCTGGGTGGAAAAGCTTGCATTGGCTTTGGTCCTGCTTCTCATCGCTGCAGACGCAACACATGTCTCTGGTACCTGGTTCGCGCTGCTGGCCGTTTTGGCCATGCTGGCCCATGTGGCTCGCCTTTGGCTGTGGCAGCCATGGAAGACCTTGCACACCCCTTTAGTCTGGGTGCTGCACGCAGCCTATGCCTGGATTCCACTGCACCTGGTGTTTCGTGCCATGGCTGCGATGGGCTGGGTTTCTTCTTCGGTTGCCAATCACGCGTTGACCGTTGGTGCCATCGGCACCATGGTGATCGGCATGATGACGCGCACGGCTCTGGGCCATACGGGGAGAAAGCTGATTGCCACAAAGGCGGAGGTGAGCTGCTACGCGCTGGTGTCTGCGGCAGCAGTGATTCGTGTCTTCGTTCCTTTGGTGAATCCTTTGCTGGTGAACTACGCGGTTCTTCTGTCGGCTGCGATGTGGTCCCTGGGCTTTGCCATCTACACCGTTCGCTACTGGCGCATTCTCAGCCGTGCACCGACCAGTTATTCATCGGTGACGGTGATGCCCGCAGGGTAGCCGCCACCAATGGCCTGCCACGCCAGTTGCGCGTGATGTGGGAGAACATACGGCGGTTATGAGGCCTGTTTGCTTCCTGCTGGTCTTCATGCCTTCTTGCCGGCAGAGCGCAATTCACCCATTGAGTTGACAATAAACAATACCAAAAGTGATAAAATTATTATTATTTGTTTATCTCAGCAATAAAGACCAAGCGCGCAGACTGGAGAGCGTTCAGGCGCATTGCCTTACCAACTGCGGTGGGTGAGAGGGGAAGTGCTCCGCGCCGACGGGCGCCCAGTTTCAGGACTTGGGACTTGGGACTTCATCATGAAACATGTTCTTGTCGTCGACGACAATGTCGATATCCGCCGCTTGCTCAGTATCTGCTTGAGCGCGCAGTACGAAGTTATTGAAGCGGATAACGGGCCCGCAGCCCTTTATGCCATCCGCAAATACCACCCGGCTGCTGTGCTTCTGGATGTGATGATGCCGGGGGAGATTGATGGCCTGCAGGTGCTCGACGCCGTCAAGTCCAACCCTGAAACCAAAGACATACCGATTGCTATGGTTACGGCGCATGGCCAGAAGGCCGATAGCGAGGATGCCAAACGCCGCGGCGCCGACGCCTATTTCATCAAACCCTTCAGTCCGCTGCAGGTGGTTGCTTGGGTACAGGGCCTTGTCCATTGATTCGCTATGTGCGCGCCCTTGTGAAACTGCTTCGGTGGTCATGAGGTCTGAGTCAAGTCTTTAGCACAACTTGGTCTGCGCCGGTAGGCGCAGGGGCCCCATGAATATTTCTCCACCCATTAAGAAATGCATCCTGGTTGTAGATGAAGAAGTTACCAACCAGTTGCTGGTGGTCGGACTGCTGTGCGGTCACTATCAGATGAGAATGGCAAGGAACGGAGGGCACGCCTTCGCACTGGCACATCACGACCTGCCGGATTTGATTTTGTTGGGCGTGATGATGCCCGGCATTGACAGCTATGCGCGCTGCTCCATGCTCAAAGAAAATCCTGTGACCCGTGCCATACCAGTCATTTTTCTGACCAGCCAGACCGACGCGCACGGCGAGGAGCATGTCCCGAGCCTGGAGGCCGCGGACTACATCATGCGACCGGTCCGACCGGGCATTCTTTTCTCGCCCGTTCGCGTCAGCAACCAGGATCTGTCCAAGGAGTTCCTTTCGGTCGCGTTGCGTTACGCTGACTCTGAAGATGAAGTGGCAGAGAAGGCCGGGTTCGCCTGCAGCGCCGTTGGCCCGGTTGGCGCCTGAGTGCACCTGAAGACTGATCACCATGTCCCACAAGCCCGCCGTTCTCTACACCACGCTGCCGCTGGCCGAATTGCGCCAACTGGCGATTGGAAATGCTGTGCGCAAGCCGGACGCACAGGCGCGCTTCCTGTTGGCGCAGCGTTATGCCACAGCTGCCGGCGTGGCCAGAGACTACCCGCAGGCCGCACACTGGTTTTCCATGGCTGCAGACATCGGGCATCTGGAGGCGCAGCGCCAACTGGCGTTTGCCTATCTGAAGGGCCAGGGTGTGGACAGAGACGACGCGGAGGGCATTCGCCGTCTGCGTGACGCTGCAGAGCGTGGCGACGCGCCGGCACGTCGCCAACTTGGCTACCACTATGCAACCGGAAGCGGCATTGGCAAGGACGAGAACGAAGCCGTGCGCTGGTTTCGTATGGCGGCCGAACAGGCTGATGTCTTTGCCCAGTACAACCTGGCGTTCGCCTATGGAAGCGGGTGCGGCATCCCGATTGACCCCCTGCTGGCAATTTATTGGTACCAGCGAGCCGCCGAGTTGGATATGGCCGATGCCCAATGCGCCCTGGGATCGATATACGAGCACGGGTTGGGCGTGCCGGTGGACTACGGAAAATGTTTGCACTGGAACCGTCTTGCCGCGCAGCAGGAGCATGCCGAGGCCTGCAGCAACCTGGGCTGGCTTTACGAAAATGGTTTGGGTGTGGTGCAGGATCTGGATCAGGCCGAGCATTGGTATACGCTTGCTGCACGTCAGGAGTTTGTGCAAGCCAAGGAACGCCTGGCCAAGCTGAGCGAGAAGCGGCATGTGCATCCCGTGGAAACCGTGTTCCCCACGCGCCCCAGTGGCAAACTGGATGCCTTGGCAGGGCCCGAAGTTCAGCAGCAATCCCCAGCCGAGTATTTAGAGCAGGCATTTGCTGCACTCGTGGGCATGGACATGGTGCGCCAGGAAATCCTGCGCCAGGCCAGCTACATCCATGTGCAGGAGTTGCGTGCCCGGCAGGGCATGCGGGTGCCCAAGTGGCCCTCGCGCCATCTGGTGTTTATGGGTAACCCGGGCACGGGCAAGACGACCGTGGCCAGAATCATCGCAGGCCTCTATCTGCGCCTGGGAATACTAAAGAGCGACAAGGTGGTGGAGACCGACCGCGCCGGTCTGGTCGCTCCCTACATTGGCCAATCGGCGCTCAAGACACGGGCCGTGGTGGAGTCAGCCCTGGGCGGGGTCTTGTTTATTGATGAGGCCTACGCACTGGCACGTCCCGGAACGCAGGACTTTGGCCACGAAGCCATAGAGACCTTGCTCAAAATGATGGAAGACCACCGCGATGACCTGGTGGTGATCGTTGCGGGGTACACCGCGCAGATGGACCAGCTCCTAAAGTCCAATCCGGGACTGGCCTCCCGCTTTAACCGATACCTTCATTTTCCGGACTACACACCGCCGGAGTTGATCCGGATCATGCAGAATTTTTGCTCCACCCAGTCCTATGTGCTGGACCCCGGCTTGCTGCCGGGCCTGCAAATCCTGCTGGGCCGTGAGGCTCAGCGCCAGCGTGACCACTTTGGTAACGCACGCCATGTACGCAATCTGTTTGAAAAGACCATTGAGGCGCAGGCGCTGCGGGTTTGCGAACTGCCTGAGGTGTCCGCGACAGATCTGGAAAACATACTGGCCGTCGATGTGGAAAGTGCGCTTGGCGAGGCTTTGCCGGTGTCTGATGGCAGCGCGGCGAATTACCAAAATGTGCTGGCCCGGCTCAACCGTCTGGTCGGTTTGCAGCAGGTCAAGCAGCAATTGCGTCGGCTGCTGGCCTTTGTCCGGATCCAGCACGCGCGCAAGCAAGCCGGTGGCAAGGAGATCGGGGGCTTTTCGCAGCATCTGGTTTTCACGGGAAACCCCGGAACCGGCAAGACGGTTGTGGCGCGCCTGGTGGCCGACCTCTACTGCAGCCTGGGCCTGATCGCAACGAACCGCTTGGTGGAGGTTGATCGCTCGGGGCTGGTTGCCGGCTACGTCGGCCAGTCTGCGCTCAAGACCCAGGCAGTGATTGAGTCGGCCCTGGGCGGTGTGCTGTTCATTGACGAGGCCTATGCCCTGACGGCTGGCGGCAGTGAGGCAGACTTTGGGAGGGAGGTGGTGGACACTTTGCTCAAGGCCATGGAGGACCATCGTGGCCAGTTGCTGATCATTGTTGCCGGCTACACCGCCCCCATGCAGGACTTTATCCAGAGCAATGCAGGCCTGCGCTCACGTTTCAATCACCACATTCAGTTCGAAGACTACTCGCCGCAGGAATTGCTGGACATTTTTGCAGTGTTTTGTCAGGACTTGGGATACACGCTGGAGGGCGCGGCGCATGCGCCATTCTTGCAAGCGTTGGAACGGCTGTTTCATGCCGGTGCCACGGCGTCCAATGGCCGTTATGTGCGCAACCTGTTTGAACGGGCCATTGAGGTGCAGGCAGGGCGCCTGGCAACGCTGGATGATGCACTGCGCACGGATTTGAATGTGCTGCTCAGCGTCGATGTGCTGCAGGCGATCCGCGAGGTCGAGGCGGAAAATTTTTAAGCGTCTTTTGTGACAGATCCTCTGGCGTTCTGTCCCACATCAAACTGCGTGTGTATATTTTAATATTCATCAATTCCGTCAAATTATTGCTATATTAAATTCATACAGATAGCCGCAAGGAGAGCGAACCATGTTCCTGAACTTTGACATTAAGACGCTCGACAAAATGAGCGATGGTGTGGTCCTGATTGACCGATATGGACAGGTGACGGACTTCAACGACGCTGCCAAACCTTGGGTCAAGCATTGCATGAATGGTGCTGAAATGCTGTCCGTTCTGCTTGCCAGTGTACAGCGCAAGAACAGCAGGCTGCCACTGCAGGTGGATCTGTTTGGCTCATCCGATGCCGAGACAGTTCCCGAGGCCGGCCCGGTGTTGCCCGAGGTCCATTTGTGCAACGACGGTCAGGACGGATACGCATTGCTCTTCACCCTGACGCGCTGGCCCACGCCGGTTGTGGGTTTGGTGAGCCAAGGGCCGGCTCAGTCCCATCTGATTGGTGATGATGTGCGTCATGAACTGAGCGACTTGATCCGGGAAATCGCAACCGTCCGAGCCAACACCGGGGTACCGCGCCTGAATGAGCTACGCCAGCACGCCCAGCACCTGCGCGCCATGTTTACTTCGATCGACGAGTTGTCACGCCTCACCGAAGTCGATGCCATGGTGCCAGGTGAGCGCATGTCGGTGATGGATCTGCTGCAGCAGACGATTTCCGGTCTGACATTTCGCCATTGTGAGTACGGCATCCAGGCACCTGGCGATACCCAGGTGGAGCCATTGGGTCTGGTCTACGGCAGTGCAAAGTGGCTGCTCTGTGCCTTGCAGGGCTTGATTGAGGGCCTGGAGGACGGCACTCCCCGCAACAGCCGGATCGCCCTGACTATGCGTCAAAACGGGGGGTTCTTGGTACTGTCTGCACGTCCCGCGTCCGAGGTGGACGGATTGCAGCACCTGGACGCCACGCAAATGGCAACTGCATCCACTGTGCAAACGGGGCATTGCGCTGCGCTGCGATTGGCCTCTACGGTGCGCGTACCCCTGGCGCGCCGGATTGTGGAAATGCACGGCGGACAGCTTGATGTGCAGCAAGCAGAACTCGGTTCAGCACCATTGCGTGCAGGCATCACCGGCTTTACTCTTCAGTTGCCCACGGGCAGCCCCGCCAATTTGCGCAGCCAAGCCTGTGAAAACTGCTTGGTTAACCAACAATTGGCCCTGTACGCCAGGGACCTCGCCGAGCTGATGCCCCATGTCTCCAAGGAAAACGAAGTGTCGGACGAAGAGCGTTATTTGTTGCTGCGGATTGCGGATGAGCGCGTCTGACTTGCCCGCATACGACGGCCGCAAAAGCCTGCTCTCGTTGCTGGTAGCCACTTTCCTGACCAACAAGCCGACGAAGTGCTGCTGACTGGCGCTTATTTCAGTCCCAGTCGTCTGGCCAGCTTGTGCAGGTTGCTGGCGTCCAGCCCGAGCTGGCGCGCAGCCATTGCCCAGTTGTTGGCCGTGGCGGCCAGGGCTGCCGGATCATCTCGCGCTGGCGCTGCGCCACCGCTTCGTTCAGGGTCACTGGCACCGCATCCGGCAGCGGCGGCGTTGCCGCAATGGCAGCAGCCAGCTCTGGCAGGCGCGTGTCCAAATCCAGCAGGGCGGGCACCAGCGTCACGATGTTGGAGGCGCGCGCCGCACGGTGTTGGAGCGCATGGCCGGTGTGCACAGCAAGGTCGAGCTGGCCGACGTCGACGCACAGGCCCTGCGCCTGCCCGGCGTGGTGGATGCGTATCCCACGGCCGAGCTGAACCAGGCGCTATACCGCTGGTTGACCGCCCTGTGTGCCGCCGCGTCCGAGCAGGGTGACTGGGTCACGCGCAACCAGCAAGGCACCCTGCACCTGCTGGAAAACTACCGCGGTCTGGCGGCCAGCTACTGGCAATTGGTGGCGGCCGAGTTGCAACGCCGACCCGACCACGCTGCCACCCGACGAGGCGCAGGCCGAGCGCAGCATCCGCCAGACGCTGCGGCATCCGGACAGCCCGGTCACGCTGATACCAGGAGCACACGCGCCGGAGCCGGTGCTGTTGTGGCTGGCCCCGGGCTCGCGGCGCGCAGTGCGGCCGGCAGCGGCGGGCGCGACCGACGACGATTCGCAATCCGCAGCCAGCCCTACCCAAACCAAACAGCAGGATGACAAGCGCCGCGTCGCCGACGACGCCGAAATGCCGGACCGTCCGGGTGGTCTGATATTGTTCCGCCCCGAGTCCATCTTCAGCTGGTCGGAGTACGCCAAGGTCCAGCACGATGTGCAGGAGAATGAGGAAGAAGACCTGGACCGCGCCGCGCGTGCGGAAGACGCGGCACCGGCGGCTGCCGTGCACGCCATCCTGCTGCCCGAGTGGGATTACAAGCGCCAAGCCCTGCTTCCCGCGCATGTCAGCCTGCGCATCAGCACCCCGGCCAACGTGAGCGCCTGCGAATTGCCGGAGTGTCTGCGCCAGGAGCAACGCCGCCTGCACCAGCAACTGGCCCTGCTGAATCCCGAGCGCCAGGTGCGCCGGCGCCAATCGCATGGCAACGATATCGATCTGGACGCGCTGATCCGTGCCCGCACCGACGCCGGCGTGGCGCAGCAGGACTGCTACCAGCAGGTGCGGCGCAACCAGCGCGATCTGTCGTGCCTGCTGCTGGCGGACCTGTCGCTGTCCGAAACTCGCGACCGCTTTGCCCTGTATGGCTTCAGCTCACGCCCGCGCCATGCCGTCAACATGGTGGAACTCAAGCGCTTTGACGAAAGCTTCAACGCGAATATCCGCGGCCGCATCGAACAGATCAAGCCGGCCTTTTACACCCGCATGGGAGCAGCCATCCGCCAGTCCAGCGCCTTGCTGGCCAAGGAAAAATCGCGCGAGCGCCTGCTGCTGATCCTGACCGACGGCAAGCCCAATGACAACGACTATTACGAAGGCCGCTACGGCATCGAAGACACGCGCTGCGCACTGAGCGAGGCGCGCAAAATGGGCCTGCGACCGTTCTGCGTCACGGTGGACCACACGGCCGAAGACTATCTGCCGCATATCTTTGGCAAGCACAGCTTCACCATCGTCAAACGCCCGGCCGAACTGCCGCGCCGCCTGGCCCTGTTATATGCGCAGCTGACACGTTAGCGAAGGAGTAGCCATGGCCCCCAAGAAGTTCCCCATCCATCCCGCCAATCCTGAGCGCTTGTGCTGGGGCTGCGACCGATACTGCGCAGCCAAGGACATGCTGTGTGGCAATGGCTCCGACCGCACGCAGCACCCGTTTGAACTTTTTGGGGAGGACTGGCAAAGCTGGGGATTGCAAGCAGATCAGTTGCGAAATGAAGTGGAGTTATTTTCTGAAATTAGACGCCACTGCAGTCAAAAGCAGTCTTAGTGAAAATCCCGGCTCACGGTACTGAGCTCGCCCAATAGGGCCGTCAGATCCACCAGCCGCTTAGCCACTACATGGCGTACATCCCCTTCGCGCTGCCAAATGCCAAACACTGCCATCAGGCGGGCGCGGTACAGGACCTCACGGAACTGCTCTTTGACCGCCTTCCAGACAATCACATTGACGCTGCCGGTTTCATCCTCCAACGTGACAAACACCACACCCTTGGCGGTCTGCGGTTGCTGGCGCATGGTGACAATGCCACAGGCCCTCACCAAACGGCCGCTGGGATAATCGCGCATTTGCTCGGCCGTCAGCAGGCGCCGCAGCGAATGACTGAGTTGCGCACGCAACAGCGCCAGCGGATGGCGGCGCAGACTCAAGCCTATGGACGCATAGTCAAACACCACCTCCTCACCCTCCTCGGCCGCCTCCAGCAACAACGCTTCTTCGTCAATCGGCACACCGGCCAACAGGGCCGGGGCCGGGCGCAGGGCCGAGGCCTCCCATACCTGCTGGCGGCGGTGGCCGCTCAAACTTTGCAGGGCATCGGCGCTGGCCAAGGCTCGCAGGTCACCCACATCGAGTTGGCAGCGCAGGGCCAAGTCCTGGGTGCTGGTAAAAGGGCCGAACGCGCGCTCGGCGCTGATGCGTCCCGCCACCACCTCGGACAGGCCGCCCACCATGCGCAGACCCAAGCGCACGACGGGCTGCGGAGCGTGGGAACGTTGATGTCCCGGCGCCGGGCCGCCCCAAGCCGGAACGCTCCCCCGTGGGGCTGAGTGCCGCAGCTCCGAGCCTGCCTGCGCAGGGTCGGACGGCACGAAGAGTTCAGGCCTCAGGTCGGGACATGACCGGCGACCCACAGGCGCCAGGCGCTGAGGCACTTGTCTGGGCAGTGGGGCAGCGTGGGGGCTGTCATCTTCCAGCGTGCAGTCCCAGTCGCTGTGCGCCACATCCACGGGGCGCACCTGCACGCCATGGCGTTGCGCATCCTGCACCAACTGGGCCGGGCCGTAAAAGCCCAGCGGCTGGCTGTTGAGCATGGCGGCCAGAAAGCAAGCCGGCTCGTGCCACTTGAGCCAGCAACTGGCGTAGACCAAGAGGGCAAAGCTGGCGGCATGGCTCTCGGGAAAACCGTATTCGCCAAAGCCCTCGATCTGCTTAAACAACTGGTCGGCATATTCCTGCGTGTAGCCGTTTTTCAGCATGCCGCCCACCAGACGATCGTAAAACTTGTGGACGCCGCCCTTGCGTTTCCAGGCCGCCATGGAGCGGCGCAGCTGGTCGGCCTCACCGGCAGAAAAGTCTGCAGCCGCCATCGCCACCTGCATCACCTGCTCCTGAAAAATCGGCACGCCGTAAGTGCGCTTGAGCACCTCTTTCAGGGCCGGGCTGGCGTATTCCACTGCTGCTGGGTTGGCGCGGGCCTGCAGATAGGGATGCACCATGCCGCCCTGAATCGGACCCGGTCGAACAATGGCCACCTCCACCACCAGGTCGTAAAAGCAGCGGGGTTGCAGACGCGGCAGCATGCTCATCTGGGCACGACTCTCGATCTGGAACACGCCCACCGTGTCGGCGCGGCAAATCATGGCGTAGGTGGCTGGGTCTTCGCTAGGGATATCCTGCATGCGCATGGGCTGGCCGCGCCATTGCCCAATCAGCGCCAGGCAACGGCGGATGGCGCTGAGCATGCCAAGGGCCAGCACATCCACCTTCAAGAGGCCCACGGCATCCAGGTCGTCCTTGTCCCACTGGATCACGCTACGGTCCTTCATGGAGGCGTTTTCTACTGGCACCAGACGCGTCAACGGCCCTTGCGTCAGCACAAAGCCACCCACATGCTGGCTCAGATGGCGCGGAAAGCGCTGCAGTTCGCAGGCCAGGCTCAGCCATTGCTGCAGACGGCGCGGCGGCGGCAGCTTGAAGTGCGCTGCGTCCTCACCGCCCTGCACCCGCGCAATGGCCGCATCCAGCCGCTCCACCAACAGCTCGCGGCTGTACATGCCTGGATGTTCCTTGGCCATGGCGCTGATCAATACTTCCGGGATTTCCAGCGCCCGCCCCATGTCGCGCAGGGCGCTGCGCGGACGGTAGCTGGCCACCACGGCGGTGATGGCGGCACGCTCCCGGCCGTACTTCTGGTAAATGTATTGAATGACCTCCTCGCGGCGCTGGTGCTCAAAGTCCACGTCGATGTCCGGCGGCTCGTCGCGCTCGCGGCTGATAAAGCGCTCGAACAGCAGGTTGCTGAGCGCCGGGTTCACCTCGGTCACGCCCAGGCAATAGCAAACCACCGAGTTGGCGGCCGAGCCGCGCCCCTGGCACAGAATGCCGCGTCCGCGCGCAAAGCGCACCAGGTCGTGCACGGTCAAAAAATACATCTCGTAGCGCAGCTCGGCAATCAGCGCCAGCTCATGCTCCAGCTGCTTCTGCACTGCCTCAGAAATGCCCTGCGGATAGCGCCCCAAAGCTCCCTCATGCGCATACTGGCGCAGAGTCTGCGCAGCGGTCTGGCCAGGCAGCACCGCCTCCATCGGATACTGGTAGCGCAGCTCCTTGAGGCTGAAACTGCAGCGCTCTGCAATCACCAGCGTGGCCGCTAGCAGTTCGGGCGAAAAAAGGGCAGCCAAGCGCGCGCGGCTGCGCAAATGCAACTCAGCGTTGGCCTGTAGGTCAAAACCGCACTGCGCCACCGGTTTGCCGATGCGCACCGCAGTCAGTGCATCGTGCAGGGGCTTGCGTGAGCGCACATGCATATGAACATGGCCGGTGGCCACCAGCGGCAAACCGCTCAGACGGGCGAGCTGCTGCAGGCGCGTCCAGCGCAGGGCATCGTCGGCGCACAGCCCCAGCGTGGCCTCCAACCAGACATGGTCCGGATACCGAAGCTGCAGGCGCGTGGCCACGGCCCAGGCCGCTTCCACACTAAGTGCCTGCAGGCCGCTGAGCAGCAACTCGCAGTCGGCCAGAGGCTGGGTAGTTTGGGTTTGCAGTTCGGCCCAACTCAGCCGGTATTCCCCCTTGGGTGCGGCCCGACGCGCCCGCGTAATGCATTCACACAGATTGCCCCAACCCTCCAGATTGTGCGCCAGCACCACCAGGGTAAACCGCGCGCCGCCTTCCAGCACCACCGCAAACTCGGCGCCCAGTAGCAGCTTCAGGCCCAGGCGAGTGGCCTCGCCATGCGCTCGCACCACGCCCGCCACAGAGCATTCGTCGGTGATGGCCAGGGCGCTGTAACCGAGCGCATGCGCCCGCTCCACCAGTTCCTCCGGCTGCGAGGCACCGCGCTGGAAGCTGAAGTTGGAGAGGCAGTGCAGTTCGGCGTAGTTGGCGGGGCTTGGAGTAGCTAAGGGATTGCGGGCCATAGTTGGCTTCACCGGTAGGGATGCCAGGCAATTAAATACTGTGTTTATACCCAGTAATCATCGCCTTGTCACGCATCCTGTCACGCAAAATGTCAGGACTTTGTCATGGAAAAAAGCCACGCTCGGAGCTGCACGCTACTGATGTGCATCAATTCACTTAAACCAAGACTGGCCTACACTGCGTCCGACCACAGGAAGCGCCAGCAGTCAACAGGAGACTTGTCCTTGCTATCCGCTTACATCACGCACTTCGACTGCACACGCCACGAAATGGGGAAAGATCATCCCGAATGTCCCGAGCGCCTGGGCGCCATCAATGACATGCTGCTGACCAAGGGCCTGCTGGACTACATGAGCAGCTATGACGCGCCCCTGGCCACCCACGCACAACTCGCACGCGCCCACTCGCCCGAATACGTGCAAAGCATCCTGAATTCCGCTCCCGAAGAAGGCTACTTCCGGGTCGACCCAGACACCAGCATGAACCCTTACACCGCCATCGCTGCCTTGCGGGCCGCTGGTGCGCTGGTGCAGGCCACCGATCTGGTGATTGCCGACGGCGTACCGACCGCTTTTTGCTCCGTGCGCCCACCCGGCCACCATGCCGAGCGCAACAGCGCCATGGGTTTTTGCTTTTTCAACAATGTGGCCGTGGGCATCCTGCATGCGCTGGAGCACCACGGTCTGCAGCGCGTGGCGCTGATTGACTTTGACGTACACCATGGCAACGGCAGCGAAGACATTTTGCAAAACGATAAGCGCATCCTGATGTGCTCAATTTTTGAGAAGGGCTTATATCCCTTCTCGGGCGAAAACAGTACCGCCACCAATATGGTCAATGTCGGCCTACCCTCACGTTCGGGTTCCGCAAAATTCCGCGAGGCCGTCACCATGCAGTGGATTCCGGCGCTGGACGCCTTCCAGCCGCAGCTGATTTATATTTCTGCTGGCTTTGACGGCCACCGCGAAGACGATATGGGCAACCTCGGTCTGGTCGAGGCCGACTATGCTTGGGTCACCAAACAGCTCATGGATGTGGCAAGGAGCCACTGCCAGGGGCGCATGATTTCCTGCCTTGAAGGCGGTTATGTCTTAAGCCCTCTTGCACGCAGCGCCACCGCGCACGTCAAGGTGCTGATAGGCGCAGATTGAATTTATGGACAAACACTACCTCACCCCCCTCTTTGCTCCCCAATCCATCCTGGTCTTTGCTGGATCCACCGACAGCGACGAGGGCCACACTCAGCAGGCCATGCAGGTGGCCGAAAACCTGAAGGCGCAAAAATTCAAGGGTGAGCTGCACTTTCTGGACATCCACACCAGCGGTACCTTGGCCGAGCTGGCGCAGACCCGTGCCGATCTGGCCATCATTGCCCTGCCGCCGCAGGACGTGTTGGCTGCGCTGGAGGTGGCCGGGCGCATGACCTGTCGCTCGGCGCTGATCATCTCCAGCGGCATCAGCCTTGAGCTGGCAGCGGCGCTGAAAAAAGTGGCCAAGCGCGAAAACGTGCAACTGCTGGGCCCCAACTGCCTGGGCTTTCAGAACCCGCTGTTGCAGCTCAATGCCAGCGTCGCCGGCCCCCTGGCCAAGCCCGGCTCGCTGGCGCTGGTGTCGCAGTCCGGCGCACTCACCGCCTCCATGCTGGACTGGGCCAACAAGAATGCGGTGGGCTTCTCCAGCGTCGTCTCCCTGGGTCCGAATACGGCGGTGGACATTGCCCAGGTGCTGGATTACCTGGCCAACGATGCGCGCACGCAAAGCATCATCGTTTACCTCGAAGGCATCTCCAACGCCCGGCGCTTCATGAGCGCCTTGCGCTCGGCGGCCAATGCCAAACCGGTGATCGTGCTCAAGGCCGGACGCAAACCGGCCGGCAATGAGGCCGCGCAAACCCACAGCGGTGCCATTGTCGGTAGCGACGATGTGTTTGATGCCGCCCTGCGCCGCGCCGGCGCCGTGCGTGTCACTTCTTTTGTGGAGCTGTTCTCGGCTGCCAAATGCCTGGCCTCGCGCTACCGCCCGGTGGGCCAGCGCCTGGCCATCGTCACCAATGGCGGCGGCCCCGGTGTGCTGGCCGCCGACTGGGTCAATGAAATCCATCTGCACCTGGGCAAGCTCTCGCCCCAGGCCGCAGCCGAGCTCAAACCGCTGATTCCGGAACTGGCGTCACTCACCGACCTGATAGACCTGTCGGAAGATGCCAACGCTGAACACTACAAGGCTGCCATCGTGGCCGCCGACCATGACGCAGCCATAGACGGCGTGCTGGTGATATTTTCACCCAAGACCGGCAGCGATTCCATGGGCATCGCCAAGGCCCTGGCCGACATCAAGCGCTCCATGGGCAAACCGCTGCTGTCCTGCTGGATGGGCGACGCCACCGTGGGCGAGGCGCGCGTCGCGCTCAACGAAGCCGCCATCCCCACCTTCCGCACGCCCGAGGCGGCGGTCGGCGCTTTTGGCAATATCGCCACCTTCTACCAAAACCAGCGCCTGCTGCAGCAGACGCCGCCACCCCTGTCTGCCCTGGGCAAGCCCGATATCGAAGGCGCGCGCCTGATCATAGAGAGCGTGCTGGCCGAGCGGCGCAAGGTGCTGACCGAAATGGAGTCCAAGACCCTGCTGGCCTGCTTCCATATTCCGGTCACGCAAACCATTCTGGCGCGCAATGCACACGAGGCCATGATGATCTCGGCGCAACTGGGTTATCCGGTGGCGCTCAAGATCGACTCGCCCGACATCAGCCACAAGTCCGACGTACAGGGCGTGGCGCTCAACATCATGAATGCGGCCAGCGCGCGCGACAACTACAACGACATGGTGGAGCGCGTCAAGCGAATCCAACCCACGGCCCGCATCAACGGCGTCACGGTGCAGAAGATGGCGCACGCCAGGCGCGGCCGCGAAATCTATGTCGGCCTGGTCACCGACGACCCGTTCGGCCCGGTGATTGTGTTTGGCGCCGGCGGCACCATGATCGAGTTGCTCAATGACCGCGCCATGGAGCTGCCACCGCTCAACCAGTTTCTGGCACGCCGCCTGATTGACCGCTCGCGTGTGGCCGAAACCCTGGGCGAATGGCGCGGCGCCAGCGCCATCGACATGGACGCGCTGGAGCAGGTGCTGCTGCGCGTGTCGGAAATGGTGTGCGAGCTGCCGCATCTGCGCGAGATGGACATCAACCCCATCATCGTCGATGAGTCCGGCGCCGTCGCCGTGGATGCGCGCATCGTCATCGACAGCGCGCCACAGGCCACCAACGGCCGCGCCAGCGACTACAACCACCTCTCCATCCTGCCCTACCCGGCACGCTACGAAAAGACCCTGCCCATGCGCGGCGGCGGTGAATACCTGATACGACCTATCCACCCGGACGATGCCACCATGCTCAAGAAGCTGGTCAACGAACTCTCGCCCGAGAGCCGCTATTTCCGCTTTGTCTCGAGCATGGCCGAGCTACCGCCCAGCATGCTGGCGCGCTTTACCCTGATCGATTACGACCGTGAAATGGCCCTGGTCGCCGTGGTCAAGGAACGCAAGGCCTCACCCGAAGGCGATATCACCGAGACCGAACGCATCGTCGGCGTGTCACGCTATGTCACCAACCCCGACCAGTCGAGCTGCGAGTTTGCGCTGGTGGTGGCCGATGACTTCAACGGCAAGGGCATGGGCTCGCGCCTGATGGAAAGCATCATGGACGTGGCCCGCGACAAGGGTCTGGCAGAAATTGAGGGACTGGTGCTGGCCAATAACGGGGGCATGCTCAAGCTGATGCGTGGCCTGGGCTACCAGGTCAAGAGCTACCCCGAAGACCCAGACTTCAAGCTGGTTACGCACAGTCTGTAATTGTCCGGGGCTGGCGTATTGCCAGCACGGCCTTGAGGCGCATGGTCTAGTCTGCAGGGCTTACGATCAACCCTATAAAGGACAATATGCGCTCAAGCCTTTGGAGCACCCTGCTCTTCTTGCCTGCCCTGTGCCATGCGCAGGTCCAACTCAGCAACACCGTCTCCCTGGCGCCATCGGGCACAGAGCGTGTCATGTCCATTCAGCCGACACAAACCGTGCGCTATGCAGGGGATCTGAACCAGCTCCACGATGGCCTGCAGTTGACGGATGCACAGCAGCCAGCGTGGGCAGGCTATTCCGACAGCGTGAAGGCCTATAGCGCCCTGTTTTTTTCAGAAACACCGCTGTCCGCGCACCAGACTGAAAGCGCACCACAGCAGGTGGAGCGCATGGCCACCAAGCTGCAGAACCGGCTGGATTCCATCCGCAAAATTGAACGCAAGGCACAGACCTTGTACGCAGTGCTCAATCCACAGCAGCAAAAAACGGCAGACCAACAGCTGATGGCCAGCATTCCGGTGTTTGGGAACTCTCCCGGCGCACGCTAAGGCGCCGTCCGATTACTTGGAGCAGGCCTTGCCCTTGACGGCGTGGTTGCCCTTGGCCTTGGCATCGGCTTCGGTCATGTATTCGCCGGTCTTGGTCTTGCCATAGAACTTGGAACCTTCGCAATGGTAGGTCTTGGAACTGGTGTTGACCCAGACCTTGCCGGCGCCACCTGCCACCGCCGCCTTGGCGGGTGCCGCCGCTGCTGCAGGCGTTGTTGCAGGCGTTGTTGCAGGCGCGGCTGCGGGAGCTGCTGCGGGCGGGTTGACCTTGGCAGCAACCGCAGCGGCCGCATTGGTCTTGGCGTTATTCACGGCCGTGGTGGCTGCACCCGTGGCCGCCGTGGTGGCAGATTTCATGGCATCAGCTGCCGATGTCTGGGCAAAACCCGATGCTGCACAGAACAGACCCAGGGCAATTGCCAACACGCGAATTTTAGTTTTCATCGAAATTCTTTCTAAGAGATTGATGGCGATTCACAAGGATTTGTGAAGCCTTCACTTATAACGCCAGGAAAAAAATCCGGTTTACACAAGCCCCTGCGCTCAGGCGTAAAGGCCGTGTAAATACCAGTGCGGGTTCTGATCCAGGCGTTCGCGGTAAATCCACACCAGACCCGCATGTTCGCTGCGGGCGATAAAGTAATCGCGCAATACCGTTGCCTCCAGCCAGCCGCTTTCCAGTCGCTGCGGCCCGGCCAACAGGGTCAAGGGGCCGTGGTACTGCGGGCATTGGCCCTGCACTGCCAGCGGCTGCGGCAGCTCCAGCAGCCAAGTGGGCAGGAGCGCCGCCTGCTCGCTCATCTCGCCTGCACTGGCCTGCACGGCTGGCTGCGGCTTCCAGGGCGACCAGGTTTGCATGGCTTCGGGACGGTGATCGGCTTGCGGCTGCACGCACAGAATGTGCTCAGGACCTAAGCGCGCGCCCAGCCGCTCCAGCATCTGGTGCAGGCTGTCGCCCTGGCGCTGGTCTTCGGGCAGCAGGCTGTGCGATTCGCCTGCCAGCGTCTGGGTTTGCAGGCTGCGCAGCCGCAAATACAGCACCGGCGCGGGCAGGATCACCTGTGCCAGTTGCTCGCCCAGCAAGCGCTGCAGATGCTGCATGTCCTGCGTGGCCTGGGCGGTACGCAGCTCCAGGCGACCCTGGCCGCTGCCCAGATGGTGGGCGTCCACATGCAGGGCGTTGGAGCGGCGTGCATCGAGTTCCCACAGCAACTCCAGCGCCAAAACGCCGCGCTGGCGCGCGCGCAGCCAGACCAGCAGTTGCGCCAGCAGCCGGCGTGCGCCAAACAGCAGGGCCGGTGCAGACTCCACAGCGGCGGACAACTCCAGCGGCGCATCAAACACATCGGGCAGCGTCAACCAGGGATAGAGTTCGGGGCGCACGCCATAGGCCCGGTCCAGCGCATCGACCAGACCGGCACCAAAGCGGCGCGCCAGGCCAGCGCGCGGCAGGGCCCGCAACTGGCCCCAGTTGCTGCAGCCCAGGCGCATCAAGGTGGGCAGATGTACTCGCGCAGCGGCCAGTGCCTGCAGCGGCAAGGCGTTAAGGGACGCGTCCGGTGTCTGCGCCCACAGGCGGGCCAGCGCCAGCAGAGAGGTGGCGCCCTGGGCATGGCGCAATGTCACGGTCGGAGCATCGGACTCAAACAAGCGCTGCAGCAGGGCAGCACGTCCACCAAACAGCCGTTCGCTGCCGGAGACTTCGAGCACCAGCGAGCCTTCCACACGCGCCACCAGGGGCGTGAACTGCAAGGCCCACCAGTCCAGTGCCTGGTCTACATCCACCAGCGCGGGCGCATCCCCGGCCACCACGCCTGACCCGCCGCCCGCCTCAGGCGCGCGCTGTACTGCAATCCAGTGCATGAGCGGCGGCCATCAAGAGCTTCATGGGTCCAGCCCGGGCCTGCAAATACACAGACTGGTCCAGCGGCGGGCCACGGCGCTTGAGCAGCTGGAGCTCCAGCCCATCGGCGATATCGGCGGCATCGGTGTGCTGCGTGGCGGTTTGCGGTTGGAGCTGCAGGCGCAGGGCGGCCGGTGAGGCATCGGCCTGCGACTGGGCCGGTCGCATCACAAACAACAGCTTGCGGTATTCGGTGGCCGCCATTTGCAGACGCCGCAACTGATCGCTGCGGGCCTGCGGCAGCCAGGCCAGCACGGCATTGACATCGGCGCAGCGCAAGGCCTGCTCGCAGGCCCAAAGCCGCGCGGCCGCCACCGGTGTACGCACCCACAACAGACGTTGCGCCGCCAAACCCTGAGCGGCCAGGGCGGGCGCAAACGGCAGATGCGGCGCCCCCACCAGCACCACCGGACCGTGACCGGACTGCGCCAGTGCCGGCAGCAGCAAACGCCACTCGCTGTGCACACCGGGCGGCTGCACAATTTCTATCAAGGCGCCTATGGGCCAGCCACCGCCGGGCAACTGCGCGTCCAGTGTGGCGTCGCCCGTGGCGATCACCGGCAGTGCCGCGTGCGAGAGCGCGTGCGCATGCCAGACATCGGCATGGATGTCGTGTACATCAACAAAGGAGCGACTCGCTAAGGCAGGCATAAAAGAGCTTTAATACTGTTTTTTTGTACAGTATATCCATCTTAACCAAGAACGCGCAACACCGTGCGCCCACCAGCGTTCTGGCCTCGCCACGCTCATGCACGTCACGTACTTCGGCAAGCGGGAATTCGTGGCAGGGAAACGTCTTGCGTGGCGCCACCTGCCGTGTCAATGACCGCATCCATATCGCGCAGTTGATCGGCAAAGTTGCTGCGGCTGAATCAATCACCCGTTCGGCGCCCAGCTCTTTGGCACGGGCCATTTGAAGGGCAAAGGAGCCCAGTCCACCGGCTCCGCCATGCCGAAGGTCGGATCGAACCTGCTTTGGGTTCGTGCCGATCTATTTATTTGTCGTTCATTCTAGCGACGGCGCTTCTACTGCACACACTCAAACATGCAATATATGCTGCCCGATGGCTGGCCAGCGGCGGCGGATCAACAGCCAGGAACACAGACCCAGGCCCATCAACGACAGCGAGGTCGCCGCCAGGGCTACGGGGGAATGCATCACCAGCGGCGACACCACACCCGCCACCAACCCATTGGCGGTGGAGCCTATAAACATCTGCAGGCTGGACGCCATGCCGCGGCGCTCGGGGTGCAGGTCCAGCACCAGCAGGGTTACCACAGGCACCATCATGGCCCAGCCAAAGGCAAAGATGGCGATGGGCAACAACGACCAGGCCACGTCGGCCTTGAACAGTACATTGGCAACCAGATTCAGCAACCCTATTGTCAGCATGACGGCAAAGCCGTTGCGGATCTGGCGCTTGGGCACGAGCTTGCCCGCCGCCCGGCCGCTGACCCAGGCACCCGACATGATGCCGCCAATGCTGAGCATGAAGAACCAGAAAAAGTGCTCGGGCGGCAGGCCCAGACTCTCACCCAAAAACACCGGCGCGCTCAGCACATAGAGGAAAAGGCCATTGAACGGAATGCCGCTGGCCAGCGCCAGCATAAAGAAACGCGGGTCGGAGCCCAGCTTCCAATAACCTGCCAGCAGATTGCGGGGGTGAAAGGGCTGGCGCTGCTCCAGATGCAGGGTTTCCGGCAAAAAGCGGTAATTGGCGAACCACAACAGAACGCCCACGCCACACAGAAACCAGAAGATGGCCTGCCAATTGCTGTGCACCAGCAGCCAGCCACCCAGCATGGGCGCAATCGCTGGCGCCGCGCCAAAGAAGATGGTCACCTGGCTCATCACCTTTTGTGCCTGCGAGGGCGGGTACATGTCGCGCACGATGGCGCGCGACACCACAATGCCCGCTCCGGTGCAAAGCCCCTGCGCTGTGCGAAAAAATATCAGTTGTCCAATACTCTGCGACAGCGCGCAGCCCATAGAGGCCAAAGTAAACACCGCCAGCCCCCACAGCACCACCGGCCTGCGGCCCAGGCTGTCGGAGATGGAGCCATGGAACAGGCTCATGAAGGCGAAGCCGAACAAATAGGCCGACAGCGTCTGCTGCATCTGCACCGGCGTGGCGTCCAGCGAGCGGGCAATGCCGGCAAAGGCCGGCAAGTAGGTGTCTATGGAAAACGGCCCCAACATGCCCAGCAGCGCCAATAAAATGGCAAACGCCCATTGCGGCGCGCGCCACAGCTTTTTCGCATCAGGATTCATCCCGCCATTGGAACATGGCGCAGGCTAGGGAAAGCACCGAACCGGAACGCATAAATATCTGGAAAATGCCAGATAGACCCACAATGACTCAAGGAGAAACCCATGGAGGCTGGCAAACTGATTCTGGACTACGTCTACGCGCACGAACTTGCATGGGGCAGCAAGGTATTTCTGACGCAGCCCGTAGGTGGCGGCAAGGTCAAGGACTACAGCTGGGCGCAGACCATGGACCAGGCGCGCCGCATGGCCACGCATATCAAGTCCCTGGGGCTGGAGCCGGGCGCGCGCATTGCCATCCTGTCCAAGAATTGCGCGCACTTCTTTATTGCCGAGTTGGCCATCTGGCTGGCCGGTGGCACCACGGTGGCCATCTTTCCGACCGAAAGCGCCGAGACCATACGCTACGTGCTGGACCACAGCGGCGCCAGCCTACTGTTTGTGGGCAAGCTCGACACCTGGGAGCAACAAGCCTTGGCGATTCCATCGGGCCTGCGCTGCATCGCCATGCCGCTGGCACCGGCCACACCATTCGAAGGCTGGGATGCGATCGCCTGCCGCACCTCGCCGCTCACCGGGCGGGTGCAGCGCGCAGCGTCTGACATCGCCATCCTGATGTACACCTCTGGCTCCACCGGTCAGCCCAAGGGCGTGATGCACAGCTTTGCCGGTGCCACGGCAGCCAGTGTCGGCATGCACCAGTACCTGCAGCAAACACTGGGGCCCGAGGTCGAGCTGCGGGTTCTGTCTTACCTGCCGCTGGCGCATATTTTTGAACGTTCCTGGATCGAGTGCACGGCACTGGTGGATGGGCGTACCCATGTGTACTTTGCCGAATCCCTGGATACTTTTTTGCAGGATCTGTACCGGGCCCGGCCCAATTTGTTCCAGTCGGTGCCGCGCCTGTGGCTGAAGTTCCAGCACGGCGTGTTCCACAAGATGCCGGCCAAAAAGCTCGATCGCCTGTTGCGCATTCCAATCCTGGGGCGCATCGTCGGGCGCAAGGTGCTCAAGGGCCTGGGTCTGGACCAGGTGCAGTTGGCAGCCAGCGGCTCGGCGCCGATTCCGCCCGAGCTGATTGACTGGTACCGCCGTCTGGGCCTGAACCTGATGGAAGGCTACGCCATGACCGAGGACTTTGCCTACTCGCATGTATCCACGCCCCACTTCAACGCGCCGGGCTGCGTCGGCGTGCCCATGGCCGGCGTGCAGGTGCGACTCAGTGAGGAGGGAGAAGTCCTGATCAAGTCACCCGGCACCATGGTGGGCTACTACCGGCAGCCGGAACTCGATGCTGAGGTGTTTACCTCCGACGGCTTTTTCCGCAGCGGTGACCGGGGTGAGCGCAGTGACCAGGGCCTGCTCAGGCTCACCGGTCGGGTCAAGGAACTGTTTAAGACCTCCAAGGGCAAATACGTGGCACCGGCGCCGATAGAAAACCTGCTCAATGCCCATCCGATGATCGAATTGAGCATGGTCTCGGGTGTGGGCCAGCCCTCGGCCTATGCCATGGTGGTGCTGTCCGAGGAATTGCGCCCAAGTCTGGGTGCAGCCGAGATCCGCGCCGAGGTGGAGCGCGAACTCACGCAGCTGCTGCAAAAGGTGAACGCAGCGCTTTCTGACCAGGAACAGTTGCGCATGCTGGTGATAGCCCCCGAGCCCTGGTCCATAGAAAACGGGCTGCTCACCCCGACCATGAAGATCCGGCGCAACCGCATAGAGGCGGCCGTGCATGAGCGCCTACCAGACTGGTACGCCCGCATGGGTACGATCTGCTGGGCCTGAATGTACTCGGCTTGAGCCGGCTCAGACCTGCAGGGGCAGTGCGCGCTGGCGCTTGGCGGTCAGCACAAACAAGGCATTGGCTACGGCCGGTGCCAGCGGCGGCAGACCCGGCTCGCCCACACCAGTAGGCGCAAGGCTGCTGGGCATGGCCCAGGTTTCCACCAGCGGCGCCTGTGCCAGCCGCAGCATGGAATAGCTGTCGAAATTGCGCTGCTGCACCACGCCGTCCACAATGTCGATGCGGCCATACAGTGCCGCCGTCAGGCCAAAGATCACGGCGCTTTCCATTTGCTGCGCCACCAGGGCCGGGTTGATCACGGTGCCGCAGTCCACGGCGCAGACCACACGGTGCACGCGTGGCTTGCCGTCCTGCAGCGACACCTCGGCCACCTCGGCGACGATGGAGCCAAAGGATTCGTGCAGAGCAATGCCGCGCGCATGGCCTGCGGGCAGCGGCGTTCCCCAGCCGGCTTTTTCGGCGGCCAGATTGAGCACCGCCAGATGGCGCGGCGAGTCCTTGAGCAGGGCGCGTCGGAAGGCCAACGGATCTTGTTGGGTTTCAAAGGCCAGCTCGTCGATAAAACACTCGGAAAAGAAAGCGTTGTGTGAATGCCCGACCGAGCGCCAAAAGCCCACCGGCACGCCGGAGCGTGTGGCCACATGGGCCATGTGCTGGTGCGCAAAACCGTAGGGCAAATCAAACAGGCCCTCGGCCGTGCTCTTGTCCGGAGTATCGAATGGACCGGCCAACGCGGGCAGGCCGCGCGCCATCCAGCGAGGACTGATGGCATCCCCTGCGGAGTGGATGCGCAGGCTGCTGATCCGGTCTTGGGCATCGACCGCCGCACTCAGTTGCGCCACATGCAGGGGGCGGTAAAAGTCGTGCGTGGTGTCTTCCTCACGCGACCACAGCAGTTGCACCGGCAGACCGTTGCAGGCCATGGCCACGCGCACCGCCTGCGCCACAAAGTCGATGTCCAGCCTGCGGCCAAAACCGCCGCCCATGTAGCTGACGTGCAGGGTGACATGGTCCACATCGATACCGGCGACCTTGGCCGCCACACCGCGGGCAAAGCCGGGCACCTGGGTGGGCGCCCAGACCTCGAGCCTGCCGTCCAAGAACCGCGCCGTGCAATTCATGGGCTCCATGGTGGCGTGGGCCAGATAGGGTGCGGTGTACGTGGCCTCAATGACGCGGGCAGCGCCGGTTTCGGCCGCTGCGGCATCGCCTTTTTCATAAAAAGTATGGCCGGACTCGGTCTTCAGCGTATTCAGCAGGTTTTGTTGGATGCGCTCCGAATCCAGACCGCCCTCCTTGCGCTGCTGCCATTGCACGATCACCGCCTGCAGGGCGGTACGGGCATGCCAGCTGGTCTTTGCCACCACGGCGAAACCTTCGGTGGAACCGGCCACCGCATCCAGGCGCACCAGCTGCTTCACTCCGGGCAGGGCCAGCGCGGCCTTGTCATCGAGCGTGGCCACCGTCCCACCCAGCATGGGGCACATGCGCACGGATGCAAACAGCATGCCGGGCAGACGCACGTCGATGCCGAAGCGGGCCCGGCCAACGACCTTGGCCGGAATATCCAGACGTGGCGCGCTCTGGCCAATCAGCCTCCAGTCCTTGCGGTCCTTTAGCACGGTGGGTGCGGGGTTTTGCAGGGCGTCTGCCACCAATTCGCCAAAGTGCGCGCTTTTGCCGGAGGGGTGTTGCACCCGACCCTCCACCACACGCAGTTCCGACAGCGGTAGCTGCCAACGCGCAGCAGCCGAACCCAATAATGCCGCACGGGCTGCGGCCGCGGCCAACGGCACGACATCCCAGGCGTCGGCCAGACTGGAGGAACCGCCGGTGGCGTTGATACCCAGCTCGCGCGCAATCTTGCCCACCATCCACTCGCCCAGGCGCACTTTTGCAGGCTTGTTTGTACCTTCGGACTCCAGCGGATGAAACGGCAGCGAGGCCAGCAGCATGCGGACGTTGCCATAAATCTTGTCGGCCGTGGCCTGCTCCAGCCGCACCCGGCTCAAGGGCAGATCCAGTTCTTCGGCCACCAGCATGGCCAGGCCGGTATGTACGCCCTGCCCCATTTCGCTGCGCGGCATGGCCAGGATGACGCCGCCGTCTTTGCCAATCTTGATCCAGCCATTGAGTGCCACATCGCCCTCGGTGGGCAGCATGGTGGCCGGTGTGCCCAGGCGCGAGCGCGCCGGCAGAATGCCCCAGCCCACCACCAAGGCACCGGTGGCACCCAGGGCACTCAAGATCCAGCTGCGGCGCCTCATGCGGCACTCCCGCGCATGGCAAGCGCTGCGCGGTGGATGGCGGCACGCACGCGCTGGTAGCTGCCGCAGCGGCAAATATTGGTCATGGCAGCATCGATGTCGGCGTCACTCGGATGTTTGTTCTTTTCCAGCAGGGCGGCAGCGGCCATCAGCATGCCGCTTTGGCAGTAGCCGCATTGCGGTACCTGCTCGGCAATCCAGGCGGTCTGCAGGGGATGGGACACACCGTCTTTGGCCAGCGCTTCAATCGTGGTGATGGTCTTGCCTGCAGCGGCGGAAACCGGCAGCACGCAGGAGCGCACCGCCTGTCCATCAAGCTGCACGGTGCAGGCGCCACAAGCGGCAATGCCGCAGCCGAACTTGGTACCAGTAAGATGGAGCACATCGCGCAGCATCCACAGAATCGGCATTTCCGGTTCGGCATCCACCTCCAGGGTCTGGCCATTAATGGTGAGTTGCATCGTGAGCCCCGGTGGTGTTTGCTGCTATTGCTGCTGCTGCGCCTGTCCGAATAGCTCGGCCCGGCTAGGCGGCTGGCAACCGGCGCGGCTGCAGTTGATAGCAGCCGCACGCATGGCATTTTTCAGGGTGTCTTGCACACGCGCGGCAGCGTTGCCTGGCTGCAATGTCCAGTCGGCCAGGCAATTGCCCCAGAAGGTGTCGCCCGCACCCACGGTATCCACCACGCGCACCTGCGGCACGCCATCCTGCGCGGTCTGTCCGTCCACGCTGAGCCAGGCTCCGTCACCACCAAAGGTCAGCGCAATGCGGCTGGCACCCTGGGCGGCAAAAGACTTGGCAATGTCGGCGGCCGTGTTCTTGTTGGCCGCACCAAAACCCAGCAGTTCAAGGTCTTCGTCGCTGGCCTTGATCCAGTCGGCCAGGGCCGCCACCTGCTGCACCGCCACCACATAGGCTCCCAGGTCGGCCGCCAGCTTGGGCCGCAAATTCACATCCACGCTAATGGTCCAACCCTGCGCCTTGGCACCTTGCAGCACGGCCAGCACCTTGTGGTGTTCGGGCGGCACCAACATCAGGGAGCCGGTGTGCAGCACGCCAGGCGTCTGTTGCGAGAGTGCCAGCAGCACCTCGTCCACGCTGTAGTCGCGGTCGGCAATGCCCTCGCGGTAGAAGCCGTAGCTGGGCTGGCCGTCCTTGACCTGCACCACCGCCAGCGAGGTCGGCAAGCGGCTGCTGCCCAACACCATCTGAACCTGGTCCTTGTTCAGTTGCGCCTGCATTTGCTCGCCAAACTGGTCTTGCGAGAAACGGTTCAAAAAAGCCACGCTGGCACCACGCAGGGCAGCGGCACGGGCCAGGTTAAAGGGGCTGCCGCCCACATGGGGGCGCAGCAGCCCGTCGGGCGTGGCGACGCAGTCCATCAAAGCTTCGCCGAGTACGTAAATCGAGGTCATGGTGTGCCTGCCAACAGGTGTTGAGGATTGAGAAGCAGCATTGCTGCACGCCGACTGAGGGTCGGACAGGGGCGATTTTGCCACTACATTAAGGAATCACTTTTTCCAACACGAGGCTCTGGTTTGAAAGTATTTCTCGACTCCGCAGTCGCGGCTTCCTGGGCACTGCCCGCAGGCTGCCCGAAGGCTCAGGGGGTCACCACCAATCCGACCCTGGTGCTGCAGGCCGGCCTTCCCGTCACGCTGGCCACCTACACCGGCCTGCTGCAGGCGGTGGCCGATGTCGGCCTGGCCGAGCTGATGCTGCAACTGCCCCGCCCCGATGTGAGCGAGGCCCTACAGTGGCAGACCAGCCTGCAGCGCACGGCCGCCGATGCGGGCGTCACGCTCACCATCAAGCTGCCCTGCCACTCGGATTGGTTGGGCTGCATAGCGGCCATGCGCACCCAGCAACAGCCCATTTTGCTGACCGGCCTCTCCAACCCGGTTCAACTGCTGTGGGCGCAGGCGCAGCAGGCGCAGTATGTGGCGCCCTATGTCGGCCGTCTGGCGGCGGACGGGCGCGATGTCTGGCCGTTTATGCAGGCCTGCGTAGCGGTGCAACAAGCCGGTGGCCCGGCGCTGTTGGCCGCCAGCATCAAATCGCCCGAGGTGCTGACCCAACTCATTGCCTGCGGCGGCGCCGCCGTCACCCTGCCCCCGGCCAGTCTGGCGGCCTGGGCCGGTGATGCCCTGACCGATGCGGCGATGGCCCAGTTTGAGCGCGACGTGGCGTCCAGCCTGATCCTGTAAACGCAGGGACGAAAAACGGCCGCAAAAAAGCCGCCAAGACTTCTCATCTGGCGGCTTTTTTTGTCGGGGCACAAGGCCCCGAACACGCGTAGGAATTACTTCTTGCGGCTGGTGGTCTTGACTGCGCTCAGGGCGTTGTCGGTCACTGCGGCGACTTGCTTCTCGGCGGCTTCAACTGCCTTCTTGGCGGAAGCCTTGGCAGAGTCCATCGCGTTCTGGCTGGCGGCCACAGCCGACTTCACCACGGCAAGCATGGATTCGGTACCGGCGGGTGCGTTCTTGGCCATTTCTTCCAGCGAGGTCGCCAAGGTCTTTTGTGCTTCAGCCAACTTGCCTTCGGCAGCTATGCTGAGTTCAGCGACGGTACCGGTCGCGATGGCGTAGACCTCGCGGCCATAGGCAATGGTCTTTTCGGCCAGGGGCTTGACCAGGGAAGCCTGGGCAGCCAGAGCGTCGGCTGGGTTCTTAGCGCTGAAGGCGGAAGTGAAATCAGCGCTGGTGTCGAACAGGGCAGACTTGGTGGTGGCCAGATTCAGGGCCACCAGCTTTTCAAAACCGGCGAAAGCGGAAGCAGCCAGGGCTTGGGCGTCGGCCACAGCGGTTTTGTTGGCGGCCAGGATTTGTTCAACGTTCAGGGTCGTAGCGGTCATAAAATTCTCCAAAAGGGTTAAGAAAATTCTGCGCTACATACCCGCTTTGGGAATTAATGTTGCAGTGCAGCATGGAACGCATCTTACGTCGATTTCCCCCGCCTGCAAGACTTTTTTGCTGCAGCGCAGCAGATTAGAGACGCTGGCCTAGAAAAGCCCAGACGGTGCCTCCGGTTTGGAAAGGTCCAAGCCAGGCTGCACACCCTGCTCCGGTGTGAGGTGGCTGACGAAGTCGCTCACTGTAGGCCGCAGGCGGGCGGGCTTACGTGATTGGGCCGTTCCCAGGCTGACAAAGCACAGGGCCTGATCGCTTGCGGAAAGTGCAAACAGGCGGCGCAGGCCCGCGGCCTTGAGGGCTTTGCCGCTGGTCAGCGCCGAACCGAAGCCCAGAGCCGTGGCCATCAGCAGCAGGTTTTGCACGGAGCAACCGGCCGACAGCAGGCGCTCGGCCAGACCCACCTCCGGGTCGCCCTTTGCGCCATCCACCACCAACAGCATCAGACAGGGCGCACGAAAGGCTTTTTCACGCGCCTGCTCCATTTGTTCGGGCAGGGCCGCGGCATCGCGCTCCTGCAGGGCAGCGGCAAACTGCTCGGCCAGCAGGCCGCGCACATCGGTGGGCACCAGCACCAAGCGCCACGGCAGCAGTTGCCCGTGGTCAGGTGCCGAGGCCGCAGCGTTCAAGATCTGCTGCAGTTGTGTTGCATCCGGCCCAGGCTCGGTCAGGCGCTTGGGCAATATGGTCTGGCGCGACTGCATCAACGTCGCGGCCAGGTCCGCCATGTCCATGGCGGACACAAGACCAGCCTTATCCACAAGTCCCGACATGGCCGCACTGGGTGCAGTAATCGCAGCCGTCCTTTCGGATGACGGCGTAGGCGCCGCATTCACCACACTTCTTGCCGACCATGGCCGGAGGCGAGGCGGGAATGCTAAGGGCCTTTTCGGCGGCAGCGGCGGCCTCTGCATGGACGGCAGGGCTTTCGTTGCGGTGGGCAATGATTTGCTGCAACGCATAGGCAATGGCCGCCACTTCCGAGTCGTGCCACAGCGGCACCAGGGAGCCATCGGCCTTCTGGTAGGTACCCAGGCGCACCGGGCCACGGTCCCAGGCGACCTTGCGCATGTCGCCCAGGGCGCGCTCCAAAAAGCCGCCGCGGGCGGCCAGGGACATCAGGCGCATGCTGGAGGTGATCCACTGCTGCGACTCGCCGCTCTGGCCCAGGGGCATAAAGAATTCAATGGCGCGCTGCAGGGTGCCGCTACCGTCAGCCTTGGCGACGGGCAGGAAGGACACCACCAGGTACAGGGTCTTGTGGCCTTCTTGCGTCCAGTACTCCACCTTCTCAGCCACGGCCGACAGGCCGCCCTTGGGGCGTTTGTCGATCACGGTGCGCATGGGATCCACGATCACTTCCACCGGTGCTGCCGGTTTGGTCACCGCACCGGTGTCGAGCACCGAGCCCAGGATGGCATTGGGGCGGTAGGTGGCCAAGCCCTTGAGGCGCGCGCGCCAGGCTTGCTGATACAGGCCCTTGAAGTCGTCGTAGGGGTAGTCGGCGGGCACATTGACGGTCTTGGAGATGGCAGTGTCTACCAGCGGTTGCACCGCTTCCATCATGGCGATGTGGTCGGAGGCCGCCATTTCCAGCGCCGAGACAAAATACTCGGGCAGCTTGTTGACGTCGCCACCGAGTTCACGGTACAGACGCCAGGAATGGTCTTCCACCGCGTATTCACTGGTCGTGCCGTCGGACTCGCGCTTCTTGCGGCGATACATCCAGGAGAAGGCCGGCTCGATGCCGTTGGAGGCATTGTCGGCAAAGGCCAGGCTGACCGTTCCGGTGGGGGCGAT
>Ga0214247_1000290_pt1 | contig 35277 bp, 28 predicted proteins | sample TroBogypolimnion_18_FD_153085 | JGI IMG/M metagenome (GOLD analysis project Ga0214247, IMG submission 153085) | Freshwater microbial communities from Trout Bog Lake, WI - 03JUN2009 hypolimnion | ecosystem: Environmental > Aquatic > Freshwater > Lake > Hypolimnion/Profundal zone ... | reverse complement strand
CAGAAGCCGTTGCTCGTGGAGTAGATCCCCAGCACGCGGCTTGCTGTCTGCGAAATAATGGTGGGCATCGGCGTGGCCGCTTGCGTCGGGTGTGCCATTGTGCCGTAGAGGATCTGCGTCCGGAGCGGGTCGGGCACATTGGGCCGGAAGGTATCGTCGACGCCCATGTAAAACGCCCTTCGGCGCAGAGGACAGTCCCACGACGCGCAGACGGAGTTGGGGTACAGCGTGGTGGTGAGCTTGAATGTCTCCTGGGCCGCGTTGGCCTGCGTCCACAGCTTGCTCGACACACCGAGGCTGTACGCTGCGGGGCTCAGGGCGTCGGAGTACGACGCGAGCGGCAACCCTTGCACGGAAAACGTGTATGCGCCGCTGCGGGTGACGCCCAGCACCATCCGCACATAGTGGCCTCCAATGTCGCTCGGACTCAGCGCGATGTTGGACGGCGCCCCGGAGGGAGGGGTCTTGCCTTGGAACAGCGGGTTCTGGCTGATTCCTGTCGGCATTCCTCCCGTCCATGGCACGCGTGCGTAGATGTCGTCGACTGGAGATCCGCCCTCCCTGCCGCCAAGCACTCCGTGAAGGTTTTTGCATGTTGTGCTGCCGCCGCCTTCGAGAGAGAACGGCGTCTTGCTGCACAGGTTGGAAGCGGCAGCCGAGTCCGTTGTCACGCGCTTCACGGCGTCGTAGCTCTGGGAGCACTGCATCGTGTCGCCCAGTTCGAGGGTGCTGTACTCAGAGGGGTCCGCGCAGTCGCCGCACACGGATGAGATGACCCGCTGCTGGTTCACAATGGCGGTGTCGCAACCCACGCTGGGCTCAAACGATCCGAGGAGCCCCGGGTTCAGCACGTCGATCGAGACAGCGGTGCCATCGGTTCGGACGTAGCACGCATTGTCTACCAGGTTGCCCTTGAGGCACCAGCGGTCGTCGAACAGGTCCACGAGAAACATGCCTGTGCGGTTGACGAGCGACTCCCACTGCGGTATGTTTTGCGACGTCGCCTGGGCGCGGCCCACCTGCCATTGCAGGGTTGCGCCTGGAGGGATGACGACGCCGTCGGCCGTCTTGTATTGGGCGCCGACGAAACGCTTGAGGCCCTGGCGATGGATGTCGTAGCTGCAGCTGGAGAAGTCGGGAAGCGTCCCGCTCGTGGTGCTACAGGTTTGTGAGTTGACCTGCATGGCCGCGTCGTGCTGGATGACCATGGTCGGATTGTACTCGTAGGTGCCCGAATAGGATGTCATAAACGCCGGGACGTCGTACGAGAGGCGAATGTCCGACGTCGACGAGAGATCCGACACCTGCTGCACCAGCCAGGCGACGGCCCCGGCCGCTACGTCGATGGTCGCATCAGCAGCTCCGCTGGCGCCTGTCAGGAAGGCGCTCGGCGCTGCTGGGAGGTTACTCCATCCGGGCAGCGTGTTGAGTCTGGCGATGTCAATTTGCGGCGCGACCATCAGGCAGTTGTGGAGCCCCGTGCATTGGACTGGAGAAACCAGTGGGCATTCGAGGCACAGCCACAGATTCCGCAGCATCTCGACTGCGAGCTGATTGCTGCCCGATTGGCAGGCTGGCTGCGAGTTATAGCACATGTATCCAGGGCTGAGGCTCAGGAACAGGTGGTCAAACCACAGGGCCGTCGTGTCGGTCGACTGCGGAAGGATCTGAGGGGCCGGGATGTTTGTGTTGAGCACGTGGTACGCAGCCAGCTGGCTGTATCCGACGTTTCGGGCCGTGTTGCGATCGACTCCGGGGCAGGCAAAGAGAGTATTGGTGAGGCTCTTGGTTTCGTTGAGAAGGGTGCACTTCGATACAGGGCTCGTGGCGCAGATGGGAGAGGTGGTCTGCAGGTTGTATGTGAATGTATTTCCGGAGAGCCGCATGTCCCTGAGACTCTGGTCCGAACTCTGGCATGGGTCTTTTGCATTGTTGTTCATGCATACCGGGAACTTCAGGTGATTCACGTCGTAATCGGGGCTGCAGCTGCTGGAGGAGAAGATGTTGCCTAGATCGTTGAGGCCGCTGCCTGAAGAACGCGTTGTGGTCTCTCCTGGCCACATCATGCATCCAAACACATTGTCGTTGGCCAGAACAGAGCACTTGTCGTTGATTTGGGAACTGGACCACGAGGTATTTTGCACAATGGAACCAGCCTGTGACCCTTGACTGGCCAGGCACATACCTACGGATGCCATGCACACGCTGTCTACAATGTTTTTGTTGGCGCCTGAGATGGCATTGGAAATGGCGTCTAAAATGGAGCTCTGAGTGCCTGTGGACTTGCTGCTGCGCAAACTGGATTTGGATATTATGGGCATGCCGTTTGAATCGGACCATTGGGAGCACGGCGTCAGACTCACTGCCTCGCCTCGGTAGGCGTTGACGGAATTGGCAATCAGGTCGTAGTCCGTTTGCGACACCGAGAATCTTTCTGCGGTGATTGGTTCAATGCAAGGATAGAATTCCAGGCTTGCTACCAGCGTGCCGTTTACAGCGTACTGCAGGGTCCGTGCTCTGAATCTGTACAGTGGTGACACGGACGCGGAGCGCTCCTTTGCAATGGTGCACTGTTCGCAGCAGCCCAAGTCGAGCACGCCGCATTTCTGAAACCGGTTGCTCTTTTCGCATAAAATCTCGTTCTGCTGTGTGCTGAGGTCTGGCCATGGATTCTGCTTGTCATAGGCCACTCGTTGCCAAAACGCGTACTCCTGCACTGTGATGAGCTCTTTCGTGGTGGTCGCATAAGGCACGTACTTTGCGGGCACGACGAGTCCGTCTTGCGCCTTGTCACCGTCGCCGCAGCTGAGCTTGACGCAGTCCCATCGATCTTCCACATAGGTTTCCGCAGCGACGCCGACGGGGGTGACGACTTCGGTGATCAGTGAGAAATTCACGCCCAGGCTGCCGTCGTTGAGGAAACAGGTTCCGGACGAGTCGAGGCCCTTTGAGCACGCGTCGACCGAAATGCCAGCGTCAGAGGATGACCGCTTGAGCGTGACATACGGCGGCGTCAGAGGCGAGGGCAGAGCTTTCAGCTTGGCTCTCTCGAGCATACTGGTCTGTACAGCCTGCGAGCAGTTCTTCCACGTTGTGCAGAGGCATGATGGACTCGGCGCGTTTGGCGTCGTGGACGTGACGAATGTGCTGCAATTGTTTGGAATATTGGGAAATTTCGAGGCTATATCGCTCCAAACGGGCGCCCACGCCTGCGAAAAAAGCGCCTGGATGGCTACCGCTCCGTTGATCACGGGAACTGCGGTGCTCCTGAGCGGGATGGTGTTGTTGGACACCGCTGCGTTCTTCAAGGCAGCCATCACGGTCGCAGCAAAGTCTGAGTTGGAGGTGGTGGGGTGCGAGTAGCCGACGCTGTCGAGACAACTCGCGCCAGTGCATACGGTGGCGTTGTTGCTGTCCAAGTATGGTTTCAAAAGGTCAAAGCCTTCGATGTTGTACATCTGAGCTATCCGTTCCAGCTGGTATCGCTGCGACCTTGAGCTGTAGTCCAGGTTGTAGTTTTTCTGCGTGAAGCACTTGCGCTGAATGGGCTGGAGGAGGTTTCCCAGCGCCAGCATCCATCCGTTGCGAACCGAGCTGTAGTCGGCATACGCCTGATCGATAATGCGCTGCGTGATGATTCCGGGGAGGCTGATGAGCTGGTCGATGAGCGTGGAATTCGGTGCTGCATCCGTGTTCCGCTGCTTGGCCATGTTGAAGAGCGTCGTCAGCCGCGAGTCATAGGCGCCGAATCCGGTTGGCTGTGACGCATTCCCTGTTGGCTGCCATGAGCAAATCGACTCGTCGAGCGGTGTTGTGCCCATTGTATTTCCGGCCAGCCAGACGCACTTGTACCACCACGCAAACGGCACCTCGTACGCCCCAAACTGCGTCAGGTAATACAGCTGGTTCGGTGCGCCCACTCCGCCTGGGTAGATTGGTTTGCTGCTGATGGCGCCGAGGGCGTTGTAAAGGACGACAAATCGGTTGCTCATGGAGACGTAATCTTGAAGCGTTTTGGCTGAGCCGCCAATGTAGTTTGCGATGATTGCGTCGGGAAGCAGATTCAGCGCCTGCAGGACGAGGCCGGTGTCTTTCGAGTTGTATTTGAACTTGAGGTTGGCTCTGACCGACGAGGGAAACGTTGACATCAGGTTCGAATTACCCAGCACATACCAGGCCAAGGGCACCACAGCATAATCGAGCTGGCACACTCCTCCTTGTAAAATTCCAAATACGCCGCAGCCGAGGAGGTCAGTCACTGTGTAACCTCTGGTGACTCCCAGCAAGCTGTCCATCACGAGCCGCTTATCGACTTCGTGGTTGTTGACTGTGAATCTTGGCTGCAGACTGCATACCTTTTGGGCAGTGCACGGTATGATTGTGGGGGAGTCCGTTCCCAGATTCAGCTCCTTGTACGTTTTCGGAATGCCGGTGAATCCGAAGGTCGGTCCTGCCGCTTCGTCCATGTGGTGAATCAAGGGCAGCTTCTTCCCCACGCGATACGTGATGGTTCGGTTGTCCTTGGCCGCTGTGCCGGTGATAGGGCTCCCTGAGCCGTCGTACAGAGCAGTGAAGCTATCTCCAGGTGTGCATGAGCGGAAGCCGCTGAAAAACTGGTAGTCCCGGTCGCACGGATGCGGCTGAATCCGAAGGACACCGCTGTCGAATGCGCTCTGCCCCTGGAGCTGCTTGCTTGGCGCAGAGAAGTTCCATGGCTGAGTGCCGCTGAAATTCTGGCACACGTCTGTGGCCTCGCACTGGTTTCTGCTCGCCATGCGTCTGTTTTCAAACCACGAGCGATACGAGCAAAGGCCGGAGGCGTTGAGGACATCCGGGAGCGTTTCTGCGATGCTGGTGCCCCAGGTGTCGAGCGGAACCCCTGTCCGACAGCTTGGGGTGTATGACCGAAACGACACCGCCTGCTGCTGCAGACTGTTGGTGACCTGCCAGACGCCTTGCACGCACAGCCCGTCCCCCGCGCACATGAGATCGCCGCTGCATTGAGCGTGCGAGGTGCAGGCGAACTTTCCCGGCTGCAAGTACCCGCACACCCCCGAGGCGCCTGCAGCGGAGACGATGCACGTGAGGCCCGCAGCGCAGTCGGACGAGGCGGTGCATGTGCGCAGCGGATAGGGTCCACAACCAGGCCCCCACTCCTTGAAAGCTGGCGGCGCGAGGCTCGTCTCCTGCTGCAGGGTGCCCACAGCCCACTGCCTCGGGGGGTTCATCGTGCGGTCCACGCTCCACGGCGTCGAAAACGCATCGGGGGCGCAGTTTTCCGAGCCGTCCACCCACGGAGCAGCGGCGGGTGCGGGGACCATCGGGTCCACCTTTGCGTTCTTGTTCTCCTTGGTGCACACGGCCATCGAGTTGAGGACGGTGAGCGGCATCCCGTAGTTGCTCGTCCGGCACACGCCCGAGGCCCCAAACGCGTTGCGGCTGAGGAGCGGGTCATTGGACTCGTCTCGCGCAAACACCATCTTTTCAGTCTGCGAGTCCCAGCGCCAGGAGGCGTCAAAGGTCTTCCAGTGCGCGTCTTTGGGCCTAGAACACCCTGGCGTCACGTGGTACCCCGTCGGATGCTGCCACGGCCACCAGTCGAGGATCCGATCGGCGTCCCGTATGCTAGTATGAAGCGCCCAGTGCGTCATGTCGGGCGTGTTGACTTGCAGCAGCCCGGGCTTATCCATCAAGGACCGAAACGAGCCGCTGCCCAGAGGCACTCCTGCGCTTGTCTCTCCTGGCACCACATCGCTGCCGACCAGCTGCTGAAACGACTCCAGTTTGCATATCGACGTGAGCTGAGCAGGCACATCGATGTTTGGAGTGTCTGCGCACGAGACGCAGATGCAGGGGTCGTATATTCCGTCCTGCTCGCCGCTATTTGGCGTGTTCCACAGCACCAAGAGACACCCCGGGGTCACAGCATACGATGCGCGAAGCATTGAGACGACAGACAGGGCGAACGGGCATTGTGACGTGTCGGTGGGTCCTCCTGCGGCGCTGTATACCTTGAACGAGTTGCACACGGCCAGCTCCTCGAGCTTGTATTGGCAGCGCAGTTTCCACTTGTCCACGGTCCCCTGCTGTTGACTCGCTGCGTTTTTCAGTCCCGCTGCTTGGTAGACTGTCAGTCGGGCCAGCTCGATACCATACCGTGTGCAGTACGACTGCGGCATGGACTGCCGAACCCCCTGTGCAGAGGGAAACAGCTCGTCTATGAAGTGGTCGGCAATCGATGGATTGCTGGCCGCATCGCACTGCAGTGCCACCGAGGCGGTGGGCGTCTCGGCGGCCTCCGCTCGGGTGAATGGGTTCACCATCTGTGTCTGCGTCGCAAACAGCCAATCGGCGTTTCCGACCCGAAATCCGCTCACGCCCTCGGTGAGAATCATGTTGGTTGCGTTGAGGAAGGGCTGGCCAGTGGCAGGGTCTAGGAAACCCCAGTGATCTGATATCTGCAGCGACGGGCATGGGTACATGGTGTTGGGCTGCAGTGCCAGCAGGGCTTGGATGGAGGCCAGCACCGTGCGGTGGTCGGACGCGTTGTATACCTGCCTTTGCGCGATGCAGATGCGGGTGAATCCGAGGATTTGGACCAGCGATGCGCACAGAGCGTCAGGAATCCTGCACTGGGAGTCGGAGTTCCACCATCCGCAGTAGCAATCAGCGCCGCCAAGCCCGCCGAGCGTCATGCTGGAGAACCCAAACTGGGCCGCTGCGAGGCCCGCCACGTTGAAGGAGGCAGTGCCTGGCTTCCTCGGCGCCGTGCGCTGGCACACTTCGCTCTGGGACGGGGTGTGTCGGATGTTGTAATGCCAGTACACCGGCGACGACTTGTAGGCTTCAGTCACCAAGGACTGGATAAAATCTTCAGTGTATGTGACGTTTGGCGTCAGCGGCTGCCCTTTGATGGGGTCGTACGGCGCGTTGACACCTTTCGGCATCCCCGACGTTCGGCTGATGGGCATGGTCCAGATCAGCTGCTGCATCAGCCCCGTGCAATGCTCCCAGAAAGTCGACCGAAACGGGTAGGTGATCTCGTCGTAATACACGACCGGCCTTGACGCGTCGAACAGCCCCGCGTCGGCGACCTCGAATGCCGCATTCGTCCACGACGTCCTGTACGAGTCGGATCCCAGCGGATCGTACAGGGTCCACGGATCGTTTGAGGTCCAAATCTGGTTCCGCAGATACGTTCCGGCGGCGGCGAGCAGATCCTGCGCAATCTTGTCGCCGTCGATCGAGGAGAAGGGCGCCATGAGGCCCGACCCCGCGAGCCCCCCGCAGACTGAGGTGCAGCAGGCTACGGACGCCGCCACGTTGTAGCCGTCGGGGCAGGAGCATGGCTGGGTGGCGCAGTTGGACTGTTCGGTGCAGCAGCCCCATCCGACGGTGGTCTTGTTGGGACAAGTGCACAGGAAATTGCTCTCGAGGCTCCATGCCTGCCGCGTGGCGCTGATCAGCTCCCTTACTTTGGCCACGACCGCCTGTTTGGCACCGGCGTTGTCCTTGGATCCGCCGCCATAGGTCTTGCGCAGGAAATGCTTAATCACAGCGCGCCTGGGGTACGTCCCGCAGGTGAACGGAGGCATGTCGTCACGAACCCCGTCGCGATTAGCGAGCCGGGCGCCCGTGCACGGTACTTCAAACGTTCGATCGCCTGCTGAGTTTCTGGACCAAACGACCTTTTCGACGTCGCTGGGACCGGGCGTGAGAGTGAGCGAGCCCATCGGACCCTGTGTGGGAAGTCAATGATAGATAATCACGGGAGGCGAAAAGAGGAAAGAATACCTGCATCACGCAGTCGGCGTATTGATGGAGGAGGTCGCCTGTTGGTGGTGTGGGTCAGATGATGAGTTGTTTTCGGGAAAAACAAAACAGAGCACCTTCGGATGAGAACATGGTGATTTTCAGGTTGTCCCCGGTCCATGTTCTGTTCAGCTCGTCCAAGATCGTCAGCACGCGATCCTGAACCGCCGCCATCTCGCCCATCGCCAGTTGCTTTCGCTTGTTGAGGTCCGAGATATTGAGCGTGTGCTGCGTGGCGATGGGCACCTTGTTTGTGGACCTCCCTGACCACATCATGTGCGGAATGTCGCACCCGCTCCGATTGACGCTGTGTTCCAGGCAGGCAAGAAACGCCTGGGAGATCTTGGGATCCTGTGATTTCGCGGGCCCCGAAAACGTGAGGCACGCATCAATCATGGCAGAGCCCGGTGAGTCCGTGCTGGTGATGTTGCTGTACCCAAAGTAAACATGCGCCTGCGTCCCCTTCAGAAACAGATCGGTTAGGCACCCTGTGTTGTCGTTTCCTGCGGCTTTCTGCTGCAGCAGGCACGCGGAGACGTTGAATTTATCGTCGATGCTAGGGGGCATAAACGTGTCGAGTCGGAGCTGTTTCTGCAGCGTTCGATTGAACATGACAAACGAGCCTTGGTCCCAGGTGGCCTCTTGGTAATTGGCGAGGCATCTTTGATACACGGAGATCATCGGGATCTGCTGCTGCTGGAAAATCGGATACGTCGGCGAGACGCAGCTGCCGTCGTTTTTCGAGGCGACGCAGTCGAGGTACGAGTCGAAATCCCCGAGCTGGCTTTTCAATTCTGCGATCGAATACGGGTTCCAGACGTACTTTGTGGTCCCGTCAAAATTGAGCATCGATAACACCGTGCTGCACCAGTAGGCCCCGTCCTCGTATGTCTCCGTTTGCCTGTAGTCCGGTATGGCGACAGCCTGGTCGCCGCACGGGCACTTGTAGAGGACGCGCGTCGTCCAGTCCGGAGCACGGCAGCTGTGGCGCATAGTCAGTATATAGATTACGAAGGGTATAGAGAGCACGATGGCCAACGAGTGCATAGTAAAGTATATCAACCTGCGCGACATGGGGGCAAGGCTGCACGAGCCGTGTGATTTTGAATTCGCGTCGGCGCGCATCAGGCATTCATCCTTTGAGGAGCTGCACCAAAAGGTGTTTGGCGCCTGCCCGCTGGGCTACAGGTGCGTCGAGCCCATCGCCCTGAGGCACGAGGTTCTGTGGTCGCTTGGATTGAATGTGCTGAGAGACAAGGATGGGAAGCGAGTGTGCGAGCGAGATGAGCTAGTGCACGCTATAGAGGAGGCGGAATACAAGGAACTGCTATGGAAACAAGGTAAGCCGCTTTCGATATGCGTGGATGTGATTGAAGCCCACAGCTTTATCGCCTTCGGTGCGATGCTGCCAGCATCAAGACCGCTCTGGCAATCATCAGGAGGGCTATCGCCGCTATAGTGGCGTTTACGTCGATTGTGTTGGTGATGTCGAGCACTGGTTCGGTCTTGGCTCACTGCATCGAGCACGTGTTCTGAGTTCCGTCGGATCCACACCCTGGCTCGGGGAATGAGCGCCCTTGGGCGGCTGCTACATACGATGTGCTCAATGGCGCACGCAAGCACGGCGCATGAAAATGGCTCGAACGCCAGCATCGCGCGTGTATGTGTGCGAAATAAAATACTCACTTTTTCTGATCGGCGGTCTGCAAGACGTCTTGAAGGCCTTTGACCACCCCGAGAATGTAGGTGAAGGTCACGTCCACCGGATGGATGAAGGCGTCCAGCGGCAGCTGCAGGGCTAGCCCTCCGAGCTGCGAGAGCACCTGTGTCGATCCGCTCAAAAGGGCGTTGCTGGAATTCACCCCGCTGTTGAGGCTCTGCGTGTTTTCGCTCTGCACCTGCGACATGCAAATCCCCGTTGCTGCCGAGGACGCCGACTGGATGTTGGGATCGCCTATCGTCACCGCGTTGTTGCCCGACACTGCTCCTATGAGGCTGTTGGCCTGGCAGACCATGACCTTTTGGACCGCTATCGCGGCATACAGCGGGGCCAAGGTCAGCTGGTAAAGAAAGTTGGTCACTGAGGTCATCGTCAGCGCGAATGTCGCTAGGAACTGGTTGTCGACCGTGTCACCGTGCGCCAGCGTTGTTGACGGCATCGATGCTTTCATAACGCCGTTTATCGACGAGGTCAAAATGGAGACCTGCGATGCAAACGTATCCTTGAGTGAGCAGACCAGGCCATAGAAGATCTGGTCAGGCCAGCTGATGGTGCTGGGAGGGTTGATTCCGCCCGTGGCATCCAGCACGTAGACCAGAGTGGTCGCGAGCATGCTCCAGACCCCCTGCAGCGTCGCGAGAAGAGCGAAAAACTGCGACTCGACGACGCCTCCAATCGCGCACAGCGGCCGCAGCTGGTTCACCTGGGAGCCGACGCATCTGGCCACCTGGCACTGCTGGGCGGCGAAGCACAGCCGCTGCACATTCAGCTGGGTGCATCCGATGCACGAGTCCAGGCTGCACCCCTGCTGCAGCGTGAGCTGCACTGTGACGGGCATGGAGTTCCTGACCATTGCGCTTGCAAAAGGGCCGTTGGTGGATATGAAGAGCATCGTGATCCAGTTGCTCTGCTCGTTGGAAGCAATGAAGACGTTGTAGTTGACCGACATGAACTGCGACACGCGCGACTGCATCCCTTTGGACTTGACGGGCACGTTTTGTCGCTCAAACCCGGCGTACTGGGTGCAATCGGATGACAGCGTCGCGCCCTCCAGGCTGCAGATCTGCAATGGGGTGTTGTCATACGGAAGCAGCAGCACCTGCGAATTCGCCGTCAGCACAATGTGGTACAGGCCCTGATCCCACAGGTTGGTGCCGGGGCACGGGTGAAAGTTCCACGCGCCCTCGAAGATCAGGTAATAGCTTGTGGTACCGGCCGACTGCGTCTGCACCTGAAACACGGCATTGTTTCCCAGGACCTGCATCTGCTCGAATCCCACGACGCCCGTGTCCACATCCGCCGGGGCGAATTCCCAGCACTGGAGGCGGGTGCAGACCTGTATCGCGCCGGCCTGGAGCCCCACAAACGCGTACGAGTCCTGCCACCCGCCCGTGATGCTGATTTGGAGGAACTGGATGTCGAAGCACGTGCCAGAGATCCCTGGCGTATCCCACTGTGCAGCCTTGCTCACTCCGAGCGCCAGAGCGGACGGCACGCAGTACTGGGCCGCTCTGAGCGTGGTGCCGACAAAGCCGCCCGCCATGAAGCAGCGGTCCTCCGCGTGCGGACACGACACGGAGCACGAGTCCAGCTCGCTGAAGGCGACGACCCCCGTGCTGCTGAACGGATTGTACGCGTCCGCGTTGAGCGTGGGGAAAAAGAGGCTCTGCGTCGTCTGCATCGTCGTCGTGGATCGCACCGCGCTGGGCCGCACCGCGTTGAAAGCGTCGATCTGCGGCTGGCAGCGGAGCCGGCAGAAGTCCGTGCTTCCGCACACCCTCCAGTAATCCGCTGGCTCTGGGATGAGCGTGACGACGTAGGGATTGGAATCGAAGTTGTCGCACTGGCCCGCGCTGCCCCCGTCCACCACGGTGAGGAGCGAGTCGAGCACAGAGCCCACCGACGTGGTCCCGGCAAACAGCTCGCCAAACATGTCGTCAAACACTCCTGTGAGATTTGCGTTGGTCTGGCTGACCAGCGAGGCGCATCCCTGCGGGTCGTCCATGATGGTGCGCAGGAGCGGCTTCAGGCCGTCGGGGGAGTCGCAGTTTTTGAGGATCCAGTCCGCTGGGTTGTTTCCCGAGGTCTGGCGGCACACGCACACGATAATGGGCAGATCGACGAGAAAAATGCTCATCAGATCCAGGGTCGCGATGGTGCTCTTGACGCCAGCAAAGCAGTAGTGCAAGACCACGTTGCCAAACGGCGAGTTGTACCCTGCCATGAGCGCCAGCCCGCCGCACGTGTTGAACATTCGCTTCGCCACCAAGTCGACGTAGTCCACTCGTCCGTCGTACAAGACGTTCCAGAACACGCTTCCGACCGACCGCTTCGCCTCCACTGCCTGGATGATCTGCACCACGATGCCCGACGCGATGCGCCAGATCCAGTGGGCGCCGGCGATGGGGTTGAGGGCCGTCTTCATAAAAATTGCTGTCGGTCCGAAGCGCGACGCCGAGCCGGTGGCGAGATCCTGCGCGTTGGTGATCCCCTCTGCAGGGTTGTTTTCTGCGAGCTTCGAAAATGCGCCAATCATCCCCGGAAGAAATGTGGACGCCCCACTGTTCTCGCCCACGGCGGTCATGCCGTTGAGAAACGTCTGCGCGAATCCGGGGGAGAGGAAGTTTCCGACCATGGAGAAAATCCTCCAAAAGTAGGCGTTGCAGGCGTAGGCCGACGCGAAAAAATCCTCCAAGCTGAAGAGCTCTTGGCCGCAATTCATCAGCAGGCTGTGGCTCAGGCTGTTCATGTAGCACGGGCCTGTCAGGAGCTCAATCATCACGGGCGAGGAGACAATCACCACGATCGGCAGCCTCAGGATCAATATGGCCATGGAAATGATCTCGGCAAAAAGGGATCCGAATTGCGGCATACGGCGCTGGTCGGGGCACAGCTGCCCGGTGGATGCCGTGGTGTTGGGTATAAACATCGTGGCCTTGATCTCCATAGTGTCGGGGTTCATGAAGAGCGTTTGCCACCTGCAGTACAAAAAATTCAGCAGGCAGAGGAGTCTGGTGGTGCTGGACACTATACACGAGGAAACAGTCTACGCTCCGGAGGAAAGGCCGTGGTTCGAGCAGCTGTTTGGGTGCCCCATCGAATGGAAAGGGCTCTTCCTATTTAGCTGGTGAGCAGCCTGTGGTATAAAATCAGGGTAGACTTGATTGCATGATGCAAGGCGATATCATGCTCTACGTGTTCCTCTTTCTGCTGAGAGTGTCGCTCTTCACTGTCACCGGCATGGTGCTGCATCGCACGGAGGCGTCATCCGTGATCCAGGAATGCCCCGCGCTCTGGGAAACAATGGCGCTGACGCTCGTGGCCAAATGCCTGCGCCTGACGCTCTGTGCGGTGGCCTTTAAGCTGGTCCGGAGCGCGCCGAGGAACAAGGGCTTCTCTCCGTTTGACCTCATCATCCACATGGGATTTTTCGTCTCGGAGGTCATCATCACGTCGCGCTCACTCAACACGCCGGCATGCGTCGCCGCGGCGAGCGCGCCGTTTGACGGCCACCCGCTCATCATGTACGTCAACGGCATTTCGTGCGTGTGGGACGGGTGCTACATTCTGGCCTGCGCGCTTTTTGTGGTGCTAAAAAAACAATAAAAAAATCCCTTCGCGAAAAGGCGCCAATGTCCCTCTCCGCTAAGCTTCGCACGTTCCGGCGCACCCTCGCCCGCAAGCAGAAACTGGTCTTCACCGAGGCGCAGTGCAAGCTCATCTCTCGTCACATGCCCAAAGATTTCGAGGCGCTGAGATTCAAGTGCGGTTTCACCGACTCGCAGATCAAATCGTACGGCAACACGCTCCTCACCATCACGGCCTCGCACGAGCGCGATCAGGAGAAGTTCGAGCAATGCTGCAGGGAAATCAAGGCCTTCGCTACGGGCGGTCTCTACGCCGTCCAGCGACTCAACCGGGTCTACCCGAGCATTCTCTCGCACTTTGGGATGGAGGGCGAAAAGTACGACGTGTTCGACGCGGCAGGGGTGTATGAGGATGCCGAGACCGGCATGATCAGGGTTCGCAAGGACGAGGAGGAGTGACCTCGCGAGCTTGTCGTCGACTGGCCGGAGCGTCGTTGTGTCGACGTTTGCAAAGGTGGTGTTGAGCACCGTGAGCGCCAGGTTGTACTCGTTGATGTAGGTGATGGCCGGGGCGACGACCAGGAACGTCTGGTTGCACACGTTTGCGCTGTGGCTTCCCGACACGAAGCCCGGCAGCGTCTTAAATGTAGCCGACGAGTCCTCCGGGCACCTCCGCACGCCGTTGGCATCGACCGGGCAGAATTCGTACGGATCCATGCGCCAGATCTGAATGCTGTTGTAGGAGCTCTCCGCCTCAAACGCCAGCGCGCCGATGAGCCCTCGGCACCACTGATTAAACGCCCAGTACATGGCCATGGACGGGTTCGTCACCCAAAACACGTATCGGTCCGTGGCCAGCGCGGGGATGTTGGCCCACGGCGTGCTGTCGAACGAGTAGGGCACCGCCACGAGGCACTGGCCCTTGCCGCACGAATTTGCCGCCATGGTGCAGTCGGACGGTGTGGCGCACGGAGGCAGGGCCGGGATGAACTTGTTGACGTGCACGAGGGTGAACTCGTTGGCCTGTACATATGTTTCAGGCGACATAGCAAAAAAGCCGCTAACGCCCTATATAAACACGGCCGTTTCGCGCCGCTTGAACATGTCTGCTATCCCGTTTGACGCAATCGCCGCCGGCATGACGGTGCGGGTGACGGACGACGGGCACATGCTGGCGCTCGACTTTCTCTCCACATTAACGGGCAACGACCGGAAAAAGGCCTCCCAGACGCTGGCGCGCATCACGACGCGGCCCGAGACGGCGGCGCTTCTGACGCTGCGGCACGCGGCCAGCGGGCGGAAGCACGCGCGCAAGATGATCAGCTTCTCCAACGCGATCCAGCTGCTGCTGCTGCTGCCGAAGCGGACCGTGTGCATGGACACGCGCAGGCAGGTGGCCGGGGTGCTCGCCGACCACTTTGGCTGCTGCGAGAGGCCCAAGGCCAGGCGGCTGTCGCTGGATCGCATCCGACTGTGCATGGAGCTCATGGAGCGATGCGGGCCGCTGTCCGAGGACGAGACGGCGCGGTTCAGGCGCGCGATCGCGGAGCACATGGCGGACACCTGATTCCCCCAGATCCGCTGGACGTCGATGCCGTAGACGTCGGCGGCCGTGTTGACGACGGTGAGCGCCAGGTCCCCGGCGAACGCAAACGGCTGCCCCGGCATCAGCACGTACCGGTACGCGTCGTACGCCGACGTGGAGCTGCGCACCATGCGCGAAAACGTGTTGGGCGCGTAGACGCAGCGCGTGCCGTTGAGCTGGACCTCGGCGTTCATCCACGTGCTGAAGACCCCCGAGTTCTGGCGGAGCGTCTGCGTGACGGACGATATCTCGCCGGACTTGAGGTCCCAGTCGTGCAACCCGCAGTCGCGCGACACCATGGACACGGAGTTGGACCACTCGTCGGCGCCGCGGAGCACCATCGAGCCGGTGTAGCCCTTGGTCCAGAGCGCCATGCAGAACGGAAAGCAGTTGGACAGCTGAAACGTCGAGACACAGTCGACGTCGATCTGCTCGCTGCTGCAGTCGGGGCGGACCCAGACGGCCGCCTGGGCCACGGGGGAGCCCTTGGAGTTGGAGTTGGGCGACGTGTACCGCGTCACGGGCCAGCGGATGCTCTCGACGCGAATCTTGGCCTTGGAGCAGCCCATGTAGAAGCTGGTCGACGGCACGTCAAACTCCACAGGCACAAAGTACGAGGGCGTCAGCTGGTCCAGCGGCGCCACCGCGCACAGGATCTGCATCCCGTAGGCCTGGTCCGTGCAGGTGCAGCCCAGGAGCCCCTCGACGTCTGCCGTGGCGCTCACCAGAGCAATGCCGTAGTTGATGTTGGCCATCAGCGGGAAGGCGCCCGCGAAGCTCTGCACGCTGTTGCGGGAATAGAGCTCGATATTCCACCCGTCGGTCTTGGCGAAGAAGTTTGCGTCCACGCCCAGGATGACAGTCTCATTGTTGCCCATGAGCCCGCCCCCTTGGTCGAAGTTTGCGACGGTCCATCCGCTGCACGCGGGGCTGGTGTTGGTCAGCACCGACTGGATGATGATGGCGGTGACGTCGAGCCAGTTGTCGATCAGGTACCCAAAGTTGCGCACGCCGAGGACGGCGAGTTCGATGACGGGCTCAAAATCGGGCAGGCAGTAGACGACTGGGCCCCCGCCTGCCTTGCAGCGCTCCACTGTGACGGCGGGGACTTGGATGAAGAGCGTGAGCGCGGCATTGACGACGTTGTGGACCCCGAGGCCGAAGTTGATGTCCAAAAACGGATACAAGACAATGTCGATGAGGCTCGAGGCCACGCTGCACACGTTGCCCAGCCAGGACAGCATATACGACACGGCGAGCCGCATATAGGCCAGCGGCGTCACGAGATCCAGGAGACGCAGGTTGGGGTCGAAGGAGTCCGGCTGGTTGATGATGATTTGTACATAATTGAAGAGCGAAGTTGTGGTGCTTTGGACAAACAGCGAGAGGTTGATGACGGCGTTTTCGAAATCCCCCATGTTTCGGAGGACGTTTTCGAGCAGAATGCGCGTGGGAACCGTCTTTATGCAGTAGACCACCAGGTTGTAGACCGGCACCACCCCGTCCCAGAGCAGCTGCGCGATCTGCATCGGCACCACAATCGCGAGACGGAACGCGCCTCCGACGGATGAGTTGTATGTTGTCTGAAACGCCACCAGAGCCTCCGCCGCGTGCAGCGCGCACACGTAGGCTACGCCCCATAGCACTAGGATCAGCGCGATCCACAGTGTGCCTCGGACGGAGAAGGACATGAGGCGAAACACGCCGGACAGGACAGCGGCAACGACGTTGGAGGCGTTTTGGATCAGGGAGCTCACAAACCACACCGACTTGCGGTCGGGACCTTGGTTGAATAGGTAGAAAATCATGCAGACCCACGCAAAGGTGATTCGCTCAACGATCAGCGCGCAGGTGACGCAGACGGCAAGGAGCAGCATGGGCGAATTTGCCCGCGGAGAGGCTTTTATAAAGGAGAGGCATTGTTAGTGAGGCAAGGTCGTAGTGATTTTTTTACTGTTGACTTCGGACACGGAGCTTTAATCCGAGTTAAATCCGTGACTCGGATATTCATTACAGCTGCTTTCGAAATTTGAATCGATTTGTTTATAATTGTTTTTTTTCTGGAACGCTGGAGTCGACTCGAATATAACGTAGGTTCCTGACAGATTTTTTTCATCAACTCTCTCTATGGATGCCGTCCGTTTGTGACCAACTGCTTCTCGACGCCCTCACAATCATCAGCGCCTTAGAAGAAGCCATCGCCCTGCACGACCCGTACAACAGCATCGAGGACCGCGGCGCCCCGACACTTTCGGACTGCGACTTTCCCGACCACATTGAAGACCCGCTCGCACTGATCCGAGCGTCGCTGGGCGATGAGCACGCAGAGCGACTCGAGTTCGACGGGGATCTGCAGTATATTGCAGAAACTCTGCAATCCTGCGTTGACGCTGAGCTCCGAGCGCAGGGGCGATCTGCGTTTGATCTTGAGGCTGAAGAGGATTGAGTCGTATTCAAAGGAAGAGCGCAAGGCGCGGAATCGACTCACGGCCAAGAGGTCGAGGGACAGAAGGAATGCCTACATCCAGCACCTCGAAACCAGCCTGCGCCTGGCGAACGAGCGAACGATGGAGCTGGAGCGCCGCATCGAGAGCATGGAAAAGGCGCAGCAGAGCGAAGACGCGGATGTGCTCTACTTCCTGTCGAATGCGCTGAATACCGATGTTTATTAAAAAATTGTCTCTGAATCAAAACAGATTCAAAACCCGCTTTGACGATGCGGGCCCGAGTGTCACCGGCCCGTCGACGGGCTTCAGGGTCTGCAGCAGCGCGCGAATATCCCCGATTTCGTGTAGCAGCTTCTCCTTCTCTTCCTGATCCATTTTGGTCTCGCCCACGCCTTCCGCTTTTATACGCCCGCAATGACAATCCACACGAAATGGATGGAGCTTCTGCGCTCCGAGGCGACCGAGGCGTTTCATTACGGGGAGCTGACCGCGTCAGTCGGTGCTAGCTTCATCGACGGGCAGATCAAGCTCATGAAGTCGGAGAGCGTTCTGACGTGGGCTGATTTCATCTACTCCAAGTTCACCTCCACCATCATGCGCCACTTTCTCCTCTACGGCTGCACGACGGTCGTGCTGGCCTTTGACGACAAGCGCTTCGTGCCCCGGGCCAAGGCCATCACGCAGTGCAAGCGGCGGTCCGGCGTCCAGATCATCGATTTTGACGAGTCCAGCACCCTGCCAAACGACCTGCCTGTCGAGTGGAAGGAGTCCATCATGAACTCGTGGTTCAAGCACCGCGTGATTGAGCTCATCTGCACCAACGTTCCGAGGCTCGTGGCGCCGCCCAAGGGCTGCAGCCTGATTGTCGACTGGGAGACCACGCGCGAGTATGTTTACGGAGACGCGGAGGCGCCGGAGATTAAGGATCACGGGTGCGCTGAGATTGGAGAGGTTTGTTCTCTGCAAACTGTTGCTTTTTCTGCTGCTGACGAATTTCCTCTCAGGCAGACCTCAAATTCACGCGCTGGATGCGCAGTCTCGGGTGCCCTATGCTCATCGAGGCCACCGACGGAGACTACATTCCGATTGCGCTGGGGCTGAAAGCCGCGGGGTTTGAGCTCCCCGTGGTGATTCTCAAGGCCTGGAAAGAAGACAAGGGGCCGGAGTTTGTGCACGTTGACGCCATTTACGCTTTCCTGCGAGCCAGGTTTCAACGCGCCGCGCGAGGCAGGGAGGTGTGCCCGTGGTGGGAGATCAAGCTCTTCATTACGCTCTTGGGGCTGTCGGGCACCGACTTTACGCGCAACCTCCCGCTCGTCAGCCCGCAGAAGATCTGGGGCGCGCTGCCGCTGATTATTCAGACCTTTGATATGGAGGGCGCCGTGGCCATAGACATGCATCAGGGCAAGCGGATCGTCGAGCTGCTGTACGCGGAGGCCTTTCCCAAGCACATTGACGCCTACTCGCGGCGCAGCGTGTGGAGCCAGGCGCAGGCGTCCAAGCTCGGACCCCGCAACAAGGCGCTGATTCCGACGGACGGGAGGATCATGTGCACGATGCGCAACATCAACTTTTTGCTCAACTACTGGCTGGCGTTTGAGGCGCCGAAGCGGATCGAGGACTTTGGCTTCCGCGTCGGCGAGGGTGGTGTGATCGAGTGGGACGACTGATTGGCAAGTTTTGCATAGAAAACGCGAGCGCTTTGACACGAGAATTTTACTTGCTGTGTGTATAAAAGCCGCGTCGCAAGGCGAGGAATACATGCCTGTATTAAAGGAAATAAGCAACCAATTTCGTCTGTGCGTGGCGCTGATGAACGATGAGCATGTCATGCAACACCAGCCGGCCGTTGTGGCGGACCACTTTAATGCAGCCATGTGCAAGATCGAGCAGCTGCGCAGATTTTTGAGGAAGCCGGACAAGCAGCATGATCACTGGGCGGACGAGTCGATCCTGGATGCGGGGGTGAAGAAAATGGTCAGCGCAGTGCTCAACAAGCACATGGAGCCGCTGAGGTCAAACACGTTTCCAGAGGTGTTTGCGCGGGATCTAGGGCAGTGGAATGATGGCGAAGATCCTGTTGGTGAAAATGACACCGAGCGCGAGATCAAGGAGAGCAACTGCATGGGGGCGATTGTGCTTCTGTACTATTACCTCTGCTGGCACGTGCTGCTGATATTGCTCAACGGCAAGGCGTATCCTTGCTCGAAGCGAAGCGCGCTCTGGGAGTCGGAGCTTGATTTTGAGTCTTTTTTTAGCGATATGCCGACTGAAATGGATATGTTTGAGCTGCGTTACATGTGTAAGCTTAAATTGGAAAAATGGGATAAAAAATGTGTTGAAACTCTGCCAAGTTCCATCATGGTTGACAGAGATTATATGCAATACGTGAAAAATGAAGAAGGCATAAAGTCCAGGAAAACTCCTCTGATCGCTGCCTACAAGAGCGCATTGTTTGAAGCAAGGAAAGCGGATGATCCTAGTTACTGGTGGCAAAAGAAAACAAATGCGACCGGAGAAAGTTTCGATTTTGCACAATTCAGCCGAGCCATCACCTCTCTGGTGATAGAAAAGAGGCTTGCGTTGTTTGGCAGGGTTTTATCTACTTTCGACGCGCAGGACGACGTCCAGAAGTGGCGTGATATGTACCTTGACATCGAGACGCAGAGCGGCGATACAAACCAGGATGAAGACGACGACGATGATGACAGCAAGTTCAAGTCCAATACCAAGGTCTACAAGCACCGACTGGCAAAGATCCTGAAGAATACACCATATTCAGATAATCTCGCTGCCTTCAAGGCAAATGCCAAGGAAGCCGCCATATACGATTATGGCTCCGCAACGCTCATGATGGACGTTTCCAGGGCGTATTTGAAAGCAATGGAGTTTATTGGAGTCTTATTGCAAAGCGAGTCTCAGGCAGAAACACTGGAGGTCAGCTTCCTTCAGTTTGTACTGAATGTCCATACGAAGAATATGAATGTAGCTGCACTGGAGGCATTAGAAAATGCGGACAGAGTATCGAACACGTTTAGAAAGTTCGTCAAAACCATGATCAACCAACGAAAATCCATCATAAACCACGATATTCCACATAATGCAGTGATGGTGGATGGACTTGCTGGGTATTATTGGGGCTCAAGGCCGAGTGTCGGAGAAGGCGTCAATCACATGTATTTAGCATGGCCCGACATCACAAAAACGGATCTCGACGTGCTGAGGGCGATGCAAACATTGTGTTTACAGAACGCGTCGAAGATTTCAAAAGAGCAAATCACCTTCAGCCACATTCAACCTGCAGTGAGAAATTCACTGTTTGTTTCCACATCTGTGGCCTCGTTGAAAAAGTTGCTGGATGTACTCAAGTGCCACCCGGCGCTTCCTAATCTGGATCGCAACATCCAGTTATCTATATCTCCTTGCGCGGGGGATTTCAACGCTTACTTCTACGATAAAAAGGCTGCTGATCCTGTCTGGTCAAATGTTACTCCGTCCAAAGAGCCCATGAACCAGTCCAAAGCTCTGAAACTGCTAGACAGAGAAGCAGCTGAACTAGAGAAGCGCATGACAGAGGCGTCCAGTTTCAGAAAGTATCCAGGGGTCTCGTGGCCAGTCAAGATTGGTGCAGACGGTGCTACAGGAACGAACTTTGTTTGCTTCGAATACGTTCGTCCTATTCCGAAAATTGTCCCGTCGTTGTCGGACTCAGCCTATGGTGTTCGGATGGTGATGGAGGAGCTCAGAGACGGGGCTAGAAATGCAGCAGCAAGGGCGGCTGCAGCAGCTGCTCCTGCTGGACCATCAGCTGCTCCAGGCCTACAAGGTGCACCTTTTTGAACCATCACCCCAGCAGCGTCCTGATCTTTATGAGCAGCCTGGCCTTATCCTGGCACCATTTCGGGCAGTCGCGCTTGAGCTGCTCTATGATGGACACGAGCGACTCGTCCTCCTGCACGGTGAAGTAGGTGATTCCCTCCGGCGGGGCGATGGCCTGGAGAATGTGCTGGTGCAGGACCTCATCAATGCGCTTGCGCACAATGGTCTTGTGCCCCCTCCCGTATGCCGACTCGCGCATCACCTGCGTTTGCCGGCCTGTTAATATAATAAACGCTCCGACAAACGCGCGACTCACATTAAACCGCTGCTGCGTCCTGAGCTTTTCGACGAGCAGCACCTCCGGGATCCGCAGCTTGGTCCCGACGTGGGGGACGACTTCGCGATTGACAAAGTTTTTCTTTAGCCGGACATGCCTGTGGAAAAAAAGTTTACAGAAATCAAATTTCCTCAAACCAAATCTCACCTCCACACCGCCTTCATCTGACGCAGGCTCAGCGTGTAGTACTGCTCCTGGATGCGTATGGCCGGAAACTGGTCGGTGATTTTGCCGCCGTTGGGCTGGAACCACGTGATGAGCGACTCGTTGCGCTCGAGGTTGCAGATCATATTCTTCGAATTGGGCGACCCGGAAAACGCCCACGGCATGCCCGCCTTGATCACGCTGTTGCGCGAAAGGTCTACGACGCGCATCTACAGCGAGAGAGCGCACTCGGCGCGTAAGGCGAGAGTCGGATTCAATTTTACACCAAACTTTTCAGCGCCTCAAGCGGCTCATAAACAACAGCCGCCGCCTGCTTGGCGAGCTCGCGCTGCACATGCCACGGCGACATGTCAGTGATGTCGCTCGCCAGGCAGTTCAGCGCGTGCTGGAAGTTCCACTGGATCTTGGGATACTGCTTGCCGAGGCACACAACGCACGCGGCGATCCGGTGAAGCTTCTTGTCAAAGGTGTCGGCCGAAATCGCCTTGAAAATTTCCGACAGCGTTTCCAGCAACTGCCTGTGCTCCTTGGCCTGCCTGTCAGCGTTGCAGCTGGCGACTTCCAGCTCGTTTTGTGTCAGTTTCAGCGGACGCGGGGCCTCGAGTTTCTGCCTCTTCGTATGCGGCTCGTCTGGGCGCCTCTTCTGCGTCTCCTCTCTCTTGATTCGCTTCGCGTCCATCATGAGCTCTTTCTCCGCGCTCTCTAGCGCGTCTGCGAGCACGGCCATCTCTTCCTCCGCCCGCTTCCACACCGCTGTGCCCATCCATCCGACCGGTTCCTTCAGGCGGGACCACCAATTGACGGTGAAGAGATAGTTTGAGATCACCTCCCCCGCAAACGCATCCCAGCCTCTCAGCGTGCGCTTTTCGTATGTGATGACGTACCGGTCGAGCCACGGCTCGTACACCGTGGCACTTGCAGTGGGGAGAAACACCTTCATGACGAGGATGAGTATGTCATTGCTGACGAACGAGGTCAGGTGCCCGGTGCATCGACAGGAGACGGACCACGCCTTTTCGGAGTCGGGGATCCTCGCATCCACGGGCCGGAGCAGGAACAGTGCGTGGGCGGGATGGTCGAGCTGGCGCACAATGTTGCACGCGGTGACGGCCTCGTCCAGGAGATTGGCGACGCCATGTTGAAAATACGGAATGTTAAACGGCAGTTGGGAGAGCGGATCCATCGAAATAGGGAAAAACTTGCGAATTGAATAAACGGGGGTACTCACTTTTTTTTCAATCATTCGCTGACTCGGAGTGTCAGATCGTTTTAAAAACTTCTGCAAAAATGAGGAAATGCGCACCTGTTGATGAATCTGGGAGAAAAAAACTACATACCCGAATCATGATGATGGAGAAAAAAAACTACATACCCGAATCGCGACGATGGAGAGAGAAAAAACTGATGATCTGAACTACACACCTGCAGTAATAAAAACACAATGTGCTGCTCTGAATTATGTGGTGGGTTGCAATAAAAGAAAAATCTTCTGTGAACTGTACACCCGTGCACCCACCCTTCAGTGATCATCAGAGTGGGTACTACAGTAACAACATAGAATATTAATTTACACTCCCCGTTAGCAACTCCAATATCTCTGCGCGTAAAGGAAGGAACGGCGTTTTTTTTTCACCATCGGATCCAATTCAACAGCCGCCTGACCAGCCCCGGCTGCGTCGCGTTCCCCTGCAGCAGGGTCTCGCGTATCTCGGCCACCATGACGGTGTAGGTCCCGTTTCGGAGCGTGGCGCCGCCCCAGGGGTACAGCGGCATGAGGAACAGGCTCGAGCCCTGGACCTCGCACTTCTCGCCTGTCTGGCACACGCCGCCTCGGAGCAGCTCCTCAATCAAGCACACATTCCCCGAGTCGCACAGGGCCTCGAGCTCCGGCGTGACCTCTCCGTTGGGCATCCGCGCGAGGATCTGGCCCGAGTCCACGAGCGAGTACACCACCGAGATGTTGTCGAACGCGTAGGCGTACAGCACCGACTTGGACACGATGGTCAGCGTCAGCGCCGCCACCTCTGTCAGCTGCACCAGCTGCACCGGGCCCGAGTACATGAGCCTGTTGCCCTGCGTCACCTGGATCGTGAACGCGTCGTGCCCCGTGGCGTTTATGGAGATCGGGACGCTGCACCGGTCGATGACGGTGTTGTCCGTCTTGGCCACCACGCGCGTCAGGACCGAGCCGCGCTGCAGCAGGACGTAGAGCGCCGTGGTCTTGTTGACCGCGATCCCCTTCATCGAAACGTAGATGTCGATGAAGTCGGCCTCGATCGACACGTTGCACCCCAGCAGCCGCGTCGTCCCCAGCATCACGGTGCCGTTGGAGCAGTTGGGCGCGATCCAGTCGCCGGCGTCCCACGTCTGGAAGCGGAGGTTCTGTATGGACTGGACGCCGGACGCCTTGACGATCAGGTGCGCAAACGTCGAGCCGCCGCACGCCTCGAGCTGCAGCCGGGTGTACTCGACGCAGCTGTACTGGAAGGCGCCGAACGACGTTGCCACAGACGACGAGTTGAGCAACAGCTCGACGCGCGCTTCGGTGTTTTGCGCCAGCTTCCCAAACACGACCATGCCGATGCCGAGCCGGTACACCCGCGCGGCGGACTCGATCGTCGACGGCACGTTGGGCAAGTAGACTGTGAACTGGATCGTCTGCTCCGACAGGAAAACGCCGCCCCACATGCTGACGAAGCGGTCCAGCGCTGCATACGGGTCGTTGGAGGTGCAGTCGACATACCCTGCTGCGGTTATAAACTCGCTGTTGCTCATGTCGCCCCTGCAGCATCGGTTGGTCGGATCGAACGGCGGGCACTGGGACGCGGTGGACCCCAGGTGCATGTAGAGGAAAAAGTAGTCCGACAGCGGGAAGCGGAAGTCCACTGTGAGGTTGAGGCTCGACGAGGCCTTGTCCACCGTCACGTTGACGATCTCCAGGGTCGCGGACGCGTCTCCGCCGACGAGGGTGTCTGTGGAATCCACGACGCGCGTGACGACGGTGCCGATGGACCGGATGCCCCGCAGCGCGGACGCGAGCGCCTGCATCGCCTCGGTGTTGGACGCGTCGACCGTCAGGAGCATCGGCTGCTGCGACAGCAGGTGGCGCGACGTCGAGTACAGGCTGTCCAACGTGGTGTTGACCGTGGTCTGGTACCGCCGTCGCATGCACAGGTTGTTGAACTTGAAAAAGGGGCAGTGGCACGTCTGGTTCCGGAGCAGGATCTCATTGGTCGCGCACGGGAGCGCGTCTGCTACGAGCGGCAGGAGTGCTGCAACAATCAGCGCGCGCATCGTGGGTTGCTCCGCGAAGAATTTATGTACTGTAAGCCTCGTCGGGCGAAGCGGCCTGATGTTTTAACAGCTCTAGTAGCGCGCTGTGGATCTTTTCGAGCTGTTCGTTATCGCCTTCGAACCGCGCTGTCGTAATCTGATGCTGAAAATCGAGCGTCGCGCGGAGCGAGTTCAGCTTGGTGTCGAGGACTGCAATTTGATGGCCGAATGCATTCGATGACCTCTGCACTACGTACAGGCTAAAGATAACGCACGTCATCACAGCAATTCACACAGACGCGTCGGAAAAACTCCTCACCATTCAATATCTGCAGCATGCTGCGTATATACCGCCGGAACAAGCAGCATTGTGAGCCTGTGCAGCATCGATTCCAGCACGGTCCTCCGTCCGCAGGCGCCGAACGCGCACTCGGCCGTGTGCCAGCCCCGTTGAAGCAGATCCGCCTTGACGCTCACGTCCACCTTCGCTCCCCACGAGTGCGGAACACTGGTCTCGCCCGTGGCCTGATCGCAGCACTCGTGAAACATGGACCTGCGCCCGCAGAGGCCAGGACGGCGATGCACGGGTCTCAGGCACGCGGACGGAGGGCAGTAGAGCTCCTCCTCGTATCCGGGCGGCAGCGCGCATTGCGCGGCGCAGAGGACGCACAGAATCGCAAGTCGCATCATCGCGCGGATCCGCAGGCTGCGGAAATAGCCTTGGCCTGCGGTTTCCTGCAAATCGGGCACGTGTTGTTCACGCGGAGCCAGCGGGTCGCGCACTTCCAGTGGAAGTAGTGGCCGCAGTCCAGCGCACAGTCGGTGTCGGATGCGAGGCAGACGACGCACTGCTCGTGCTTCATGCGTACGAAGCGCAAGTCGTCGTTCCATACTCTGGTTAACAGCAGCACGATTCTGAACAGCATGAGAGCAAACACCGCGACTTCGAACGCGATGACGCACGCGACAGTGAAGCAGTGCATCAAATCGGATTGAATGGGTTTGAGTGGTTTTAATTTTTTTTTTAAAAAATGCAATTTAAAATCAAGCTGTAAAAAATCGCTACTGTAAACGCCGAAGCTGTAGAGAAAATATCCGACGGGTATATAAGCCGTTCGAATACAGGCCCTCGCATCCGACGATGAGCAGCAGACGAAAGGTGCCCGAGCTGTCGGTGGAACAGCTCCAAGCGTACGCGAACGCGTGCCTGACGGCCCAGAGGGTTTGCAATGACAACTGCAAGTGCACCGGGTCGATGTGCATCCTAAAGGTCGGCATGCCTCCCGCGAACAGCGGCTGCGGTCTGTCCCACTACTACAACGAAGCGTGCGAGGCGTGCAACTGGAACCGCTGCCAAAACTGCGGTATGAGGAGCGACACCTTCACCGCGTGGGGCGGGTTCTGCGCCCGGTGCGACCAGCACGTTCCCGACATCACACTGTACACCGACAAGATGGAGGACGTGGTTTCCATGTTTGGGCTCTCGTTTGCGCAGCCGACGGTTGTGCACCCGCCGTTGGATGCTCCGGAGGTCATCGTAATTGACGACGAGGAGCCGACGACGCCGAACACGGCGTGGCGCGAAACGAATCGCCAGGCGTTTCCGCTGATGAGCAAGCACTGGGAGAGGCCCCCGAGCGGCAACGCGCTGGAGTTTCATATGCCGCTCATTTATGACGCCAAGGAGGGCATCAAGTCGAAATACGCGCAGGAGATCTACGACCTCGTCTGCAGGGACCTTGAAGACATGCGCGCGGGCAGTTCGCAATACTTCAAGATCCGCAAGATCTATCGCGTTCAGAATTACACGGCGCTTCAGTTTCTGAAGGCCAAGGAGGCCCAGATCAGCATGGAAAACGCGCAGAGGAGGGACCGCGTCGATTCCATCATGCACAAGGTCCTCCACGGCACATCCGCCGAATCGGCGGAGAGCATTGCGAAGCGGATCAAGATGCGGAGCAAGGTCCACTTTTACGGGTACGGGCTGTACGTCGCGTGGACCTTTCTCAACCCCATTCAGTACGCGCTGGGCAAACCCCAGCCGGCCTTGGTGTTTGGCGACGCCGCGTGCGGGAGGTACGGATACACCCAGTCCGAAGCCGACGAGCCGGAGAAGGGGTTCGACTCCGGCGGGACGGGCACCAAAGACAACATCGTCCTCTTTGACCCGAACCAGCTCGCGGTCCTCTATGTGATCCACATTGAGGCGTCGACCAAGGAGCGGTACGACGAGTTTCTGATCGAGGTCAAGAACGCAGCGGATGGAAAGCTCCCCGAAGCGCCAGCCAAGAAGTCTGGGAAACGCCCAGCGGACGAACCGCAAGCGTCCGCTGCCAAGAAGCAACGCCACCTGAGCGCCAAAACGTTTGCTCAGTCGTTTGTTGATTTTCTGCATGTGAGCCAGAAGACTGGCAGTCCGACGAGCCCTCCTCGCAGTCCTCAGTACAGCGCAACGAGCCCGGCATACAGTCCGACGAGCCCTTCGTACAGTCCGACGAGTCCTTCGTACAGTCCTCCTCGCAGCCCCCAGTACAGCGCAACGAGCCCGGCATACAGTCCGACGAGTCCTGCATACAGTCCGACGAGTCCTGCATACAGTCCGACGAGCCCACCTGGAAGGTACAGTCCAACAAGCCCTTCGTACAGCCCAGCCTACTCTCCCTCGGCTGGTGGTTCGTTTGCTGCTGGAGCTTCGTCTGGCAAGAGCCCAGCTGCTTCGTCTGGCAAGAACCCGGCAGCTCCATTCAAGTCGCTTGCTGCTGTTGTTGGGAAGACTTTTAAGCCGATAGATCCCATTGGCAAAAGCCCAGCGTCTGGCAAGAGTCCAGCGTCAGCATCTGGCAAGAGTCCAGCGTCCGGCAAAAATCCAGCAGCCCCTGTGGTGCTCGGGACCGTCGATAGGGCGGCGGCTTCATCCAAGTCGCTCCCTCCTGTTGTTGGAAAGCCTTTTAGGGCCGTCCCACGCATCTCGTGCGGCCCACCAATTAAGCCCAGAGTGGTCCCAGTTCTCAAAAAGGCGGGCAAAACAGCGAAAAAGGCCGCGAAAGGAAAGGCGAAAAGCGATTCGGAGGCAAAAAGCGATTCAGACGACGAGAGCGATTCGAAGGCGAAAGGCGATTCGGAGACGAAAAGCGGCGCGAGTCGGTACCTGCCCACCCCTCCGACCAGCGAGGATGAGGATTCGGACGACTCCGACCAAGACCCGTCCTTCGTTCCGAAGGCGCGGAAGTAACGCTTCTGAGGAAGCAGATACGGTTTTTTATTAAACCGAAACACACCAAAATCAACCGTCAAGAGACTGAATGAACTCCTTGATCTCGTCGATGAGAGCGTCCAGTTCGGAAACCTCGTCCGACTCAGAGGAGACGGACCAGTCCACCGTATCCGCGTCGTCGCTGTCTTCGGCCTCAGACTCGCTGAGCGAAGACTCCTGCAAGCGCTCGGCGCACTCGAGGAGTATGGAGGCCCAGTCCTTCAGATGGGTTGTGGTTGTTCCGGCCTTGTATGCCGCGAGGTGCTTCAGGGCGGTTTGAACCTCTTCGTTTGCCTTGAATTCGTCCTCCCCCAGCTTGTTGAGCACCGGTTCGACAGCCCTCTCGTGAAGCGCCAGCATCTCGTAGTGCTGAAGCGCTGCAGGCGAGACGCCAGGAATGCTCTTGATGTACTCGGGGGTATAGACCAGCTGGTCGCGCCGGTGGTAGCCCTTGGAATCAAACGCGTGCTCGACGCCAAAGCGATCCGTGCACTTTGCCATCACGGGCTGTTCGATCACCGGTTTGTCGTACTCTTCTTCCTGCAAATGGGTCATGACACGGGGGTTGTAGTTCGGATTGCTCGGGGTCCAGGCAGTCCTGCCGTCTCTCTTCGTTGAGCGCTTCTCGGGCTTGGCGTTTGGATTTTCCATTAGCTGGTTCAGGTACCTCAATTCGGCAACCTCTCCCAGCGTAGGGAAACCCTCATTGACTCGTTTTTTTTCCTTGAACTCATCCATGAATTCATTGATTACGCCGAGAGCCGCTTCTTTTACTTTGCGAATCTCTTCTTCGAGAACCTCCTTTTTTTGTTCCATGTCAATCAGCGGACGATTTTCAGGAAACAGCTCGAAAGCCGTTTTGCGCAACACAGGGACTGGCTTTTTAGCACGAGGAGCCCGCTTCTTGGGTTCGGGCTTTCCCCTGCCGTCCTCTTTTCTCGACTTCTTCCGGCAACCTTTCTTCTTCTCAGGCTCAGCGGACCCTCGGGGAGACACAGCAGCAACTTCATCGCCAGACAACACCATCGCGTCTGTCTGAAAGTCGGACGCCCGTCTTTTATACAATGGCGCGCTCAAACAGCGGCCCCGATATCGTGCTCGATGAAATCCCTCAGCACATCCTCCCACAAAATCACCTCGGGCTCGCGCGCGCGCTCCAACACCATGCGCAGCACGTCGGCGCCGAGGGCGTGCAGCGACGACTCCTTATCCTTGAGTGCCGACCACACCGTTAGGCGCAGGTGATCTTCGCGTGCGATCTCGTCTTCAAGTTGGCTGACAAAGGCCTTGGTCACAAACGGGCGCTTGTTCTTGATGTTCTTGGCCAGCGCCAGCGCGTAGTTTAGACCGCCGCAGCGGGCGAGGTACTTCACGTAGCTCCTCCAGTCGCGCACCCACTTGGACCTCGCTACGTTTATCACGATCCTTAAAACATGGTCCTCATTTTTAATCAGCTTGATCTGGAAATAGAGTTCGCAGTTTTTGGCATGAAGGAATCCGCTGTCTGGGGAGACAAGAGAAAGGATCGAAGCGGCTAGTGACTCAAAGATCTTGAAGAACTCCGGCTTCCACCCCGATCGAACCATGCTGCAGAGCTGCCAGTAGCGGACCAGGATCAAATCGTCCGCTACGCTCATCGACACGGGGCGTATCGCCAAGGGCTTGGCCAGATCCAACCACGACAGCGGCATCCTGCGATCCAGCTCCGCGAGGCGCCGCAGAATGGGCATCAGCATACGGTCGCGGCACTGCGGCCACGCGGCGGCAGGGAGCGATTCGAGGAGGGATTCCACACACGCTTTGGTGTGGTTTGTCGAGCACGCGAAGCAGCAGGTGAAGACGAGCGGGAGGTAGACCATTTGTGAGAGGTTTCGACGAGTACTTTTAAAAATCAAACGAATTCAAATTTTTTTTTCAATAAAGAAGTCCAACTTCTGACTTACTCACATTTTGAGTGAAATGTTTGACTTTTTTTCAACATGCAACTTTCCTTTTACTCAGATTCGGAATGAAAATTTTAGTCCAAAATCCATCCAACGAGAGATCTAAGCCAAAATGCACGCCGCCGAGGCCTGCTGCACAATCTCGCCGTCCTGCGACACGAAGAGCTCGATGTAGACCACCTCGCTGTCGCTGTGAGAATCGAATCGAAACCAGATCCTGGTCCGGCCCCTCGTCTCCTCGTCCGACGCCATGATGTCCGCCAGCAGGCTCGCCATGCCGGCGTCGTCGACTTCCGCCACGTAGCGCCGGTGGCTGATCTGCACGCGCAGAGACGAGAGGCCCTCCGCGACGGGGCGGACGAGGATCGTTTCGTCGTTGGCGTTCTTGATCCTCAGCGACTCGGACACGCTGAAAATCCCTTGCGTCAGGCGCGCCCGCTGAAGCGCGGCGTCAAACACCGCTGGCGTGATCTGCACGTTGGCCCACATGCACGTTTCGGAGAGCCGCGCGAGGGACGGCAGCGGCAGGAGCTTGACAATGGCCCCGAATGTGTCGGTGGACACGTTGATTGGAGGGATGAGCCTGCTCTCCTTGAGCTTTTCGGTCTGGTGCTCAGGCAGGAAGGCGACGAATTTGGACCAGAGGTCGGGGTTTGTGCCGATCAGTTTGTACACCTTGTCGGAAATCGTGTCAAGGGTTATTTCGTTTCGCTTGAATCTGCGCATCAGGTCAGCGAATTTATCGTACGTGGAAATGTTTCCGTCTTTGATCTTGATGAGGAGATCCATCGCGCTCTTGAGGCGCTTGTCGTTGGATAGATCCATCGCGCTTTTGAAGCGCTTGTCGTTGGACATGTGGAGATAGTTTTAAATTTTGATGTTTTTAAAAAAACAAATCGAGTCGAATTTCTTTATAGCAGTTTCCAATTTTAAAACACAAATCGAGTCGAATTTCTTTATAGCAGTTTCCAATTTTAAAACACAAATCGAGTCGAATTTACTAGTCAAATCCAAATGCCCTACTTCCTCCGCTGCAGCCTCAGTGGCGCCTACATGACGGATCCGGTGATTGTGTGTTCGAAGGACCCGCCGCCGCCTCTGGCGCATGGGGTCAGCTACGAGCGGAGCGCGCTGCAGAAGTGGATGGAGACAAGCAAGCACGCGGTGCGGTACGTGTCGAACGAAGTCCTCAGGAAGGTTGTCGAGGACTACCGGCAAAAACAGGAGCGCCGCTTGGATCCCCATACTATTCAATAAAAAAATTACACAGCCTGCCGTCGAGTTTGCTCTGCAGCAAACACCGGGGCCCTTGCTGCCTGGATGTTGATCCAGAAGGTCTTGGAGCCCCGTTTAATGAAATTGCCTCCTATAGCAAGCACGCACGCCCCGAAGCACTGCTTGACGTGGTCCTTTGTCTTTCCGCACGCCTCGCACATCCATTCGATGTTGATATCGCGCTCGGACGGCGGGAGGTCGAGCAGGAAGGCTTCGTACATGGAGGTCTGCGGGCGTAGGGTCAGATTGGGTATGACATCACGCAACAAAGAGACACACCTCCTCCCACTGCTCGTCGTGCGAGGGAAATATGACGAAAAAGCTCTTGAGGTTCAGCTTCAGCTCCTCAAACCCGTCCAAATTCGCCACCACGGGCTTCGTCGCCTGCTCGATCACCTGATACGTGCCCGGCAGCACCTCCTCCGGCCGCTGGCTCACCAATTCGGCCTTGCACTTTTTGATCCGGTCCCTCAGCTCGTACGTCTCGTTCCGGAGCGCGTGGATCTGGTTCGTGGCCTCCATCTGGCTCGAGTACATCTCCAAATCGCGCTTCCGGCACCGGAGGTCCGTGCACTGGCCGGCCTTGGCGTCCTTGAGCTCCGGCGCACGCCGCAGCGCGTCGATGGTGTCCTAGAAGCCCGGGATTAGTTTGAATTGCACAGCTGAAACACTGATGAAATTCACCTCATGCTGCTTGATCGTCCCCGCCGACTCCAGCAAGTCCGCCTCCAATGACCGGATCCGATCGTTGGCGGCCGTGAGCTGCGCGGCCAGGCTCTCGGACACCTTGTTCGCCTGCAGCGCCGTCTGGTTCGCGTTCATCCAGTCGCGCTTGGCCTCGGCGAAGCCCTCGCGGATCCGGACGATTTCCGCGTCGCGCGACAGCGGGTCCTCGGTCTGGGCCAGCTTGGCTGCCACGAGGGCGGCCTCGGTGCGGGTGAGCTTCTCTTGCAGCTGGGACTGCATGTTGTGGCTGAGCTTCTGAAACTGCTCCACCCACTGAAACTCCCGCGCGTTGTCCTGGCGCACGCTCTCAAACGCCGCGCACCGCTTGCACGTCGGCTCGTTCGATACGAGGGCCGCGTTGATGTGGGACTCTTTGAGCAGAAGGCGTTTGAGCTCGGTGTTGGCGGATTCCAGGGTGTGGATTCGGTCCAGGAGCGCTAGGCGGGCGTTTTCGTCTGTCATTTTTGGATGGAAAAAAGTGAGTCGTGGTGTAAGGGCCACGGGGTTATATTTTTTTATTGGAAAAATCAACGTTCGGCGAAATATTCCGCGTGTCTACGTCGTGAGCACGCGTCCATCGTCCATAAGGTAGGTGATATACGCAGACGATACCGTGTAGCCATCCCGCCCCAGATTGCAGCCCAGATACAAGGTCAGACGAATCAAGTCGACCGATTTTTTATCGTGTTCAACTTTGCCCATGGGAGTCTTCAAGAACCAGATTTTCGTTTCGTTCCTCGCCAATGGCGCAGCACAAATCTCGCATCCTGCATTGTGGAGCACTAGTGGCATGCACTCTGTACTGCGATCGGGATCGTATGGCACTTGCTTGTCCATTGAAGATAGAGAGATGAGGTACCATTCGTCGTCCAATTTGACGCCGATCGACGGAACGAGGGGATGAATGGTCTGAATCATCAGACTCTCCCCGTTGTAGCTGTGGATTGTGAACTCGTGTCGTTCGAATTCTCGACCTTCCTTGGTGACGTGCGTAAAGTTCCGCCCAATCTTATCAATCGCCGCCCTGAGCGCGCGATTCGTCGACGCCAAGAGTCCCAGATGTCGATAAGGGATGATTGGGAACACCATTGGCTGGAAAACATCCAAGCAGCTCAGCAAATCGGGCATGCAGCTGGATGGAAAGACAAAATTGGGTTATATATAGTCTCGCGATTCGACGCCGCGTCACTTATACTGGCTGCATGGCCACTTTTGCTTGATCAGTTCGCTTGAAGGTATATGCAATAGCGTTCATGTCTCGACGAGCGTCATTCAACGAAGCAACCGTAGATTTTAGCTCGTTGATGTGCTCACTGAAAACTTGTGTAAGACCTACCATGGAAACTAGCATGCACAGGCTCCACAAAAAATAATAAATCGCTGTAAAAAGTCAACTTCCAGATTCATTTTCTGCACGCGGCCGAAGCAGTTATATACAGGTTTGTTGGTCTGTTGGGTCAGCGACTGTTGTTGCAAGTGATCCGTAAGGAATGATTTTATTTTTATTTTTCATCGCCGGACGAAGGGTGTGTTTGATGATTCGACGTGCAATGTTTCGCCACGCATGTTTGTAGAAACGTTTCGGAGGAGCGAGGAGAGCTGTGTCCATTTCATTCACGCTTCGGCGCAATTTAAATAGCCAGCCGCCATCAAGCGGGGTCCATGGCAATTTTTTTTCAACTCACTCAAAGTCTTTAATAACGTTTTTGGCACACACACAAACGCTGCTGTTCATGAATCGGCGTCCTCTATCCACTGCCTCTTTCGACACGCCGCCGGCTCGCCGTTCATCTCAATGTTGATCCACACGTACCGCTGCCCCCGGTGGTAGTTCTTGTACACCCCGCCGATGGCCCACAGGCACGCCGCGAACAGCTTCTTCCCCGCACGGGAGTCCGCCGACGTTTTCTTGGGCATCTCCGTCTTCTGGCTGCAGGACTCGTACATCCACTGGAGAAAGCCCTGCTCGTCGTCGAGGGTCGCAAAGAACGCGTCGTACAGCGTGTTTTCGTCCAGGTACTTGCGCGGCTCGTCGACGATGATGAAAAAGGACCGAAACATCGCCTCGAAACGGCCCCCCTGCAGCTCGGCCTTGAGCGTCACCCGCTGCGCCATTTTTTGCCGGAAGGCCTCGTGCTGCCTCAAGAGCTCGGCGTTCTCCGCTTCCAGCTCCGCGCATCGTCCGACGAGGTTGCTCTGGCGCAGGAGCTCGCGCTCGGCCGCGTCCAGTTTGTCCGTCAGCTTGCCTACGGCCTCGAGGTGAAAGCTCTTCTTGACCATCTCCTCCGCCACACTGCGGCGCGGCTGGAAGTTGGGGTTCTTCTGCAGCTGTATCTCGTTGTAGCGCTGCTCGTCGTAGAAGGTGTGGCTCGGATTGCCGATGGCGAGCTTCTGGATGTACGGGTCCGACAGCATCTTCTCCTTTGCGCCCGGCTCCGTAAAGGAAAGCGGATCGATCTTGACAAACGACGCCGGATCCGAAGCCGTCGTGGCTTTCTGGCTGAGCTGCCGCCTCAGGTCGGCGATGACCTCGTCTTTGGAAAACAGGTCCTCTTTCATGTGGATTATCCTCTTGAATTCAATCACCTTGTTGGTCAGCGTCACGACTTGGCTCTTGAGCTCGCTGATCACCTCCTCGAGCGTTTTGTTCCACAGCATCTCCCGGTCCGTGTTGTGGGAAGCGCGCGAACGGAGAAAATGCACAATCTCCTTGAGCCGGGTACATTCTGTGCACGGTCCCGTTGGCGTGGTGTTGTTTTTCCTTTCGATTTCGAGCAGCCCCATTTCTCGCCCAAGGCAGTATTCCAGTTTTTCGATCTTTATCTCCATGATTTCCACTGTGCTCTTGTAGAGTTCCAATTCTGTGGTCAGCCGTTCCTTGTCGTCCCTGAGGTCCAGACACTCCTTGTAAAGATCCTTGTGTCGCGCCAGAATTTCGGCGCATGCTTGGCAGCTGCACTCGGGAAACTGGCCGAAGTCTAAGACTGGAGCCGGCCTCTTGCGCTCCAGTAGCTGGCCTTCTTTGGTGGTCAGATGATTGTGCAGCAACTTGTAATCGCCCCTCAGACGCTTGCAGCCCGGATTGTTGCATTCGGGATGCTTCCACATGTCCAACGGATGCATGATGGAAGACATTGGGGACGCGTGAATGGATTGGGTCGATGGGTAAAGGCAGAGATTTTTTTATTTTTTTATTGGAGAAAGCACGATTGGTCACGTTACTAGGCAAGTCTCTCTGTCTGTCGTTTACTGTCGAGTGTACTGTCCGTTTCTTGGGTTAATGGCAAGGCCCAAAAACCCCGCCCCTGGAGTCCCCTTGAGACAACGTTTTCCTT
>Ga0214247_1000212_pt1 | contig 42624 bp, 64 predicted proteins | sample TroBogypolimnion_18_FD_153085 | JGI IMG/M metagenome (GOLD analysis project Ga0214247, IMG submission 153085) | Freshwater microbial communities from Trout Bog Lake, WI - 03JUN2009 hypolimnion | ecosystem: Environmental > Aquatic > Freshwater > Lake > Hypolimnion/Profundal zone ... | reverse complement strand
ACAGGAACACCGAGAGATATAACAACATATGTTCAGGTAACGACATCAAATAGATTTACTAGTGCCACGGTTACCAATTATTATTTCTGGGTCTTGAACACAACCGATAAACCAAATATCGAAAATAGAACAATGGCAGCGCAAGACGTTGCTCTTATGTTGCAATCTCCAATGAGTCAAGGTTTTGCATTCTTCTGTCCAATTCAACAAACATCTACAAACAATTCGTATATATTTTATAATGTACAAAATATCCTCTCATATCAGGGTGATAATGTACAGATACAATACAGACTTGCAGAGAGAAACGATCAGAAGCATACCCAGTGGGCATTCTTTAGAGAAGGTGACCCTGCATCTATTATAACAGATCAATTCTGGAACAAGATGGTTGATAGTTTATGCGGATACTCGGCATTATTACCGGCAACGGGTGAATCTATAGATGGAATTCCTACATGGACTTCATTACCGTGGGATAGTGCCGGTTGGGATACATCTTTCTGGGATAATGCAGACTATGGTGTAATTTTACCAGTACCTGATCCAAAGTTAAGCGAAGGTGAAAAATACGGCATCGATTATAGACCACGTCAGGGAATGTTTGTAAACTTACCTTCAGCAAGACAAATATTCACACAGGCTGCAAATCAATTACTTGTGTATATACCTATACGTGATAATAATCCGGGATGGGGTGCATCGATACCTACCTGGAACTTAACAACATCTACTGATATTTACTATGGTATATATTGGACATATACCGACTGGTATGCGGTTGGTTACGAGAATGTAACACCGAATATTGTATTCCAAACTTTACAGAATGCTAAGGATGCATTGACAGCTGGATTACTTAAAGTAGAAGATATTGTTGAAGTATCTAATGGCACAACTGATGGACGTTGGGCACTATATGCAGTTTCTCAACTTAATCCCAATATTCCTGTACTTAGCCTAACGCTTGTCGGTATTGAAAGTAGTGCTATTAATTTAATGAATTCAATATATACAACTACCGGTGTATATAGTCTTTCAACGGAACTTAGAGCATTATTAAATGCATTCAGATTAGAGGTAATGGTTGACGCATTTATTGTAGATCAGAATGAACTATTCTTCTCTATGATGAATTATGTAATGAGTGAGCAGAAAAATCCAAACTGGTTATTTAAATCATCTTATATCTATGTTAAGGAAAATAACATACCATTGACACAAACTCAATTATATGTCCCTGATCAGATTACTAATATCCTGCAATTTATTACTGATTCTAAACCATATCATACTCAGATTAGAGACTACACCAGCACATATCTTACTACTGATATTGCAGCTGGTACGGCAATAGATAGTCACAAATGGAATATCCAATTGCAAATTGGCCCAGATTATCCTGGTTTATCTTATGATACACCATCTTATATTTTAGATGCACAAACATTTATTGACAACATAGATCAATTTGTTTCAAGAGAAGATGTATATACCGTACCATTAACTTTCTACGATTCAAGTAAGGTAGGGTATTCGGCATTATTTCCTTATACATTTAACTTCAATGATATAAATTTAAGTAATCCACAAAATATTGTCACACCGTATAATATAGTTGGAATTCAGATAGGTACGACTGTTCTACTATATGGGCAAGATTATTATGTCGGGGATAACGGTAATACAACATTTACTGTTTATTTCTATAATGATCCAGGAACTTCACCTGCGCCAGTTGCACTTGTATGGTTTGATGGTGGTCAACTATTAACAATGAATTCAGGCACTCATAAAGATGAAATTGCAAGAGGTTTCGCGACAGATGATCTAGTTATTAATGTTGATACAAGATTACCTGCCGATATATCAACTGGTATACCGACAGCATATGTAGGATGGGGAGATACTTGGGATTCTATCGCAAACCCTATAGCTCAAGCACTTGTAGATGCTGGCGGATCAGCAAGTATACCGTGGGACCCGGTGTTGGTACTAGAAATATTACCTAATACAATTAGCTCTAAGGAAAATTCAAATGATAGAGATGGTGCCAATTTCTATAGAAATGCAGAAATAGACTCAGCAACATTGGTATATGATTTATTGGCACCACAAGAACCTAATGAAAATATAGAAGTTATTACAGTGCTAGATATTAATCATGTACTACCGGATCCGGGCGCAGATCACGGCACCATATGGATAGGTGGTGAAAGAATTGAATATAGAGTAAAAGAATTAGTTGCAACAAATACGTGGGAACTCAAACTGATACAGAGAGGGACAATGGGTACATCAGCAACAGAACATACAGTTTTGATTCCTAGTCTCGCAGATCCGATGATATTGGTACCGAATGCTGTATGGGTAGAGAAAGGTAATTACATACCCGGCAGTCCTAATATCGATGTATGGAATGCGGTTGATACCACTCCTGTGGGCTCTGATAATATCACATCAGTACCAATGGGTGGATTATGGTATGCACAGACTCCAGAAGCCATGTTCTTAAAACAGAGTCAGGGTATAAGTATACCTTAATAACTAGGTAGATAATAATCATGATAAATAAAGAAAACGGTGACAAAGAAGAGAAATCCGAACCGAAGAAAGATGCCGGCCTTATTGATACGGCATATATGGATGTTCAATGTCATATAATAATAAAAGATAAAGATACTGGTGAAGTGCTAGTAAACAAAAGGGGTTAAGATGCAAGATATTTTTCGTGCCTCCATCCAGGGCTTTGTTAAGATTACAGACAAAGATACTAAAGAAGTCCTGGTAGATACACATAACGACGTACTCTATGGAAATATGTCGGCCGCTCTGGCACATGCCTTAATTGGTAATTCTGACAGTTTCTTATATTACATGGCTTTCGGCAATGGTGGTGCATATATAGGTCCAACTGGAACAGTTTCGTATAAACCATCTCTTGGTGGTGCAGGTAGTTTAATTAAGAATCCAACAGCTAATTTATATAATACAATTTATGTGAAGAAGCTATCGAATGACTCAACAGACACACCGAGCTATGATCAGTTATCTCGTGCATATATTGCTGCTGAAAATTATGCAACAAACTACGAAGATATTATTGTAGATGTCACAATAGGATATAGTGAACCACCTGTTGGCATAACTGCTTCTACAGTCATACAACAAACTGCTCTAGATAATTCTACATTCGTAGGAAATAGTTCTACAGTCAATAATGGTACTGCAACAACATTTACAGCCAATCAACTTGTCTTTAATGAGATTGGGTTATTTGCTGGATCTAGCAATCTATTTGTAGGCGGCTTCACACAGAACGTAGCTGACGTTGACAATTTTATTACACAGACGCCTAATTTCTCAAATATAGCAGGCACCAAGTCTAAATTAATGCTTACACACGTTATTTTTCACCCTATACAGAAATCTGCTAATAGATCTCTTGAAATCATTTATACCCTCAGAATACAAATGGGTGCATAAGTGATAAATAACAAAACAAAGGAATTTTAAGTATATGGCATATACAATTCACAAATCAGATGGAACGGTAGTAACGGTTGCCGATAATACGTTAGACGCAGCATATTACAATGGCTCCGGTGGCTCACTTGGACTAGGTCAGGGTGTACAATTAGTTGGTCGAAATACAATCGATTATGGTGCGGCTATTGCACAGAATATCTTGCAAATGACTGAAAACTTTGCAAGCGGCCCGGCCACAGCAAATGTGCCATCCGATGCAACAGCACTACAGGGTCAGCTATGGTTCAACAAAACTTCTGGCACAGCTGGTAATCTTTATGTTAAGGTTTCGGGAGCAGGCTCGGGCGGCATCTTAAACTGGCAACAAGTTGTTACAGTTGATTCTACTGGTAATTCCACAGTCAATGGAAATCAAACTGTTACAGGTGGTTTAACAGTAGATGGTTCGATTACTGCAGAAGGTGGACTACACGTTCCTGTGATATTTACTGCACTCCCATTAGTTCCTCCGCAGGTGGCACAAAACGGTGATATGGCAGTTTCAAGTGGTGTCATATCAATATATACTGGAGTTACATTTCCATCAACCAATACAGCTGGCTGGTCACAAATATTCCCAGCACTTTATCAATAAGGTGGTAACTAAATGACTTACCACAAATATGGTCTAATACAGGCTACAACGTATAACGCATATGCTGCCATTATAAACAGTATATTTGCAGATACAAATGCTGGCTCAATTATTGAAAGTTCGGCAGATTATGGGTATGGTCAATCTACTTCTGTTGCTACTGTAGCATCTGGTAATAATATTACCGCCGCTCAGTGGACTGCACTTTTTAGCAAGATAAGTTCATGTGGTACGCATCAAGGAACTAGTGTTACCCCGATCCCGTCATCAGTATCTACAGGCTCATTGATTGCAGCATATAATGATTATCTAACAACCACAACATTAACTGACGTTATCAGTTCATTAATTGCAAATAGATTACAGGTTGCAGTTGGACAACGTTCAACTATAGCAGGGCCATCTTCTCCTTCATCACCAACGTGGACAAATGGTCTTCGTTATCAATTCTTGATGGATTTTGGTTCATGGGATAACGCAAGACATTTCTTTAATACGGGTGGCGCAATTACATTCGCTGGTACTGGTACATCCGGTTCTACAGAAGATAATTTCTGGCAAACTATGCTATCAAACATGGGTACTCTACAGGTTATCTGGCATGATACTATTCCATCTATTGGAGCAGGTTCTACAACAGGTTTCTATGATTTAACTAACACTGGTTATACCAAAGTTTGGCAAGGTCCTGCCTATGGCGGAAGTCCAGTTGTTTATTCAAATAATTATATTTCTATATATGGACAATTAGTAAATGCTCCAGGAACAGATGGCCAGGTAAATTTCAGAGTCGAACTCATTGATAATGATCCAACTCCAAATTCAAAGACAGCTGGTAAGATTTCATATCAAATTGGTGTTATGCAATCGGCAGGTACTATTCCTTATCCAGGTCCAGCAGTTACGATAAATGCAGGAACATTTAGTGCAATATCATCCACTGGTGTTACAGCGATACCATTGACACTTACTTCAGTACCGACAACATTATCTGGAAAAGTAACAGGTGCAGGAACAGCTACAACCGCATCAATAACTATAACACCAGCTGGCGGAACAGGTCCATACACATATGCGTGGATAAATGTAAATTCGCCTCCACTAGGTGCAGTAACCTTCTCCGCAGCTTCATCTGCCACAACAACATTCAGTAGAGTAATGGCTGATGGTGAAGTAGCATCGGGTACGGCAAAATGTACAGTGACTGATAGTTTATCAGTTAACACATATATCTTAATCAACTGGTCACTAAACAGTAATTCACCCAACGTAGTCGGAACATAAACAGATCAAGTTCAAAACAAAAAACCTCCGTTAAAACTATTGATAAATAGTGCAAACGGAGGTTTTCCATGGAAGAAAGACTACAAAAAGCACTCGAGTTTGCTAACTACAGGCAGACTCTCAACAATCAACTACACAAAGTAAAGGTTAAGGCAGAAGGCCTCTTAATCATCGCTAAGAATGGGGGTAATTTTAATGTCAATCAAGACTTAATTTGCTTCTTAGACTATCTTAATCGAACAGGTGTAACTGAAGCAAATATCCTTGATAGCAATAAGATCCCTGTGCAGATCACAGATGTCGCTGAATTTCTTAAAGAAGTAACAAGACGGTATTTCGAAGTAACAGATGATTATTTGAAAGAATATCAATCTATTAGAAAGTTAAGAAATGTCAAAACAATTATCGATCTGAAAGGTAGCGAATGACTCGCGGCGTATTAATGTTTGCACACAACAATACTGAAATTGATTATTTCAAGATTGCTTGTGCTAATGCATTAATGATAAAGAAGAATCTAGGTGTACCGGTTACTCTGATAACTGACTCTGGAACAATAGAATGGAATCAGAAAGTTTTAGGTGAAGAATTTATAAAGAATTGCTTCGATAAAATTAAGATAGAAACACGAGATTATAGTTTTAATAATGCAAGAAACTTTTCAGATACATCATTTAGTACAAAATCTCTTCAGTTCTATAATGCTAATCACTGGTCTGCATATCAACTTACACCATATGATGAAACTCTAGTCATTGATTGTGATTACCTGATTATGAGTTCTGCGCTCAATAATTGTTGGGGAAGTAATAATGATGTAATGGTTAATCATTCAATCTATTCTCCATTTGGCGAAAAAGGTATTCATACCAAGAATATAGATGACATGGGTATTACATTATATTGGGCAACTGTTGTATATTTTAGAAAATCATCACTGGCTCAATACCTATTTTTCTTTGTTAGATATATTCAAGAAAATTATGCATATTATAGAGATCTGTATGGCTTCTCAAGTGGTATGTTCAGAAATGATAATGCATTCAGCATAGCAATTCATATACTAAATGGATATAATAATGATGAGCCTATTATTCGTGAACTACCAATTCCGGCATTATTGATGTCATGGGACACTGATGATATTCAGAATATAAATGATGTAAATGATATTACTCTTTATGCAGAAAAACCGGGTGAACAAGGGAAATACATATTGGCTCGCCTAAAGAATACAGATGTACATATTATGAATAAATGGGCAATTAACCGACATGCTGATAGATTAATGGAACTATATAAGGACAAAGTATGAGCAAAGGTTATTTAATACTGGCACAAAATACAAAAAAAGATGACTATGTAAAATTAGCATATGCACTAGCTCTGAGTATTAAAAATTCACAGGGAATAGTTAATAAGGTGGCTCTTGCCACAACATCAACTAATATTCCAGACAAATATATAGATGTATTTGACACCGTTGTGGAAGTACCGTGGACTGACCAAGCACAATATTCTAAATGGAAGATTGAAAATAAGTGGAAATATTACCACATGACTCCATTTGATGAAACAGTTATTTTAGATGCTGACATGTTATTTCCGTCAGATATTAGCCATTGGTGGGATACTCTTACAAAGAGAGATATATGGATTACTGATAGTCCTAGGACATTTAGGGGAGAAGTAATCACCTCAACTAAATATAGACCTACATTCGTATCTAATGAATTACCAAATGTTTATACTGCATTTATGTATTTTAAGAAATCTGCAGTCGCAGCAGAATTATTCGAAATGGTTGAATTAATTTTCGAACATTGGGAAAGATTCTTTTATAATTACTTAGATGAAACTCGTCCTAAGAATTTATCGGGTGATGTTGCCTATGCATTAGCAATTAAATTATTGGGAATAGAAAATGAATGTTTTGGTAATTCGGAACATATTCCATCGTTTGTTCATATGAAATCATTCTTGCAGAATATAGATGAAAAGTATTTAACAGAAGATTGGACAAAACATTTCCCTACGTATTTCGCTGATGACGGAACATTTAAGATTGGGAACTATCAACAGACACTACCATTTCATTATCATGTTAAATCGTGGCTGACAGATGATAAGATTGCTACTTTAGAAAAGAGACTAGGTATATGAATAAAATAAGATCATTGATTTTAATGTATGTATTCTATGATGCAAATGGAGACATTAAAGCAATTACACCAGCATTAGATGAACATTTTTCTGGTATGTATTCATTTGTGACGCTACCTTTGCCCGATGTCGAGATGTTTCTAACTTCACAGAAGAATACATTTGATTATTATATAAAAGAAATTCAGAAAGTTGATGGCGCCACCTTTAGGCTTACTAAGAAAAATTCAACCATTAATTATACACGAACACTTGATAACTATCTATCTAAGATAGAAGATGTCAATTCCATTGCAGGTAGTACAGTTATTGTAACAAATGATACAGTCAATAAGAATATCATTGTTGAACTTAATAAATCATTTCGTGCAGCATTTACTGATAGTTATATTAATGAAGAATATCAGACACTTGTTGAAGAATTTATCAGCAAAGGTCCATCTATCTTATATCTAACAAAAAGAAATAATCCATATCATCTATTATTCTCTTGCACTTTTAATCCGAGAGGACTAATCAATACGGATAAGTTGTATTTTAAGTACGCAGGTAACTATAATAACACTAGCGTATACACTAAGAAACTTGTAAGTGGTTATGGATATAAAGAAAAGGTAGAATAATGGCTTTCACATTACTGAATGAACTCGATGTTGTCTTTATCAGTTTTGACGAAGATAACTGTGAAGAAAATTGGTCAGACCTGCAGACCAAGGTACCTTGGGCACAGAGAGTACACGGAGTTAAAGGTAGCGATGCTGCACATAAAGCAGCAGCAAATTTATCAACAACAGACCGTTTCATTTCAGTCGATGCTGATAATATAGTTGATCCCGATTTCTTTGATATGGAATTAGACTTTGAACACCCGAAGCTAAAAGATAAAGCAATTAGTTGGGCAGCAAAGAATTATGTTAACGGATTAGAATATGGTAATGGCGGCCTAAAATGCTGGCCTAAACAATATGTATTAGATATGCGTACTCATGAGAATGCAGTAAGTGAGGATGAACGTAATCAGGTAGATTTTTGTTGGGAAGGTAGTTATATACAGATGGCAAATCAGTATAGCACTACTTTTCCAAATGGTAGTCCACGTCAGGCATTTCGTGCAGGATTTAGAGAAGGCGTTAAGATGAGCTTGGATCAAGGTGGCAAAGTACATCCAGATGACTTTAAGAAGACGATCTGGTGGGGTAATTATAAACGTCTTATCACATGGTGCAGTATTGGTGCTGACGTAGAAAATGGATTATGGTCAATGTATGGCACACGCTTAGGATGCCAAATGACAAACTTAACAGATTGGAATTATGTAAACGTAAGAGATTTCGACTATCTTAATGATCTTTTCATCAATGAAGTTATGCCGAAGTTTGCAACTAGATCGGGTCCGCACTATGCAGAGAAATGCTATAAGACAGGATATGTTTGGGACAATAATAAGTTATGGTCTGCTATTACTGATCTAGGAACAGAACTTAGAAAAGGTCTCGGAATGGAACTTGCTGAAATGGATGAAATTCAAAGTAAATTCTATAAGGCAGCACAATACAATGTTCCGCGCATGAACAAGATGTTTACAGAAGAAGAATTATACGAACTTCGTAGGATTAATAACAAATGATTGACTCACAATTCATAATCCGCTATACAAATGGGTTGTATACAACTGACCCAGCCAATGCACCTACATATGAAGAGTTTAGAGATATGTTTAGCTCTGGACAAATCATTAGCAAAGAATGGGCTATAGATACAATTAAATCATTAAAAATTGTATGGAACCAAACTGTCGTAGTTGCTGGTGCATGGTATGGTACATTAGGGCTTATGTTAAAGCAGGAATACCCGAATATTGCACTAACATTATTGGATATTGATCCACGATGTGATGCATATTTACAGAACATTATCTATGGTGATGTTGATGTTTTTTCAGTCACAGGTGATATGTATGAGTACAAGTACACCGAAGACATTGTTATAAACACCGCATGTGAACATATTCCCAATGTTAGATGGTGGCTAGACCAGATGCCTAAAGGTACTACAGTAGTTCTTCAATCAAATAATTTCTTTGAAGGTGAAGACCATATTAACTGTGTATCTTGCATTGCTGATTTTATAAAGCAGACATCCTTATCCAAAATATTATATTCTGGATCGTTAGTAACACCGATGTATACAAGATACATGATTATAGGAAGAGTATGAAAAAGTTAAATATACCGATTGTAAAATTTCGCGATCAGCTTAATGAGATAAGCCCGTCTTTCTGTGCAGCAAAATGGCAACAGGTAACAATGCATCTGCAAACTGGACATACACATAGTTGTCACCACCCACGTACACACAAGGTGCCACTAAATGAATTAATATATAATCCATCAGCATTACATAATACAAATTATAAGAAACTTCAGCGTAAGGATATGTTGGAAGGTGTGAGACCTGAGGAATGTGATTATTGCTGGCGTGTAGAAGACAATCCAGAAGGCGATGGCATAAGTGATCGAATTTACAAGTCTGCCGATTCATGGGCTATCGATCATATTCCTGAAATTATTTCTCAATCATGGGATCATGATGTAATACCGTCATATCTTGAAGTATCATTTAGTAGCGTATGTAATTTCAAATGCAGTTATTGCACACCACAGGTTAGTAGTAAGTGGATGGAAGAAATAGAAAAATATGGTGCATATCCTACATCTTCGAGTTTTAATAATATATCTTGGTTAAGACAGAACGATGCAATGCCTATACCTCATAAGGAAGAAAATCTCTATGTAGAAGCATTTTGGAAATGGTGGCCGGAAATCTATACCAAACTGGAACACTTCCGTATCACTGGTGGCGAACCATTGTTGACCAAGGATCTATTTAAGGTACTAGATTATGTTATCGAGCATCCAAATCCTGATCTTCATCTTTCTATTAATAGTAATATGTGTCCACCACCGGAATTACTTAATAAGTTTATTGAAAAGATTAAGATTATTTGTGGTGAAAACAAAGTAAAACAATTTAAGATTTTTACTAGCGCAGAAGCACACGGAAAACAGGCCGAATATATTCGCCATGGACTAAACTATAATCAATGGTTAGCAAACATTAGACGGATATTAGATGAAGTACCTAACTGCACATTCACTGTTATGAGTACATATAATCTATTAAGTATATTCACCTTTGAAGGCTTAATGAAAGATATTCTGCAAATTAAAGTGGATTACAGCAATAGTAATACAGTTCATTCGCCTATTATTTTAGATGTGCCATATCTTAGATTCCCGCATCATCAGACTATCTTTAATATGGATAAGAAAATGTTACCATATGTATATGATCAAGTTACATTCATATATAAGAATTTACATCACCCAGATTGGTATGGAACATCGAACAAGGGATTCTATCAGTGGGAAGCCGATAAATTTAAAAGAATTTACGAACTTGCAATGAATACAGATGACAATCGTGAGGATATTAGAATAAACAGACGAGATCTTGTTAAGTTTGTGGATGAACACGATGTACGTCGTGGAACTAATTTCCTTGATACATTCCCGGAGATGGCAGAATTCTATCATGCATGGAAAGCAACGATCGTATGAGGATAGCAATTTGTTTCAGTGGACAAGTGAGGACCTGGGACAAATGTATCGATAGTTGGGAGGTATTAATTGACAGACTAAAAGTTCAATTAAATGCCGATGTCGATATATTTTGTCACGCCTGGGATTTCAACACAGATTCTAATGGAGTAATATTACCACCTACTTCAGAGACTTTTGCCCAAGCGCATGGCACCTTATTACCTGAAGGTGAATTAGAGCTCTTATTTTCTAAATTACAGCCTAAGGCTTTCTTAGTAGAAAATGAAAGAATGAGCTTATCTAAACTAAAAGAGATACTTCATTTAGGTTTTAGGCATAATCAAATACACGGCAATCCGGGTGTAAACACGGAAGCAAGTCAATTCTATAGTATAATGCGTGCAGCATATATTAAGAAAAAATATGAGATAGATAATAATTTTCGATATGATATGTGCATACGCACAAGATATGATTTATTCTTCAATGAAAGACAGATAGATATCTTTACAGATAAAGAATTAGATTGTCAGCTGCCTGTATATAACACATTATATTCATGCCATACTGCGGCTGATAAGGTTCAATATCCTTATTTCAGATTAGGTGATATATTCTGGTTTGCAGATAGTATTACGTTTGATAGGATCTGTGATTTCTATCGCTGGACACCTATTATCGGAATGAAGAGTTTTAATTCTAATCCCATTGGTACAGAACATAGTTTATATTTTTATGCTAAGATGTTGAACATGTCTATAATGCCATTATTTGTGGATCCAAAGATTTATAGATTATCAAATCATATAGAGAAAAGTAAAGAAATTGGGTTACCCGGAATATTAGGAATACATGAACTTATCTAATAATTCAACTAAATTTCATAGTACCTCGCAGAAGATACGAATGGCCGTGTGTTTTAACGGGCCTCCTGGATATTGGAGAACAGCCGTACAGAATGCAAGATGGTTCTTTGAATATAGACATATGCATCCTGTATATCAACTTCCTATGACTGTAGACTATTTTATTCACACATGGGATATGGGTGAAAATATCGAGGTCGGGTTAGAAGAAGAGTATAAACCTAAGGCGGTACAACAAGAAAAATTAGACCTTGACAAATTTCCTACAGTTCGAGATTTAGTATTCTATAGTCTAGAGAAAAGTCTTTTACTTAAAAGAGAATATGAATTAACAAATTCAATACAATACGATGTTGTTATTTCTGCACATCTAGATACTGTGTACGATCCCTCAAATAAATTCCCGTTAGATAAAGTATTACCTAAGTTTTGTTATACATCTAATATCTCGACATGTCCTACCGAACTTAATCATCTTAAATTCGATGATACTATTTTTTACGGAGATAGTGCCACAATGGATTTAGTGGGTGACATATATAGCATACGTCGACCAGAAATTGTTTCGATGTTGCTCGATGGTAATCAAAACATGTGTGATCTAAATATACCATCATATCATAGTTCTGGGTGTTTATTATATTCACATTTAGTAGAATTAGGTATTCATCCCGAACAAAAGAAGAATATCGAATATGCTATTGTTGGAAAAGAAGCACACAATGAAAAATTGAGCGGTGCCCATGATTATGTCGAAATTAGAAAACATTGGCTAACTAGTACAACAAACGGAATTAATAAATGAAGAAAAGATTTTTTGCATTTGGTTGCAGCTATACCAAATCTTGGTCACCGACATGGGCCGACTATATAGGTATAAATTTTGATGAGTATGCCAATTTCGGAAGAGGAGGTTCATCCAATACCTTTGCAATGAATAGATTAACTGAGATAAATGAAAAATACGGATTAAATCCAGAGACAGATCATGTAATGGTAATGCTTACTGGTTTCAGTAGATATTCGTGGATGGCCGATAGCGAAGAGAAAAAAGGTTGGCAAACCATCGGTGATATGTATTCGAATTATCAAACTACTAGAGAAAAGAAGTTAGGAATATTTCTCGATGATATGTGGAGTGAAAAATGGGCAGTATATCAATCTTGGATTGCTGCAAAGAATATTAAAAACCTGCTGGTACGCAATAACATATCTCATGAAATATTAATGGGTATAGATAATTCATGTTACCTAACCGAAGTACAGGATGCATGGTGGGGAACCACTACATTAAATAGAGATACCGTTAAACTGGCAGAAGAGATCTATGATATTGTATCTTATAAAGAATCACTAGATGAATGGAAAGACAAAAAATATAAAAGAGAAGATCATGTTTTTTGGAAGGACAGAAATTGTTACGATGGCCACCCCACTGCAAAAATGCATTTTGAATATGTAAGAGAGAAATTTCCCGAATTTATTACTGAAAAATCACAAGCTCTTCTTGATTATGTAGAAAGTATAGCTGATTACAGTAGTCAGGCTATCCATGGCCGCAAGTTTCACGAGTATCATATGACCTTCAATAGAGACGATCAGTTTCCTTTATTTGAATAAGATGAAACATAAGATACATTTTCTCTATGATTACATATTCCCGAATATGATACTGCCTAATGCGTTGATATCTGAACTTGGAATAATAAATTATCTTCATTCGCAGTATTCTAATAAATGTAAGAATAATAGTTTTTTTGATGATAATCTCGACTCTGATATCAGTCCCATGAAAATTATCTTCGATAATAAACTCGGATCTTGGCCCAATAGTGTACGTCACGGTGGAAGTCACTTATTCTCTCCTTTCTATAATGACTATTTAGATTGCCGAGAAGCTTCTGTATATCTTGGTAAAAATCATGTAAACAAATACATTTATTTTATAAAAGTATCGCCCCATATTGATAATTTTATAGGTGTTAATCTGGCTGCTGGTAGTAAGTTAAATGGAGAGTATTTCTGGAAACATATGTCTGCAGAAGCACTAGAAGATGCACAACAACGCCGCGCAATTATATTACTGGATTATGCACAAGAGAATTTTATCGAGCGAGCAACATATTTAAATTTACACGAAGCATTAAGACTTAGTGGGATTCCTAAAGAACAAGTTGTATTAATGTTTAATAGTTTTAATGCTCAGGAACTCTATGAGTCATGGTTTACCCCTATTGAAAGAAGATTAGAAGTAAGAAATTTACCTTTCGTAATGTCTGCATCATCCTTCCATCATACTAATAATCCCACCTATAGAATGACTGAAGATATATTTCAGGGTACTAAGAGTGAAATTAGAAAAAATCATTTCTTATTTAAAATTAATAGATGCAGAAATCATCGGATGGCACTATTATATAAAATGTCTACCGATAATTTATTAGAGAAAGGGGATTGGTCTTGTCTAACACCATCTCCATTCAATGCCCAACATATACAGCACGTCGCATCTCTTTTTCGATTCGATATAAATCTCGATATGATAGAACAATTATATCAGAAATTACCTCATCCCTTAGCAAGTGAACGCATTGGTGAAATAATAAATCAAGGAGCATGGTCAGACTTAAAAGCAGATGCACATAGGGATTCTTATTTTGATATATGTTCTGAAACATTTATTCATGGTGAATATAAATCTTTAACAGAGAAAGTATTTAAACCGATTGTAAATTTTCAACCATTTCTATTTGTGTCATGGCCGGGATCATTACAAGTTTTAAAAGACTTAGGATTCAAAACATTTTCTCCCTTCATCAATGAAGAATATGATAATGAGCAAGATCAAGTTAAACGAATGGGTATGATCTATGCAGAAATAGTAAGATTATGCTCTATGAGTAAAGAAGAAATTCATGCATGGTACTGGAGTATGGAAGAAACTTTAGTACATAATCACAGACATTTCTTACAGATATATAAAGATGAACCATTGAGCATAGCTCTAATAGAGTATCTTGGTCAACGTATGGCTGCATAAATAGGGTAAAGATAATAAAATGAACTACAAAAATAATGAATGGGATGATGTATCAGTATCGTATCTAAAGACATTTGGAACTGATGTTCCGGTATATACTCCATCTATCTATCGAGAATATCGCGGTGAAATATTTACTACATTTCATACTGATCTACATCCTGTAAAATCTCTATTACCTAACAATGTTGTGACACATAATAGATTTTCAAAGTCCTATGCTGGTGTCCTACGTGGTTTGCATTATGATGATAAGACATGGAAATTAGTGCAAGCTCTTGTTGGGGATATCTATTTGGTGGTCTTAGATGTAAGAGAAAATTCTCCTACACACGGAAAATGGGAATCATACATTCTTTCTGAAAAGACACGAGATCAAGTGCTAATAGCACCGGGTTTCGCTAATGGGCATTATGCATTAACTGATTGTATCTTTCATTACAATTTATTCTACTCAGGTGACTACGTAGATGAAAATAAACAAGGTGTGGCAAAATGGAACGATGCTAGATTCAATATTGAATGGCCGACAACTACACCTATCTTACAAAAGCGCGACCGATGATACAAAACTTAAATCAATATCCTGTTCGACGAGATATTTCTTACACCGAACAGGACTTAATATCCTTTGAAGAACTAATAGTTTCTCATTGGGAAAATGCTAAAATTCGTGGGCCTATACATTTATCGCACGGCAATGAAACTCAATTAATAGAAATATTTAAACGCATTGAAACATCTGACTGGGTATTCTCTACATGGAGATCACACTACCACGCATTGTTAAAAGGTGTAGATCCGGTCTATGTAGAAAATGAAATCTTAGCAGGAAAGTCTATTACTATATGTAATACCGATGAGAAATTTTATTCATCGGCAATTGTAGGTGGTACATTATCTATTGCATTAGGTGTTGCTGCAGGACTTAAACAAAATAATAGTTCGGAAAAAGTCTGGTGTTTTATCGGGGATATGAGTTTTGAAGGTGGCATATTTTACGAAGTTCATAAGTATGCTAGAAACTTTGATTTACCCCTATATTTCATCGTAGAAGATAACGGAGTATCAACATATACACCCACTGAAGCAACATGGAAGATTAAGCGAGATATTCCCGCAGATGTAATTCATTACACCTATAAATCGAAGTACCCACATTATGGAACAGGTAAATGGATAGCATTTTAAAATTAGTATACGATCATTGGTATAATCGCAAGCCTATTCCCAATGGGATACATGAGGTTATGGTTGATCATATAAGAAGAACATTAGATGAAAAACATCTTCCCTCCAATCAGATATCACAGGAGATTCAGGAGTTAACTGGTTATGGAGAACATTTTGCCTTTCGTGGCCATTCGAATTTTGTAGGATATTTTAAGAAGCACTTTCCAAATAATACTATGTTAAAACCGGCTGAGCTCGTCGACGATAATTCAATCTACATATATCCGCTAGAAGTTCGCACAACTCTACGATCGTTGTATGAAGATCATACCTTTTCTCTTGACGGCATAGATTATACATATTCATTCAAAGATACATTATCACCTACCATGTTAAATTACCTACAGACAGGTAGGATAAAACTCGTTGTGAATTTTGTGCATGATCCTATTTCACATTCTGCAGAAATTTATACTTTTGAAAAGTATATGAGAAAGATAGGAGTTGATGGAAAGAATATTGTTCTTATTGCCGGTAACAAATATATTGAACATAATACTCTTGTGCCCGATAGTACAATGAAATTAACCTATGACAGATTACTTATTCAACAATGCGCCATGGAAATGACTCAGTTTCCTCGAATCGGTGGTATTGGTTATGTATGTGATATTGTTCGTGAAAGTGATCTAAATCCATTCATATATAGAAGTAAGAGATTCTCGTGCCTTAATAGAACCATGGGTAAACCACATAGAGTATTACTTGCATACTTTGCTATAAAACATAATCTATTAAAAGATAGTATCTTCAGTTTTGTTGGCCACGTAGATGAGAGCAATATTGCAGGTCTAATGAGAAATTTATATGACCTCGATGACGAAACTGCAACATTTATATCTAAGAAGATAGCAGATCTAATACCGTATGAATTAGATACACATCATTTATCAATAGATAAGAAAACAGATTTTACCACAACTAATACTAAGAAAGAATGGTACGCAGATAGTTATGTTCACATAACATCAGAAACAAGATTCCAGGACGGGTCCGATCCATTCTTTTCCGAAAAAACATTCCGCCCTATTATGAATCTACAACCGTTCATATATGTCGGTAATCATCACTCTCTTGAATTATTACAAGAAATAGGATTTAAGACCTTTGCTCCTTTTATAGATGAGAGTTATGATCTAGAAGTAGATCCAAGAAAGCGTATTCTAATGATAGAACGCGAAATAGAAAAACTCAACAATAAATCAATTGAAGAATTACATATATGGTATTATTCTATCACTGATATTCTATTACATAATCAGCGTACATTAGAGTCATTTAAGAACGATAATCCATATCATAATAGTATTAAAGATATAAAAGCATTTTACATTAACGAAAGGGTCAAATGAAGTTTCAAGACAAAACAGTAATTATTACAGGGGCAAACGGACTTGTAGGGTTACCTACAGTACAAAAATGTTTACAAGAAGGTGCAGCAGAAGTATATGCCGTAGATATAAACATAGGTGAGAAGTTGCTTTCTCTACAACGCGATTATCCCAATTTAATTCTTGTTAAGAAGGATCTAACCTATCTTAATAATTGCGAAGATTTATTCGTAGATAAGAAAATTAATATTGTTCTGCACATAGCAGGAATAAAAGGATCGCCAGCAAGATCTTCTAAACAACCTTGTGATTACCTATTTCCGATGTTGATGTTTAATACCAATATGATTAAGGCATCCTTTGATGCAAAGGTAGATTGGTTTGTTTATCTATCATCTGTCGGAGTATATCAACCAGCCGAATTAATGAAAGAAGATGACGTATGGGGGACCACACCATCTAAGAGTGATTGGCACCCTGGCTGGACAAAACGCATGGGAGAATTAACATTAGATGCGCTGAAAGTACAGTACGGATGGGATAACTGGACTGTTATACGCCCTTCGAATATTTACGGCATCGATGATAATTTCGCACAAGACGCAACTGTTATTAGTTCTAATATATGGAAGTTGCTAAATGTTGAAGGTAACGACATGGTATGTTGGGGAAACGGTTCGGCCAGACGCGATTTTGTATATGGAGATGATGTAGCTCAGGCAACTATGGATGTTGTAAAAAACGAAGTACGAGATATCATAAATTTCGGCTGTGGAGAAGCAGTATCGATCAAAGAAACTATTGAGACAATAGTAATTACATATCAGGAAATTACAGGCGAATTAAAAAATATTGTATGGGATGAAACCAAAACAAATGGTGATCCTGTTAGATGTCTGTGCGGGGAAAGACAGAAATCGTATAACATCGTTCCGCATACTTCACTTAGAGACGGCATAAAGCAAACAATTTTATCATATAAGAAAAGGTTAAACAAATGAAGAAAACTGACAAAATTTTAGTCACAGGCGCAAGTGGCTTCATAGGTTCACACATATTACGAACATTATATGAAAAGGGATATAGAAATCTTCGCTCAACTACATATTCTAGAACACTTAGAAAAGATTTTTACGGATGGGAAACTGTAGAGAATCATCATGGAGATTTGCGTACAGCCGAATTCTGCGAAAAAGTTTCAAGAGATGTTGATGTTGTTATACATTGTGCAGCCAATACATCTAATGCATTAGATACTAGATTCAATCCTTTAATCCATGTTACACCTAACATCGAAATGAATACTAATCTAATGGAACAAAGTTGGAAGAATAAGACAAGGAAATTTATATTCATCTCGTCTAATACTGTCTATCCAGATATGGGTAATGATTATTGTACCGAAGATATAAACATTCACGGAACTCAAATAATCCCTGTATATAAGGCTGTAGGCGGAATGAAACGCTACACTGAAACATTATGTGATTTCTTCAGTAATCAAATACATAATCCTATGCAATGCGTTATTATACGTCCAAGTAATGCATTCGGTGCAAATGATAAATTTGATTATGAAAAATGTCACGTTACTCCTGCAAGTATTCGTAAGGTTGCAGATGGACTAAATCCTATCCCGGTCTGGGGCGATGGTGCAGATGTACGTGATTTGTTACATGTAGAAGATATGGCAGAAGGCATTGTATTCGTAGCAGAAAATGTCGATACGTATGATATCTATAATGTATGTTATGGATCCGGATTCACTGTTAATGAAGTTCTGCAAATGTTAAAGGAACTTGATAATAATGAGAACCCGATTGAATATGTGCAAAACAAAGCATTTATGATATCAGTACGTTTATTAAGTTCCGAAAAGGTTAACAAACTAGGCTGGAAACCGAAGTATGAAATTAGGGAAGCATTACAGAAGGCTCTGCGTTGGTACAAGGTTAATAAGCATCTTTATAATCCGGATTCTAAGCCGTAAATTATCATGGCGAAAGTTCTAATTACTGGAGGTGCCGGCTATCTTGGATCAACATTAGCCGAACATTTACTAAACACAGGACATAGCGTCACTGTGTTAGATAATTTACTTTATAAACAGTTATCTCTCTTGCATCTATTCAAGAGGGATAACTTTAAGTTTATTCACGGCGATGTTAGAAATACTGAATTACTAATTAATTTAGTTAAGGAACACGATGCTATAATTCCATTAGCTGCTATTGTGGGTATGCCTGCATGTAAGGCTAATCCACAATTAACTGTTGATGTGAATTACAAACACATCGAGACTATTGTAAATGTATTAAAAGATGATCAGAAAATTATCTTACCTAATACAAATAGTCAATACGGATCTTCAGATACTATAATTACAGAAGAGAGTCCGTTCAATCCGCTGTCGTTATATGCACAGACCAAATGCGATGCCGAAGATAAGGTATTGAAAAATGGCAATGGTATTGTTTTACGTTTAGCTACGGTCTTTGGTGTATCACCAAGAATGCGACAGGATCTGCTTGTAAATGATTTTGTATACAAGAGCATCGTGGATGGATACTTAGTATTGTTTGAAGCACATTTCAAACGAAATTATATTCATGTACAAGATATCGCTCGAATATTCGAATTTATGATAAGCAACTATGATAAATGTAAAGGACAGGCATTTAATGTAGGTTTATCTACTGCTAATTTAAGCAAGCTTGAATTAGCACAGAAGATCAAAGAATATATTCCTACCTTAGTTATTAAGCAAGATGAATTCAAAGAAGACTTTGACAAGCGTAATTATATTGTGTCTAACGAGAAAGTAGAAAGGGCAGGATGGAAACCATTGTATAGTTTGGATTATGGTATCCAGCAATTGATACAGGCCTACCCTCTAATAATAACTCACAATAATCGGAACTTTACAAATCTATGAAACCAACAAAAGAAAGAAGATACGTGCAGACTCTATCAGAATTAGTCGACCGATTAAGTATTGTCCAGCTAAAAGAAGTATTCATTACAGATTACAAGAAAGAATATGCACAAGAGATAGATGATATTGTGCATGATATTCAGATAATTCTTGATGAAGCAAATGGCGAGATCACAGCAGAAACTATTCGTGCTATTGTTGTGGTATCACAGATAAATCTGCATATTTGGCACAATGAATCAAATTATCGTCGTGGAATTAAAGATGGTAATAATTTAGAATTGACTCATGGACTGAATGGTATTAGAAATACAGCCAAAAATATAATCCAGGAAGCTGTGGGCGGACGTAAAGATTATAAGGTTGATTGTCTAGCAGCTGATTTTAGCGGATGGGAAATTAGTTGGAATAAAAATGAAGAACAAGAGTGATGCCATTGTAACAAAGGGCATTATTTTTGCTGGGTGCTCCTTTACATGGGGACAAGGATTATATTATTACAGTAATCTATCTACACTAAAGGAACCCCCACCTAATTGTTACTATCCCGAACTTGTAGATCTGGCCCATATAGAATTCATGAAGTCAGTTCGTTATCCAAGGTTGGTTGCAAATTACTTTAATACATTTGAACTAGTGCAGACACCTAATGGCGGTTCGTGCGAGAGTATAGCAGAGTGGTGGGATAGTTCTTTCACAGATGGTATAACATTCAATGGTGATAAAACACCTCGATATGAATATAGTGATATCTCCCATCTTACATTTCAAATGACTCACTGGCATAGAAATACATGCACAATGAACTTTGAAGGTGTTGAGTACAAGATGTCATATACAGAGGCATACCGACATAGAATATTCGATAAATGGTTAACTGAGAATAATCTAACATTAGAAGAGTGGGAATACAATGGCAGACAGGCAAACATAGATAATATTAAGAACTTCCTTCAGATTATGGAATCGCATGGAGTAGGAACAACAATTCTTACTTGGCCTATTGATAATGTAGAATTCATTAAAAAAGATTCATGGCTAAATGAAAGATTTATGCCTATTGTTTATAAAGACTCTGTTTACAACAGCATGGAAGATCTAATAATCCGTAACAACGAATTAAAAATTGATACTGACTACGAGAACTTTGATACTCCTCCAAGAGATCATCATCCATCATTAAAATGCCACCGAGTTATGGCACAGAACATTATACGATACCTGGAAAGAAAAATATGAGTGATATACAACTATCTCCCTATAAAGATGCATTAACAGATGCAATGACATATCTTGCAGAACAAGATAACATTATTTTTGTAGGACAACAGATTATCTATGCTGGCAATCCCATGAGCACTACTTTGGGTAATGTGTCTAAGGATAAGATGATTGAGTTACCTGTCATGGAAGAGACACAAATGGGTATGAGTTTAGGGCTTGCAATGACTGGAAAAACAGTTGTTACATTCTATCCGCGTTGGGACTTTCTTATTTCAGCTTCTAATCAACTTGTCAATCACGTAGACAAATATGAATCAATGACAGGTAAGAAAGTTAATATATTAATTCGTTTAGGAAAAGGTGCCGATAAACCTTTAGACCCGGGGCACCAGCATAAAGGAAACTATTTGTCTGAGTTCAAATCCTTATGTCCTAACATTGTGTTTCATAATTTTTTAAGTTATAATGATATATTAGCAACCTATATGGATGCTTTTACAAACGGTGGTATTCATGTGTTAGTTGAATATCCAGAACTATACTTCTCTACAGGAAAATAAAATGGCATTTGATACTAACGTACCCGGTTGGATGACCGAATATGAATTGGGCTTCCTCGGCGAGTGGGCAACATTAGTTCCTGTTAATGGCACTGTTGTGGAAATTGGTAGCTTCATGGGACGAAGTTCTGTCGCTTGGGCAATGTCTTGTGATCCCTCTGTGAAAATATATTGTGGAGATATATTCTATGAACATTTTACACAAAATCATCCATTTAGTCTGGAAGAAGCACCATACGCGCCGATAAGTGGTCATGAATATAATACATGGGTAGAATTTCAAAAGAATACAGAAAAGTTTAAAAACATTATTCCCATGAGAGGGACAGCACCTCTTGAATCTAATTACAATCAAGATCCTATCGATTTATTATTTGTAGATGCTGCACATAGTAATCCAAGTGACTGGGATACCATTAAATATTTTGCACAATTTGTTAAAGTGGGTGGATTTATAACAGGACACGACCATAGTGAGCATTATCCAGATGTAGTAGAGAATGCTAAACGATTATCAGCAATGTATGGTTCTCCATTGAAAATAATAGAGTTTACTATGTTATGGAGTGTTGAAGTTACTAAGCCATATTCAGCAGAAGATTTTATTTAAGGCAAATATGTTTATAATTAGATTTTTTAGAAACTTAATAAAGAAGTACAAGTATAAGAAGCGTATTAAAGAGTTACGCAAACGTGATCCATTTATTTACAAATGAAAATAATTTGGGGAATCTGTGCGCTCAACCATGATGCATCTATTACGGTGATGAGTGGTAATGAGATTCTATTTGCAGGGCACGCAGAAAGGTATTCAAGAGTCAAAAATGATCCTTACCTAAATAAGGGTCTAATTGAGGCTGCTTCAAAATTCGGGAAACCTGATCAACTGGTATGGTTCGAGAAACCATACGTAAAGAAGTCACGGCAGATATATGCAAGACAATGGCACGAAGTTAATACTGAATCACCTGCATCATACCTAAAATCGGCTGGTCTTAGCGGCATACCTATTAAGTACATGTCGCACCACGAGTCCCACGCTGCTGCCGGATATTTCACCTCTTCTTTTACAGATGCAGCCGTTGTTGTCGTAGATGCTATAGGTGAGTGGGATACTATCTCTATCTGGCATGCTCAAGGCAGCGAAATGAGGAAAATAAACTCATCACGTTATCCTAGTTCGCTTGGTTTATTATATTCTGCTGTTACGGATCGCATTGGATTAAAAGCAAACGAAGAAGAATATATCCTTATGGGTATGGCTGCATATGGTCAACCAATTTATTACGATGATCTAAAGAATGATTTTATAAAAGATTGTCAGTCTCCTGATTTTGTATTAACACAAAACTTACATCGTGGTATGCGTTGGTGGCGCCCCGAAATTCAATCTGAGCAAGATTATATGAACCTTGCAGCAAGTATTCAGAAGATCACTGAAGAATTTATGTGTGAGATAACACGATGGGCCTTTGAAAATATTCCATCTAAGAATTTAGTATTGATGGGTGGCTGTGCATTAAATTGTGTTGCAAATGAAAAGATTGCAAGACAAAATTTATTTGATGATATCTGGATTATGCCTAATCCCGGTGATGCCGGCAGTTCTCTAGGATGTATACTTGCACATACAAAAGAAAAAGCAATATGGACAGGTCCATTCTTGGGTACAAAGATTAAACGCATGTTCGATGTGAAGGCTACAGTTGATGCTCTTGTAAAGGGTAATATCATTGGTATGGCAACAGGAAGAGCAGAGTATGGACCACGGGCTCTGGGCAACCGTTCACTCCTTGCAGATCCACGCGGAGATACAGTTAAGGATAGAGTAAATGATATTAAGAAGCGTCAACGCTTCCGTCCATTTGCTCCAATGGTGTTAGAACATCTAGCACATGAATATTTCGATATGCCTGTAAAAACATCTCCATACATGCAATATACAGCCAAATGTTTACAACCTGATTTGTATCCTGCTATATGTCACGTTGATGGAACTTCCCGTGTACAGACATTAAATATCACACAAAATAGAACAATGTATCTAGTTCTAGAAGAATTTTATAATAGGACAGGTTGTCCTATGCTACTAAATACAAGTCTAAACATCAAAGGCGAACCCCTTGTCGATACATGGTCGGACGCTATAAAGTTTCAAAATAAATATAAAGTGCAGATGTTCTAATGAAAATTATTATTCCAATGGCAGGCAACGGTAGCAGGTTCGCTGAGCAAGGTTACGTAGATCCGAAACCTTTTATTGATGTAAACGGTAAACCAATGATTCAGCGAGTAGTTGAATCACTTAATCTCCCACAACACGAATATATCTTTGTATGTAAGAAAGAGCATATGGGTGCCTATAATATGAGAGGTATCTTTCCAGATTTAAAATTTGATATTGTAGAACTGCCTTATACTTTGAAGGGTGCAGCTCTTAGTGTGTATCTGGCAGAAAGAGTTATTAAGCACGACGAGGATGTATTGATTGTCAATAGTGACCAATTGCTTACCTATAACAGTGGCAGCGTTGAGGCTGCTAGAGAAGCCGGTGTCGATGGCGCTATCTGGTGCTTCTATGGTACAGGTCCTACATGGTCATATGCTAGATTAGATACAGAAGGATATGTTGTTGAAGTTGCTGAGAAGAAACAGATAAGTCAATATGCAACTGGTGGCATGTACTATTGGAAGAGTTTTCATAACTTTATGAAATGTGTAGATAGAATGATTATCAATGAGGATACTACAAATGGTGAGTATTATGTCGCACCTGTCTACAATCATATGTCGCCAGGACAGAAAGTTATAATTAAGTTATTAGGTGATATCGACCAGTTAGGTACGCCAGAAGAATTGAAAGCGTATGAAGATAAAGTACGCATACATTGAGACTACCAACTATTGTAACTTACGATGTGTAACGTGCAATAGACAAGACGTCATAGGCCCGCTCAAGCATATGAGCATAGACAATTTTAGCCAATTAATGGCGAAATTAGAGGACCAACCAATACAAGAGGCAAAGCTGATGGGGATGGGCGAACCGTTCTTACATCCGCAATTTTTTGCCATAACACGTAAGTTCAAAAAGACATTTCCAACTGCTAAACTTATAAGTGCCACCAATGCACAATATCTGTTAACGCAGAATATGGTAGACTCTATGAAGTATATCGACATGCTCTACATAAGTATCGATGGCGCACATGAAAATTACGAACGTATGCGTACACCAGCTAAGTGGGATAAACTAATTAAATTTTTAGAAGATCTTCAACATGTAAATAGATACGATTGCGATGTTGTAGTTAACTATACAATATCTCCAGGTATCGTATATGACATACCTATTATTGAAGAGCTTGCCAGGGAATATAATTTAGGAGAAGTAAGACTCAACTTAGTCCAGAATTGGAATCAGGGTGAGGGTACAGTAATAAGCTATACTGAAGATGAATTATCTTTTCTGGACAATTATAAAGGCCATATCAAAGGCAAAGCCCCGTGGACCTGGAGTGAGTGTATGTGGGTTAAAGAGGGATTCTATTCGACAGTAGAAGGCAATGTGAAAGTATGTTGTATGAATACCGCTGCCAAGTCTTTAGGTAATATATTCGAAAATAGTTTAGAAGAGATTTATAAGAGTAGGGAGTTCAAAGCAATTAGATGGGGATGCAAAAGTGATGAACCTACCGATCATTGTTTAACATGCTCCTATAAAGAGTTATCTTCGCTGTTAAAAAGGTATATATGAAAAATTGGCTAGATAATATCAACAGAGTAGATGTACTACCGAGACCAGGTGGTACTGATCTGAGATATTCTGAGTGGACACAATCTTTGTCGCCTACCTTGTTTAAGAAGTTTATTAAAACGCTTATATGGGAAGACTTTGCATTATACCCCGATACCAATCTTCTTAAGACTAAACTAGCAGAACATCATAATGTCTCTGTATCAAATATCTATCTAGGACCGGGTAGTGCCGAATGTATAAGCAATGTGTTTGAATGTTTCACCGAATTTCAAACAGTTACAACAACCGAACCTTGCTTCCCTATGTATCATGTGTATGCTGCACAATGTAATCTAGCATTAGTTAGAAAATTTCCAACTAAATCTCTTACATACAATGCAAGTGAATTTAACAATGGAGATCTAATAGTGATTTCCAGACCTTCTAATCCTGTAGGATATTTTTTCACAAGAGAAGATATTATTGCTATTCTAACACAGAATAGAGATGCGTGGGTTCTAATCGATGAAGCCTATATAGAGTATGTCGAAAATAAAGATGATATTACTGATTTAATAAACACATATCGTAATCTAATCATATCTCGTAGTTTCTCGAAAGTATTCGGTGCTGCCGGTTGCAGAGTGGGATATCTTATATCAAATTCAGAAAATATAAACAAGATCTCAAAGCTTAGACCTATGTACGAAATTACAGGTCCGTCACAACGATACGCATTATTTTTACTTGATAATCAACTAGAGATAGAAAAGTATTGCAAGAAGACAATACAAGAAAGAAAAAAACTTTGCAGACTGTTTAGATCTGCAAAGCTTAATGTTATATCATCTGAGGGTAACTGGATACATGTCGAGCAAACAAATGGATTAGTTGCTCTATTAGATAAGAATAATATCCATGTAAAGAAAGATACATCTTTACCTTATAAGAATGGACTATGGTTGAGGATTACTGTAGGGCCGGGTGTCACCAGCACCTTCAAAGAAATTCTCCATTAGTGTATTCTTATTATCAATATACATGTCGGCGTTAGGTTTACCGAAGAATAATTTGTGATATCTTAGACCCCACTTAGTAAACTGTTGCTCAGTTATTTTTCTATACTTCAGATCACTTGCCACAGGATCATCTCCTGTAGATTTCATTCCCCTGCTAGTGAATATGACAATCTCGTGTCCCTCATAATAGAGACGGTTGATATATTGTATTCTGTCATTATATGGATTGCGTTGACTAACGTCGGGATTAATTTCGTCGCATAGTACGCCATCTATATCAAATACCAGTTTCATATGCTGTCATGATATGGTCTAAAATCATCGCAACAGATACCTAATGGTTGTAAGATACCATTACTGATATCGAAAAACTCATCATATTGGGGCATTGTCATGACTCCGTCATGTGTAACAATACCAGAACGTGCCCACTTAATACCCTTTGAGGTAAACACGAAATCATCCTTGTCATGCCAAAATACATGCGCCTTTGGATTATGGTACAGGCTAACATAGCCTTGCAGATCTTTAGCGTGAGTCCAAATCTGCGATCGCTCTAAAAAGGATAGGTCAATTTCTTCCTTAGGAAGATCATGACCTAAATACCATTTACGATCCAGCAACCATACATCTACCTCTACATCGAAATCATTAGCAATAGCCTCTTCAATGTATGATATTGTATTCTCTCTAAAGATATCTCTACCTTTATAATTACCCCTGTGTGCTATCCTGATCATCATCTTCCTTTACAATAGGCTTCGGGTCATAGCCCGGCGGCTTACCATCTGGTCCTGTATCTGCATGTCGTTCGTTCGGCTCATCCAATACGCAATTATCGACCATCTTGCATAGCATCTCTTTCAAGAATGCTCTACTCATAATCTCATTACCACAATGCACATATCCGTCTGCGTCATCAACATGAAATGTCATTTGTCCGAAACCAAGACCTTTTGCTGACCACGAGAATCCTACGTGCCTATGTGGCTCGCAGGTATCCTCGAATGTATCAAAAAATTCCTTAAGACTCATCTTTAGTTACCTCTTCTAATTTATGTCCGGCCCACTGATAGATCTCTCCGATGAGCTCGCTTGCTTGTAATGCCATTGCTGAATGCTCTTCGTCCAATCCTGGATGATCAGAGAATGCAGCATCCAGGTGAGTCAGCAGTATATGCGCTCTGTCCATAATCTCAAAGTAAAACCACTTATCCGGGACAACGGTTTTATCAAAATCTTCTGTGCGTAGTAATTCCATTTTATCTCCTCATGTGTGCAACTTCGATTGCTTCTTCATTACTGAATATAGGTTGTAGGCAACTCTTATGTAGAACTGCTATACCTAAGATATTCGTTCCCGTATACGTTGGCGCCGGTTTGGACGAACACGGTCCCGTAACCCAATCACGAAGCGAGGGAATACCATTGTCCACTTCCCTCGTAGACGTCGGACCGCTGAAGAAATCTGTGCCCACGGCCAATTTGATATGAGCATTTTTTTCGGGCGCGGGCGTCGAAAGTTTTGATTCACTCGTCGTTTGCCTCTTCTCTTTTTTGCAGCGCCCATGTACAAACTCCATATACTGTTCAAATGTCTCCTTAGGAAGATGCATCTCCTTTAGACGCTGATTCCTGTCGCGCCAGCCACGTTCAAACTCTTCCTGCCTTGCTTTTGTAATCTTTTCGGCACGCTTCTTATAAGAAGTTGTTGTAAGAGCAGGACCACACAGGTGCATACTCATAATCTAAATTTCTTTAATAACCTGTTTGCTGAATTTACATTAGGCACATCTTCTTTAAGGAGTGCAGATTTTACTCTTAATTCTTCACTATATGCTGCCATTATCTCAGTAGCATATTCAATGTCATCGTTGCCCATTTTGTTATACCAATCTCTTAATGTTGCTTCATCTGCACTTAACAGAAATGCTATGTTCTCTCTATCATGTGCATTCATGTTAGTCTTCCCGTAGAATACATCTAACTGCTGATGCTGCACCATAACAACCTGTTTCTGCATTACCATCTGAATAAGTTCGTGCATGAAGCTCTGCAGCCGTGGCGCATTCTTCAACTAGGAGTTCTGCAAACTTTTCTCTATATATTAGGTGCCCCGGTATTTCCGAGCCTGCCCTAGTTTTCATAGTTGCAAATTCAACTGCTTCCATTGCAAGTTTGTTAATCTTTTTGTTCATATGTCTCCAATCTATATTTAGAATAGGGGTAGTTTTCTTGTAACCATTCTAACAATCCCGGTTCGTTTGGTAAGAATACTGTGTTTGTTCTATCTGTGATGTATTTCATTTGATGTTGAATCGTTCTTTAATATTCTTAATTGCTATGTCAGCAGTCCAAGAAATATCATCACTTTCGAAATTAGAAATACCGATTAATGCAATTTGACTAATACAGTCTCGGACAATCAACTCAGCGAATTTTTCTCTCCAGGTTAAATCTTCCTGCATGTTATCTAGCAACCTCCAATATGCATTGTTATGCTTCAGTCTTGTATATTCTTCAGCCTGTTCAGCAAGTTGTTTCAGTTGCTCATTCATATCATTTCTTCTTCATCATTGCGAACATTTTCATCAATGCTTCGGCATTACCTTTAGCATCATCAACTGGGTGGTGTGTATGTTTTGTTTCGCGTAAGTGTTTGAATGTTGACATCGTATCTCCTACTATGCCCTTATAGAAAGATCCAATATTAGCAGATGACCACCCAAATGGATTGCGTCCAAGTTGTTGCCAAAAGTAATAGTTTAGGAAGGCTGCATCGTAGCCGTTGTTGTCTGACCAAAGGATAGGTCGTCCATCAACATTCTTATTAAGCCATATTTCAAAGTTCTGCATTGCATCTCGTGGTTCCGGAAACTTCAATGTTTCTGCACGAGTAAATCCACTGATAGCAAGTGCTTCCGGAATATAGATTTCTGAGATTGGTTTTAGTTGAGCGTAGAATGTACGCTGTAACCCTGCCTCAACAATGACTGCTCCAAAGCAAATCATTGAATGCATTCCTGGACAAGGTCCATCGCTCTCGACATCTACTGATATATTACGACTCATATAATTCTCCTATACTAGGAGTATACACTATCGCTGTAGGTAAGTCAACTTACCCTACGTAAAATACTATATCGTCTACGTTATCAAAGAGTGGCTTGTCTAATACTGTACCAACAAGTAGTCGTTGATATCCGTCTTTATCTTCTAGCTTTCTTATACCTAGTCCCAGATTTAAAGACTTCGACCAAAGTTTAGTTGGTGTACCTGCCTCTAAAGGCTTGTATTTATTTTTTACATCTGGAATTCGTTTAAGCAAGGTATTCAGAACGTCAGGAGTAATAGCTGTACGTTTTTGCATACGATCATAAACATGATCGGCAATTAATACACATATACCTTTTATATTTCTTACCTCTACACCTTCTTCCAACTCTGTAAATTCGAATAATTTCATGGTGTCACCGTACCATTCTGTGTATTTGTAATAGGTACCGCTGGAAGAATTAGAAACTGTAAGTCAATTTGACTACGTGGGAAAGGTTGAAGGATGGCCATACGAATAGTAGTAGCTGCACCGTACCTAACCATAAAACTTGCGAGTCCTAGATTAGTTTCTTTATCAAACATTGTATAGATAAAGTTGCCTAACCCATTGTTCAGTGTTTGAAAATAATAGACATTAGGACCACCATAATCACCATATGGGATTATTGAATTAGTGTTAATGGCATTCACTACTGCCTGCACATTGGCATCAAGTGCCACTGTACCTTGATTTGTACCGATTAATAGATTCTGATAAGGATATTGCATCTGCTATTTATCGACTCTTTTCGGATTAGCAAGGATTCGCCTAATCTCGGTTAAAGAGTTTCCAATCCCGGCACCCATACTAGCGGCAACACAGACGATTGGTACACAGAGCAAGAATACAAGTTCTACTGGAAAGAAGAACATAAGAAGAAAACAACCTATGCCTACCACGTCAGTAATTCGTCCAGCCTGTACAGCAGCCGATTCATATTTAACTAATTCTTCTAATGGCAACGCTTTAAGTTTTTCTAAAAAAGCAGACGTCTTCTCATTCATATATAACACCCTTCAGTTTGTAAAATTCTAATAATTCAAAAAATATCTCTGGATGATATAGGTAATGACATCCAATTTGTTCTTCAATATATTGCCTTGGTATAGTTTCTATATTCACAGTATCTTTTACCGAGTCTATAAAATAATGGAATGCCTCGGCAAGCTCATCTATATTATTGCGTATTGCTTTGCAATGGTCAAATCTATAATCCGAATTACGAAGATATGAATGTTGCTTAAATATTTTGTGATTGGACATAAAAGTAACAACATCTATCTGAAAGTTAATCAACTCATTGTTGAATATTATTAATCCGTATATACCTAGATCCTCATATACAATTTTTTCAAATGTATTGAATGGTAAAAATCCTAACCAATCACATCTTGCATCAGATACCATTGTACCCAGGAACATGTTATACCGTGGAGCAACTTCTTCAATACATTCATTCATCATATCTGTGTATTGTTTAGCAGATTCGAAACTCCAACCAAATGATACGCGCAATGATGAATTCTTATCTATTATGGCGCGCAGGCCATTTATATTACCCTTTTCTCGGCCAGCTCTGGAAGTCAATCTACGTCGATTTAATTGCTCTGCTATCGGCTTACTGATATTTAATGTCGAATGTGTCTGGAAGCCGATAATGCAAGTTTCGTTTGATATTGTAAATCTTTCCATTAATTATGATTCAATAGCACTAGTTAGTACACTCCATACCAGTAACGGAACCCATATAATAACAGTCCATCCTAAGAATAGATTAACCCAGAAACAGGCTACTCTACGTTTGAGATGTCGTGAACGTGCAATGAATGTGGGAATAAACATAAACAGTACCACAAAGAATAACACAAGAAGATCAGCTATCATTTTTATCCTTAAAATATTTGTTTAATGTATCATCGAAGTAATCAGTTAGTAGAAGAAGACTGACTGCTACCACTGCAAATGGTAGGGTAGATACATAGATAGCGGTGCCACAGTTATCTCTCCATATTAAGAATCGCAAAGATAAATCACCGGGATAGGTTATGCATTTCCGAAAATTAATCATTTGAAACTCTCCATTAAGTTTCGTTATTTATGCTTTATAGCATTAATCTAGCACAATTCTCTCAGTGATATTTGACTCATCGAATATATCGTTATGAACAATTTTGGGATTGTATCCGGCCATAATTTTATTGATAGTTTCTTTCTGTGTAGGTGTAAGGTCCCCGCGACCATCAAACTTATCATCAATTTCAGTTACCTGTAATGCCAGTCCAATGTCCATGCTTGCATGATATGGTTCGGGATCGAAATAGCCCCGATCAACCCGACGTTTGAGTGCTCGTGCTTTTGCATCAGCCATGCGTTTCTTCATAGCTTGTGTCTGATTCATACTACGTGCCCATCATATCATTATCAATATGGTAGCAAGCGATAGTCCTATGAAAAGAAGGTTCATGTATGTCTTTCTGTTGTGAAGTAACAGTGTATAACAAATCGAGCTATCGGTCTATAAACCAAACCTTAATCTAAAAGCCAACGCATCTTCTTTGCGCTGAAAACATATTGTACAAGGGTGTTCGCTACCGGGACCATGGAATTGCCAATCTTGTCTATGCAGATTTTCTCTTAACCAATCTAACCGTTCATTGTTTTTTGGATTAACAAAGTTTTGATCTAACCAACTAATATAATACTCATCCATTAGAATTTTAGTTTTATTATCATATACAGTTCTTCATGTACGTCAAACATATTAACTACTCTAAAACCCGGTCCCATCTTTTCTATCTGATGTACATACCATTGTCTCTTATCTTGTGTCTGTAACCACTCTGTCACATCCTTAGATACCAGTATGGTATACCACATCACGCCATCTACTTCAGCCTGTGTTTCTATTCTGTGAAAAGCATTAACAGTTCCATCATTACTAGCCCATGTCACTTCTATACCTACATCTCTTATTTTAATACCATTCATATATTCACCATAGTTGGAAACCTTTTGGGAGGTCAGACGGGTATGCAAGGGCGCAGCCCTGCCGTAAGCGCAAATTTTCTACATCGATTCTATGCATACTTTATCAAACTTTAACTTAAAAACTACCGCATCAGTGTCATCTATAAAGACTAAAAATTGGTTATCACTAGCCCTATTTAATCTTCTTGTTGCTCCATAATCTTCTATCAACCAATCCCAAATAGAAGTAGTGCCGTGCTTAGTTCTATTCTGTATATCATTACCATAGTAATAAGATACTACACTATTCCAGTACAAATCTATATCAAGTATCATAATCCATACTTTAATCTAAACGCAGTAGCATCTACTCTTCTAACAAATGTTACAGCAAACACAGCCTTGCCATATCTATAATTCTTCATTCTAAAAGGAGCAGCACCACGCTTAGTTTTTGGTAACGCTGCCAACCAATGTGCCTGTTCTATCAACAATTTAATATCTAAGTTAGCCACATCATCTAATATGTCACCATCCTTATCAAAGATATAAATTGTTTTCATACGTTATATAATGTTATCATATCTGGAAACTTTAACTTACATACTATCATATCTTCTTCGGTATCAAAAAAGATTTGGTCATGGTAGACTACACCATTTATAATAGATCTTCCTCCGTTATAATTCCATGTAGCACCTTCACATCCACATACCCATTCTTCTAATAGGATGTAATCTTTCGATGCCCATCCTTTAAATACTCGTGCGTATAAGCCTTCGTCTAATATCATAATACAAATTTACGTTTAAACTCAGCTTTATCTTCAATAAAATCTAATGCAACATACTTCCTGCAACCATTAGATGTTCTAGTCCATCTTACATTGTCGTATATGTTATCCAACCATTCTTTCATATCAGATGGGATTACATACTTTCCATTAACCTTAGGAAAGTGTATGTATAAACCCCATGGGCCTTTATCTTCAATTGTAAACATTTTATAATCCAAACTTTAACTTAAATACTGTTACCTGTTCCGGATCTAAATAAATGCCACACATATAAGGTGGCCTACTTCTACTTACACCCCACGTAGCATAGTTACTAAAAGAAACTGGAACATTTTCTTTTATCCACTTAACTAGCTCTGCATCTTTAAATTCTTGGTTATCATATCTTTCAATTCCACTAAAGCTAATATACTTCATAGACCGTAGGTTGACTTAAATTTATTTACATCTATATCCCAACCAAATGTAACCTGTATATCTTGCTCACATATAATCTTATCACTATGTGGCCGACTAAATATTAATTTAAAGATGGTTGCATCATCTTCTGTAATCCAACATCCTCTAATACCGTTATCGGGTTGTCTAGTAAATCTTTCATCTCGTATCCAAATTGGTTTATATGCTTTAGTGTCAATCCAATCTATAATCTTTTGCGCCTTGTCATTCCAGCCATATCCCGGTTGCTTAATAAAAAAATAATATAAATGTTTCATATGCTAAGTTTCAATCTCATTATAATTGCATCTTCATCCGATATATCAACTCTATCTATAATAAAGTCATCCTCACTCATCTCATACGTGTAGTCAATATGATCATCAACCAACCACTGTAGAATCTTATTATATAGTTCCGGTGGCAAGTGTTTCATGTCGATGTATCTCATCCGAACCTTAACTTATAAACTATAGCATCCGCTTCATTATTAAATTCCATTCTCCATTCAGAAAGACGAATACTATCGTGCTTATTCAATATTCCACTGTGTTCTTTAATTATTAGTTCATACAATAATATAGATGGTCTTAAACCAATCCTCACACAATGATCACGTAATGGAATCCTATTAAAATCTAAAATAGTCATCATACACCAGTCTTTAATCTAAACGCTACAGCATCTTCTGCATTTCTAAATAATATACCTTCTTCAGATAACCACTGACCCCATTCTTCATCACCGTGTCGCTGTACTGCAAAGTACCAATTATGTTGACCTACCATATTATCTAACATGGCTTGAAACTCCTCACGACACTTTCCTGCACAGTATTTAACGGGTAGTGGAACGTATATCATCATAAGTCCAATACTTTAGCTTGAAGGCTAACGCATCCTCCTCACTACCAAACGTAATGGTATCAGTAGCAGAACTCCAATGATAATCCTTTATATTGTTATCATTAAGCCATTGCTTCATCTCTTGATAATAAGCTATATCCCATCTTTGCTTAATATAGAAACTATGGAGAGTATGTATCATACATTAAACTTTAACTTGAAAGCTGTAGCATCTTCTTCCTTTGCAAAGCATATAAAGAATATACCAGCATAGTCATCCCACTTCCACTGTACACCGTTAGCCCCTACATTATCATATAACCAGTCGGCCCACTCTATATACACATATGATTTATGGAGACCGTGTTCTATGTAATACATTATAGTTTAAACTTTAATTTAAGCATAATAGCATCTTCATCCGATAAGGTAATTCCTAAGAACTTTTCATCCCTATACATATCCCATTGAGGTTCTTCTATATTTTCTAATATCCAATTATAGATATGTGACGGGACACCACCGATCCAAACACCCGGCGTAAGTAATCTAGGCATTCCTCTAAAGTTAATATAAGTCATAATTGAAAGGTTAATTTGAAAGCTGTTGCGGCTTGCGCTTCCTTGAAGTAGACACCCTTACCATAACGATCCCCTATACGGTAATCCCATGTGTCTCCACGGGCACCTAGATGATTATGCAGCCACTCTGTATAATCCTGCATAAGCTTACCTTTAACATGCCAGGGGCGTGGATCATTATCTAGGTCTTGAAGATCTACGTATGTCCAGCTTGAATGGTCTACAATACGCTTAGGAGCGCCATTAGAGTCTAAAGACTCGGAGATATGGTTGTCGATGGGAATAGGACTCATAGCTATATTGTAGCAAAGTTATTAAGAGAGGTCTATAGTGTGCAGGCAGAAAAATTTGTGTAAAATTTTTTAGGGTAAGAGAAATTAGAGAGGCCCTATGTAAAGCATAGGAAAATCTGTGAGCGGCTTGCCCGAGGCTTTTCAGATTTGGATATTTCTACAGTATATACGCTGACTGGGATTTTTGCAACCTATGTTACACACTGTTACACATTCAAAGCCTCGCAACCTGTTTAGAACCAACTCGCCCGCATCCGAGGCAGCGGTATGGGCAATGGTTGCCCTACTGTGTAGCACAGCATAGTGCATTATAGCACACGCTGCACCCACTGTCTACCCATACCCCTGCACCCCCATGGGTTATCGCTGGGTAGGGTACCCTCGCTCCATAGTCAGGACCATCAGGAGGCATGAGCCCACGGCTTTGATGGCCCTCCACACCCGCTTCATACCTTACGTACGGGTACGTTGTCCAGGGGCCACACCTTCTGGGCAGGCTCCACAGGGGCGAGGGTGTCCACGTACTGCTGCGGGTCAGTGTCCAGGAAGGCCTGCGGGTTGATACGGTTCTGGAACCTCATCCATCCCCAGATGAACAGTGCCAGTACCACGAGGTAAGCCAGTAGCCAGATCATAGTGCGCTCCAGTTGTTGTTGATGTGTGTAGTATAACAGTACCTACGTGTTAGCGCAAGCACTGTTACATCTTACTTACGGCAAGCAAGCACCCTAACTTGATACCCCACAGTACCAGGAAAGATCTCTCGGAATTCTGTATCATCGGGCGTCAGGATCTCATCTGCATCACAGTTTATTGTCCACCTCGCCACAGCGCCATCGATGGCACGACCATTGTGGGCGCGATCCGTCTTAACAAACACTGTCTTCGTGACTGCTGTTAACTCTTTCACGTTGTTGACATCAATGTAATTCTTAAATGTCCAGCCGTACATATTAGCACTTGACCCCACCTGAACCCAGCGTGAGGGACGAATGGTGCCAGCGTGAGTAACGCAGGATGCAGCGATAAGAGCAAGTACGAGCAGTTTCTTCATGGTGTGTTCCTTGTTGCGATGTGTTTATTATAGCGCAAAGGAACTGTGCTGTCAACAATTGTTACATCTACTAAGCCGTGCGTTAGGGTCTGACTAGTCTCTGATCCTCCTAGCGAGGCACAGACACCTGTCGTCTAAGTTGTTGCTAGGCCTCGGCTAAGGGCTTTTGACCTCGATCGTAGGTCTATACAAGGTGCGAGGATCTATCGTTTAAGGTATAAGTCTCGCAATTTTGACAAATTTGCCGTATTGATCTACACAGTTTTTGCGAGGATCTATCGTTTAAGGTATAAGTCTCGCAATTTTGACAAATTTGCCGTATTGATCTACACAGTTTTTGCGAGGCTTTACCTTAATAAGCCTTGACCTAACCTAGAAAATCTTGTATAATAAGGCATAGTAGGAAGTACTCTGGCGGTACTTTTTGGACCTCGGAGATGCTAATTAAACAAGCTTAGGCGATCGCCGAGACTTTAGGTGAACCTGCCGGTGAATCAAAGACTTTAAGACCACAAGCCTCGCAACGTGCCATCAACGGCCATGGTCTTGCCGTGCGAGGTTCTGTCGTCTGTGTCGCCGATCTTAAAGACATTACGCTAAGCCTCGGAGTTTTGTAGGTTCTATCTTAGAGCTCAAACAGTATATGCGAGGCTAAAGGCGACGTAAGTCGTTGATCTATATAGCTTTTTTTAGGCTAAATTAGCTTAATCTGCTAATTGACCTTAACTTAGATTTTTAAGTTGCACACTTTGCCTATGTGCAGTAAGCCTCGCATTTTAGCTAAAAGCCCTAAACGATCAAATAGCAATATGCGAGGCCTAGGCATAAAGTCATTGACCTTAGGGGAGTATTGCCTTATAATTTCATTATGGACCATTAGGAGGGGAAGCTCTGACTTGTCCCCAGCAAATGGTCTCGCCAGCCGCTTTGACACTGGGCATAGTGTAGGCGAGAATCGTTTTAAGACATCTATTTGATCCTCTGAATCTTGATCCTCTTAAACTAACTCTCGCTATAAGGTTCAGGACCTAAGATTAGCCCTATGCGAGAACTACGTCTAAGGTGTCAATGATCGTAGAGATCTTAGACAAAACCTCGCATAAGACAAAAGACTAGTCTCAATAAGAGTAGCGAGACTCTGTGTTAAAGTCGTCTTAGATCAATAGGCTTATACACGTATACGTATATACATACGCACGCACGTAACTTGTGTGCATAACGCCCGCGCGGCTCGCACGCGCAAAGGTGAATCTGTCTGGAGGTTTTAGGCACAGGTTCTGCCTGCGGAGATTGATCTCGGTAGTTGAACCTGGCCGATCAAAGGCCAACAGCGAGACTATGCGGCCACAATAAAAGGGACCTAAGTCCCCTTGTGTGTCGCCCAGTAGGGGCTAGTCGTTTATAATCAGCGCCGTGCAGTAAGCGAGCGCACTGTTTAAGCTGACACTGTTCATTGTGGGCTTGTAACGCCAGCCCATTGTGTCCTCACCGCTTGCGTCTTTGTCAGCGCCTGTAAACATAAACGCATAGCCGTCTATGCTGATGTATTGCCCCGGGGAGCCAATCTGCAGGTCGCTTGCCTCTGCGACGTAGGTTTTGCTGATGGGATTGTACTCAAACTGTTCTGATTTGAAGTTCATCTGCTGCTCCTTAGAGGAATGTGTAAAGGATGACAATCGCCATTACAACCAATACAATAAGCACAGGTTGTAAGTCCCTTACACCTATTAGGTCTTGTAGAAAGCGTTTCATGCTGTACTCCTTGTTGCGATGTATTGATTATACTGCAATAGGGACAGTGAGTCAACCGTTATTTTGATGGCTCCGTCCCCACCATCCTCGGGCTGCATAGTAGGCGGACCAATGCTGATTGACAAGGCCCGTACTCAGCCAACTGAAGGCACGACGTGCCTCCTGTGCTTCTCGCAGCGCACTCATGGTCAGTAGTTGAAGCTGACGCGGGTGCGGATGACCAAGCGCCTGCTGCCCACGTGCTTGACGCTGACGTAGCGGCTGGCACAACCGCAGCAATCATGCTCGTGTCTGCAGTTGCTGCCACCCATTGTGTCTCGCAACGCTTGCTTGAGCAGATCAAGGTTCACACCCGAGGGAGCCCTGGCGTACTGCACATACGCCCCACCATCGTCGTAGTCCTTGGGAGCCTCGGTCTGCACCGCTGGGGTCATCTTGACTGTACCCACGAACTCATCCTTGTCCAGGTGCCGCCAGCCGTCAGCGTAACCGTGGGTGATGCGGGCGTAAGCGTGAACTGCTTGCATGGTGTACTCCTTGTTGCGATAGTGTTATTATGCGCTAAAGGAACGCTGTTGTCAACCGTTTTGTTTGTCCTCGTAGATCTTCTGCAGAAGCCAGCCAGCTTCACGAGGTGTGCAGCCATTAGCAGACAGGCGTTTGAAGTACGGCAGCGCCACCTTACCCACCTCGGCCTTGTGCTCAGGCGTCAGCGGCTTGCCCATCAGAGGCTTCACTGCATCGCGGAACTCCATCAGGATGAACGCGTCTGTGTGTTGTACGGCTTGCTGCATAGCTGCTCCTTGTTGCGATATGTTATTATAACAGCAAGGAACGCTGCTGTCAACGATTATATGAAATTATATTCGTTAGCCTCGAACACCTTGTTGAGCTTCTTCTGCACGTCGTCTTTTGTGACGTCGTACGTCTCGGATGCGCTTGCGTAGCCCGCAAGTTTCTGCGAGACTGCATCGATGCTTGCTTGCGTAAGTGTGCGCGACGGATTGAGTGTCTCGTAGTACAATGCCGTAGCTTGCACTAGCTTGGGCTCGAATCCCGCAAGCAAGATGTACTGCACAGCGTTTTGCGATGCTTGCAGCTTACGTGCGATAATGCGTGTATACATTGTAGACATGTTGTTTGCTTTGTTTGTTGCGATGTGTTTATTATAGCACAAAGAAAGCTGTTGTCAAGAACTATTTTCGTCTTTATCAAAGGTCAAGAACTCGTGCAAGGTGTAGCCAACGATCAAGAGCCCGCCTACGAGGAGGGGTATGCCTAGCACAGTTGCCCCAAAGCCCACAATAAAGCAGCCTAGGAGCAAGAGCAAGACACCGATCACAAGCATACCGAGGATGCTCATCCGTTCATCCCGTGACGCTCAATCTTGTTGCAGAGCTTGTTGTACTGTTCCTCGGTCAAAGGCTTGAACCCTTGAATGCGGCTCCTGAGGATGTGCAGCGCGTGGCACAGGATGCGTTCGTAGCGTTTGCCGCTGATGCCGGGTGTGAAGTCCATGAGGATCTCCTGTTGATGTGCTATAATAGCACTGTTTGACGCTGTTGTCAAGCGCACACAAGCATCTCAAGACAGTCAACGAGCTTGACATACTCCTCGGAGCCATCGATCACAGAGTGTTGATTCATTGTGCGAGACAGATCAACGACAGCGCGATAAGGTTCGCACGAAGTCAGGAAGGTGTCGTTGAACGGCGTCGAGAAGTCTTGCATCTGCAAGTAAATCTTTGCTGCTGCTTTTGCTGCTTGCTGTGACATTTGTATGCTCCTTTGTGCGATGTATGTATTATATAGCGATAGGAACTGTATGTCAAGAACTATTTTTTGCCTCGCAGATGTGAATCAAAGAGCCGACTTTAGGCTTGCGAGGCAAGATTGAACCTTAGATGGCTCGCCTCGGGCTAGGATCGAACCGATCTCAAGACCCTAACGCGAGAAGGTTCAGACGTAACAAGATGTAACAGGCGAAAAAAGGCTTGACAGAAAGCTTCCAGAAGCGCATAATACAGACATGGACAGCAAACAACGCAACAAACAAAATGCAAAAAACTTGCAAATAGTAGTTGACGGAAGTTGCATCCAGTGTTACAATACATTCATCAACAACAGGAGCTAATCATGGACAAAGGCATTCGCCCCGCAGTTAACCGCAAGTTCGCGGAGTTGCTCACCACCCGTGCCGCAGTCGGCAACACGGCATTCCGCAAGAACGTGATGTTCTACGCCATGGAAGAGTTTGGCATCACGCTTGCTAGTGCTGCAACGCACTACAACCATGCCTTCCAGGAGTGCAAGAAGGTGACGCCCGAGCTTGTCGAGGGCTTGGGGCGTGCAGACGACAAGAAGGGCGGGCGCAAGCCCAAGGTTGCTGCAACGCCAGCTGTTGTTGCAGTTGCCCCGCTGCTGTTGGGCTACACGCCTCCCGTGGACAGCGACGTCAGCGACGCAGGGGAGACGGGCGAGGTGCAGACGGTGTTCACTGTGAAGAAGAAGGGCGATGACACGGTCATTGGCACTTTCAGCTTCGAGGATGCCACTGCACTCGTTGCAAAGGCTAAGACAGCGAAAAAAGCTGCTCTTTACTTTGTGTAAGGCACTAGGGGCTACGGCCCCTTTTGCCACGACCTCGTAATGCATGATCAAGGCTCTTGAGCCGATGCCCCGAGGTACAAGCATGTGACGGCCTCGGAAATGCAAGCGTGCGCCGCACGCTATGGCCGAGAATGTTGGTAAGCACTTACCAACATAGATGTAACAAGATGTAACAAAGGTTGCCCATCATGGTACTCACAGGGATGACGTTGGCACAAGTGGAGGATCTGGAGGCCTGCTTTGCAGCCCTGACTCCTGCGGGCTGGGTAATACCTGTGTGGCTAATCGAGCTGCGACATGCAGTCTTGAATCAACCTCGCTAGACAGGATCAAGGATCAAGAATCGCCTGTGCGAGGCAAGGTCAAAAGACAAGCTAGGTAGGACGTTTTAGATCCCTACCTAGCTTCCCTACCACTCGCCCCAAATGCAGTGATGACTATCCGCTCTGATAACACGCTCTGACAGACTGATATGCAGGGACCGTGCGCGACTCAAGGTGTGTAGTGACCGCTAACGTCAACTTTTAGTATCCGATATACGCACCCTAATCCTGTGTAGTGATCTACCTGGGTCCCATCGTTGCCGGGGTCACTTACAGGTGGCATATACAAAGGTTAGTCTCGCGACTAACCTAGGCACTACTTACGCAATTGCTAGGTTAGTATTAGCCTTTATTTGGCTAATCTAAGAGCCTACTTCACTGGAACACAAGCCACTCGCTGCTCTCGATTGTGTAGTCGTAGCCCGTCTCGTCGGGCAATGCGGTACCATCTTGCTGTATGCCTGCGGACACAACCTCCGATGCCACGTTGCGTGCATCCTCTTCATCAATTGCTTCCACTTCAATCACCTGAGTGTGTACTTCCGCAACCTTAACAAAGAACTTAGCCATCTGTTACTCCTGTGTGTTGTTGTGTGCTATGCTTGCATTATAAGGCATGCAGGAGCAAAGGTCTATAGGCCTTTAGGCGCTTAGGCGGGAAAGTTGTGCCAGAACCTGTCGCTAGATCCCAGTTTTAGTTTCCAATTCTGGTTTGGACTTTTGATCTGGAAACCTAGGATCAGATTGACA
>Ga0214247_1000208_pt1 | contig 43158 bp, 34 predicted proteins | sample TroBogypolimnion_18_FD_153085 | JGI IMG/M metagenome (GOLD analysis project Ga0214247, IMG submission 153085) | Freshwater microbial communities from Trout Bog Lake, WI - 03JUN2009 hypolimnion | ecosystem: Environmental > Aquatic > Freshwater > Lake > Hypolimnion/Profundal zone ... | reverse complement strand
CTGACACCCAGGGCTGCTGCACGCACATTGAAGCGTTCGGCTTCATCAAGCGAAACCCTAAGTTTTAAGAACATTGAGCGTTGCATGATCAGACGGAATCATTCACCGGTTGACCACGTTGAGGCGCCAGGACGTCGCCATGACGGCAGTGGCACTGACAGGTGAAGCCACCACGCACATTCTTTTCATTTGCATCTCCAATCGACTAGCCGCCACGACGGCGGATAGCCAATACTGGTAAGTCGCAAGTGTGAGCGCGCGATTGAATGGTGGGGTTTGCTGCCGGGCTGAAACGGACTGGCAAAGCGAACCAAGCGAAGCGACTTTGTTTTGACAGTCCGTTTGAGCGTCGTCCAGGGGCTAGCCTTACGGCTGTGGTTGTCGAACGACATCCCCAATGAGTTGAACCCGGACTTCGGATGTTGCGATAGCGATCGTTACCCGAATGGGACAAGACAATCCGGGCGATTGGCGGGATTGGCTTGATTCGACGAATAGAGCGCGGCCAGCCCTTGCTTCCCAATCTCCGCAAACCTGGTGGCGATTCAACTTTTTACCTTGTGATCTTTTTGTTCGCGCTTGGCGCGCCGGCATCAATTTCCAATTTGCACCCGGCCGGTATTGAGCAACGGCACAACAACAGATATTCCCATGACGCTCAAAAAATTGCTTTCCAGTTTCGTGGTGGCGACTGCAGGTCCGCTCGGCGGCTCGGGTGAAAGCACTCAACGTATGTTTGGAGGTCAATAATGATCGGAACCCAACCCGTAGGCACCATTAGTGGCGTCGTTATCAGCGCGGTGTCCCACGAAGGCATCAGCGTTACCGTAGACGGCAAAGCAGCCAGACTGGCCATCTTGACCGATGACGGTCGCGTGATTGCAGCAGGTAACCAAGTGGCCAAAGAGGTTGAAGCCGTCGCGCTTAACAGCTACCGCAACTTCCTCAAAGGTCAAGGTTTCCTCCGTGTACACAGTAAGCGGTCATTTAACCGCGATCTTGCAAGTGACGCCGATTTGAGCTTGTGATTTGCCAGTGAAGCTGACTGCCGATGGCCGGTCAGTCAGTTAATTTTTGACACGATGTTCCGGGGCAGCAAAGCCTCGTAATCGTCAGCGGTCAGGGCTTTTGCATCGCCACCAGTAAAGCGTTCAGGTATTGGTGTGGCCGCCAAGCTGACACCGGCGGCGAAAGAGTGGTTGCTGGAACATTTACCGTCACTACAACGGCTTTGATGGCTCGGCATCAAAGATTGAACGAACCAATTTTGACTCGACCGCCATGGAATTCATTCTGGGCCTTTTTGATCCGGGTGCATTTTCCATCGAGGTCGACCAGGACAACAGCGATGCAGGCCAGATGTACCTGATGACCGCACTGGTGACCGGTTTGGCCAAGAGCTTCAAGTTGCGGCTGACCAATGGCAACACAGCGACTTTCACTGCCGACGTGAAGAAATTCAACAGCCAGGGAGCTGTGGATCAGGCGATCCGGCACTCAGCCCCTGATCTGCTTATTTCCGGCTCCATCAACTGGGCATGAGGGGCTTTTCCGCAGGGAAGACGCCGCCTGCCTTGACCTTTAGGTTTGTGAAGTGGACAATGTGCTGTATTACACATGCACAGGAGTGTTACGCCATGACCGCCAGAACCATCAACGTACGACTCCCCGAGGCGCTTTACAACCAGATCGAAGAGCTGTCCAAGGCGACCGCACGGACCAAGAGCTTTTTGGCCATCGATGCGCTGACCAGCTATGTGCAGAGTGAATCCTGGCAGATTCGTGACATTCATGAAGGCATCAAGGAAGCCGATGCAGGTGAATTCGCCACCGACAATCAGGTCAAAGCGGTGTTCACTAAATACAGCGCTTGATCCGTGCTGATCAAGTGGACCAATACAGCGCTCGCGTCTGTTGATGAAATCGCAGGCTACATCGCCAAAGATAACCCGACCCGTGCGACCACCTTTGTGCGGGAGTTGCAGGACGCTGTGACCAAACTTCAGGACCATCCGGGCATAGGTCGGGCAGGGCGGGTCCCCGGCACGCGTGAACTGGTCCTGCACAAAAACTACATCGCCATTTACCGCGTGCGTGGTGATGACGTTGAAATTTTGAGATTGCATCACGCAGCCCGAAATTTATGACGAACCGGGTCAGTCAGCCCCTAAAGCTGACCTTTGACAGCTTGCACTGTCGGATCGCGGCCTTGCCAGTGGCTCGCAGGGTGTGTTCTATTATTATCGGATCGATCAGATCGCTGACTCGGCTCAAATCTCACCACTGCTGCCAGGCGAGTAAAGGACTTTCACCGCCAAGTTCCGCCTACTCGCGGTTTAACTGACGGGCATTAGATACCACGTAGGCCAGACCTTTCATGTGCTCTTGAAGCGGTTTATACTGACTATCTTTAGCGCAACCGAGGCTGACAAACCCTACCTTGGGCGCATTGATCTTCTTTGTTATGACTTCACTCATGTACCGATTGTCCCAGCATTCATCTTTCGATCAGCGTTTGATCCCGAAAGCCCCAAGCATTTGCCCGGTCTGTTTTTCCATCTGCTCCTGCAGTTGCGCCAGCATGGCTTTGGATTGCTCCACGCTCCCGCCGATCATCCCTTGCAGCACGGGGGGCTGCAAGGCCAAAAACTGCGTCCAGGTCTCTGGCGTCAATCCTTTCGACTGCTCGGTGAGTTTGGCCTGAACTTCCATCAGCGACTGCATGTTCTTCTCGAGATAACCACCCATGAAACCTTGCATGGCATTACCGTAAAATCGGATCACACTGGCCAGCACCGGCGCGGTAAACATCGGTGAACCACTGGCCTCTTCTTCCAGGATAATTTGAAGCAAGATGCTCCGCGTCAGGTCTTCGCCCGTTTTGACATCGCGCACCACAAAGGATTCGCTCTCCATCACCAGTCGTTTGACTTCGGCCAGCGTGATGTAGCTTGACGTATCCGTGTCATAAAGCCGCCGGTTCGGATATTTCTTAATGACACGCACAGAGTTTGCGGCCTCGGCGGCTTTCTTGTTTTCCATTTGAACTCCTCAGGTCCGGATCAAGGCCGGGCTAAATGTGTTGCAGTGCAATACATTTTAGGGATTACACATCGGGTCAACGCCAAGGTTTACCCTGAGGATGAACGGAAAACAGAACAAAATTCGACCTGCGTGGTAACAACCGTCGGCATTGATTTCTGTTGTTCCGATGTTTCTCCCGCGGGCCTGAGGACTGGTCATCTTCAGAGGGAGAAACTTGGTAGGCGCGATTGGACTCGAACCAACGACCCCCACCATGTCAAGGTGGTGCTCTAACCAGCTGAGCTACGCGCCTAAGGATTGTCCGAGAAGGTGAAGTATAGCAGCAGCGCTCACCATCCGTTCCCACGCCTCATGAAAATGACCCGAAAGATGATCGGTCATAATTGACGTTTACGTTAACGTCAATCGCTACTGGAGATCAATATGGACATTGCAGGCAAGGTATTCATTGTGACGGGCGGCGCTTCCGGCCTGGGTGAAGGTACGGCGCGCATGCTGGCCGCCAAGGGCGGCAAAGTGGTCATCGCTGACATGCAGGTTGACAAGGGCGAAGCCATCGCCAGGGAAATCGGCGGCGCCTTCGTCAAATGCGATGTCAGCCAGGAAGCCGACGGCGCGGCAGTCGTCGCCAAGGCCGTCTCCATGGGCAAACTGATGGGGCTCGTCAACTGCGCTGGCATTGCACCGGCGGAGAAAACCGTCGGCAAGAACGGCGCGCACAATCTCGGCGTATTCAGCAAGTGCATCACGGTCAATCTGATCGGCAGTTTCAACATGATCCGGTTGGCCGCCGACGCGATGTGCAAGAACGCCCCGGAAAGCACCGGCGAGCGCGGTGTCCTGATATCCACCGCCTCGGTTGCCGCCTACGACGGCCAAATCGGACAGGCGGCCTACAGCGCATCCAAGGGCGGCATAGTCGGGATGACGCTGCCGATCGCACGGGATCTGTCGCGCAACGGCATCCGCAACATGACCATCGCACCGGGCATCTTCGGCACGCCCATGATGTTCGGCATGCCCAAGGAGGTGCAGGAGTCGCTGGCTGCCAACGTTCCGTTCCCGTCGCGCCTGGGCACGCCGCAGGACTACGCCAAGCTGGCCGTACATATCTTCGAAAACGACATGCTCAACGGCGAGGTCATCCGCCTCGACGGCGCGATCCGCCTGGCTCCGCGCTGAGTTCGACACGCAAGGGCGCGCGGAAGCACCGCGTGCGCCGACGGTGATCGCAGGCCGGACGCAGCGGCACGATCACCGCGTTCCTACAATGGTCCCATGTCCATTCCCCAAACCTTCATCCAGGAGTTGCTGTCGCGCGCCGACGTGGTGGAGATCGTGGGCCGCTACGTGCAGCTCAAGAAGGGCGGCGCCAATTTCATGGGCCTTTGCCCGTTCCACGGGGAAAAGTCGCCTTCGTTCTCGGTAAGTCCGAGCAAACAGTTCTACCACTGCTTTGGTTGCGGCAAGAACGGCAACGCCATCAGTTTCCTGATGGATCATGCCGGCATGACCTTTGTCGAAGCGGTCAATGACCTGGCGCAGCAATACGGGATGCAGGTGCCGCAGGACGACGCCACTCCGCAGGACCGGGCGCGCGCCGCCGAGCAGCGGCAGAAGCAGACGACACTGACCGATGTGCTGGAAAGGGCCGGCGAGGCCTACCGCAAGCAGCTAAAGGACAGCAGCAGAGCCGTGGCCTATCTGCAAGGCCGCGGCCTGTCGGGCGAAATTGCCAGGCAGTTCGGGCTCGGCTACGCACCAGCCGGCTGGCGCAGTCTGGCCAGCGTCTTCCCGAACTATGACGACCCGCTGCTGGTGGAGAGCGGACTCGTGATCCTGAACACGGAGGAAGGTGAGGACGAAAAGCGCTACGACCGTTTCCGCGACCGGGTAATGTTTCCCATCCGCAACGTCAAAGGCGAATGCATCGGTTTTGGCGGTCGGGTGCTCGGCGATGAGAAGCCGAAGTACCTGAACTCCCCGGAAACGCCGGTTTTCAGCAAGGGGCGCGAGCTGTACGGACTGTTTGAGGCGAGGAATGCGCTGCGCGACCAGGGCTATGCGCTGGTCACCGAAGGCTACATGGATGTGGTGGCGCTGGCCCAGCTCGGTTTCCCGAACGCGGTGGCAACGCTCGGCACCGCCTGCACCGCCGACCATGTGCAAAAGCTTTTCCGCTTTACCGACTCGGTGGTGTTCAGTTTTGATGGTGACACCGCCGGCCGGCGTGCGGCGCGCAAGGCGCTTGACGCGGTCCTGCCCTTTGCCAACGACGTGCGCAGCGTGAAGTTTCTGTTTCTTCCGCCCGAGCACGACCCAGACAGCTTCATCCGCGAGTTTGGCAAGGAGGCGTTCGCGCGCTATGTCAGCGAAGCCGTGCCGCTGAGCCGCTTCCTGATCGATGCTGCACGCGAGGGCTGCGACCTCAATACGGCTGAAGGGCGCGCGCACCTGGCCAGCAACGCCAAGCCCTTATGGATGCAACTGCCCGATGGCGCCTTCAAGCGTCAGTTGCTGACCGAGATTGCCGATCTGGTGCAACTCGCAAGCCGTGAACTGACCGACCTGTGGCTGCCCAAGCCAGCCGAGAGCCATGGGGAAAAGTCAAAGCGACATGCAGCCCGCAGCGGACCCCGGGATGACTATCCCGGCTATGGTCAGCCCTACCCTGAGCGAGCTGCATCGCAAACACGACTGAAAGGTCGCCCGTTGCCAATCAGCCGCGCCGATCACGCGGCCCGGCTTCTGCTTGGGGACATGGCTGCGCTGGAAACGCTGTCGGCCGAGGATCACACCATGCTGTGCGAATTGCCGGCCCCGCACGGCCCGCTGTTCGTGTGGCTGGAGAGCCAGTTGCATGAACACGGCGCGCAACCCTGGGTCGCCCTGCGCGAAGGTCTGCGCGGGCACGAGAGCGAGGAAATCGTCGTTCGGCTCATGAGCACGCACGAGATCGGCGCCGAGGACGAAAAGCTGGCCGCATCAGACGAGTTGCGCAAGCTGCTCAATCGCATGCTGGTCGAGCGGCTGAAGGCACAGGAAACCGAGGCCATCGCTGCAGCCAAATCTGATCCGACCGCCTTACAGCGCTACCGTGAACTGCAGGCCCGCCGGCGCCAACTGGAAGCCACCCCTGTGGCGAACGGCGACACCTGAATTTGATATTCAGCAAACCGGAGCTATAATTACCGGCTATTTTTCGGCAAGAGCGACAGCAGCACCTCCGGGCCCAGCCAATCGATGACAGAGTTCACAACCGGCTACCTCACCGCAAGGACTGCACACCAAATGTTCGCCCCCACATTTTGCCGTCGGGAACTTGATTCCCCTGCGTCCCAAATGACGTCCGTCGTTTGAGGCGCAAATCCGTCTTGTCTGTTTCTGCCATCTTGAGGTCATTACATGCCTGTCCAAAAGTCGAAGAAGCCAGTTCCGGTTGCCAAGAAGTCGACCGAAAAACGTGAGGCCAAACTCGCGACCCGATCTGTTGCGGCCAAAGCCGTGACAGCCAAGGCGACCCCAGCCAAACCTGAATCGAGAGTCAAAACAGTGCCCGCATCCAAATCGCCGACAAAAGCAGCTATCGTTGAAACGAAAAAGAGCACGGCGACTGCCGCCGTGCCTGAAGAAGCCGTGATCAAGAAAAAGCCCGGGCGCCCGCCCAAGGCCGCAGTCGGCAACGCCGATTCCGCCCCGGCAACCGGCGCCAAGCGGGGACGAAAACCCAAACAGGCAAGCATGGCAGAAGGCACGGACAGTGCCGACATGGCCGATATCGAGGCTGATCTGGTCGGCGAGCCGATCGTCACCGGCGAAAAGGTCAAGCCACTGCGCATGAAGATCAGCAAGGCCAAAGAGCGCGCGCTGATGAAGGAATTTGGCTTGGACGAGACGGTGCTGTCCGAGGAAGACATTGCCAAGCGCCGCCTGCGCCTCAAAGCCCTGATCAAACTGGGCAAGACGCGCGGCTACCTGACGCATGGCGAGATCTCGGACCACCTGCCCGACAAACTGGTCGATGCCGAAACCCTCGAAGTCGTAATCTCCATGCTCAACGACATGGGCGTGGCGGTGTACGAGCAGACGCCCGACGCCGAAACGCTGCTGCTCAACAACAACGGCCCGACTGCCGCCACCGAGGAAGAAGCCGAGGAAGAAGCCGAAGCCGCCTTGTCCACGGTGGACAGCGAATTCGGCCGAACGACCGACCCGGTGCGCATGTACATGCGTGAAATGGGAACGGTCGAACTTCTGACGCGTGAGGGCGAAATCGAGATTGCCAAGCGCATCGAAGGCGGCCTGATGGCCATGATGGAGGCGATTTCGGCATCACCTGCGACGATCGCCGAAATCCTGCGCCTGGGCGAAGACATCCGCGAAGGCAAGGTCGTCATCACCACCATCGTGGACGGTTTTTCCAACCCGAACGAAGCGGACGATTACGTTGCTGAAGAAGATTTCGACGAATTCGACGCGGCCGATGACGACGACGGTAAGGGCGGCTCCAAGGCCTTGACAAAGAAGCTCGAAGAACTCAAGCGCGAAGCGCTCAGCCGCTTCGACCGGCTGCGTGAACTGTTCGAGAAGGTCCACAAGATCTACGACAAGGAAGGCTACGGCACACCCAACTACATCAAGACGCAGAAACTGCTGAGCGAAGAACTGATGTCGATCCGGTTCACGGCAAAGGCGATTGAAAAATTGTGCGACATGGTGCGCGCCCAGGTCGACGACATCCGCAAGAAGGAGCGCGAACTGCGCCGCATCATCGTGGACAAATGCGGCTACCCGCAGGAGCAGTTCATCGCCAACTTCAGCGGCCGCGACAAGCATGGCAACAAGGTGCCCAGCCAGCTCCTGAATCTAAAGTGGATCGAAAAGCAGACCACCTTGGGCAAGCCCTGGAGCGCCATCATGGGCCGCAACATTCCGCCGGTGCAGGATCTGCAGCAAAAGCTCACCGATCTGCAGTCCCGCGTGGTGGTGCCGCTCGACCAGCTCAAGGACATCAACAAGCGCATGAACGAAGGCGAGTCGTCCTCACGCGCGGCGAAGAAGGAAATGATCGAGGCCAACTTGCGGCTGGTCATTTCGATCGCCAAGAAGTACACGAATCGCGGCCTGCAATTTCTGGACCTGATCCAGGAAGGCAACATCGGGCTGATGAAGGCGGTCGACAAGTTCGAATACCGTCGCGGCTACAAGTTCTCGACCTATGCAACCTGGTGGATCCGCCAGGCCATCACGCGCTCGATTGCAGACCAGGCGCGCACGATCCGGATTCCGGTACACATGATCGAAACCATCAACAAGATGAACCGCATCAGCCGTCAGCATCTGCAGGAGTTCGGCTTCGAGCCCGATGCCAGCGTGCTGGCCGAGCGCATGGAGATCCCGGAAGACAAGATCCGCAAGATCATGAAGATCGCCAAGGAACCGATCTCGATGGAAACGCCGATCGGCGACGACGACGACTCGCATCTGGGCGACTTCATCGAAGACAACGCGAACACGGCGCCGATGGAAGCCGCCATGCAGGCGGGCCTGCGCGACGTGGTAAAGGACATTCTCGACAGCCTGACGCCGCGCGAGGCTAAGGTGCTGCGCATGCGCTTCGGCATCGAGATGACGAGCGACCACACGCTGGAAGAAGTGGGCAAGCAGTTCGACGTGACGCGTGAGCGCATCCGCCAGATTGAGGCCAAGGCGCTGCGCAAGCTCAAGCACCCGTCGCGCTCCGATAAGCTGCGCAGCTTCACCGATAACCTTTAGGCGGGACCCCCCTCGCCTGCTTGCAGCAGGCGCGTTAATCCATCAGCGTGGCGTACACGAGATCGCGGAACAGCATCCGGTAATACTCGCGCTGATTGGGCGCCTGCAGCATCAGGCAGGCGAACAGGTCTTGCGCCGGATCGACGAAGAAAGTCGTGCCGGCCATGCCACCCCAAAAATAGGTTCCGACCGAGCCCGGCACTGGCGCGACGCCAAGTTGCTTGCGCACCGCGAAACCAAGTCCGAACCCGTGTCCGAGCGGCAACAGCGCGCGCGATGCACCGCCGTTGACCGGGATTTCGCCCAGATGATCGGCGGTCATGAAATCGACCGTGCGCGGTCCGAGCAGGCGCACGCCGTCGAGTTCGCCGCGGTTGAGCATGAACTGCAGAAAGCGCGCGTAATCGTTTGCCGTCGAAGCCAGCCCGCCACCACCGGACTCCATGACAGGGGCCTCGCGCACGTCGATCATGCGCATTTGCAGGCCGCCTTCGGGGTCGCGCGTAAACGGTTCGGCGATGCGGCCATGCTCGCGCGCCGGCACCGAAAACCCGGTATCGATCATGCCCAGTGGCTGGCATATCTGCGTCTGCAGATACGCACCGAGCGTCTGGCCGGAGGCCACTTCGATCACACGCCCCAGCACATCGGTGGCACGGCCATATTCCCACACGCTGCCAGGCTCAAACATCAGGGGCAACCCCGCCAGCACATGTGAAAACTCGGCATTGCTGCGGGAGCGGGTCCCGATCCGGGACTGCGCGTACTGCCGCTGGACGACTGAACTGCCCATGAACTCATAGGTGAAACCGGCGGTATGGCGCAACAGGTCCTGGATCGTCGCCTGCTGCTGTACCGCGCGCAATTGCACCGAACCATCGGCCACACCGGCTACGTTCTGCGCCGCGTACTCGGGCAGGTACTTGGCGACCGGGTCGCTGAGCAGCAGCCGGCCCTGCTCCATCAGCATCATGGCCGCCACCGACACGATCGGCTTGGTCATGGAATAGATCCGGAAGATGGCGTCACGCGTCATCGGCGTGCCCAGCGCCGGATCGAGCGCACCCAGGCATTCGAACAAGGCCAGTTTGCCGTGGCGCGCAATCAGGGCCACCGCCCCGGGCAGGCGCTGGCGCTCGACCTCGGTTTGCAACACGTCCATGAGGCGTTGTGTGCGCTGCGGACATAAGCCCACGGTCTCGGGCGACGCCGCCGGCAACGCCAACTTCGACGGATTGGCGCGTGCGCGCGCCGGGCTCATGACGACGCCCCCTGGATGGGAATGTTCAACGTACGGACCTCCAAAGAAATCGGTTCTGGGACACGCCGGGATCAGTCGACCCCGGGCCTATTCTGCCTCCTGCAGGATTCGCCACATCACCTTGCCGGCACCACTCTTGGGCAAGGCGTCGACAAACTGCACCACGCGAGGGCATTTGTACACCGCCATATTGTCGCGACACCAGTCGATGATGTCCTGCTCGGTTACCGTGTCCCGATGCGAGGGGCGCAGCACGATCACGGCCTTGACTGATTCTCCGCGGTAATTGTCCTTGGTCGAAATCACGCAGGCTTCCTGCACTGCAGGATGGGCGAACATCAGCGCCTCGACCTCGGCTGGCCAGACCTTGAAGCCCGACGCGTTGATCATGCGCTTGAGCCGATCCGTGAGGAAGAAATAGCCGTCGGCATCAACGTAGCCTAAATCTCCGGAACGGAAGAAGCGTTTTCCTTCCAACTCGATGAAAGCGGCTTCGGTCGCCTCGGGCCGCTTCCAGTACCCACGGAACACTTCCGGTCCGTGGATGATGATTTCCCCCTGGGCGCCTGCCGGCACCTCCAGCAGCGTATCCGGATCGATCACGCGTGCATCGGTGCTCATGAATGGAATGCCCAGACACTGCTGCTTGGGCGCATCGACCGGATTGCTGTGCGAAGGCGCTGCCGTCTCGGTAAGCCCATAGCCTTCGACGTAGCGCAGGCCAAACTGGTCGAGCAGGCGCTGCGCCACCGCCTGCGGCATGGCGGCGCCGCCGCCGCCGATGTAAACCAGGCTGGAGAGATCGAACTGCGCGAAATTCGGACTGCCCATCAAATCAATCACCATGGTCGGGATATTGGTCCAGTGGGTGACCTTCCAGGTCGAGATCAATCGCCCGGCCAGTTCGCGCTCCCAGCGCGGCATCAGGATCAGCGTGGCGCCACCGCGGATGCTGGTGTGCATCAGGCTCACCATGCCCGTGATGTGAAACATCGGCACTACCACCAGCACCACGTTTTCCGCGCAACCGTTGCCCCACAGGCTGCTGGCGATGGCGTTGTGCATGATGCTCGCGTGCGTGTGCATGCAACCCTTGGGCAGTCCGGTCGTGCCGCTGGTGTAGGGCAGTATCGCCAGATCGTCCGGCCCAACAGCCAGCGCCGACGGCTCCGCCGTGCCGTGCATCGCCTTCTCCCAGGCATGCACCACACCGCCCTGCAGGGCCGGCAGCGCGTGGCGTGCGCCTAACCACTCGGCCCAGGCAGGGGGCGGCGCCTCGCCCGCCACTGCCGCGGCCTCGGCACCGAAAGCGTCGGTGAAATGCGTGACCAGCAGATGCGCCAGCCGCTGCTTGGGCGCCAGCGTATCGCTGGCGCCCGCCACTTCAGCGGCCAGATCCGAAGTCGTGATCGCCACCTTGGCGTCCGGATCGAGGATGTAGTGCTTGAGCTCTTCAGCGCGGTTCATCGGATTGACCGGAACCACCACCGCGTTGGCCCGCAGAATCGCAAAATGCGCGATCACCAGTTGCGGGCAGTTCTGCATATTGAGCAGCACCCGGTCGCCCTTCCCGACCCCCAGCGTTTGCAGAAAGCCAGCCAGCGTTTGCGCCTGGCGCAGCAGTTCGGCATAGCTGATGACGTGGCCAAGAAAGACGAGCGCGGCCTTCTCCGGGTAACGCCGGGCGCTAGTCTCCAGGTTGTCCCACAAGGACGTGGCCGGCACGTTAATGGCATGGGGCAGGCGCGCGGGCCAGAAACGGTAGTGCGGCCGGACGCCCGGATGGACCACGGTACCGGGGGAAGTGACAGATGACGGCATGGCGCAAGACCTTCCTGATTGATTGCAAACACCCGCCTGGCGGACGGCGGGACGCAAGGATAATGGCCATGGCAGGTGAAGGAAAGCGACGCATGTCACGGTCGAGACCTCAGCGTGGGCAAGGCGCACCGTTGTGAACACCCGGCGGTGGCATGAATCGTGCTCCGTATTGGCATCAAGCCCTGTCGGCGGTAATCACAAGAGTAAACCCCGATTCCTGAACAACGGCCGTGCTGTTAAAGTTCAAGCCTCGGGGGAGCCTGTCGGCCGCTCAGGCTGTCGGGGCTTTACCAAATTTTTCAACTGGAGTAACGCAAATGCATGTGAGTAAACTGAAGATCATGGCAACCATCGTGGCTGCTTTGGGTGCCGTGATGGCCGCGCCGGCCCACGCTGGCAAAACGCTGGACGGCATCAAGGCACGCGGCCAACTGGTTTGCGGTGTGAACACAGGCCTGGCCGGCTTTGCCGCCGCCGATTCTGCCGGCAAATGGTCAGGCATTGACGTCGATGTCTGCCGTGCACTGGCAGCCAGCGTGCTGAGCGATCCGGAAAAGGTCAAGTATGTGCCTCTCAACGCCCAGCAACGCTTCACCGCGCTGCAATCGGGTGAGGTCGACGTGCTGCCGCGCAACACGACGTTCACGCTGACCCGCGACGCCTCGCTCGGGCTGAGCATCACGGTACCGAACTACTATGACGGCCAGGGCTTCATGGTGACGGTCAAGAGCAAGATCAAGAACGCCAAGCAGCTCAAGGGACAAACGGTGTGCGTGCAATCAGGCACCACCACCGAAAAAAACCTGACTGACTACTCCAAGGCCAATGGTCTGAACATCAAACCCGTCGTGTTTGAAAAACTGGAAGCTGCCGAGAACGCCTACTTTACCGGTCGCTGTGTCGCCTACACGACCGATGCGTCAGGTCTTTCATCGACCCGTGCCAAGGTTGCCAAGGATCCCAAAGAACACATCATCCTGCCTGAGCTGATTTCCAAGGAGCCCCTGGGCCCGATGGTGCGCCGCGGCGATGACGAATGGTTTGCCATCGTCAAGTGGGTCCAGTACGGCCTGATCGAAGCCGAGGAATATGGCATCACCCAAGCCAACGTGGACAAGATGAAGGCTAGCACCGACCCCGTGGTGCAGCGTCTGTTAGGCGGTGGCAATGAAGACACTGGCAAGCTGCTGGGACTGGACAAGGAATGGCTGGCGCGCGCTATCAAGGCCGTCGGCAACTACGGTGAAAGTTTTGAGCGCAACGTCGGCCCGAATTCGCCGCTCGGCCTGCCACGTGGTCTGAACAACCAGTGGAACAAGGGCGGACTGATGTACGCCTACCCGGTCCGCTGATCCGCCTCTGATCCAAAGCTGAGGTCACCACAGCTGCCGGTACATCCTGCTTGTACCGGCAGCTTTTTTTGACCGACATACTGATCCCTTCTGATTCACAACGCCCTTCCCGGGAAGTGCCCAATCATGTCACCCAAGCCTCCACCCAAAAAGAAAAGCTGGTCCTGGCGCAGTCAGGCGTTCCGAGGCCTGATCTACCAGGTGATTGCGATCGGACTGATTGTTGCCGTCGTCTGGTTTCTTGCGCACAACACGCTGTACAACATGAAGATCCGCGGTATCCAGAGCGGATTCGACTTCCTGACTGGCCCGGCCGGCTTCGATATCGGAGAGAGCCTCTATCCGTTCGATTCGTCGCAACCCTACTGGCAGGCGTTTCTGGTGGGCTTGAGCAATACTTTGCGCGTCGCCCTAATGGGCATCATTTTGACCACGATCCTAGGTACGCTTTTGGGCGTGGGCCGGTTCTCCCGCAACGCCCTGGTACGCGGACTGTGCTACGCCTATGTGGAATGTTTCCGCAATATCCCGGTGCTGCTGCAATTGCTGATGTGGTACCTGATGTTTACCGAACTGCTGCCCGCGGCAACGGATGCCTGGAAGGTCGGTCCCGTCTACCTGAGCAAGGGTGGTTTGAGCTTTCCGATTCCGATCTGGGCCAGCGGACAGTTCTGGGCCGCAGTGGGCTTGATGGCAGGCGCCATCATCGCGGTCATCTACCGCAAATGGGCTTTCAGGCAATTTGAAGCCACGGGCCAGCTCAGGAGCATGTTCTGGGTTCCGGTGGCGATTTGTCTGGCCGTCAGCCTGATCGGTTGGGTTGCGGGCGGCGCGCAAACTGCATTTGAATATCCAATCAAGGGCGAGTTCGCCATCGAAAATGGCGGCTCGCTGACGCCCGAGTTTCTGTCGGTCCTTCTGGGCTTGACCGTATTCACCGCAGCCTTTGTGGCAGAAGTGGTGCGTTCAGGCATCCAGTCGGTGGCACGTGGCCAGAGCGAGGCTGCGGCCGCACTGGGCCTGGATCCACGTCAGACCATGCGCCTGGTGCGCCTGCCCCAGGCCCTGCGCGTGATCATTCCACCCATGACGAACCAGTATCTGAACCTCACCAAGAACTCATCCCTGGCAGTGGCCATCGGTTATCCGGATGTGGTCTCCATTGCCAACACTGCGTTGAACCAGACCGGGCGCGCCGTGGAGTGCATCGCCATCGTGATGCTGGTCTATCTCACGACATCGCTTTCCACAGCGATGCTGATGAACTGGTACAACAATCGCGCCGCCATCATGGAACGTTGAAGGAACTCGCCATGACCGCACAAACTTTTCAATCCATCGCAGCGCGCCCTCTGCCCGTCAAGACCGAAGGCGTCATACCCTGGATTCGCAGCAATCTTTTCGGCGACTTGATCACATCCATCATGACGATCGTCATCGGTGGCGCATTGCTCTACGTGATTCCGCAATTCCTCGACTGGGCGCTGGTTCGTGCGTCCTGGATTCCGAACTTCAACGCCTGCCGCGTTGAGGGCGTGGGCGCTTGTTGGGGCGTGGTGGCCGAGAAGTACCGCATCATCCTGTTTGGCCGCTATCCGTTCGAGGAACAGTGGCGCCCCTTGATTGCCACCAGCCTGATGCTGGGTCTGTTGGTGATGAGTTGCACGCGCGCCTTTTGGCGCTCCTGGATGATTCTGGTTTGGGCTCTAGTGCTCTCGATCTTCTTTGCCCTCATGTATGGCAACGTCGCAGGCTTGAGCAAGGTCGAAACCGACCGTTGGGGCGGCTTGCCGCTGACCATTTTGCTGTCCACCTTGTCGATGGTGTCGGCCTTCCCGATTGCACTGGTTGTAGCGCTCGGACGCCGTTCCAACCTGCCGGCGATCCGGACTTTCTGCACCATTTACGTCGAGTTGATTCGCGGCGTTCCGCTGATCTCGGTGCTGTTCATGGCCTCGTTCATGTTCCCGCTGTTCATGCCGCAAGGCTTTTCGATTGATGTGCTGGTCCGTGTGCTGGTTGGCATCACTCTGTTTTCAGCCGCTTACATGGCGGAGATCATCCGCGGCGGCTTGCAGGCCATACCCAAAGGGCAGATCGAGGCTGCAGCGACGCTGGGCCTGTCGTACTGGCAGACACAACGCAAGATCGTCCTGCCGCAGGCTCTGGCGATGGTCGTGCCCAGCATCATGAACAGCTTCATCGCGACTTTCATGGACACCTCGCTCGTAACCATCGTGAGCCTGTATGAACTTACGGGCGCCATGTCCATGGCCTTGAACTCCGACTCCGACTGGCGTCCGTTCAAGATCGAGGGCTACCTATTCATCGCTCTGATCTATTTCGGCTTCTGCTTCACCATGTCCCGCTACAGCATCTGGGTGGAAAAGCATGTCAACAAGGGCAAGGCGCGTTGAGCCCTGCTCCCTGGCCTTCCCATTTATTCGTCTCACACTGAGTCCATCATGACCGAACCGATCATCAAATTTGACAAGCTCAACAAGTGGTATGGCAACAATTTTCACGTGCTGCGCGATATCAACCTGGATGTCGCGCCGGGCGAGCGCATCGTCATTTGTGGACCCTCGGGATCCGGCAAATCGACGCTGATCCGCTGCATCAACCGGCTCGAAGAACATCAGGAAGGCCATCTCTGGGTCGATGGTGTGGAAGTCACCGACGACGTCAAGGCCATCGACGCCATTCGCAAGGAAGTCGGCATGGTGTTCCAGCAGTTCAACCTGTTCCCGCACCTCACCGTGCTGGAAAACCTAACGCTTTCGCCCATGTGGGTCGGCAAGATGCCGAAGAAGGAAGCCGAAGAGCGCGCCATGGCGCAGCTGCAGCGCGTGCGCATCGCCGAACAGGCCAACAAGTATCCGTTGCAGCTCTCGGGCGGCCAGCAGCAGCGCGTGGCGATCGCGCGCGCGCTTTGCCTGAAGCCTAAGGTCATGCTGTTTGACGAGCCGACTTCGGCGCTCGACCCCGAGATGATCAAGGAAGTGCTCGACGTCATGATCGAGATGGCCAGCCAGGGCATCACCATGCTGTGCGTCACGCACGAGATGGGCTTCGCCAAGGCAGTAGCCGATCGCGTGATCTTCATGGATGAGGGCCAGATCGTCGAACAGAACAACCCGCACGACTTCTTCAACAATCCTCAGAACGAGCGCAGCAAGGATTTCCTCTCCAAGATCCTGGGGCACTGAAACAACGGGCTGGAGCGCAGCATGAACAGTCCTGACCGGCCAGGCGGCTCGATTGCCGACGTGCTCGGTCTGGAGGTCGGGCACTTCACCGATACGCGTCGCCCGACCGGATGCACCGTCATCATTGCGCGCGACGGTGCCGTGGCCGGTGCGGATGTGCGCGGCGCCGCACCGGGCACGCGCGAAACAGACTTGCTGCACCCCTCGAATCTGGTAGACCGTGTGCACGCCATTGTGCTGGCCGGCGGCAGCGCCTGGGGACTCGACGCGGCCAGCGGCGTCATGCGCTGGCTCGAAGAAAACAACATCGGTCTGCCCGTGGGTTTCGGCCTGGTGCCGATCGTCCCGGCCGCCGTGGTGTTCGACCTGCCGGTGGGCGATCACCGCATCCGGCCCGACGCCAACGCTGGTTATCAGGCCTGCGTCGCTGCCACGCGCGCAACGCCGGCACAGGGCAATGTCGGTGCTGGCGCCGGTGCCCTGGTCGGCAAGATGTTCGGTCTCGGGCGCGCGATGCGCGGGGGCATCGGCAGCGCATCGATCACGGTTGATGGCATCACGATCGGCGCCATCATTGCCTGCAACGCCATGGGCGACATCGTCGATCCCGCCACCGGTGCCGTCATAGCCGGCGCGCGCACGGTCGATGGCCTGTCACTGCTCGACAGTCGCGCCGCCTTGATGGCGGGCGAAGGGCCCAAGCCCGTGCTGGCCGGCACCAATACCACCATTGGCGTGATCGCCACCGACGCAGTGCTGACCAAGGCGCAGGCCCATCGCTTGGCGGTGGTGGCGCACGACGGACTGGCCCGCAGCATCAACCCGGTGCACACCATGTCCGATGGCGACACGCTGTTCGCGCTGGGAACCGGCAAGTCCGGCAAGACCGCCGGCATGATGCTGCTAAGTACGCTAGCGGCCGAGGTGACCGCCCGCGCCGTGGTGCAGGCGGCGCTCGCAGCGCAGGGGCTGCGCTGCGGCGACATGCACTGGCCCGCTGCCGCGGACCTCGCTCAATCAGCTACTTGAGCGCCTTGAAGCGCATGCGGTGCGGCTTGGCGCCCTCTTCGCCCAGGCGCTTGCGCTTGTCGGCTTCGTATTCCTGGTAGTTGCCGTTGAAGAAGGTCCACTGGCTGTCGCCTTCACAAGCCAGGATGTGGGTCGCGATGCGGTCCAGGAACCAGCGATCATGGCTGATCACCATGATAGAGCCGGCGAACTCCAGCAAGGCGTCTTCCAACGCGCGCAGCGTTTCCACGTCGAGATCGTTGGACGGCTCATCGAGCATCAGCACATTGCCGCCGGCAATCAGGGTCTTGGCCAGATGCAGGCGACCGCGCTCGCCGCCGGACAGGGTGCCGACGCGCTTTTGCTGATCGGCGCCATTGAAGTTGAAACGGCCGCAATAGGCGCGGCTCGCCATCTGGAACTTGCCGACGTTGAGGATGTCGAGTCCGCCCGAGACATCTTCCCAGACCGTCTTCTCGTTGGACAGATCATCACGGTTCTGATCGACAAACGCCATCTTGACGGTCGAGCCGATCTTGACTTCGCCGCTGTCGGGTTTTTCCTTGCCCGCGATCATGCGAAACAGTGTTGACTTGCCCGCGCCGTTGGGGCCGATGATGCCGACGATGGCGCCGGCCGGCACCTTGAAGCTCAGGTTGTCGATCAGCAGGCGGTCGCCAAACGACTTGCTCACGTTGACAAATTCGATGACCTCGTTGCCGAGTCGCTCGGCCACCGGGATAAAGATCTCGTTAGTCTCGTTGCGCTTCTGGTATTCGAAATCGGACAACTCCTCAAAGCGCGCCAGACGCGCCTTGCTCTTGGCCTGGCGTGCCTTGGGGTTCTGGCGCGACCATTCCAGCTCCTTCTTCAGGGCCTTTGCGCGTGACTCTTCACCCTTCTGCTCTTGCACCAGGCGCTCCTGCTTTTGCTCCAGCCAGGAACTGTAGTTGCCCTTGTAAGGCATGCCGTTGCCGCGGTCGAGTTCCAGAATCCACTCGGCCGCGTTGTCCAGGAAATAGCGATCATGGGTGATCGCCACAACGGTGCCCGGGTAGCGCTGCAGGAATTGTTCCAGCCAGTCGACCGACTCGGCGTCCAGGTGATTGGTGGGCTCGTCGAGCAGCAGCATGTCGGGTTTTGACAGCAGCAAACGGCACAGCGCAACCCGGCGCTTCTCGCCGCCCGAGAGCACGCCGACCTTGGCTTCCCACGGCGGCAGGCGCAGGGCATCGGCGGCGATCTCGAGCTGGTGCTCGGAGTCGGTGCCGGCGCTGCCGATGATGGCCTCCATCTTGGCCTGCTCCTCGGCCAGCGCGTCGAAGTCGGCGTCTTCCTCGCCATAGGCGGCGTAGATCTCTTCGAGACGCGCCTTGGCGTTGAGCACGTCGCCCATGCCAGCTTCAACGCATTCGCGCACAGTCTGCTCCGGATCGAGCTGCGGCTCTTGCGGCAGATAGCCGATATTGAGGCCCGCCATCGGGACGGCTTCACCTTCGAATTCCTTGTCGACACCAGCCATGATCTTTAGCAGTGTCGATTTGCCCGAACCATTGGTCCCCAGCACGCCGATCTTGGCGCCCGGAAAGAAACTGAGGGAAATGTCCTTGAGAATGAAGCGCTTGGGCGGTACGATCTTGCCCAGGCGGTTCATCGAAAATACGTATTGAGCCATTGGTGTTGCGAACTTTTGCGAAAGAGGTAAAGGCAGCATTATCGGCGCATCGATGAGCACGCCAGCATTCGTTTCAATACCATGCGACAATATGGGCTGTTGTGGCGCTTCAGTTGCCCACAATGCCAGCACCTTGCTGGGAACATGGCATCACGCCGCTGTTCCAACTTTGTACCCCATCTGCCTTTGACTGATCTGGCGCTCCGGCGCCGAGACAGGCCGATGCCATAGCGCCCAGGATTGGCGCCACACTATGAACTTTGAAGAACTCAATCTGGCTCCGGCCATTGTCAAGGCCGTGCTCGAGCAGGGTTACGAGACCCCGACCGCCATTCAGGCACAGGCGATTCCCGCCGTGCTCGAGGGCCACGACCTGCTTGGTGGCGCCCAGACCGGCACCGGCAAGACAGCGGCCTTCGTGCTGCCCATGCTGCACAAGCTTAGCGCCGAGGCAGCGCCCAGGAACAAATTCGGCGGCGTCGGCATTCGAGCCCTCGTATTGACCCCGACGCGTGAACTCGCGGCGCAGGTAGAGGAATCCGTCCAGACCTACGGCAAGTACCTGGAGCTGACATCAACCGTCGTCTTCGGCGGCGTCGGCATGAACCCGCAGATCAGCCGCGTCAAGAAGGGCGTCGACATCCTGGTGGCGACACCGGGCCGTCTGCTCGATCTGCTGCAGCAAGGCGTGCTCGACCTCGGTCAAGTGCAGATCCTCGTGCTCGACGAAGCCGACCGCATGCTCGACATGGGCTTCATCCATGACGTCAAGAAAGTGCTGGCCGTGGTGCCCAGGAACAAACAGAGCCTGCTGTTCTCGGCCACCTTCAGCGACGAAATCCGCGAACTCGCGGCTACGCTGCTGAAGGACCCGCTGAGCATCCAGGTGACGCCGCGCAACACGACCGTGCAGCGCATCACTCAGCTGATCCACCCGGTGGGCCGCGGCAAGAAGAAAGCGCTGCTGGCACACATCATCAACGAGCACAACTGGAGCCAGGTGCTGGTCTTCACGCGCACCAAATTCGGCGCCAACAACGTCGCCGAGTACCTAGTCAAGAACGGCATCCAGGCGCTGGCCCTGCACGGCAACAAGAGCCAGGCGGCGCGCACGCAGGCACTGGCCGGCTTCAAGAGCGGCGACATCCGGGCCCTGGTGGCAACCGACATCGCGGCGCGCGGCATCGACATCGACGACCTGCCGCACGTCGTGAACTACGATATTCCCAACGTCTGCGAGGACTATGTGCACCGCATCGGCCGCACAGGCCGCGCAGGCGCCGACGGCACGGCCGTCAACCTAGTGTGCCTGGACGAAGAAGGCTTCATGCAGGCGATCGAACGCTTCACCAAGCAGGACATCCCGGTCAAGATCGTGGAAGGCTTCATGCCCGAGCCCGGCGAAAAGGCCGAACCGATTGCCATGGGTCGTCAGACGATCTGGGGCGGCGCCGGCAAGCCGCCGAGCCGCGACGTCATGCAGGCCGCTGCAAAGGCCGCGCGCACCGAGATGATGACCAGGGTGCGTGAAAGCAAGGGCGCTGCAGGTGAACGCGGCGGCAATGCAGGCGGTGGTCGCGGTGGTAACGGTGGCGGTGGCCGTGGCGGCAATGGCGGCGGCGCGCGCAGTGGCGCACCTCGGAGCAACACGCCCAACCCGATGGGTGAGCCACGCAGCCAGCGTCCGGCGCAAGGTCGCGGCGGCTACTCCGATGGTCCGGCAACTCCGGCGCGTGCGGCACAAGGCCAACCCGATCCGATGCGCACCAGTGTCGATATGATGGCCGAACGCGGCGCGCGGCGCGGCGGTGGTGGTTACGGTGGTGGCAATCGCAGCGGAGGTTCCTATGCAGGATCAGGTGGACGCCCCGGCGGCTCGGGTGGCTTTGGTGGCGGGGGCAACGGGTCTCGTGGGCCAGGCGGTTCTCGCGGCTCTTTTAGCCGATAAGCGCTATGCGGCGGTCCACTGCGTGGGCCGGCGCGCACCGCCGATCCAGCACCCGAAACTGATCCATCATGTCCTGGACCTGGCGGGTCTGAAAGAATTTCCGGGCATTGCGCACGTCGATGACGTGTTCATCGCGCTGGGCACGACGATCAAGACTGCGGGCAGCCAGACTGCCTTCCGAGCTGTCGATTTCGACGCCGTCGTCGCGGTCGCCCGCGCTGCCAAAGCGATTGGCGCCAGCCGGCTCGGTGTCGTCAGCGCCATGGGCGCAAGTCCAGGCTCGAACGTTTTCTACAGCCGCGTCAAAGGCGAGATGGAAGAAGCGCTGTCCCGACTGGGCTACCAAACCCTGGTCATCGCCCGGCCCTCGATGCTGGCGGGCGATCGCGCGGCGCTGGCGCAGCCGGAGCGTCCGGGCGAGCATCTTGCCCTGATCGCCACACGCTGGTTGAAACCCTTGATCCCCGCCAACTATCGAGCCATTGCCGGTGAAGCTGTCGCGCGCGCGCTGATCAGCGCCGTGCAACAGACCAGGCAAGGCCGGCGGCTTCTGCTCTCGGGCGAAATGCAGCCCCGGGACTGAGGCACAAGGCGCGCGACGCGCGCCGATCAACTCAATGCAGCGCAACCGGCCGCAGCAGCCAGGCCTGACGCGCCCCGCTGCCAACCGCCAAACCGACGGCCCAGAACACGACCGAGACGCCGACCACCGCGCCGGCCGTGCCGAAAAGCAGCGGCATCATGACACTGGACGCATTGAGCGCCATCAGGCGCAAACCCAAGGCCTCGCCATGGCGTGCTTCCGGCGTGATCTGGTGCAGCGTGCTCATGATCATGGGCTGCACCGAACCAAGCGCCAGGCCCAGCATCACCGAACAGGTGCCCATGGCGAGCGCCGTATGCATGAGCGGGTAAATCGAAAACAGCAATGCTGTCATCAGCATGGCGAAAGTCACGACGGCCCACTCGCGTACATGCGCGGCCACGCTTGGTAACAGCAGGCGCACCAGCGTTGCGGCCAGCGCGAACGAGCCCAGGATCGTTCCGATCACGGACGCGCTGAAGCCGCGCTCGTGACCCAGCACCGGCACGACGAAAGTGTGCACATCCCAGCACGAGGACAGCAGCCAGTTCACCAGCATGAGCCGGCGCATCAGCGGATCCTGCAGCAGATCCCATGCCTTGCGTGACCCCGCGCCCGGCACGCTCAGCACCGGCGCCAGTTCCTGTGTTGCGCGAACCCAGAACCAGGTGGCCAGCGGCAGCACGGCCATCAAAGCAAAGGCGGCGCGAAAGCCGCTGTGGTCGATCAACAGCCCAGCTGACAACGGTCCGATGAAATTGGAAACCGCAGGACCGATCGAGAGCCAGCTGAACACCTTCTTCAATTCGGTGGCATTGCGCGCCGCACGCCCGACATGGCGCTGCAGCGAGATCGACGCAACACCTGTGGCGCCACCGGTGAGCAGGGCGCTCAGGCACAGCACGGGAAAGACCGGAAAGGCCAGCGCCAGCGCTGCGCCCGACGTTGCTGCGAGCACGGCCCAGCCGACGGGGCGCTTGAGGCCGTGGCGGTCGGCATAGCGGCCGGCCGGCAAGGCGAGAAAGACCTGCGTCAGCGCAAACAGCGCCAGCAGGAAACCGACGGCCAGCGCGCTGTAGCCCTCGCGCAAAGCCAGCAGGGGCGCCGCCATGCGCATGCCGGCCATGCAGGCATGCAGGCAGATGTGGCCTGCAATCAGGCGCGCCAGCGCGAAACGGGGGGCCGCGGCGGGCTCGTGCATCGCTGTCACTCCCCGGGCGTCAGCAGGTCGGTGTCAAAGTCCTTGTCCATCGGAATCAGCGCCTGCACCTGCGGCTCCGGCAGGGCTTCGACCTTCTTCAAGGCACGACCCATGGCGCGACTGCGCGTCTCGGCACTGTCAATCGTCTTGAGCACGGTCTCGGTCTGTGCCTTGACCTTGGCCAGCACATCGCCGAACTTGCCGAACTCTGTCTTGACCGCGCCCAGCACCTGCCAGACTTCGCTGGAGCGCTTCTCCAGCGCCAGCGTGCGAAAGCCCATTTGCAGCGAGCTCAGCATGGCCAGCAGCGTCGTCGGTCCGGCCAGCGTGATGCGGTGCTCGCGCTGCAGCGCCTGCATCAGCCCCGGACGGCGCAGCACCTCGGCATACAGTCCCTCGGTCGGCAAGAACAGGATGGCGAAGTCGGTCGTGTGCGGCGGCTCCACGTATTTTTCGACGATCGACTTGGCTTCGAGCCGGATGCGCAACTCCAGCGCCTTGCCAGCGGCTTCAGCCCCCGCCACATCGGCGCGGCCCTGCGCGTCAAGCAGGCGCTCGTAGTCTTCATTCGGAAACTTGGCGTCGATCGGCAGCCACAGCGGCTCGCCGTGTTCGGATTTGCCCGGCAGCTTGATCGCGAAATCGACCACATTCTTGCTGCCCGGGCGCGTTGCCACCTGCGCGCAGTACTGGTCAGCCACTAGCACCTGCTCCAGCAGCGAAGCGAGTTGCGCCTCGCCGAAAATGCCACGAGTCTTCACGTTGGTCAGCAGGTGCTTGAGGTCGCCGACGCCGGCGGCCAGTGTCTGCATTTCACCGAGACCCTTGTGCACCTGCTCCAGTCGATCCGCCACCTGCTTGAAGCTCTCGCCCAGGCGCGCTTGCAAAGTGGTCTGCAGTTTCTCGTCCACGGTCGCACGCATCTCGTCGAGCTTGGCCGCGTTGCTGGTCTGCAGTTGCGTCAGTTGCGCCTCCAGCGTCTGGCGGATCTCCGCCATGCGCCGGGCATTGGATTCGCTCACGGACTGCAGTTGCTGCGTCAGGGTATCGGCCAGCGTCTTTTGCAGCAGCGTCAGTTGCTGGCCGAAGGCATCGATCTGCGTGTTCTGCGTGCGCGTGGCCTCGGCCCCCTGCTGCACCAGCGACTGCTGAAAGGTCGCGAGATTTTGCGTCAGCTCCTGGCGCGCACCGCGCGCTGATTCGCTGATCTCGCGGCGCATCTCGCGCTCGAGCCGCTCCAATCGCTCGGCACTGGCCTGCAGCGCGGCAAGCAATTCCAGGCGTCCTTGCTCGGCCGCGAGCAGGGCGGCGGCATCGCGGCTGCGCCCGGCCAACCACAGCAGCGCCGCACCATTGAAGACAGCCAGTGCCAGCAAAGCCCACAGTAATACGTCATTCAAACCGGTTTCCTCCAAGCCCCTATTGTTGTTCAAAAGCAGGGGGCCCCGGCCTCCTCCTGCCAAGGAATCGGTTCAACAGGGCTGCGACCCTGCATGAACGTTCGGACCGGCCTATTTGCGCGCTGGCGGCAGATCGGTGCAACTGCCGTGCGCCACTTCGGCCGCCATGCCGATGCTCTCGCCCAGCGTAGGATGCGGGTGGATGGTCTTGCCGATGTCGATGGCATCGGCGCCCATCTCGATGGCCAGGGCGATCTCGCCGATCATGTCGCCGGCGTGCGTGCCGACCATGCCGCCACCCAGGATCTTGCCGTGGCCATGCGCCTCGGATGAATCGTCGAACAGCAGCTTGGTGACACCTTCGTCGCGCCCGTTGGCGATGGCGCGGCCGGATGCATTCCAGGGGAACAAGCCTTTCTTCACCTTGATGCCCTGCGCCTTGGCCTGGTCTTCGGTCAGGCCCACCCAGGCCACTTCGGGGTCGGTGTAGGCCACGCTCGGAATGACGCGGGCATTGAACGCCGCTGCCGCCAGTTCCTTGTTGCCCTGCAGTTCACCGGCAATCACCTCGGCTGCCACATGGGCCTCGTGCACCGCCTTGTGCGCCAGCATCGGCTGGCCGACGATGTCGCCGATGGCGAAGATGTGGGAGACGTTGGTGCGCATCTGGATGTCGACATTGATGAAGCCGCGATCCGTCACCGCGACGCCGGCCTTGTCGGCGGCGATCTTCTTTCCGTTGGGCGTGCGACCCACCGCCTGCAGCACGAGGTCGTAGGTCTGCGGCACCGGGGCGGTGCCGCCCTCCTCGGCTGCGGCAAACGTCACTTCGATGCCTTGCGGCGTCGCCTTGGCGCCGATCGTCTTCGTTTTCAACATGATGTTGTCGAAACGCGGCGCGTTCATCTTCTGCCAGATCTTCACGAGGTCGCGGTCCGCGCCCTGCATCAGGCCGTCGAGCATCTCGACTACATCCAGGCGCGCGCCCAGCGTGCTGTAGACCGTGCCCATCTCCAGGCCGATGATGCCGCCGCCCAGGATCAGCATGCGCTTGGGGACTTCCTTGAGCGCCAGCGCGCCGGTGGAATCGACCACACGCGGGTCCTCGGGCATGAAGGGCAGACGCACGGCCTGCGAACCGGCCGCGATGATGCAGTTCCTGAAGCCGATGGTTTGCGTCTTGCCGGTCTTCTCTTGTGCGCTGCCGCTGGTCTCTTCGACCTGCACATGATTTGGCCCGACGAAGGCGCCGTAGCCGCGAACGACCGTGACTTTGCGCATCTTGGCCATCGCCGCCAAACCACCGGTCAACTTGGTAACGACTTTTTCCTTGTGACTGCGCAGCTTGTCGATGTTGACGACCGGGGCACCGAAATCGACACCGAGCGCTGCCATGTGACTGACCTCGTCGATCACCGCTGCCACGTGCAGCAGCGCCTTGGACGGGATGCAGCCGACGTTCAAGCAGACACCGCCCAGCGACGCATAACGCTCGACCAGGATCACCTTGAGGCCAAGGTCGGCCGCGCGAAAGGCCGCCGAGTAGCCACCGGGGCCGGCACCCAGCACCAGCAGGTCGCACTCCTGATCGACCGTACCGGCGAAACTCGCAGCGACCACTGCAAGCACTGGCGCCGCGCTGGCGCCGGACGGTGGCGCGGTCCGCGCAGCCGTGGCCGGCGTCGCAGTCGCCTTGGACTCGGCCACGGGCGCCGCCGCGTCGGCGGCGGCCTCAAGCGTTAGAACGAGAGATCCTTCCTTTACCTTGTCGCCAAGCTTGACCTTGAGTTCCTTCACAACGCCGCCATGCGACGAGGGAATTTCCATCGAAGCCTTGTCGCTCTCGACCGTGATCAGGCTTTGCTCGGCGCGGATCGTGTCGCCAGGCTTGACCATGAGTTCGATCACGGTCACTTCGGCGAAGTCGCCGATATCGGGAATCTTTATGTCGAGGGTTGCCATGTTGTTCTTCCTAATCAGTCTCTTATAGTTCTTGCCAGCGGGGGTCAGAGCACGTTTGCTTCGCAGATTGGTCTGACCTTTAAGGTCTTACAAAAGCACCCTGCGGAAATCCCCCAAGATCTGCCCCAGGTAAACGTTGAAGCGGGCCGCGCCGGCGCCGTCGATGACGCGGTGATCCCAGCTCAGCGAGAGCGGCAGCATCAGGCGAGGCTGGAACGCCTTGCCGTCCCACACCGGCTCGATGGTGGATTTGCAGACACCGAGAATCGCGACCTCGGGCGCATTGATGATGGGCGTGAAGTAACGCCCGCCGATGCCGCCCAAGCTCGATATCGTGAAGCCGGCACCAGTCATCTCGGCCGGACTCAGTTTGCCATCGCGCGCCTTCTTAGCCAGTTCGCTCATCTCCTGCGAGATCTGCAGCACGCCCTTCTTGTCGGCGTCCTTGATCACCGGGACCATCAGACCGTTCGGTGTGTCGGCCGCAAAGCCAATGTGGAAGTATTGTTTGAGCACCAGCTGATCGCCGTCGATGCTGGAATTGAATTCCGGAAATTTCTTCAGCGCCGCGACGCAGGCCTTGATCAGGAAGGCGAGCATGGTGACCTTTATGCCGGACTTCTCGTTTTCCTTGTTGGTGGCGACGCGGAAGGCTTCGAGGTCGGTAATGTCGCAGTCGTCGTGATTCGTGACGTGCGGAATCATGACCCAGTTGCGGTGCAGATTGGCCGCGCTGATCTTCTTGATGCGTGACCGGTCCTTGCGTTCGACCGGACCGAACTTGGTGAAATCGACCTGCGGCCAGGGGATCAGCCCGAGGCCGGCACCGTCATTGCCGCCAGCCGGTTTGGCCTGTGCCGCGGCGGTCGTCTGTGTGGCGCCGCTCATCACCGAGCGCGTGAAATTGCGGATGTCTAGGTCGGTGATGCGGCCTTTCAGGCCGCTGCCCTTGACCTCGCCGAGCGGAACGCCGAGTTCACGCGCAAACTTGCGCACCGAGGGCGACGCATGCGGCAGGCCGATGGGGCTGGCACTCGGGTTATGCGCCGGTTCGGCAGCTGCCGCCGCTGCAGCCGCGCTGACGGGAGCGGGCGCAGCAGCAGCGGCCACCGGAGCAGGCTCTGCTACAGCAGCCGCCGGCACGGTCGCGCCGGCTGTGGCTGGCGTGGCCTGCTGCGCCGGGGCCGCCGGCTGCACCCCGCCCTGCTCCGCTTCAAGCAACAGGACCAGCGAACCCTCCTTGACCTTGTCGCCGAGCGCGACCTTGAGCTCCTTGACTACACCGGCGTGACTCGACGGAATCTCCATCGACGCCTTGTCCGACTCGACCGTGATCAGCGACTGCTCGGCCTTGATCGTGTCACCTGGCTTGACCATCAGTTCGATTACGGTCACTTCGGCGAAGTCGCCGATATCGGGCACTTTGATTTCTATTAAAGACATGCGTGTCTCCTTGTTCTTGTTGTTCAGGCGTGCAGCGGGTTGATCTTGTCCACCGCGATGCCGTACTGCGCAATCGCAGCTGCGACTTTGGCCACCGGCACTGTGCCTTGTTCACTCAGCGCCTTGAGCGCGGCGACCACGATGTAATGGCGATTGATTTCGAAATGCTCGCGCAGCCTGGAGCGGAAATCGCTGCGGCCATAGCCGTCGGTGCCCAGCACCTTGTAGACGCGGCCCGCAGGAATGAAGGAGCGGATCTGCTCGGCATAGGCCTTGATGTAGTCGGTCGATGCGACAACCGGGCCCGCGTGCTTTTCGAGCTGCGCGGCGACGAAGGGCACGCGCTGCGTGCCGGTCGGATGCAGCAGGTTGTGGCGCTCGCAGTCCTGGCCGTCGCGCGCCAGTTCGTTGAAGCTCGGGCAGCTCCAGACGTCGGCCGCAATGCCCCAGTCCTTCTGCAGCAGTTCCTGCGCGGCGATCGACTCGCGCAGGATGGTGCCGGAGCCGAGCAACTGCACGCGCCTAAGCTCGCCCTTGGCCGCGGCGGCGCCGGGCTTGCAAAGGTACATGCCCTTGATGATCTGCTCTTCGGTGCCGGCCGTCAGGCCGGGCATGGCGTAGTTCTCATTGAGCAGCGTGATGTAGTAGTAAACGTTGTCCTGCTTCTCGACCATGCGCTTGAGGCCATGGTGCAAGATGACACCTACTTCGTGCGCGAACGTCGGGTCATAGGCGACGCAGTTCGGAATGGTGCCGGCCAGGATGTGGCTATGACCGTCCTCGTGCTGCAGGCCTTCGCCGTTGAGCGTGGTGCGCCCGGAGGTGCCGCCAAGCAGGAAGCCGCGCGCCTGCATGTCGCCGGCAGCCCAGGCCAGATCGCCGATGCGCTGGAAGCCGAACATCGAGTAGTAGACGTAGAACGGCACCATGATGCGGTTGTTCGTGCTGTAACTGGTGGCCGCCGCGATCCAGCTCGCCATGCCGCCGGCCTCGTTGATGCCTTCCTGCAGGATTTGCCCGGCCTTGTCTTCCCGGTAGTACATCACCTGGTCCTTGTCGACCGGCGTGTACTGCTGGCCGTCCGGGTTGTAGATGCCGATCTGGCGGAACAACCCTTCCATCCCGAACGTGCGCGCCTCGTCGACCAGGATCGGCACCACGCGCGGACCGAGCGCCTGGTCGCGTAGCAGCGTGGTCAGGAAGCGCACGTAGGCCTGCGTCGTCGAGATCTCGCGTCCCTCGGCCGTCGGATCGATCACCGACTTGAAGATCTCGAGCGCCGGCACGGTGAACTGTTCATCGGCCTTGGTGCGGCGGTGCGGCAGGTAGCCGCCCAGCGCCTGGCGCCGCTCATGCAAGTAACGCATCTCGGGCGTGTCGTCGGCCGGCTTGTAGAACGGAATGTCAGCGATCTGGCTGTCGGGCACCGGGATGTTGAAGCGGTCGCGAAACAGCTTAATGTCTTCGTCGGTCAGCTTCTTGGTCTGGTGTACATTGTTCTTGCCTTCGCCGCTCTTGCCCATACCAAAACCCTTGACAGTCTTGATCAGCAGCACGCTGGGCTGGCCCTCGTGCTTGACCGCCGCGTGGTAGGCGGCGTAGACCTTCTGCGGGTCGTGGCCGCCCCGGCGCAGATTCCAGATGTCGTCATCGCTCATCTTGGCGACCATCGCCGCCGTGCGCGGATCTCGTCCGAAGAAATGCTCACGCACGTAGGCGCCGTCATTGGCCTTGAATGACTGGTAGTCGCCGTCGAGCGTGTCCATCATCAGCTTGCGCAGCGCGCCGTCCTTGTCGCGCGCCAGCAGGGGGTCCCAGTTGCTGCCCCACAGCAGCTTGATGACGTTCCAGCCCGCGCCGCGGAACTCGCCTTCGAGTTCCTGGATGATCTTGCCGTTGCCGCGCACCGGACCATCGAGCCGCTGCAGGTTGCAGTTGATGACGAAGATCAGGTTGTCGAGCTTCTCGCGCGCCGCCAGGCCGATTGCACCACGGCTTTCCACCTCGTCCATCTCGCCGTCACCGCAGAACACCCAGACCTTGCGCTTGGAGGTGTCGGCAATGCCGCGCGCATGCAGGTATTTCAGGAAGCGCGCCTGGTAGATCCCCATCAGCGGCCCCAGGCCCATGGAGACGGTCGGGAACTGCCAGAACTCGGGCATCAGCTTGGGATGCGGATAGCTCGACAAGCCCTTGCCGCCGACTTCCTGGCGGAAGTTGAGCAGTTGCTCTTCCGTCAGGCGCCCTTCCATGTAGGCGCGGGCGTAGACACCGGGTGCGACATGGCCTTGGATGTAGAGGCAGTCACCGCCGTGGTCCTTGCTCTCGGCGTGCCAGAAATGGTTGAAGCCGGCGCCGAACATGTGGGCCAGCGATGCGAAGGAACCGATATGCCCGCCGAGGTCGCCGCCGTCCACCGGATGATGGCGGTTGGCCTTGACCACCATGGCCATCGCGTTCCAGCGCATGTAGGCGCGAAGACGCTCTTCAATTTCGATGTTGCCGGGGCAGCGTTCTTCCTGGTCGGCTTCGATCGTGTTGACATAGCCAGTGTTCGCGGAAAACGGCATATCGATGCTGCTCTCACGCGCGTGCTCGAGCAACTGTTCGAGCAGGAAGTGGGCGCGCTCGGGCCCTTCGCTCTGGATCACGGCCGACAGGGCGTCCATCCACTCGCGGGTTTCCTGGCTGTCGGTGTCAGCGGCGCTCAGGCCGGACGAATTCTCGGGAACTGCGGACATGCGGGTCTCCTGTGTTTTGACGTAATTTAGTGCAGTTCGCAAATTCTCTCATACTTTTTTCAAAATTCCAAATGGTGCTATGTGATTTCATATTAAGATATTTTGTGTCGCTGTAACCACATCAGGTTGGCAAGGCCTCGCCTACACTTCGTCTCATGTCGCTGCCCCGCCCGCCTGCCCTGCCAAACGCCATCGCGCGCACGCCCCGGATGCGGCTGCAATACTGGTGGCGGCGCCAGACCCCGCAACGCCAGGACCGCTTCGCCATGCTGGCGCCGTTGGCCGCCGTGCTGCTCTTCATGGCCGCGATCGTGACCGCCTTCGGCTACTTGAGGCTGGAGGAAATCGACCGCGAACAGGAGGCCGTCAAGCGCGACGTCGAATACACGCAGCAGCGTCTGCGGCTGCGCCTGCTGGAACGCCAGGAGCAGCTGATGCGCATGGCGCGCGAAATGTCCAATCGCGAGATGGACGGCGAGGATTTCCAGGGCCGCGCCGAAGCCCTGATCAACCGCTACCCGGAACTGCAAAGCCTGAGCTGGATCGATGAGCACAAGCGAGTCCTGGCCAGCGCGAACAGTGCCGGCCTGTCGATCAACCAGCACCGGACTGTGAGCAGCCTGCTGCTGATGGACGAGACCGAAAAGGCTTACGCGCTAGCGCGTGACCTGCAGCAGCCGATCTACGCGCAGCGCACGGCCACACCGAACGAATCGGCCACGCTGCAGTTGCACATTCCGCTCAACGAGTTGGCCCGCTTCTCCGGCGAATTGCTGGCGGAGTATTCGGTGGACGGACTGTTTGCCTATGGCGTGCCGGCCGAGGTCGCGGCCCGCTATGCGATTTCATTGCACGATGCCAAAGGCGGCCTACTGGCCGGCACCAGCATCGCGGCGCGCAATCTGGCGAGCCACCCGCTGCCCTGGGACAGCCCGGTCAACGCCTACGAAGTGCCGGTCTCCCCGGTCGGCAACGGCCTGATCATCCGGGGCGAGGCCTACCGCACCTCGCTCGGCGTCATCGGCAGCGGCCTGTTCTGGCTGGTGACTGCGCTGAGCGCGATGACAGCCTGGATGCTGATCGCCAACTGGCGCCACACACGCCGGCGCATGCGCGCGCAGCAGGCATTGGTGTCAGAAACCGTGTTCCGCCGCGCCATGGAGAACTCGATGCTGACCGGCATGCGCGCGCTCGATCTGCAGGGCCGCATCACCTATGTCAACGCGGCCTTTTGCCAGATGACCGGATGGTCCGAGTCGGAACTGGTCGGGCGCACCGCCCCCTTCCCCTATTGGCCCGAGGCTGATCGCGACAAACTGAACTCGCAATTGGAAGAAGAACTGTCGGGCAAGGTCGATCCGAGCGGTGTCCAGTTCCGCGTCAAGCGGCGCGACGGCTCGCTGTTCGACGCCCGGCTTTATGTGGCACCGCTGATCGATGCCCGTGGCGTGCAGACCGGTTGGATGACGTCGATGACCGACATCACCGAACCGAACCGCATCCGCGACCAGCTGTCGGCATCGCACGAGCGCTTCACGACAGTGCTCGAAGCCTTGGACGCCTCCATTTCCGTCGCACCGCTTGGCAGCGACGAGCTGCTGTTCGCCAACAAGCTGTACCGCCTGTGGTTTGGCACGCAGGCCGGCGGCCATCTGCAACTGGTCGCTGAAGCCGGCATGCCAGCCACACCGCCGAGCGACGAATCGCTCGACAACGTCGATGCCTTCGCCGGGTTGCCGACCAACTCGCTGCCCGACAGCGAAGCGGAGAGCGCCGAGATCTACCTCGATGCGCTGGGCAAATGGCTGGAGGTCCGCACGCGCTACCTGAGCTGGGTCGACGGCCGGCTGGCCCAGATGGTGATCGCCACCGATATCACGGCCCGACGCATCGCCGAGGCGCAATCAGCGGCGCAGACCGAGCGGGCGCAGAGCGCGAGCCGCCTGATCACCATGGGCGAGATGGCGTCGGCCGTGGCACATGAACTCAACCAGCCGCTCACCGCCATCAACAACTACTGCAACGGCATGGTGTCGCGCATCAAGGGCCAGCAGATCAGCGAGGAAGACCTGCTCGGCGCGCTGGAGAAGACCGCCAAGCAGGCGCAGCGCGCAGGCCAGATCATTCAACGCATCCGATCCTTCGTCAAACGCAGCGAGCCCAACCGCTCGCTGTCGGACATCGCCAGCATGGTGGACGAAGCGCTCGAACTCGCGGAAATCGAAATGCGCCGGCGCAATGTGCGCCTCACGCACCAGGTCGCGCCGCGCATGCCGGCCCTGCTGGTGGATCCGATCCTGATCGAGCAGGTGCTGGTCAACCTGCTGAAGAACGCAGCCGACTCGATCGACTCGGCGCAGCGGCCTACGGCGCAGCGCAGCGTCAAACTTGGCGTGGCACCCGCCATCGTGGACGATAAGCCAGTGATCGAATTCACGGTGACCGACACGGGCCAGGGCCTGGCGCCCGAAGTCATGGCACGGCTCTATGAATCCTTTTATTCGACCAAGGCCGACGGCATGGGCATCGGTCTGAGCCTGTGCCGCTCGATTGTCGAATCGCATCTGGGCCGGATGAAGGCCGAGAACATCTACAATGGCGCTGAGGTCACAGGGTGCTGCTTCTCGTTCTGGATTCCGGTCAAGGAATCCGCGCCGCCATTGGCATCGCGCTCACCTCAACGAACCAAGGACTCCAGGGTAAATCCGGGATAAAGCATGAGTTTGATACCGAAAAAAGGCACGGTCTACGTGGTGGACGACGACGAGGCCGTCCGTGATTCGCTGCAATGGCTGCTCGAGGGCAAGGAATACCGCGTTCGCTGCTTCGAATCAGCCGAGTCGTTCCTGAGCCGCTACGACGCGCGCGAGGTCGCCTGCCTGATCGTCGATGTGCGCATGGGCGGCATGACCGGCCTTGAGTTGCAGACCCGCCTGATCGAGGGCCACTCGCCGCTGCCGATCGTCTTCATCACCGGCCATGGCGACGTGCCGATGGCGGTAGACAGCATGAAGAAGGGCGCGATGGACTTCATCCAAAAGCCGTTCAAGGAAGACCAGCTGGTCACCCTGGTCGAGCGCATGCTGGACCAGGCCAAGGACACCTTCGCCGAGCACCAGAGTGCGGCCAACCGCGGCGCGCTGATGGCGCGCCTGACGCTGCGCGAGGCGCAGGTGCTCGAACGCATCGTGGCCGGACGCCTGAACAAGCAGATTGCCGACGACCTGGGCATCAGCATCAAGACGGTGGAGGCGCACCGCGCCAACATCATGGAAAAGCTCAATGCCAACACGGTGGCCGATCTGCTCAAGATCGCTTTGGGACAAGCCGCCGCCAAAGCCTGAGACGCCTTCTTTATCGCCCCCGACGCCCGCACCATCCGGACCCGCGGGCGTCCTCACTTATGGAACTGAAATCGTGACGCAACAGACATTCGGCCAGATCATCGACGGCATCGCCCTTTCCACCCAACTGCGCAGCGACATCGCCACGCGCGTGACGGCGCTCAAGGCGCGCGGCGTGACGCCCGGCCTGGCCGTCATCCTGGTCGGCGAGGACCCGGCCAGCGCCGTCTACGTGCGCAACAAGGTCAAGGCCTGCGCCGACACAGGCGTGCGCTCGGTCTTTGAAAAATACGAAGCCACGCTGCCCGAGGCCGAGCTGCTCGCGCGCATCGCCACACTCAATTCCGACCCGACCGTGCACGGCATTCTGGTGCAGATGCCGCTGCCCAAGCACATCGATCCGCACAAGGTGATCGAGGCCATCTCGGTGAGCAAGGATGTGGACGGCTACGCCACCCTAAGCGCCGGCGAGCTGATGACCGGCGCGCCGGGTTTCCTGCCCTGCACGCCCTATGGCTGCATGAAGCTGATCGAGAGCACCGGCATCAATCTGCGCGGCAAGCACGCGGTCGTGATCGGCCGCAGCAACACCGTGGGCAAGCCGATGGCCCTGCTGCTGCTGCAGGCCAATGCCACGGTCACCGTGTGCCACAGCGCAACGGCCGACATCGGCCACCACACGCGCCAGGCCGACCTGATCGTCGCCGCGGTGGGCAAACGCAATGTGCTGACGGCCGACATGGTCAAGCCCGGCGCCATCGTCATCGACGTCGGCATGAACCGCACCCCCGAAGGCAAGCTCTGCGGCGATGTCGACTATGAAGGCGTGCGCAAGTTCGCCAGCCACATCACGCCGGTGCCCGGCGGTGTCGGCCCCATGACCATCACCATGCTGCTGGTCAACACACTTGAAGCCGCAGAGCGCGCCGCAAAGTAAGGGCACGGCGGGATGACCCGCCGCCTGCGAAACTGTTCCGTCACCCGGGAAACCTGATCCATGAACAACCCTTTGCTTTCCTTCGACGAACTACCGCACTTTGACCGGATCGCGCCGGCGCACGTGGCCCCGGCGATCGATGAATTGCTGACGCACGCCAACGCGGCGCTGGAAGCCGTGACGGCGGACGCTTTTCCCGCGCAGTGGGGCGAGATCGGGCGGGTGCTCGATGTGTCGCTAGAAAAGCTCGGGCGCGCCTGGGGCGTCGTGAGCCACCTCAACAGCGTGGTCGACACACCGGCGCTGCGCGCAGCCTACAACGCCGCGCTGCCCAAGGTCACCGAGTTCTTTACGCGCCTGGGCGCCGATGAGCGGCTCTACGCCAAGTACAAGGCAATCGAGACGGCGACGCTCAACACGGAGCAGCGTCAGGCGCACAAGAACGCCATGCGCAATTTCGTGCTCGGCGGCGCGGAGCTAACCGGTGCGGCGCGCGAGCGCTTCGCGGCGATCCAGGAGCGGCAAGCGGAGTTGAGCCAAAAGTTCAGCGAGAACGCGCTCGACGCCACCGATGCCTTCGCCTACTACGCGCAGGAATCCGAACTCGCCGGCGTGCCGGCAGACGTGCAGCAGGCAGCGCTGGCCGCCGCAAAGGCCGAGGACAAGAGCGGCTACAAGCTCACGCTCAAGATGCCGTGCTACCTGCCGGTGATGCAGTTCGCCCACAGCAGCGCCCTGCGCGAAAAAGTCTACCGCGCCTACGTCACGCGCGCCTCCGACCAGTCGGATGCGCAGACGCACCAGTACGACAACTCGGCCTTGATTGCCGAAATGCTGGCGCTGCGCCTCGAAGAGGCCCGTCTGCTCGGCTACGGCAATTTCGGCGAACTCTCGGTCGTGCCGAAAATGGCCGAGTCACCCGAACAGGTGATCAGCTTTCTGCGCGACCTCGCGACGCGCGCGCGCCCGTTCGCCGAACGCGACCTGGCCGACCTGCGCGCCTTTGCGGCCGGACAACTGCACCTCAACGATCCGCAGGCCTGGGACTGGGCCTATGTCGGCGAGAAGCTCAAGGAGGCGCGCTACGCCTTTAGCGAGCACGAGGTCAAGCAGTACTTCCCGGCGCCCAAGGTCCTGGCCGGCCTGTTCAAGATCGTCGAAACCCTGTTCGACGTGCGCATCAGCCTTGATCGCGCGCCGGTCTGGCACAGCGATGTCGCGTTCTACCGCATCGAGCGCGGCAACGCCCTGGTCGGGCAGTTCTACCTCGATCCATCGGCGCGCACCGGCAAGCGCGGCGGCGCCTGGATGGATGACATGCGCACACGCTGGCTGCGCCCGGACAACGGGCAACTGCAGACTCCGGTCGCCTACCTGGTGTGCAACTTCGCGCACGGTCTGGGCGATCAGCCCGCGCTGCTCACGCATGACGACGTCACGACCCTGTTCCACGAGTTCGGCCACGGCCTGCATCACTTGCTGACGCAGGTCAACGAGCGCGACGTCTCGGGCATCAGCGGCGTCGAGTGGGACGCGGTGGAACTGCCGAGCCAGTTCATGGAGAACTTCTGCTGGGAATGGGATGTGATCAAGGGCATGAGCGCACATATCGACACCGGCGCGCCCTTGCCGCGCGAACTGTTTGACAAGATGCTGGCTGCGAAGAACTTCCAGAGCGGCATGCAGACGCTGCGCCAGATCGAGATGGCCCTGTTCGACATGTTGCTGCACACCGCGCACGACCCGGCGCGGGACCTGATGCCGCTGCTGCAGCAGGTACGCTCCGAAGTCGCCGTGCTGCAACCGCCCGAGTGGAGCCGCACCGCGCACACCTTCAGCCATATCTTCGCCGGCGGCTATGCGGCCGGCTACTACAGCTACAAGTGGGCCGAGGTGCTCAGCGCCGACGCCTACGCCGCGTTCGAGGAAACAATCGGTAAGGATGGCTTGCCAAACGTCGAAACCGGTAGAAAATACCGGCAAGCCATTCTGGAAGCCGGAGGCAGCCGCCCCGCGATGGAATCATTCAAGGCGTTTCGTGGGCGTGAACCCACACTTGAGGCCTTGCTGCGCCATCAGGGCATGACCGTACAAACCTGAGGAGGACCGACTTGAACACCTTGAACCGTCCGCGAATTTCGACCCGCCGCGCCCTGGCTGGCGCCGTTTGCGCCGCCATGCTGTTCCTGTCCGGCGCAGCACAGGGCCAGGTCATCTACCGCATCGTGAGCCCCGACGGCCGTGTCACCTTCTCCGACAAGCCGCCCCTGGCTGGCGAGAACGCCACGGCGCTGGGCCTCGGCGGAAGACTAGGGGCCCCGGCCAGCGCGAACCTGCCACCCGAACTGCGCCAGGTTGCCGGGAAATATCCGGTCACGCTGTACACGGCGGCCAACTGCGTGCCCTGCGGTCAGGGCCGTGAGTTGCTCGGCGGGCGCGGTATCCCGTTCGCGGAAAAAATCGTCGGCACGTCCGCCGATTCGGCTGCGCTGCAGCGCATCAGCGGTGACACTTCGCTGCCGTTCCTGACCATCGGCAGCCAGCAGATTAAGGGGTTCTCCAGTTCGGAATGGAATCAGTTCCTGGACGCTGCTGGTTACCCGGGCTCATCAGTCCTGCCCGCCAGCTATCGAAACCCATTGCCAACGCCGTTGGTGGCAGTGCAGGTGGCAGCCCCGACCGCGCGGCCGGAGGACTCACAAAAGGAGAACCCGGCTGCTGTGTCAAATCAGCCGGCACCCGACAGCGCCGCCAATCCGGCCGGAATCCAGTTCTAGAAATTCAGGGTCCTGACGCCGCCGGGGGCGGCCAGCAGGCAGACCTGTGCCTTCTGGAAGGCAAACACGCCAACCGTCACCACACCGGGCCACTGGCTCACTTGCGCCTCAAAGGCGCGCGGATCGCTGATGCGCAAACCGCTCACGTCGAGCAGCAGCTGGCCGTTGTCGGTCACCAGTGGCTGGCCCGTGCCGCCGGCCTGGAGGCGCACCCGGGCCTGCCCGCCCATAGCGGCAAAGGCACGGATCAATCGCTGCACCGCCATCGGAATGACCTCGACCGGCACCGGATATTTGCCCAGCGTATGCACCAGCTTGGATTCATCGACGATGCAGACAAACTGGCGCGATTGCGCGGCCACGATCTTCTCGCGCGTCAGCGCGGCGCCGCCGCCCTTGATCATGTTGCCGTACTGGTCGATCTCGTCGGCGCCGTCGATGTAGACGGCGAGCTCTTCAACCTCATTGGCATCAAAGACCGGTATGCCGATGGCCTGCAGGCGCGCCGTGCTGGCCTCGGAAGCGGAGACGACGCCCTTTATTTGATTCTTCATGCCGGCCAGCGCGTCGATGAACTTGTTCACAGTAGAGCCGCTGCCGACACCGATGATCTCGCCCGGCACGACGAAGCGCAGCGCGGCCTGGCCGACCAGCGTCTTGAGTTCGTCCTGGGTCAGCTGGGGCTTGGCTTGGGCGCTTGGGTTTGTCATCGGTGAAAATCGCTGAAGTTAAGAAGAATACTTTTGAGGAATTATCCAATGTCTCTCGTGCCCTACGCCCTGATGCGCCGATTTTTGTTCAGCCTCGATCCAGAAGCCGCGCATGAGCTGACCATGCAGGCTCTGGCCGGCACGCAGGGCACGCCGCTGCAGTGGGCCTATGGCGCCGAGCGCGTCGAAGACCCGGTCGAACTCGCGGGCCTGACCTTTCCGAACCGCGTCGGCATGGCCGCCGGCCTGGACAAGAACGCACGCTGCATCGACGGCCTGGGCGCGATGGGCTTCGGCTTTGTCGAAGTCGGCACCGTGACGCCGCTGGCGCAAAGCGGCAACCCGAAGCCGCGCATGTTTCGCCTGCCCGCGGCGCAGGCCTTGATCAACCGCCTGGGCTTCAACAACGAGGGGCTGGCCGCCTTCATCGCCAACGTCCGGCGCTCGGCCTTCTACCGCCAGCGCCACCTGCAGCACCATGCGCCGCGGCCGGCGCGCCCGATGCTGCTGGGCCTGAACATCGGCAAGAACGCCGCCACGCCGATCGCGCAGGCCACCAGCGACTACCTAACCTGCCTAGATGGCGTCTACCCGTATGCCGACTATGTCGCGGTCAACATCTCGAGCCCCAATACGCAGAACCTGCGCACGCTGCAAAGCGACGAAGCGCTTGACGGCCTGCTCAGCGCACTGGCCGAGCGTCGCGAGCTCCTGACAAGCCAGGCGACCGACGATCAGCCGGCGCGGCGCGTTCCGATTTTCGTCAAGATCGCGCCCGACCTCGACGAGGCGCAGGTGCAGGCGATTGGCGCGGCTCTGAAGCGCCACGGCATGGACGGCGTGATCGCCACCAACACCACGCTCTCGCGCGACGCCGTCAAGGGCCAGCCGCATGCCGAAGAGGCCGGCGGCTTGTCCGGCGCGCCGGTGCTGGCCCCGAGCAACCGCGTCATTGCGCAACTGCGCAGCGCGCTGGGCCAAGACTTCCCGATCATCGGTGTTGGCGGCGTCATGAGCGCCGAGGATGCGGTGAGCAAGATCAGGGCCGGCGCCGATGTCGTGCAAATCTACACCGGCCTGATCTACCGCGGACCGGACCTGGTGCGGCAAGCCGCCGCACTCATTCAGAAAACATTCTGAGCACGTGTTCGGCAATAGCCAGGCTGCTGGTCAGTCCGGGCGACTCGATGCCGAACAGGTTGACCAGCCCCGGCACATCGTGCGCGCGCGGACCCTGGATCAGGAAGTCGCAAGCCGCCTGCTGCGGCGCGTGGATCTTGGGCCGGATGCCGGCATAGCCCGGGACGAGGGCGCCGTCGGCGAGACCTGGCCAGTACTTGCGCACCTCGGCGTAGAACCCGTCACCGCGCCCGGCATCCACCGTCAGATCGTCGGCGCAATCAACCCACTGCACGTCGGGTCCGAACTTGGCCTGGCCGCCCAGGTCGAGCGTCAGGTGCACGCCCAGGCCGGCGGCCTGCGGCACCGGGTAGATCAGATGGCGAAAAGGCGCGCGTCCCGACAGCGTGAAGTAATTGCCCTTGGCGAAATAGGCCTGGGGCACATGGCGTGGGTCCAGCCCCTCGAAACAGCGCGCCAGCGCTGGCGCCTGCAGGCCCGCAGCGTTGACCACCCGGCTGGTGCGCAGTTCGGTGCCGTCAGCCATCGACAAGTCCATCGTCGCACCGGAACAGACCGCGCCTCGCAGCGGCGAATTGAGCACCACCATGCCTCCCGCATGCTCGACGTCGCCCTGCAGCGCCAGCATCAGGGCGTGGCTGTCGACGATGCCGGTGCTCGGCGAGTGGATCGCCGCCAGACAGCTCAGATGCGGCTCCAGCGCGCGAGCCTGCGCTGCGTCGAGCAGCACCAGATCGGTCACGCCGTTGCGCGCCGCCTGCGCCACGATGCCTTGCAGCTGCGGCAACTGCGACGCATCGGTTGCGACCAGCAGCTTGCCGCAGCGCGCAAAGCCGATGCCGCGCTCGGCGCAATAGTCGTACAGCAGGCCGCGCCCCTGCACGCACAGGCGCGCCTTGAGCGAGCCCGGCGCATAGTAAATGCCGGCATGAATCACCTCGCTGTTGCGCGAGCTGATGCCGGTGCCGATGGCAGCGGCAGCCTCGAGCACCATGACCTCGTGGCCGGCCAGCGCCAGCGCGCGTGCCACAGCCAGGCCGACGACCCCGGCGCCGATGACGACGCATTCAACCTGATCCATTGATTACCCTTGTTCAAGAACTGCCGGCTCGAAGTCCCGGAAATTCATTGTAAAACCGGGGACGCCCACCCGAAGGAGCGCACCCTACAATGAATCTTGATACCTCAAAAGGATGAACGATGTCACTGGATTCGCTTTTCAGCCCCTTTCAATTCAAGAGCCTCAAGCTGCCCAACCGGGTCGTGATGGCGCCAATGACGCGCTCGTTCTCGCCTGATGGCGTGCCCACGCCGCAGGTCACCGAGTACTACAAGCGCCGCGCCGCCGCCGCGGTCGGTCTCATTATTTCCGAGGGCACGGTCGTCAATCGGCCGTCGGCCTCGAACGACCCGAACGTGCCGCGCTTCTGGGGCGCCGAGCCGCTCGCCGCCTGGAAGCAGGTCATCGACGGCGTTCATGCAGCCGGAGGTGTCATGGCGCCGCAGCTCTGGCATGTCGGCGCGGCGCGCAACCGTCGCACCGACTGGGTGGCACCGGGCCCGGTCGACAGCCCCTCGGGCCTGTCCTCGCCCGGCAAGCGCTTTGGCGAACCGATGAGCGACGCCGCCGTGGCCGACACCATTGCCGCGTTTGCCCGTGCCGCCGCCGATGCCAAGGCGCTGGGCTTCGACGCGATCGAATTGCACGGCGCGCACGGCTACCTGATCGACCAGTTCTTCTGGGACGGCACGAACCAGCGCAGGGACAGCTATGGCGGTGCCACGCTGCCCGAGCGCGGGCGCTTCGCCGCCGAGATCCTGCGTGCCGTGCGCGCCGCCGTCGGCCCCGATTACCCGGTCATCATCCGCCTGTCGCAATGGAAGCAGCAGGACTTCAGCGTGCAGATGGCCAAGACGCCGCAGGAGATGGAAGCCTGGCTGCGCCCGCTCGCCGACGCCGGCGCCGACATCTTCCACTGCTCGCAGCGCCGATTCTGGGAACCGGAATTCGAAGGCTCGGACCTGAACTTCGCCGGCTGGGCCAAGAAGCTGATCGGCAAGCCGACCATCACGGTCGGCTCGGTTGGCCTGAGCGGCGAGTTCATCGCCGCCTTTGCCGGAGAATCGTCGAAGCCGGCCTCGCTGGACGAACTACTGCGCCGGCTCGACCGCGGCGACTTCGACCTGGTGGCCGTCGGGCGCGCGCTGATCAACGACCCGCTATGGGTGCAAAAGGTGCGCGACGGTCGGCACGACGAACTGCTCGACTTCTCGCCCTCCGCGCTCGGCACGCTGTTCTGATCCGATCCAAGCGGGCGCCTGGCAACTTCCGGCGCTCGCGCCGGACTTGTCTTTTGTCATGCGGCGCCCCCTTGCCTCTGGCATCATGGCCGCATGGACGCCGCCCTGCCCCCGCTGATTCAGGCCCTGCTGCAACCGCACTGCCATGCGCATCCGGTGGCGCAGGTAGAACTGATCCAGACCCACATCTCCTGGGTGCTGCTGGCCGGTGATTTCGCCTTCAAGATCAAGAAGCCGGTGCGCTTGCCCTTTCTCGACTTCAGCACGCTGGCGCTGCGCAAGACCAGTTGCCAGGACGAACTGCGCCTGAACCGCCGCTTTGCACCCGATCTCTACCTCGACGTGGTGGCCATCTCCGGCACGCCGCAGGAGCCGCGCCTGGGCGCTGAGGGCGAGGCGATCGAATATGCGGTCCGGATGCGCCGCTTCGACGAAGCGGGGCGACTCGACCGCGTCTGCGCGCGCGGCGATCTGCGCGCGGAGCATCTCTCGGACCTGGCCGACACGCTGAGCGCGTTTCACGAGAGCGCTGCGGTCGCCGCGCCAGCAACGCGCTTCGGATCGCCCGACGCGATCCTGGCGGCGGCGCTGGAGAACTTTGACGAGTTGCAGCAGGCGTCGACCCTGCCGGGCGCGCAGCAGTCGCTTGCCGCCCTGCGCGCCTGGACCGAAGCGAAGCATCGGCTGCTCGCGCCCTTGATGGAAAAGCGCCGAGCAGCCGGTCGCGTGCGTGAATGCCATGGCGACCTGCACCTGGGCAATCTGGTGCTGATCGACGGCCGCGTGCGACTGTTCGACTGCATCGAGTTCAACGAAGACCTGCGCTGGATCGACGTCGTCAGCGACATCGCCTTCGCCTACGTCGATCTGCTCGCACACCGGCAGGGCGGCCTGGCCAGCTGGTTCGTCAACGAACTCTTCAGCCGCAGCGGCGACTACGAAGCAGCCGCGCTGCTGCGCTATTACGCGGTCTACCGCGCGCTGGTGCGGGCCAAGGTGGCCTGGATCCGAATGCGCCAGAACGCGGGCGATGCGACGGAAGTTGCGAGCTACCTGGCCCTGGCCGAGCAACTGGCGTGCCCGCCAGCGCCACGCCTCGTGATCACGCACGGCTTGTCGGGCTGCGGCAAGACCGTGGCATCGACCCGGATGCTGCAGGACGACGCGCAGGCCGGCACGCTGCGCCTGCGCTCGGATGTCGAGCGCAAGCGCCTGTTCGCGCTGGCGAGCAACGCCCGCAGCGGCTCACCGGTCGGAGGCGGCATCTACGGCGCCGATGCCCAGCAGCAGACCTATGCTCGCCTGCACGATCTGGCCGCGCTGCTTCTGCGCGCCGGTTGGTCGGTCATCGTCGATGCCACCTTCCTGAAACGCGCCGAGCGCGATGTCTTTCGCGGTCTGGCCCGGGACCTGGGCCTATCGTTCGCCAGGCGATGTCCCGCTCGTAGTTGAAGGTTGAAGTTGGTGGTTGAAGCCGTCAGGCCCTACAGAATATGGGTTCTGACTTCAACAACCGCAAAGCCAA